>Ga0102590_1002635_pt1 | contig 20569 bp, 18 predicted proteins | sample AraplaMF_Col_mMF_FD_76859 | JGI IMG/M metagenome (GOLD analysis project Ga0102590, IMG submission 76859) | Arabidopsis root microbial communities from the University of North Carolina, USA - plate scrape MF_Col_mMF | ecosystem: Host-associated > Plants > Roots > Endosphere | place: USA...
TTACGGCTTGCTTCGTGCTCTTCCCGGAGAACGGCTCTTTTGCCTCCGTCGCCGACAAGACGCTTTCGCACCTTGAGGGCTTAACGCCAGCACCACGGCGCCAGAACCACACGACTTCACCGTACGCGTCAGCCACACTCGTCCGTCATGGCCTCCGCGTCCATCGCATCTCACCGCGCGTCAGTGACGATGGCCAACGCCCCTCATCTCGCCGTGAGACGAACGGAGTTATGCCGCTGATTTGGGGCAGAACGGAAGCGGTATATTTTTGATTTTCAGAAATTCCTGGCTTGACACAACTTCTGAAAATCAGAAGTGATTTGCCTGTCGGGCAGTCACAGACAAGATCACAGATGCCGTAGGGTAGGCAAAGCGCAGCGTGCCCACCATCAAGCAGCGCGTTCGGTGATACATGGTGGGCACGTCGCTTGCGCTCCTTTGCCCTACGCAGCCACGCGGCTCAGGTCGAATGCGCGGCCTGCGGCTCGTCCGCATATTTGTGCGCGAGCCATGACGACAGCATCGCGGGCACCATGCCGACGATGCCGTAGAGCACGAACTGCAGCGCGCCGGTATCCGGCCCGCGCGAGCCATAGAGCAGCGAGGCCGCCGCAAAGCCGATGGCGCCGACCATCAGGAACCGCAGCGCAAACGGAATGCGCCTGACGTGATAGAGAATGTCGTCGATGGCGCCGACCATCAGCGCCGGCACGATGCCGAACAGGTAGCTGTATTGCAGCGTCTTGAAGAATGCGCCGAGAAATTTGCTGATCTCGGTCCAGTTGGTGTCGGTCCAGTAGCCCGAGGCCACCGTCGTCGCGAACAGCATCAGGAATCCACCGAGGAACGGGCCGATCGCCCCGAAGATCAGATAGCGTTTCATGGAACTGCCTCCTGATGCTGGTAACTCCAATACAGCAGCGCAGGGCCGAAGTAAATTTACCGGCCTCCCCGTGGCGAGGATTGCCGACAGCCGCATCCAGATCGGATTGCGACGAGGGTCCATGAACGGCTGTTCAGCAAGATTAAGTCGGCCGCATCGGATGCGGGACCGAGGCAACTTCCCCGCGCCTTCCGACTTATCGCTGATGGGAAAAAATGGCATGGCCCGGATCGCTCGGAGACCATGGAAGCGGCGTTTGCCGCGATGCGAAAACCGTGAAGGTGATGTTCGATGTCCATGCTCGATTCTGCCGTCCAGCGATCCACCCTGGGGCTGCATACGCTCGATCAGTACGAGCCGCTGATCGGCGCTGCTGCAGTCGAGCGCATCGCGGCGAAAGCGAACCGCGTGGGCACGATGCGCGTCGCCCATATCAGCTCGACATTCTATGGCGGCGGCGTCACCGAGCTGCTGACGCCGCTGACACTGATGATGAACGCAAGCGGCATCGAGACCGACTGGCATCTGATTCAGGGGACGCCGGGCTTTTTCGGCTGCACCAAGAAGCTGCACAACACGCTGCAGGGCCAGCGCGTGCAATTTTCCGACGCCGAGAAGACGATCTACGAGCAGGTCGTGTTCGAAAACGCGACACGGCTTCATCTTGAAGAGTGCGACGCCGTCATCGTCCACGATCCGCAGCCACTGCCGCTGATCGCGCATTTTTCCGATCGTGACATGCCGTGGCTGTGGCAATGCCATGTCGATCTTTCATCGCCCTACGCGCCGGTATGGGCCTATCTCCGCCAGTTCATCGGGCAATATGACGCGGCGATCTTTTCACTTCCCGAATACGGGCAGGACCTTGCGCGCCAGCACTTCGTCACCCCGGCAATCGACCCGTTCTCGGCGAAGAACCGGGAGCTGTCCGACCGGGAGGTCCGCGAATTCCTTGGCAATTACAAGATTCCGACCGATCGTCCGCTGGTGACGCAGATTTCCAGGTTCGACCGCTGGAAGGACCCGATCGGCGTCATCGAGGCGTTCCGCAAGGCAAGGCAGCAAGTCGATTGCACGCTCGTGCTGGTCGGCAACAATGCATCCGACGATCCGGAAGGCGGCAAGATCCTGGAGCAGATCCAGAGCGCCGCCGACGAAGGCATCATCATCCTTAGCGTCGATGATCCGACGCTGGTGAACGCGCTGCAGCGTTCCGCTGCCGTTGTCCTGCAGAAGTCGCTGCGCGAAGGTTTTGGCCTGACCGTTACCGAGGCGATGTGGAAAGGCGCCGCCGTGATCGGCGGCAATGTCGGCGGCATCCGCCATCAGATCAAGGACGGCTGGAACGGCTTTCTGGTCGATACGCCCGACGAGGCTGCCGACAGAATCGTTCAGCTCCTGAAGGATGCAAAGCTCCGGCAGCAGGTCGGCTCGCGCGCCAGGGAAAGCGTACGGCAGAACTTTCTGATGAGCCGGCTGTTAGAGGATTGGCTCGATCTCTTGTCCCGATACGAGCGGCCGGTGGCCTGACGGAGCGGGTTCGACAACGCTATTTCGATGGTGAAAGCCGATGCGAATTGCCCAGATGGCGCCGCTGATGGAAAGCGTTCCGCCCAAGCTCTATGGCGGCACCGAGCGCGTGGTGGCGTGGCTGGTCGATGAGCTGGTGCGTCTCGGTCACGAGGTGACATTGTTTGCCAGCGGAGATTCCGGGACATCCGCTCGACTTCACGCGGTTTGGCCGCGGGCGCTCCGGCTTGGCCGACCAAAGACGGACCCGATGGTGACGCAGGCGGCGCTGCTCGAGGCAGTGGCGCGGCATGCCGGCGAATTCGACATCATTCACGCGCATATTGATTGGCTGCATCTGCCGCTGTTCAGCCGGCTCGGGGTGCCCTTCCTGACCACCTGCCACGGCCGCTTGGATCTGCCGGGGTTTCCAGACGTGATCCGTCGCTTTCCCGAGGCGCCATTCGTTTCGATATCGGACAACCAGCGGGCTCCCTTGAGCGAGGCCAGGTGGATCAGCACCATTTATCACGGCCTGCCGGCGGACCTGTTTCGCCCCTCCTTCGAGGCTGGCTCCTATCTCGCCTTCCTCGGCCGACTGACGAAGGAAAAAGGACCGGAAGCCGCGATCCGGATCGCCCGCGCCGTCAATATGCCGCTCCGCATCGCCGCAAAGGTGCCGCGCGGCGAACGAGGCTACTTCAAGGAACAGCTCGAGCCGCAGATTGACGGCAAAGAGGTCCAGCTCAGCGGCGAGGTCAATGACGAGACGAAGCGGCAGTTTCTCGCTGGCGCCGCAGCGCTACTGTTTCCGATCGACTGGCCGGAACCGTTCGGCCTGGTCATGATCGAAGCGATGGCCTGCGGCACGCCGGTCATCGCGTTCAGATCAGGCTCGGTGCCTGAGGTGATCGACGACGGTATTACCGGCTTTGTTGTCAGCGACGAAGCCGAAGCTATCGAAGCGATCAAACGGCTTCCCGGGCTTGATCGCAGGAAAGTACGCGCGCAGTTCGAGAAGCGGTTTACCGCAAAGCGCATGGCGGAAGAGTATCTGCGCTGTTACGCGGCGCTGGCGCGCAGCCGTGCCAATGAAGCCGTACCGGCTTGAATCGCAACCCTCATGGTGAGGAGCGCGCGCGCGTCTCCGGACGATGCTTTGCATCGCCGGGAGAACCATGAGGCCCGTCTGTGGCCTACGTCCTTCGAGACGCCCGCGGAGCCTGTCATCGGGCGCGCATTCGCGCGACCCGGTGGCGGGCTCCTCACAGGATGAGGGCGTTGAGCGATGATGACGATGGGCTACTTCCTGCCGGCTGCCGCAACGGCCGCAACCGGCTCGCTCTTCTTTCCAAGAATCCGGTCCGACCCAAAGCGGATCGTCCACTGCGCGACCGAGAGCAGCAGCGATTCATAGATCGCGACGCATTGTTCGAGCTCGCGGTCGGTCGACGGCGGGCAGTCCGGACGCATGCGGACGATCATCGTCGTGGTCGACCAGCTCAGCCGCGCCGCCTTGCAGGCGACGATCAGGCCGTAGACCCGCTCAGGCTGGAGGAAAGGCTCGATCGCCTCGACCTTGACGTCGGCCTTCAGGGCAAGGGCGGCGACCACCATGTCGTATTCGCCGCGCACCGCGAACCGGTTCACGGTGGAATCGGTGAGCTTGCCGGTGCGATTGAGGACAACGACCTCGTTCTGCGCCTTGGTATAGTCGATGGCCTTGCGGGGCGCACCGGCCGGTGCCGCCGCCGTCGCAGAGCCCTGGGCCTTCTTCCGCGCCACCGGCCGCGATGCCGTCAGGAAGCGCGCGCGAACCACGTCGGCGACCTTGCCGATCAGCTCGCGCAACAGGCTGCCGGGAATGTCCAGGCGAAGGCCGAGCTTCTCGGCAAGCGCCTCGTCGCGCTCGGCCCGGCCGACCAGCGTGGCGTAACCGCATTCGGAGAAGCGCGCGCCGGCGTTGCGGGCGAGCGCGTTGGAGACGTTGACGTCGCCAAACCGCATCAGGGCGTCGGTCAGCGCCTCGGTCAGCGCCTTGCGGTCGGAGATCGCAAGCAGATGCTGCTGGCTGCGGCTGCGGGCGATTTCGATGAGGTCGTTGTCCGACAGGCAGACGGAGTGCCTGAGGACCGGCCCGGCGACCAGGACGTCGTCGTGAAAGGCAAGGTTGCGGACGGTCTGGCGCGGCGCCTGCTCGATCGCGGCCAACTCCTCGCTGAGCTCGATCAGGCTGGCCGCCGCCACCCGCGCGATCAGCTGGGCGAGGACGCCGTCGACGGCCGCGATCTGGGATTCGCTGAGCCGGTCGAAGCTCGACAGGAACAGGTCCGTCACTTCCCCGAAAACCTGGGCGTCGTGCTCCGGCCCGCCTTTCTCGGCGCCGTTCAATTCCGCCCGCAGGTCAGACGTTGCCACAGACATGGCTATCCGGCCTCCGGCCGGCTCGTTCCGGCGCACCGCATCACCCGCCGCTCCACCGCAGGGATGGCCGGCACGTCAGTCAATCCATCGGCATGAACGCGCATTCGAGTGCCATTCGACGGGCCGGTTTCGGCAAGCCTTTTCACTTCCACGAAAGCAACGAGGCGGGTGCGAGCAACAGCCGCTGATCGTACCCAGCCTTCCCTAACGGGTGGTTGTTCCGGACCCCGGATTTTCCGCATTTATACTGAGTTTTGCGGCGCCGCACCGGCCATCCGGGGCGGCTCGACCAGGCCGCGTGCGCCGCGGAAGGCCCTCCCCCGATTGCGGGGGGAAGGCACGCCGCGGCTTCGGCAGCAGCGCCGGCGAATGACATTGCGGCCCGGGAAAGACTCTTCGCCGCCCGCATTGCACGCGCGTTTCGTGGCGCGCTCGCAACAGTCCTGGGAAGTGTTGAAGCGAGCATTGCAGCTTCACAGCATTGGCGCATAATTCGTGCGGGGCGGCGCAGCACCTTTGATTCGGACATCGGCAGAAATCGAGCAACCACACGCGGGATCATCTTCCGCGTGACGGATGACACGTGCGGCAGCGCAAACCGCCTGCAGCGCCCCCAATGAACAGCGGCCAGGCGCCGCACGCAAACTTTTGGGGAATCGGTCAAATGACGTCCTGTCGAACAAGCAAGATCGCAACACTCTTCGCCATCGCCGCGGCAGCGACGGCGCTTTCCGCAAGCCCAGGCCTCTCGTCCGACGCGCAGCAGATGTGCACCGGCGACGCCATGCGGCTCTGCGGCCACGAAGTTCCCAATGTCCAGCGCATCACCGCCTGCATGGTGAAGAACAAGGCGCAGCTCAGCCCGGGCTGCCGCGCCGTGATGGACCGCGACCACGCCGCACGCCGGCGCGCCGCCGCCGCCGAGTAACGGCGGGCATCGCCCGAAAACGCAGAACGGCCCCGGCATCGGGATGAGCGATGCCGGGGCCGTTTTTTTGTCAGGTCATCTTCTGAGCGCCTGCCTTGCGCGGCGGGCCGCTACTCGCCCCACGCCGCAAACGCGTCGTTGAAGGCGCGCTCGCCGGGCGAACCCTTTTCGATCGCGATGATGGCGCGGCGCTGGTTGACATAGACCAGCGGCACGTCGAACCAGGAGCGCTCCTTGAGGAGCTGCAGGTTGCGCGAGCGGTCGGAATCGACGTTGGAGAGGCCGACCAGGAAGAAGCCGTCGGTGACCTTGACGGCAAGGCCCGCCAGCGGCGTGCCGCGCGCCTGCTCGTTGGACTTCATCAGGATGCCCGGCACGTTGCCGACGCCGCCGCCTGTAAAATCCTGCGGCAGGATGAAGGTCAATTCCGCGGTATGGCTCGCCGGCAGCGACGAGTCGGTATTGCGGCGGAACGACATCGTCATCTTGAACTTGCGGTCGGGAATCTCGATGTCGGCACGCACGGCGACATCCGGCTTCTGGTTGCCGCTCGCCTTGATCGGTTCGGTGCGCCAGATCACCGAGCCGACATACTGCTTGCCCTTGGGATCGGACGGGTCCTCGTCATACAGCACGACGCGCTGCGCCACCGGCGCCACGTTCTCGCCTGGCGAGGACTGGCCGACGCGATCGGGAATCTTCGGGCGCGACTGCGGCGCGGCCGGATCCTTCGGCGCTTCCGCGACGGGGCTGGATTTGAACAGGCCGCTGAAGGCCGTCACCACCGACTTGCCCCACAGGATGCCGGCGCCGACCAGGATGAGCACGATGCCGACCGCAATCGCGCTCTTGAACGGAAACACCGCGCCAGTGCTGGCGCGCTTTTTCGGCGGCTCGCGATCCTGCGACAGGCGCGGGCGATCGCGCAGCGGCGGCGGCGGTGGCGGGGCGTAGCGGTCGGCCTCCGCCAGCGACTCGTCGTACGAATACGGCACCTCGGGATCGGCGCCGCGGTTCTCCATGCTCGGCTCGAGCCGGTCGAATTCCGGCGAGGGCGACGGCACGTTGGCATAGGTCTTTCGCGCGGCGCGATTGGCCTGCGCGGCGGCTCGGCCGAGATCGTCGGCATCGGCGGCGATGTCGCGGAAGCCGCGCACGCCGGGCGGCTGCGGCGGGGCGCCATTCTCGGGACCACGGCGGGGGCCGCCGTTGCGCGGTGGCGGCGGCGGCAGGCCGGCATCCTGCATCGGAATCGGCGGCACCTGCGGACGCGGCGCGCCGGGCGGCGGGGCATCGGCGCGCAGATTGCGCGGCGGACGCGGCTCCTCCTGGCCGAGCGGCGGACGCCCCTCACGCGGGGGACCTTGCGGCGGCCGCGGACGCGGCGCGCCCGGTGGTGGCGGCGGCGCGGCGGCAGGCGCTCCGCCTTCCGGCGGGCGCGCATTGGCGCGGCGGAAATTATCGCCCGAGGTGCGCGGGGCGCCGGGGGGGCGCGAGGCTTCGCGGGCGCGCTGGGCAGCTTCCGATTCGACCTTGCGAACGGCCTCTTCCAGCGACAGCCGCTCGCGGGTGATCTCCGATTCGGAAAGCGGCGGCTGAACGCTGCGCAACTGCGCGATCAGCGCGGTGCGGGCCCGCTCATAGAGCGCGCGGCGGCTCTCGCCTGGAGCATTGGGGTCCAGGCCGGCGATAGCGCGTGCGATCAGCGGGTAATAATCAGCCATTTCTCATCAATACTGCTGGCGCGGCCGTAACATCCCGTTAAGCCTCGAACGGGTTCTGCACCAGGATAGTATCCTCGCGTTCGGGGCTGGTGGAAAGCAATGCGATTGGACAACCCACGAGTTCCTCGACCCGGCGGACATATTTGATGGCCTGGGCCGGCAGGTCCGCCCAGGAGCGGGCGTTGGCGGTCGGCTCCTTCCATCCTTCGATCGTCTCGTAGATCGGCACCACCCGGGCCTGGGCGCCCTCGCCCGCCGGCAGATGGTCGATCTCCTTGCCGTCCAGCATATAGCCGATGCAGACCTCGATGGAGTCGAAGCCGTCGAGAATGTCGAGCTTGGTCAGTGCCAGGCCGTTGATGCCGCAGGTGCGGACAGTCTGTCGCACCAGCACGGCATCGAACCAGCCGCAGCGGCGCTTGCGGCCGGTGTTGACGCCAAACTCCTTGCCGCGGCGCCCGATCTCCTCGCCGATTTCGTTGTTGAGCTCGGTCGGGAACGGACCCAGGCCGACGCGGGTCGTATAGGCCTTGCAGATGCCGAGCACATAGCCGACCGCGCCAGGGCCCATGCCGGTGCCGGTCGCCGCCTGCGCCGCCACCGTGTTGGACGAGGTGACGTAAGGATAGGTGCCATGATCGACGTCGAGCAGCGCGCCCTGCGCGCCCTCGAACAGGATACGCTTGCCCTCGCGGCGCTTGATGTCGAGCAGCCGCCACACCGTTTCGGCGTAAGGCAGCAGCTTTGGCGCCAGCGCGCTGAGCTCCTTCAGGATGCCGTCGCCGTCGATCTCTTCCAGATTAAGCCCGCGGCGCAGCGCATTGTGATGCGCCAGCAGGCGGTCGATCTTGTGCGGCAGCGTGTCGAGGTCGGCGAGATCCATCAAACGGATGGCGCGGCGGCCGGCCTTGTCCTCATAGGCCGGACCGATGCCGCGGCGGGTGGTGCCGATCGCGGTCACCGCATTTGAGGATTCCCGCAAGGCGTCGAGGTCGCGGTGCAGCGGCAGGATCAGCGTGACATTCTCGGCGATTCGCAAATTGTCCGGGCCGACGGCGACGCCCTGCCCCCGCAGCCGTGCCACTTCGTCGAGGAAGGCCTGGGGATCGAACACCACGCCATTGCCGATCACGGCAAGCTTGGACGGCCGCAGCACGCCGGAGGGCAGCAGCGCCAGCTTGTAGGTCTCACCGTTGATGACGAGCGTATGGCCGGCATTGTGGCCGCCCTGGAAGCGCACGACGATATCGGCCTGTTCCGACAGCCAGTCGACGATCTTGCCCTTCCCTTCGTCGCCCCATTGGGCGCCGACGACGACAACATTGGCCATATCTATAGTTTTCCCTGCAAATCTCTTGGTTCCAGCATGATTTCACCGGAAAACCGGCACTCCAACTATCCGGACCATGCTTCTGTCTCGCCCAGCCAAAATCACGGCCGGGGCCGTTCGCATGCAGGGCGCCCCACCGGATAAAGGAAGCAGGTGATCTAGGCAAGCAAGAAGGCGGCTTTATGGGGGCCTTAGAACCGCTCCAACCCATTGATATACCCGTAAAATTTGGGGGCCCCCAGGCCCTGATGGATTAACTTCGCGCAATGACGGAAAGACGATGTCGAAAACCACCCGTGCGACCCAGGCGCTGGAAAGACTGGGCGTGAAATTCACCCTGCATGCCTACGACTACGATCCGGATGCGGCGAGCATTGGGCTGCAGGCGGCGGAGGCGCTCGGCGTGCCGCCCTCGCGCGTGCTCAAGACGCTGATGGCCGAGGCCGACGGCAAGCCGGTCTGCGCCGTGGTGCCGTCGGATTGCGAGGTCAGCATGAAAAAACTGGCGGCCGCCTTCGGCGCCAAGACGGCGAAGATGATGCGGCCGGCCGACGCCGAACGGCTGACCGGCTACCATGTCGGCGGCATCTCGCCGTTCGGGCAGAAGAAGCGCGTGCCGGTCGCGATCGAGGAAACGGCGCTCGGCCACGAAACCGTGTTCCTCAACGGCGGGCAGCGCGGCCTGCAGGTCGAACTCGACCCGGGCGACGCCGTAAAGGCCGCGGGCGCGATCGCGCGGCCGCTCATCGCATGAGCGGCGCGGCGCTTCGAGCGGCCCCTATTTGGTGAGCCCTATTTGGTAAGTCTCGGCTGCGTCTGCGCCCACAGCATCGCCTCGATGATGGCCTCGCGCAATTTCGGGCGCTGCTCCTCATCGCACTCGATGAACGCCAGAATCGAATTGGCGCGAACGGCAAATTGGTGACGCGTTTCGGCTGCGGCTTCTTCGGCCGGTGTCGGCTTGTTCAAGGAACGACCCATCATCTAGAAATTCGACCTCACGGCCGGAGGAGCTGCGGCCAGCGCAGTCGCCCTCAAGTCCCGTGGTCCCAACGATCGAACGAACGTCTGCTAACGCTAACGAACGCCTGCTTGTGAAATAGTCCCGGAATAATCGCACGCGCCCCAGGAAAACAAACAAAGGTTGGGTCGCATGAATCAATCGTCCTTTGATTGCATATTCCGCTACCTGCTGGCAACCCCAAACAGCGGACGGGGCGCGCTGCATGGTCGCGATGCATACTGCACCATTGATGAGCACCGCAAATCCGTGTCTGTGACAGGGGCCGGGCCACATCCGGCCCGGCCGACAGGCGGCCGGGCGGGCCGCGGCCTCATGCAGCGGGCCCTGTCCTCGAATGTCGGCTTCCGAATCCACCTCCACCGCCCCAACCGGGAACTGGCTCGCCAACCAGCCCTATCTTCTGCTCAGCATCACCGCGCTGTGCTGGGCCGGCAACGCGATCGTCGGGCGGCTCGCCGCCGGCCACATCCCGCCGGTGACGCTGTCGTTCCTGCGCTGGTCGTTCGCTTTCCTGATCATCCTGCCGTTTGCCTTAAAACACCTCAGGCGCGACTGGGACGCGATCCGAAGCCGCCTCGGCATCATGATCGTGCTCTCGGTCACCGGCATCGGGGCCTTCAACACCCTGCAATACTGGGCGCTCGAACACACCCAGGCGCTGAACACGCTGCTGCTGCAGTCGGCGGGCCCGCTGGTGGTCGCGGTATGGTCGCTGCTGCTGCTCGGCGTGCGGCTGACGCTGGCGCAGGCGGCGGGCGTTCTGCTCTCGATGGCCGGCGTCGTGATCATCCTGATGCACGGCGACCTCACCAAGCTCTCCAACATCGAGTTCAACCGCGGCGACCTCATCTTTCTGGTGGCGCTCGCGATCTTCGGGCTCTATTCGGTGCTGTCGCTGAAGCGGCCGGCAATCCATGCGCTGTCGTTCGTCGCCTTCACCTTCGGCGCCGGCGCCGCCTGCCTGATCCCGCTGTTCATCTGGGAATTGTTCGCGCGGCCGCTGATGCGGATCGATACCGCGAACCTGCTCAGCCTCGCCTATGTCGCGCTGTTTCCCTCAACGATCGCCTATCTCTGCTACAATCGCGGCGTCCAGCTGATCGGCGCCAACCGCGCCGCGCCGTTCTTTCACGTGGTGCCGGTGTTCGGAACCATCATGTCGATCGCCTTCCTCGGCGAGCATCCGCAGCTGTTCCACTTCATCGGCTTTGCGCTGGTGCTGACCGGCGTGTTCGTGGCGTCGCGGAAGCCAGCGGCTTAGTTCTCCCTCTCCCCGTAAGCTGGGCGAAGTAAAAGGAGCCCGCGGTGACTCGGCTCGGCAAATCCGCTATCTCTGAGGCGCTTCACTGGGCATCTCGATGAAAGTTCGCGGCAGCAATCTGATGATCGGCACGCTGACCCTGGCCCTGATCGCCGGGTCGCTCGGGGCGTGGCTCGGCTATCAGAAGCTTGCCGGGATCAAGCAGAAGGTGCCGTTCCGCGTGGTCTTCGAAGGCTCGGCGTCCGGCCTGCGCAAGGGCGGCAGCGTGAACTTCGCCGGCATCCGCGTCGGCGAGGTGGTGTCGCTGCAGCTCGACCATCCGCGCCGCGTGGTCGCGCTCACGATGATCGACGGCAGCACGCCGGTCAGAAGCGACACCCAGGTCGGCCTCGAATTCCAGGGCCTGACCGGGATCGCGGCGATTTCGTTCACCGGCGGTTCGGACGAGGCGCCGCCGCCGCCAAAGGGCGCCGACGGCATTCCGGAACTGACCGCCGACCGCGAAGGCACGCTCAACACCCAGGAAAAGATCCGCGCCGCGCTGCGCAACGTCGACCGCGTGATCGCCGACAATGAGGTCGCGATCAAGGACACGTTGCGGAATTTCGAGACCTTCACCGCCTCGCTGTCCACCAATGGCGAAAAGATCTCCTCCGTCATCGCGACCGCCGAATCCGGCGTTGCCGCCGCCGATAGCGCGATGGACAAGACCAGGGATTTCCTCGGCCGTCTCGCCAGCGACAAATATGGCGGCGAGCTGCTGCCGACCGTGATCTCGATGCGCGAATTGATCGAAAGCTTCGACAAGAAATCCGGACAGGTGCTGGCCGAGGCGCGAAAGATGCTCGGCGACGTCTCTGCCGCCATCAATAAATCCAGCCCGGCACCTGCCGCCCCGCCCCGCCGCCGCTGAGCCCACCCGCATAACAACAACAAAATGGAACGTCCGACGTGCTCGACAAATCCGCTACCGTGACTGCGCCGCCCGCAACCGTGACCCGTCCCGACAGCGCAGTGCCGCAGCGCTTGCAAAAATATCTCACGCTCGACGATTTCGAGGCGACGGCACGGCGCAGAATTCCAAAATTCCTCTACGGCTACATTTCCGGCGGCGCCGAGACCGATGCCGCGATGCGCGACAACCGAAAAGCCTTCGACGAATACGGTTTCGTGCCGCGCGTGCTCAACGACGTCTCCGGCCGCGACCAGGGCACCACCCTGTTCGGCAAGAGCTATGCCGCGCCGTTCGGCATTCCGCCGATGGGCTCGTCGGCGCTTGCGGCCTATCGCGGCGACATCGTGCTGACGGAGGCGGCCAAGGCCGAGAACGTGCCGATGATCCTGAGCGCCTCCTCGCTGATCACGCTGGAGGACGTGCGATCGGCCAATCCGGCCGCGTGGTATCAGGCCTATCTCGCCGGCCTGCCCGAGCGGATCGAACCGCTGGTCGATCGCGTCGCCGCGGCCGGCTACGACACCTTCGTCGTCACCGCCGACGTGCCGGTGCCGCCGAACCGCGAGAACAACATCCGCAACGGCTTTCAGGTCCCGCTCGCGATCACGCCGCGCGTGTTCTGGGACACCGTCACCCATCCGCACTGGCTGTTCGGCACCTGGGCGCGTACCCTCATGAACCACGGCATGCCGCATTTCGAGAACATGGATGCGCAGCGCGGCCCGCCGGTGCTGGCGAAAAACCTCATGCGCAACATCGGCGCGCGCGACCAGCTCGCCTGGAAGCATGTCGAGATGATCCGCAAGCGCTGGAAGGGCAAGCTCGTGGTCAAGGGGCTGGTCTCGCCGGCCGATGCGCGCATCGCGCGCGAGAGCGGCGTCGACGGCGTGATGCTGTCCAACCATGGCGGCCGCCAGCTCGACTACACGATGTCGGGCCTGCGCACGCTGCCGGAGATCGCGGCCGAAGCAAAAGGCATGACGGTCATGGTCGACGGCGGCATCCGCCGCGGCACCGATGTGATCAAGGCGCTGGCGCTAGGTGCGCATTTCGTCTGGGTCGGCCGCCCGTTCCTCTATGCCGCCATCGCCGGCGGCCAGGCCGGCGTGCAGCGGGCGATCTCGCTCTTGAAAGCCGAGATCGACCGCGACCTCGCGCTGCTCGGTATTCGCTCGATCAGCGAGATCACGCCGGACCTGGTGCGGAAGTTTTGAGGCGCGCATTCTTGTCACTGCTACGACAGCGAATGCTCGAGGAAAAAACGCAGCATTTCTCTTGTTGCGTCCGGTCCTCGCGGGTCAGTATAGGAGCCCAGCGAACTTCCCCCCGACCACGCATGTCCAGCTCCGTGGATTCTCCAGTGCTCGAAGACGTGGCGCCCACTGGCGTCGCTGTGAACGGTGCGAGTATAGGCGTGACCTCCAGCCACCTGTCCGCGATACACGCTTGTTTCCGTGCTCGCTGCTTTGATGGACTGCCTGATAACCTGATCACCGTTGCTTGGGTGCACGGTGCTGTCGCGATCGCCGTGAAAAACAATGGTCGGGACAGTTGCCCTGTCGGTTGAAGCCGCCTGATGATTGAAGCCGCTGCCTTGTCGCATGGCGAGGAGCGCAGAGGGAAGGTCGTGGGCGGCACCACATGCGAGGCCGGAATGTACACCAACAGCCGCGTATAGATCGTTATATGTTGCTCCCATGGTGGCGGCTGCGGCCGCTCCGGCCGAAAGTCCGGCAACATAAACTCGCTTCGGATCGACTGAATATTCGCGCATGATTTGGCGCGTGATCCCCGCGATCAGCGAGGGCTCCCCTGTGTCCCGCTGCTGGTCGGTTGTGCGAAACCAGTTCCAGCATTTCGCCTGATTGGCTTCGCTACGCTGCGCGGGATAGGCCACAAAGCAAGGTTGCGCTTCCGCGATAAAGTTCATTCTCGTGCCGGCGGCGAAATCTTCTGGCGACTGGCTGCAACCGTGGAGCATCACGATCAGCGGAAGAGGTTGTCCATGATAACCGCTGGGGATGAAGAGCCTGTAAGCACGGCTTCCCGCAGGATTGCTGTAGCTGCCGGTGATAAATCTCGCACCCTCCGGCACGATGTCGCGCGTCGATGGCGGAGTCCGCATGGTAGCGGCCCGCAATCGGAGCACAGGATGATTGTTTGTGCGATTTGATGGCGCGCTGAACTTGCGTGGTTTGGCGGACGGGGCCCGCGGTGACCGCGAGCTCTCCGTTTCCTTAACCCGAATTGCTTTGACGTCTATAATTGACGGCTTGTCTCCCAGGAGGGCGATCGCATCGGTGCGGGATGTCGCATCCGCCTTCGCTTCACCGTGAAGCATTTGCTGGAGAAGTGCCGTGGCCTCGACGAGTCGGCCTGCGCGCGTGAGACGTGTAGCTTCGCGAATGATGTCCTGATTGATGAGCATTGTCGTCACCGCGTCCTGTCGGCGAGCGCGGCTTTCACTGCCGAGCTGGCATGGAGGGCTCCAAGCACGGAGACCGAGGCAATCGTGGCGCGGGCAAGCTCCGGCGTGACGTCTTGGGCAATTGTCGCAAGGCCCAGCACATTGATGTGAAGCATCTCGCCAGCACGTCGCACTGCTTCGAGATCCTCACGGCTGTAATTCCGTAAGCCCAGGTCCAGACTTTTACGGGTAGTCGACTGTTTGACGACATCCGCATGACGTTCGAGTTGATTGCGGATTGCTGTGCGAATGAAATCGGTTCGGTTCGAGTAGAACCCTTCCTGGACCATGAGGTCGACGTGCCCAAGGTCGACATAACCCAGATTGATGGTGATTTTCTCGGTATCCGGCGGTTTTGGTCGGAGTTCGCGGACATTATTAGACATGAGGAACCATCCATGTACCATCCATATAGATGGTATATGGATGGGAAAATGAATCGTTCAAGGGGGCCATCGTCCCCAGAATCGCTTTTCCGGAGCCTGCGTTCACGGCTTTGCGGCCGCGCCGCCGCCGGTACCCAATGGCGCGGAGAGCTTTCCAAGCGGCTGAGGGAGCCGGTGATCGTGCAAGCCAAGCCGGCGCGCGGGCGTCAATCTCGCCGTCGACTCCGTCGCAAAATCCGCGCCGGATGGTTTATGCGATCGGCCGCATCGCGGGAGCGCACACGATCTCATCTCGGGCGCGCTCTACAAGCAACTCGCCTATAATCCGATCGACAGTTTCGAGAGGCTGTCGACGATGGTGCACTACGCTGGTGATCGCGGTTCGAAGCCATCCATCGGGCCGCGTACCGGAAAGATGGATTGCTTCGTCGCTTCGCTCCTCGCAATGACGGTCGCTGTCACAGCTTGAACTTGCTGTAGGCTTCCTTGGTCGCGATGATCACGTGCTCGGCGCAGCCATTGGTGCGGTGCGGGTCGCAGCGCGTCTCGTAATCCTCCGACGTCATCATGTCGATGAAGGCCGCCACTGTCGGATAATACACCAACGCCACATAGTCCCACTGGTTACCCGCCTCGGGGCCGAGCGCGACCACCTTGGCATCGCCGGTCCATAGCAGCGTGCCGCCGCGCGCCTTGATCATCGGCACGGTGAGCGCGCTGTAGCGCAAATAGGCGTCCCAGCCCGAGCCGTCGCCGTCGAGCGAGCGCTCGCGGAACCGCATCAGGTTCAGCATCACCACCGGCGCCTGCCGGTCCAGTTCGGCAAGGCCCCTGACATTCAACAGATCGACACCCATGATTGCTCCTGCCGCATTCGGCGAGATGGGAGTGCTTGTCCATCATCGATCCACACGAAGACTGTCGTCACCCGCGAAAGCGGGTGATCCAGTGTTCCAGAGACTTTCGCGGTCCATCGAGAGGCCGCAGCGTACTGGATACCCCGCCTTCGCGGGGTATGACAGCGGAGGTGCACAGAGCATTGTAGCATTGCGCGCGCGGGACTTGTCGCCTGGCGGAAAATCCGGCCCTATCAGGGCCCGCGACATGACCAAGCCCGCACCAGCGCCGCCTGCCTTCCATCCGGTCCGGTGGCTGACCAACCAGCCTTATCTCTTGCTGAGCCTGACCTCGCTGTTCTGGGCCGGCAACATCGTGCTGGCGCGCCATGTCGCCGGGCATGTGCCGCCGCTGACGCTATCCTGCGTCCGCTGGATCGGCACCTTCCTGATCCTGCTGCCGTTCGCCTGGCCGCATTTGAAAAAGGACTGGCCGGTGCTGCGGGCGCATCTGCCGATGATGCTGTTCCTGTCGCTGGTCGGCTTCGCCTACAACAATGCGATCTCCTACTGGGCCCTGCAATATACCGAGGCGCTGAACGCGCTTCTGATCCAGTCGTCGGGGCCGCTGTTCGTCGCGCTGTGGTCGCTGGCGCTGTTCGGCATCCGCCTGACGCCGGCGCAACTCGCCGGCATCACCATCTCGCTCGCCGGCGTGCTGACCATCATCCTGCGCGGCGATTTCAGCGCGCTCGCCAATATCAGCTTCAACCGCGGCGACCTGATGTTTGCCAGCTCGCTGGTGTCGTTCGGACTTTATTCGGCGCTGATCCCGCGCCGGCCGGTGACGCATGCGCTGTCGCTGATCTCGTTCACCACCTGCTGCGGCGCGCTGATGCTGGTGCCGTTCTCGGTCTGGGAATATTCGACCGGCGCCACGCTGAAATTCGACCTGATCTCGATGGCGACGCTGGGCTATGCCGTGATCTTCCCCTCGACGCTGGCCTACCTGTTCTTCAACCGCGGGTTGGCCCTGATCGGGCCCAATCGGGCCGCGCCGTTCTTCCACCTGGTGCCGGTATTCGGTTCGGCGATGGCGATCCTGCTGCTCGGCGAGCAGTTGCGGTTATTCCATCTGGTGGGCTATGCGCTGGTGCTGGCCGGGGTGATCATCGCCTCGCGACGGGCTTCGGCCGGCAAGGCCTGACAGGCCTGCGGCGTAGCGTCTTACCGGCTTCCACTTTGTTCTGGGGCAGGCTAGCTTGCCGGCCAATTCAACATAAGAACAAACGAGGAAACGACTACATGTTCGCGTTATGGAAACGGTCCCGGCACGTCGCCACAGCGGCCCCCCTGATGCTGGCGATGATCGCCACGGCCGCCGCGCAGGCGCCCTACCCGAGCCGCAACATCACGCTGGTGCTGCCCTTCGCGGCCGGCAGCGGCACCGACACCACCACGCGCATCATCTCGAAGGAGCTCGGCATCGCGCTCGGCACCAGCATGGTGATCGAGAACAAGGCCGGAGCCAACGGCTCGATCGCGGCGAGCTTCGTCGCGCGCTCCGCGCCCGACGGCTACACGCTGTTCGTGACGACCAACACCTCGCACTCGGCCAATCCGTATCTGCTCAAGAACATGACCTACGATCCGGTGAAGGATTTCACGCCGATCGCGCGCACCGGCGACCTGCCCTTCATGCTGGTGATCCACCCGGACATTCCGGCCAACTCGGTGGCCGAGCTGATCGCGCTGGCCAAGAAGGAGCCGGGCAAATACTCCTATGCCAGCGGCAGCTCCTCGGCGATCGTCTCGGGCGCGACCTTTGCGCGGCTCGCCGGCATCGACCTGCTGCACGTCCCCTACAAGAGCTCGCCGCCGGCGCTGACCGACCTGATCGCCGGCCGCGTCTCCATGATGTTCATCGACGTTCCGACCGGCCTGCCCCATGTCAACGCCAAGGCCCTGAAGGCGCTGGCGGTGACGACCAAGCAGCGATCGGCGCTGCTGCCGGAGCTTCCGACCATGGACTCCACGGTGAAGGGTTTTGATATCACGTCGTGGCAGGGCTATTTCGGACCGGCCAATATGCCCAAGGATGTCGTCACGAGGCTGAACGCGGAGATCCGCAAGGTCGTCGAGCGGCCCGACATCAAGAACCAGCTCGCCGAGCGCGGCATGGAAGCCTTCTCCGGCACGCCGGAAGAGTTCGACGCGTTCGTGAAGGAGCAGCTCAAGGTGTGGGAAAAGCTGATCACGGAAGCCGGGATCGAGAAGCAGTAGAGGCAAGCCAGCCTACGGCTTGCTGCGCTCTCCCCGTCATTGCGAGCGAAGCGAAGCAATCCATCTCGCCACATGCTGAGGCATGGATTGCTTCGTCGCTTCGCTCCTCGCAATGACGGATGAATATAGCAGCGGGCTTCCTCCCCCGTCGTGGCCGGGCTCGACCCGGCCATCCACGACCTTCTTCTTGGCAAGCAATAACGTGGATGCCCGGGACAAGCCCGGGCATGACGTCGCTAGGGCTCGCGAGACCTTACGCCGCGCGCACCTTGCCCAAAAACTCATCCACTGCGCTGCGCAGCATCCCCGACTGAGTGTCGAGTTCGCGGGCGCTGGCCAGCACGTCGGTGGCCGCCTTGCCGGTGGCCTCGGCCGCCGTGGTAACGCCGCCGATATGGGTCGAGATTTCGTTCGAGCCGGCCGCCACCGACTGGATGTTGCGGGCGATCTCGCGCGTCGCACCGCCCTGCTGCTCGACGGCGGTCGAGATCGAAACCGTGATCTCGCTCATCTGCGCGATGGTCTCCGTAATGCCGCCGATCGAGGCGACCGCCTCGCTGGTGGACGATTGCATCGCCGCGACCTGCGAGGAGATTTCCTCGGTCGCCTTCGCGGTCTGGTTGGCAAGCGCCTTCACTTCGGAAGCGACGACCGCAAAGCCGCGGCCGGAATCGCCGGCGCGCGCCGCCTCGATGGTGGCGTTGAGCGCCAGCAGGTTGGTTTGCGCCGCGATCGAATGGATCAGCTTGACCACTTCGCCGATCTTCTCGGCACCGGTCGAGAGCGCGCCGACGGTGGCGTTGGTGCGCTCGGCGTCGCTGACCGCCTTGGCGGCGATCTCGCTGGAGCGCGCCACCTGGCGGGAGATTTCCGTCACCGAGCTCGAAAGCTCCTCCGCGGCCGAGGCCACCGTGCCGACATTGTCGGACGAACGCTGCGAGGCGGCGCCGACGGTTGCCGCCCGCGCGCTGGCGTCGCTGGCGGTCGAGGTCATGGACTGCGCGGTGGTCTGCATGCCGGCAGCCGCCGTCGAAACCGAGCGGACGATGCCGGTCACGCTGCGTTCGAAATCGTTGGCGATGCTTTCCATCGCCGTCCGCCGTTCCGCCTCGGCGCGCGCCTGCACCTCGGCTTCCTTCTTTTCGAGCCCGCGCATGCGCACCGCATTGTCCTTGAAGATCTGGACGGTCGCGGCCATCGCGCCGATCTCGTCACCGCGGCCGATGCCGGGAATGTCGCCGTCGAGCCGGCCCTCGGCGAGGTCCTGCATGCGGGCGCCGAGTTGGCCGAGCGGCTTGGAAATGCTGCGGCCGATCGTCCAGGCGATGCTGCCGGCAACGAATCCGATGCCGAGCACGGCAAGCCCGAGCAGCATCGCCAGCGGCTTCATCTTGGTGTCGAGGTCGTCGAGATAGGCGCCGGTGCCGACGAACATGTTCCAGCCGGGGATCGGAACCGCGTAGGAGAATTTGCGGGTCAGCTCCTCCTGGCCGGGCCTGCGGAATTCATAGCGCAGCATGATTTCGCCGTTCGCCGCGACGCCGTCGCGCAATTCGCGCACCAGCTTGCGGCCGCCGGTGTCGATATCCATGCGGTTCTGGCCGATCTGGCTGGGAACCGGCGCCAGCACGGCGACGCCGTCCATCGTGTAGGCGAACACATAGCCATTGCCGTTGTCGAAGGTCAGCGTGTTGCCGCGCTTGGAGAACTCGGCAATCGCCTGATCCTTGGTCATCTGGCCGGCGGCGACCTGCTTCTGCAGCCCGAGCGCCATGTTGCGCGCCATGTCGACGATCGCCTTGGTCTGCTCGATCCGCGCATTCACCATCTCACGCTGCATCAAATAGCCCGCAAGAACGCCGGCGGCGCACAGCCCAAGCAGGGTCACGCCCACCAGAATGCCGAGCTTCGGGGTGATCTTGAGATTGGTGAGCTTCACGGGAGTCTCCGGAAATGGACGCGGGGCACGCGATTTGGCCGATTGATTTGCGGCACACTATCGTGAGACCCTTTAGCGCTTTGTTACGATGGCCGGCGGAAGACGGCGCTTTGCGGCCTGAAAGCAACCGGCGATTGTAGCCGATGTGAGCAATGTCGCGTAAAAGGTGAAGTTGCGTAAGAAAGTGGCGGCGCCCGCCGCCTGAAATCAACACCGAAGATCAAATCGGGAGAGCAGGAAATGCCGAAATTCAGGGTGGTCACGCCGAAGGGCGCGAGCTTCACGGTCGCCGGCGGCGGCTACGACTACGAGAAGGAGGCGCTCGATCCGATCGGCGCCGAGATCATCGAGGCGCCGGCCAACGAGGCCGAATTCATCGCCGCCGCGAAGACCGCGGATGCGATCTACGCCAAAGGCATGCCGATCACGAAAACGATCATCGACGCCCTGGAAAACTGCAAGGTGATCACGCTCGGCAGCGTCGGCGTCGACAGTGTCGACGTCAAGGCCGCCACCGCCCGCGGCATTCCCGTCACCAACATCCCCGACACCTTCATCGAGGAGGTCGCCGACCACGCCATGATGCTGCTGCTGGCAGGTTTCCGGCGCCTGGTCGAGCA
>Ga0102590_1002636_pt1 | contig 20569 bp, 4 predicted proteins | sample AraplaMF_Col_mMF_FD_76859 | JGI IMG/M metagenome (GOLD analysis project Ga0102590, IMG submission 76859) | Arabidopsis root microbial communities from the University of North Carolina, USA - plate scrape MF_Col_mMF | ecosystem: Host-associated > Plants > Roots > Endosphere | place: USA...
GCCGTCCGCCGGCCCGCAATTGCAGCTGCACCGCCACGACGGCAGCACGCGGCAGCTGATCGACATCATGCGCGCGGCCGCGCCGCAAGTGGTGTTCCACCTGGCGTCGCTGTTCCTGGCCGCGCACCAGCCGCAGGACATCGAACGCCTGATCAATGCCAACCTGCTGTTCTCCACCCAGCTGGTGGAAGCCATGGCCGCCTGCGGCGTGCGCAAGCTGGTGAACACCGGCACCTCGTGGGAGCACTACCAGGACGAAGCCTACAACCCGGTCTGCCTGTACGCCGCCACCAAGGCCGCGTTCACCGCCCTGCTGCGCTACTACGTCGAGGTGCACGGCCTGCGCGTGGTCACGCTCAAGCTGTTCGACACCTACGGCGCCGGCGACACCCGGCCCAAGGTGCTGAACCTGCTCAAGCGCGTGGCCAACGAAGGCAGCGCGCTGGCCATGTCGCCGGGTGAGCAGCTGGTGGATCTGGTCTACATCGACGATGTGCTGGACGCTTTCCTGCTGGCCTGTGCGCAGCTCGACACGCAGCCTCGGGCGATGGAGGAGTACGGCGTCTCCAGCGGCCAGCCGCTGCCGCTGAAGCAGATTGCCGCGCTGTACGCGCAGGTCAGCGGCAAGCCGCTGAATATCGAATGGGGCGGCCGCCCCTACCGCGAGCGCGAGGTGATGGTGCCGTGGCACAGCTACCGCGGCGTGCCGGGATGGCAGCCGAAGGTGGGCCTGGCGCAAGGCCTGGCCCTGTTCCACAACTAGTAGTGGGCGATGTCCAGCACGATGCCGGCGCTGGACATCAGCGCCTGCCGCGCCTGGCGCGTCTGCAGGTTGGGCGCCGGATGCTTGCGGTAGAGCTGCAGCATCACTTCCACGATTTTGTCATCGCGCGAATTCCCGCGCCGCATGTTTTCCGGCGCGGTAGCCGCGCTCTTGTGGATCACCACGCCATCGGTGGCAAAGTGCGCCAGCTTGCGGCCGTGCATGGCGGTCAGCAGGAAATCCCAGTCTTCGTAGATGATCAGGTCGGTCTCGTGGCGCACGCCGCGCAGCACGTCGGCCCGGTAGGCGACGCAGCTGTTGGGGATGCGGTTGCGCACGTACACGCTGTCGAACGTGACGTCGGCGATCGACACGCTTTGCCCGCCCGGCAGCGGCGTGGGCGGGAACACCGTGCGATCCTCGTTCTGGATCTGGAAATCGCAGAACAGCAGCTCCGGCTTGTCTTTCAATAAGCGCGCCTTGAGCTTGGCCAGGTGGTCCGGGCGGTAGGTATCGTCATCGTCGAGGAACAGGATGTATTCGCTATCGGCAATCGCCAGCCCGAGGTTGCGGCTGGCGGCCGGTCCCGGCACGCCGGTCGAGCGCAGCACGTAGTCGAAGCGCTTGTCCAGCTGCGACAATTCCTGGTATGGCGGCAGATAGCCCGGCGTATCGGACACCACCACAATCTTGAAGTCCTGGCAGGTCTGCGCGATCAGCGACTCCAGCGTGCGCTTGAGCAGCAGCGGGCGGTCGTGGGTAGGAATGATGATGGTGAACAAGGGCAGCCCTCGGAGGTTATGGTTCGCGGATCGATTCGTCCAGCGCGCGCGTCAGCGGGAACAGCAGGTAGGACATCACCGTGCGGTGGCCCACCACCACTTCCGCGGTCACCGTCATGCCCGGCATCAGGCGCGCGCCCGGGCGCAGCTTGCGCAGCTGGCCGGTGTAGGGAATGCGGCTCAGGTAGTACTGGTCCAGGCCGCCGCCTTTTTCCGCGCTATCGCGCTTGAACGAATCGGAGCTGACGAAGCGGACTTTGCCGTCCAGCATGCCGTGCTCCTGGAAGTTGAAGGCATCCACCTTCAGGTGCACCGCCGCGCCCGGCTTGATGAAGCCGACATCCATGGAATCGATCTGCACTTCCGCCTCCAGTTCGGCGCCCAGCGGCACCAGAGTGAACAGCGGCTCGGCCTCGCGCACGATGGAACCCACCGACAGCTTGCCGATTTCCAGCACCACGCCATCGGCCGGCGCCACCATCTGCACCATCTTGTGGCGCTTGTCGGCCTTGGCCAGCTGCTCGTTGATGCCGTCGCGCTCGCGCGTGGCGTTCAGCAGGTCCTCCATCGATTTCTGGCGCCAGCTCTTTTCAAAGGCGGCACGCTCGGCTTCTGCCGAGGCCAGCTCGCGCGCCATCTCGATGGCTTTGTTGCGCTGCAAGTCCATGTCGCGCTCGACTTCGAGGCGGCGGTCGCGCGCTTCCAGCAGGTGCATCTTGGCGCCGAACTGCTCGGCCATCAGTTGCTCCTGCATGGCTTCCACTTCGCGCAGCGATTTCACGCGCTGGGCCAGAATGCTCTGGTCGTGCTTGTTGGTTTCCAGGCCGGCCTTCAGACGCGCGATGTTCTGCTCCATCTTGTTTTTCTGCGCCTCGTAGTTGGCCTTGCGTTCGCTGGACAGCTGGGCTTGCAGCTGGGCGTCGTCGCTGCTGGCCTTGCCGCTGTTCGCAGCCGGCTTGCCGGACAGTTCGGCGCGCAGGCCGGCCGCCTGGGTGTCGAGCGAGTCGAGGCGCACGCGCAGCTGGGTCTCGTCGGCGGCGGTGAAGGTCGGATCCAGCGTGGCCAGTACCTGGCCTTTCTTGACCACTTGGCCGACCCGCACGTCGATGCTCTGGATGATGGAGGTGTCGAGCGGCTGCACCACGATGTTAGGCAGCGGATTGACCAGCTTGCCGTGCGCGACCACGATCTTCTCCACCGGCGACAGGCAGGCCCAGACAATGAAGCAGGTGAACGCCAGCAGCATGGTATGCAGCGTCAGGCGCACGGACTTCGGCAGCGGGCCGCGCTCGATGGCGTCGGCGTCCGGCAGGAAGTCGATCTCGGTCTCGTCCTTCTTGCCGCGCTTGAAGTTTACAGGTGACTTGTTTGCTGGTTCCATAAGTGCTGGTAAGTTTCGCTACGGGTGAGCAGTTCTTCGTGGCGGCCGGCGTCAACCAGCGTGCCCTGGTGCATGACCATGATGGTATCGGCGTCGACCAGGGTCGACAGGCGGTGGGAAATCATTACCACCGTGCGGCCGACCGCGATCTTCGACAGGTTGTTGATGAAGATGGCTTCCGATTCCGGGTCCAGCGCCGAAGCGGCTTCATCGAGAATCAGGATGCGCGGGCGCGACACCAGGGTGCGCGCGATCGACAGCCGCTGCTTCTGGCCGCCCGACAGGTTGGTGGCGTTTTCTTCCAGCACCGTGTCATAGCCCTGCGGCAGGCGCTCGATGAACTCGTCGGCGCCGGCGGCCTGCGCCGCCGCCACCAGTTCCTCGAAGGTGGCGTCCGGCTTGGTGACCGACAGGTTTTCGCGCACCGTGCCGCGGAACAGGAAGTTCTCCTGCAGCACCACGCCGATCTGCCGGCGCAGGTGCGACAGCTCGATCTCGCGCGCATCGATGCCGTCGAAGCGCACCAGGCCCTCCTGCAGCGGATACAGGCCCTGGATCAATTTGGTCAGGGTGGTCTTGCCGGAACCCGAGCGGCCGACGATGCCCACCACCGTGCCTTCCTGGATGGTGAAAGAGGCCTTGTTCAGCGCCAGGTTTTGCGCGCCCGGATAGCGGAACACTACGTTGTCGAACTTGATCTCGCCCTGCAGGACAGGACGCAGGCCATTGGCGCCGGGGCGGCCTTCGGGCGCACGGTTCATCACCTCGCCCAGCATCTTCACCGACAGCGCGGTTTCCTGGTATTCGTTGACCAGGCCGACGATGGAGATCAAAGGCTGGGTCACGCGGCCGGACAGCATCTGGAAGCCGATCAGCGCGCCGACCGACAGCGTGCTGTCGAACACTTCGGACGCGCCGACGATGATGATCACTACCGGCAGCAGCTTGCCCAGGAAGTCGGTCACCGAGTTGCCGGCGATGGAAATCTGGCCGACCCGGAAGTGCATGGTGATGGCTTCGGCCGAACGCTGGTCCCACACGCGGCGCTGCGACGGCTCGATCGCCAGCGCCTTCACCGTGCGCATGCCGTGGATGGTTTCCACCAGCATGCCCTGGCGCTGGCCCTCGGCCGCGTACAGCTGGTTGAGGCGGCGCTGGAAGGTCGGCACCATGGCCAGCACGATGCCGCCGATCATGGCGGCAAACAGCAACACGATCAGGGTCAGCTTGAACGAGTAGCTGAACAGGATGGGGATGAACACCACCAGCGCGATCAGGTCGAGGCCGGTCATGAACAGGCGGCCGGTCAGGAAGCTGCGGATTTTTTCCAGCTGCTGCATGTGGCGCGTGACCACGCCGGCGCTGGTGGTTTCAAAGAAATCGATCGGCAGCGACAACAGGTGCGCGAACACGCGCCGCGTCAGGCGCATGTCGATCTTGTTGGAGGCGGCCAGGGTCAGCGTCTGGCGCAGGAAGCCGAAGGTGGAGTCGAACACCAGCGCCATCACAATGCCCACGCCCAGCACCTGCAGCGTGGTCACGCTCTGGTGCGTCAGCACCTTGTCGATCACCAGCTGGAAGAAGATCGGCGAGGCCAGCGCCAGCAGCTGCATGGCAATCGCGGCAATGAAGATGTCGCGGAAGGCGGCTTTCTGTTTCAGGATTTCCGGGATAAACCAGCGCAGGCCGAACGGCTGGTTGGGGTCGGTCAGCTTGTGCTGGCGTTTGACGAACACCACGTCGCCATGCCAGTGCTGTTCAAAGTCGCTGCGCGCGACCAGCACCACCTGGGCGTTGGCGGCGGCCGGGTTCAGCACGGCCACCTGGTCCTGCGCGCCGGGATGGCCCACGGTATCGGCCGGCTTGACGCCCACCACGATGATCATATTGCCGTTGTCCAGCTTGGCCATCAGCGGGAATACGCCCCCTTGCGCCATCAGGCGCGACCACGTCAGCGTGTCGGCCTTGGCTTTCAAGCCGATATCCGCGGCAATGCGCAACAGGGCCCCGGTGGTCGGCTCCTCGGCGCGCAATGCGTTTTCATCGATGATGCGTTCCGGGTTGATTTGCAGACCGTGATGCTGCGCGATGGCAGTCAGGCACTGGATCGCCGTGTGGGGGAATTTATCTTGCATAGGCCCGTAAAGGTAAAAGCTTGCAGTAGCGCACTATTGTGCCAGCCTTGGGATTCTAACCCAGCGCAACGTTTCCCGGAGCCTTTTCTGTTGTAGAAACACAAGCCGGTTTACCACCCTGTTTGCGCGATAAAAAAAAACGGCAAGGCCCGCAGGCCTTGCCGTTTCTGGCATCAATGAACGCCTGGCTTACTTGGCAGCCAGGATGCCGGTGCTGTGATTGCCACCGAACAGCGCTTTCAGGCGCTGGCTGTCTTCGGTCGCAGCCTGGTTGCTGGCGGCGGTCAGCTGGGTGTTGTCGTAGCTGCCGATGGCGCTGGCCAGGGCCGAGACTGCAGCGTTGGTGGCGCTTGGCAGTTCCAGCTTGGCGGCGTTCTCGGTCGCTGCCGCGGCTGCGGCATTGAAGCTCGACAGGGCGCCCGACAGGTTGCTGACCGACTGGCTCACGCTGCTGGTGCTGCCCTGGGCGAACCAGACGTCGGCCGCGCTGTGGCTGGCGCCGTCGGCGGTCTCGTAGGTCGAGGTGATACCGACGATGTTGCCGTTGTTGGCCGACACGTTCTGCTTGGCGTCCAGGTTCAGCTTGGTGATGCCCAGGTCGCCCAGCGATTTCAGCTCGTCCGCCTGGCTGACGCCGTCGGCATTGCCGTCGACCCAGACACGCAGGTTGCCGAACGCGCTGTCCTTGGCGTCGATGATGCCGTCGCCGTTGCTGTCCAGTTCCGCCAGCGCGGTGTAGCCGTTGGTGGCCTTGGCGCCGGTGCTCAGCGTGGTGCCCGAACCGAACAGTTCGCTGCCATCGTTGATCGTGCCGTCGCCGTTGCGGTCCAGGGCCAGCAAGCCGTCGCCGCCGCCCACCCAGCCGGTGTTGACCTTGTTGCCGGTGGCATTGACGTCAAAGTTCACGCCAGCCGACAGGCCCAAGGTGGTGATGCCGTCGTTGTTCAGGTCCAGCACGATCGGCGTACCCAGCGGCGAAGGCAGCGCATTCACCTGGTCGGTGGTCAGGCCAGGCACTTGCGCGGTGGTGATGGCGCACACCTGGTTGCTGGTCAGCGAGTGGATCTGGTCGGTGGTCAGCGACGAGATCTGGGCCGTGCTCAGGGCAGCGATCGCCGAGGTCTTCAGACCGACGAGGTCGGCGGTCTCGATGGCGACCAGTTGCGTGGTCGACAGCGACTTGACCTGGTTGCTCGACAGCGCAGCCACCTGGTTGCTCGACAGCGCCACGATCTGGTCGGTGGTCAGGGCCGCCATTTGCGCGGTCTGCAGGGCGCCCATTGCCGCGGTCTTCAACACGGTGATGTCGTCGGTGCTCAGCGCAGCGATCGAGTTGGTCGACAGCGCCGCCACTTGCGACGAGCTCAGCACGCCAACCTGGGTGGTGGTCAGCGCCACGATCTGGTTGGTGCTCAGCGCGCTGGCCAGGGTGGCCGTGGTCAGGGCGCCGATCTGCGCCGTGCTCAGGACCGCTACCTGGTCCGTGGTCAGGGCGGCAACCTGCGCGGTCTTCAACGTGGCGATGATGCTGGTTTTCAGCGCGCCGATGTCGGCGGTTTCAATCGCGGCCACAGCGGTGGTCGACAGCGCGTTGAACTGCGCGGTGCTCAGCGCACCCAGCTGGTTCGACGACAGCGCCACCACCTGGTCGGTGGTCAGACCCGAGGACAGCGCGGCAGTGCTCAGCGAGCTGATCTGCACGGTGCTCAGTACGCCGATCTGGTCGGTGGTCAGGGCTGCCAGCTGCGCGGTGCGCAGGGCGGCGATGGCCGAGGTTTTCAGCGCGCCGATGTCGGCGGTCTCGATCGCCGCCGTGGCGGCGGTGCTCAGGCCGGACACCTGGGTGCTGCTCAGGGCGCCGATCTGGGTCGAGCTCAGGGCCACCACCTGGTCGGTGGTCAGGGCGTTGGCCTGGTTGGTGCTCAGGCCGGCGATGGCGTTGGTCTTCAACGCGCCCACGTCCGCCGTTTCAATCGCGGCGATGGCGCTGGTGCCCAAGGCCGACACTTGAGCCGAGCTCAGGGTGGCGACCTGGTTGGACGACAGGGCCACTACCTGATCGGTGCTCAGCGCGGCGATGCTGCCGGTGGTCAGCGCGGTGATCTGCTGGGTGCTCAGGGCGCCCAGCTGGTCGGTGGTCAGCGCAGCCAGCTGGCCGGTTTTCAGCGACGAGATGATCGAGGTGTTCAGGCCGCCGATGTCGGCGGTCTCGATCGCGGCCACGTCGGTGGTCGACAGTGCCGAGAACTGCGCGGTGCTCAGCGCGCCCAGCTGGCTCGACGACAGCGCCACGACCTGGTCGGTGGTCAGGCCCGAGGCCAGCGCGGTGGTGCTCAGCGAAGCGATTTGCGCGGTGCTCAGCACACTCACCTGGTTGGTGCCCAGGGCAGCCACTTGCTGGGTGCTCAGGGCAGCGATGGCCGAGGTTTTCAGCGCGCCGATGTCGGCGGTTTCAATCGCGGCAATCGCACCGCTGCTCAGCGCGGCAACCTGCAGGCTCGACAGCGAACCGATCTGCTGGCTCGACAGGGCCACCACCTGATCGGTGGTCAGGGCCTTGGCCTGGCTGGTGGTCAGGGCGCCAATCGCGTTGGTTTTCAGCGCGCCGATGTCGGCGGTTTCAATCGCGGCGATATCGTTGGTGCTGAACGAGGCGACTTGCGCGCTGCTCAGGACACCGAACTGGTTCGACGACAGGGCCACCACTTGATCCGTGGTCAGCGCGGCGATGCTGCCGGTGGTCAGCGCGGTCACTTGCTGGGTGCTCAGAGCGCCCAGCTGGTCGGTGGTCAGAGCAGCCAGTTGGCCGGTCTTCAGGGCCGCGATGATCGAGGTTTTCAGGCCGCCGATGTCAGCGGTTTCGATCGCTGCCACAGCGGTGGTCGACAGCGCGTTGAACTGCGCGGTGCTCAGGGCGCCCAGCTGGTTCGACGACAGCGCCACCACTTGATCCGTGGTCAGGCCCGAAGCCAGATTAGCGGTGCTCATCGAGGCCACTTGCGCGGTGCTCAGCGCGGTGATCTGGTCGGTGGTCAGCGCGGCGCTCTGCTGAGTGGTCAGGGCGGCGATGGCCGAGGTTTTCAGCGCGCCGATGTCGGCGGTTTCAATCGCGGCGATGGCGGTGCTGCTCAGCGCGGCAACCTGCTGGCTCGACAGCGAACCGATCTGCTGGCTGTTCAGGGCCACCACCTGGTCGGTGGTCAGCGCCTTGGTCTGGCTGGTGGTCAGGGCAGCGATGGCGCTGGTTTTCAGCGCGCCGATGTCGGCCGTTTCAATCGCAGCGATATCGTTGGTGCTGAACGCGGCGATTTGCGCGCTGCTCAGGGCGCCGAACTGGTTCGACGACAGGGCCACCACTTGATCCGTGGTCAGCGCGGCGATGCTGCCGGTGGTCAGCGCGGTCACTTGCTGGGTGCTCAGAGCCGACAGTTGGTCGGTGGTCAGCGCGGCCAGTTGGCCGGTTTTCAGAACCGCGATGATCGAGGTTTTCAGACCCACGATGTCGGCGGTTTCGATCGCTGCCACAGCGGTGGTCGACAGCGCGTTGAACTGCGCGGTGCTCAGGGCACCCAACTGGTTCGACGACAGCGCCACCACCTGGTCGGTGGTCAGACCCGAAGCCAGGTTGGCGGTGCTCATCGAGGCCACTTGCGCGGTGCTCAGCACGGTGATCTGGTCGGTGGTCAGGGCGGCGCTCTGCTGGGTGGTCAGGGCGGCGATGGCCGAGGTTTTCAGCGCGCCGATGTCGGCGGTTTCAATCGCGGCAATGGCGGTGCTGCTCAGGGCGGCAACCTGCTGGCTCGACAGCGAACCGATTTGCTGGCTCGACAGGGCCACCACTTGATCGGTGGTCAGGGCCTTGGTCTGGCTGGTGGTCAGGGCAGCGATGACACTGGTTTTCAGCGCGGCCAGGTCAGACGTTTCAATCGCTGCGATGTCGTTGGTGCTGAAGGCGGCGACTTGCGCGCTGCTCAGGGCGCCGAACTGGTTCGACGACAGGGCCACCACTTGATCGGTGGTCAGGCCGGCAATGCTGCCGGTGGTCAGCGCAGCGACTTGCTGGGTGCTCAGGGCGCCCAGCTGGTCGGTGGTCAGAGCGGCCAGTTGGCCAGTTTTCAGGGCGGCGATGATGTTGGTTTTCAGGCCGACGATATCGGCGGTCTCGATCGCCGCCACGGCGCTGGTCGACAACGCGCTGAACTGTGCGGTGCTCAGGGCGCCCAGCTGGTTCGAGGTCATTGCCACCACCTGGTCGGTGGTCAGGCCGCTGGCCAGGTTGGCGGTGCTCAGCGAAGCCACTTGCGCGGTGCTCAGCACGGTGATCTGGTCGGTGGTCAGCGCGGCGCTCTGCTGGGTGGTCAGGGCGGCAATCGCGCTGGTTTTCAACGCGCCGATGTCGGCGGTTTCAATCGCGGCAATCGCGCCGCTGCTCAGCGCGGCAACCTGCTGGCTCGACAGCGAACCGATTTGCTGGCTCGACAGGGCCACCACCTGGTCGGTGGTCAGGGCCTTGGTCTGGCTGGTGGTCAGGGCAGCGATGGCGTTGGTTTTCAGCGCGCCGATGTCGGCCGTTTCAATCGCGGCGATGTCGTTGGTGCTGAAGGCGGCGATTTGCGCGCTGCTCAGGACGCCGAACTGGTTCGACGACAGGGCCACCACTTGATCCGTGGTCAGGCCGGCGATGCTGCCGGTGGTCAGCGCAGCGACTTGCTGGGTGCTCAGGGCGCCCAGCTGGTCGGTGGTCAGGGCTGCCAGCTGGCCGGTTTTCAGGGCGGCGATGATGTTGGTTTTCAGGCCGACGATATCGGCGGTCTCGATCGCTGCCACGGCGCTGGTCGACAATGCGCTGAACTGCGCGGTGTTCAGCGCGGCCAGCTGGTTCGACGACAGGGCCACCACCTGGTCGGTGGTCAGGCCGCTGGCCAGGTTGGCGGTGCTCAGCGAAGCCACTTGCGCGGTGCTCAGCACGGTGATCTGGTCGGTGGTCAGGGCAGCGCTCTGCTGGGTGGTCAGGGCGGCGATCACACTGGTTTTCAGCGCGCCGATGTCGGCGGTTTCAATCGCGGCGATGGCGGTGCTGCTCAGCGCGGCAACCTGCTGGCTCGACAGCGAACCGATTTGCTGGCTCGACAGGGCCACCACCTGGTCGGTGGTCAGGGCCTTGGTCTGGTTGGTGGTCAGGGCGGCGATGACGTTGGTCTTCAGCACGGCCAGGTCGGCGGTTTCAATCGCGGCCACGGCGCTGGTGCCCAGCGCAGCCACTTGCGCCGAGCTCAGCACGGCAGCCTGGGTGGCGGACAGCGCCACCACCTGATCGGTGCTCAGGCTGGCCATGTTGGCGGTGGTCAGGGCGGCGATCTGGCCCGTGCTCAGGCTGGACACCTGGTCGGTGGTCAGGGCGGCCAGCTGCGCGGTTTTCAGCGCGGCGATCACATTGGTTTTCAGGGCCGCCAGGTCGGCAGTCTCGATGGCCGCCACATTGGTGGTCGACAGCGCGCCGAACTGGGCGGTGCTCAGGGTGGCCAGCTGGCCGGAGCTCAGGGCCACCACCTGGTCGGTGGTCAGGCCGCTGGCGATGGCGTTGGTGCTCAGCGAGCTGATCTGGCCGGTGGTCATCACGCTGACCTGGTCGGTGGTCAGGGCCTTGACTTGCGCGGTGTTCAGGCCGCCGATCGCATTGGTTTTCAGGGCAACAAAGTCGCCGGTTTCAATCGCCACGATGGCGTTCGTGCTCAGGCTGCCCACCTGGGTGCTGCTCAGGGCGGCGGCTTGCTGGCTGGTCAGGGCCACCACCTGGTCGGTGGTCAGGGCGCCCAGCTGAGCGGTGCTGAGGCCGGCAATGGCGCCAGTCTTCAGGGCGGCAAAGTCGCCCGTTTCAATCGCCACCAGGTTGCTGGTCGACAGCGCATTGATTTGCGCGGAGTTGAAAGTGCCCACCTGGCTGGCCGACAAGGCAACGATCTGGTCCGTGGTCAGGCCGTTGCTGAGCTGCTTGGTGGTCAACACCGCGATGTGGGTGGTGGTCAGCACGCCGATTTGATCGGTCGTGAGTGCCTGCGTCTGGGAAGAATTGAGTGCAACAAGATCCGCAGTCGCAAGCGATGCAATCGTCGTGGTCGACAGCGCTGCAATCTGGGCAGTGGTCATGCTGGTGATGATGCTCATTTCAATTCTCCTTGGGGGCACTACATAGTTCTACACGGACAGATGATGGAGCCAGCGAGGGATCTTCCCTGCGGCTCCAACTTGAATTGGGTGTTTCGGTATTTCTTGCAGATGCTGACGCGCACAGAAACCACGCGCTTTAGTTCTTAACGTCAATCTTTGAGGCAACTTTAGGATGAGCCAAGCATGATTTTTCCTCTGGTTAACATTTAAATCGCCGGGCGACTACACATAGTTTCAGTTAATCAGCGGCAAGAAATCCGCAGGGCTGGCTGGCCTGAACGTGTAAAGCGACCTTTTTCCTAAACGCATTAAGTTTTTTTGTTTACGTGGGGCAACGCAAAAATCGGGCCATGCTATGCAAAAAACAACGCCACAGACACAAACGGCAGAGCGTTTGCTCTGCCGTTTGTCATGCTGCTAGTGCTTACTTGGGCACTGCCAGATAACCCTGCGATGCCGTGCCATGCAGCGCTTTCAGTTTCAGCTCATCCGTCGCGGCCTGGCTGGCGTTCAGGGTAGGCTTGGCGTCGGCCTCGTACTGGCTGAGCGCCGCCGCCAGCTGCGCCGCCTGGCCGCTGACCTGGCCCGGCACCTCCAGCTTGGCCGGCACGGAGACCGGCTCGGCATGATTGAAGCTGGCCAGCGCCTGCGACAGGCCGCTGACATTGCTGCTCAGCTGCGACTGTACCTGCGACACGGCGAACCAGACGTCGGCCGCCGCATGGGTGGCGCCGTCGGCGGTCTCGTAGGTCGAGGTGGCGCCGAGAATGTTGCCGTTGTTGCCGGTGACACTCTGCTGGACATCCAGATTCAGCTTGGTGATGCCGAGGTCGGCCAGGGTCTTCAGCTCGCCGGCCTGGCTGACGCCGTCGGCATTGCCGTCCACCCACACGCGCAGATCGGCAAACGCCTGGTCCTTGGCGTCGACCACGCCGTCGCCATTGGTGTCCAGTTCGGCCATCGCGGCATACCCGTCGGCGGCGCGCTTGCCGTTGGCCAGCGTGGTGCCGGAACCGAACAGTTCGCTACCGTCGTTGATGATGCCGTCGCCGTTGCGGTCCAGCGCCAGGAAGCCGTCGCCGCCGGCGGTCCAGCCGGTGTTGACTTTCTGGCCGCTGGCGGCCAGGTCGAACTGCACGCCGTTGGCCAGCGAGGTGGTCTGCACGCCGTCACCGTTCAGGTCCAGCACGATCGGCGTCAGCGAGATCAGGGCCGAGATCTGGGCGCCGGTCAGCGAACCGCGCTGGTCGGTGGTCAGGGCATGGATCTGCTGCGTGGTCAGCGCGTGGATCTGGGTGGTGGTCAGCGAGACGATCTCGTTGGTGGTCAGCGAACGCAGCTGACGCGACGACAGCGCGCGGATGCCGTTGGTGCTGATCGCCACCAGGTCGGCCGTGTCCAGCGCGGCCAGCGCGTCGGTCGACAGCGCCGCCACTTGCTGCGAGCTGAACGCGCCGACTTGCGCCGAGGTCAGCGCCACGCCTTGCGCCGAGCTCAGCACCGCCAACTGGGCGCTGGTCACCGCCGCCACTTCATTCAGCGTCAGCGCCGCCACCGCCTGGGTGGACAGGTTGGCGAAGTTGCGGGTCGACAGCGCCGCCACTTGCGCGGTGGCCAGCGAGGCCACTTGCGCGGTGCTCAGGGCCGCCACTTGCGTGCTGCTCAGGCCAATCGAGAAGGCGGCCGTGGACAGCGCCGCCACCTGGCTGGTCGACAGCGCCACCACCTGAGCGGTCGACAGGCCGGCCAGCTGGTTGGTGCGCAGCGCCGCCATGTCGGCCGTGCTCAGGCCGGCCAGGTCGGCGGTTTCCAGCGCGCCGATGCTGTTGGTCGACAGCGCCACCACTTGCGCGGTGCTCAGCGCGGCAATCTGCGCCGAGGTCAGCGCCACCACTTGCGCGGTGGCCAGCGAGCCGATCGCCGCCGTGCTCAGGGCCGCCACGGCATGGGTGCCCAGGGTGTTGATCTGGGTGGTGCCGAGGGCGTTGACCTGGGCCGTGCTCAGGATGGCGATCGCCTGGGTCGAGATCGCGGCCAGGTCGGCGGTTTCCAGCGCGCCGACATTGTTGGTGCTCAGCGCCGCCACTTGCGCGGTGCTCAGCGCTGCGGCCTCGGCGGTGGTCAGCGCCACCACCTGATTGGTGCTCAGGGCCTTGATCTGGTTGGCGGTGAGGGCCGCGACGGCCGCGGTCGACAACGCCGCCAGGTCGGCCGTTTCCAGCGCCGCCACACCATTGGTGGTCAGCGCCGCCGCCTGGGTGGCGCTCAGCGCCGCCGCCTGGGCCGTGGTCAGCGACGCGATCTGGAGCGTGCTCAGGGCGGCGATGCCGGCGGTGGCGATGGCCGCCACTTGCGCGGTCGACAGCGCGGCGATCTGGTCGCTGCTCAGGCCGGCCAGCTGATGGGTGCGCAGCAGGTTGACGTCTTGCGTGCTCAGGCCGGCCAGGTCCGCCGTTTCAATCGCGGCGATGCTGTTGCTGCGCAGCGCCACGAGCTGGCCGGTGGACAGCGAGGCGATCTGCGCCGAGGTCAGCGCCACCACCTGGTCGGAGCTCAGCACACCGATGCCGGCGGTGCTGATGGCGGCCAGGGTGCCGGTGCCCAGGGTGTTGATCTGGGCCGTGGTCAGCGCGCCAACCTGCGCGCTGGTCAGGGCCGCCACCGCTTGGGTTTTCAGCGCCGCCAGGTCGGCCGTTTCCAGCGCCGCCACCGACGCGGTGGTCAGCGCCACCACCTGGGCGGTGCCCAGCGCGGCCGCTTCATTGGTGGTCAGGGCCACCACCTGGGCGGTGCTCAGGGCCTTGATCTGGTTCAGCGTCAGCGCGGCCACGGCGTTGGTCGACAGCGCGGCAAAGTCGGCCGTTTCCAGCGCGGCGATGCCGTTGGTGGTCAGGGCCGCCGCTTGCGAGCTGCTCAGCACGCTGGCCTGCAGCGTGGTCAGGGCCACGATCTGGCTGGTGCTCAGGGCGGCGACGCCGGCCGTGGTGATGGCGGCCACTTGCGCGGTCGACAGCACAGCCACTTGCTCGGTTTTCAGACCGGCCAGCTGATTGGTGCGCAGCGCGGCCACGTTGGCGGCGCTCAGGCCGGCCAGGTCGGCGGTCTCGATGGCGCCGATGCTGTTGCTGCTCAGCGCCACGATTTGCGCGCTGCCCAGGCTGGCGATCTGGGCCGAGGTCAGCGCCACCACCTGGTCGGTGGTCAGGGCGGCGATACCGGCCGTGCTGATCGCCGCCAGCGAGGCGGTGGCCAGGGTGTTGATCTGGGTCGTGCTCAGGGCCGCCACTTGCGCGGTGCCCAGCGCTGCCACGGCCTTGCTTTGCAGCGCCGCCAGGTCGGCCGTTTCCAGTGCCGCCACCGCCGCGGTGGTCAGCGCCGCCACCTGCTGCGTGCTCAGGGCGGACGCTTCGGTGGTGCTCAGCGCCACCACCTGGGCGGTGGTCAGGGCCTTGATCTGGTTGACGGTCAGGCCGGCCACGGCGGTGCTCGACAGCGCGGCAAAGTCGGCGGTTTCCAGCGCGGCAAGCGCGTTGGTGCCCAGCGCCGCCACCTGGGTGTTGCTCAGGGCGGCCGCTTGCGCGGTGGTCAGGGCCACGATCTGGTCGGTGCTCAGCGAGGCCATGCCGGCCGTGCTGATCGCCGCCACTTGCGCCGTGCCCAGCGCCGCCACTTGCGAGGTGCCGAGGCCGGCCAGCTGGTTGCTGCGCAGGACAGCCACCGAGCCGGTCGACAGGCCAGCCAGGTCGGCGGTTTCAATCGCGCCGATGCTGCCGCTGGTCAGCGCGATGACTTGCGCCGTACCCAGCGCGCCCAGCTGCTGCGAGGTCAGCGCCACGATCTGATTGGTGGTCAGCGCGGCGATGCCGGCGGTGCCGATGGCGGCCAGCGAGGCGGTGGCCAGGGTGTTGATCTGGGTGGTGCTCAGGGCCGCCACTTGCGCGGTGGTCAGCGCGGCAATCGACTGGGTCTTGAAGGACGACAGGTCGGCCGTTTCCAGCGCGGCAACCGCGTCGGTCGACAGCGCCGCCACTTGCTGCGTGCTCAGGGCAGCCGCTTCGGCGGTGGTCAGGGCAATCACCTGGCCGGTGGTCAGGGCCTTGATCTGGTTCACGGTCAGGCCGGTCACCGCCGTGCTCGACAGCGCGGCGAAGTCGGCCGTTTCCAGCGCGGCGATGGCGTTGGTGCCCAGCGCCGCCACTTGCGCGGTGGTCAGGGCCGCGGCCTGCGCGGTGGTCAGGGCGACGATCTGGTTGGTGCTCAGCGAGGCCACGCCAGCGGTGCTCAGGGCCGCCACTTGCGCGGTCGACAGCGCCGCCACCTGAGTGGTGCTCAGGCCGGCCAGCTGGCTGCTGCGCAGGGCCGCCACGGCAGCGGTGCTCAGGCCGCCCAGGTCGGCGGTTTCAATCGCGCCGATGCTGGTGCTGCTCAGGGCCACCACTTGCGCGCTGCTCAGGGCGCTCAGCTGTTGCGAGGTCAGCGCCACCACCTGGTCGGTGGTCAGGGCGCCGATGCCAGCGGTGCTGATGGCGCCCAGCGAGGCGGTGGCCAGGGTGTTGATCTGCGTCGTGCTCAGGGCCGCCACTTGCGCGGTGGTCAGGGCGGCGATGCCGGTCAGCTTGATGGCCGACAGGTCGGCCGTTTCCAGCGCGGCAATCGCGTCGGTCGACAGGGCCGCCACTTGCTGCGTGCTCAGGGCCGCCGCTTCGGTGGTGGTCAGGGCGACCACCTGGCCGGTGGTCAGGGCCTTCACCTGGTTGACGGTCAGCGCGGCCACGGCGTTGGTGGACAGCGCGGCAAAGTCGGCGGTTTCCAGCGCGGCGATGGCGTTGGTGCTCAGCGCCAGCACTTGCGCGGTGCTCAGCACGCTCGCTTGCGCGGTGGTCAGGGCGACGATTTGCGCGGTGCTCAGGCCGGCCACGGCAGCGGTGGTCAGCGCGCTCACTTGCGTGGTCGACAGCGCGGCCACCTGGCCGGTGGTCAGGCCAGCCAGTTGAGCGCTGCGCAGCACAGCCACCTGGGTGGTGGTCAGGCCGGCCAGATCGGCGGTTTCAATCGCGCCGATGCTGTCGTCGGTCAGCGCCGCCACTTGCTGGGTGCTCAGGGCGCCGATCTGCTGCGAGGTCAGCGCGACCACCTGATTGGTGGTCAGGGCGCCGATGCCGGCGGTGCCGATCGCCGCCAGCGAGGCGGTGGCCAGGGTGTTGATCTGGGTGGTGGTCAGGGCTGCCACTTGCGCGCTGGTCAGGGCGGCGATGGAGGCGGTCTTGATGGCCGACAGGTCGGCGGTTTCCAGCGCGGCCACGGCGGCGGTGGACAGGGCCGCCACTTGCGCGGTGCTCAGGGCGGCCGCTTCGGTGGTGGTCAGGGCCACTACCTGACCGGTGGTCAGGGCCTTGATCTGGTTGACGCTCAGGTTGGCGACGGCCGTGCTCGACAGTGCTGCAAAGTCGGCGGTTTCCAGCGCGGCGATGGCGTTGGTGCCCAAGGCCGCCACTTGCATGGTGGTCAAGGCCGACGCTTGCGCGGTGGTCAGGGCCACGATCTGGTCGGTGCTCAGCGAGGCGATGCCGGCGGTGCTCAGCGCGGCCACCTGGCTGGTGCTCAGGTTGGCGACCTGACCGGTGCTCAGACCGGCCAGCTGGTTGCTGCGCAGTGCGGCCATGGCGGTGGTGCTCAGGCCGGCCAGGTCGGCGGTTTCAATCGCGCCGATGCTGTTGCTGCTCAGCGCGCTCACCTGCGCCGTGCCCAGCGCGCCCAGCTGCTGCGAGGTCAGCGCCACGATCTGATTGGTGGTCAGCGCGCCGATGCCGGCGGTGCTGATCGCCGCCAGCGAAGCGGTGGCCAGGGTGTTGATCTGGGTGGTGCTCAGGGCTGCTACTTGCGCCGTGCTCAGGGCCGCAATCGCTTGCGTCTTGATGGCCGACAGATCGGCCGTTTCCAGCGCGGCGACCGCGTCGCTGCTCAGCGCCGCCACTTGCTGCGTGCTCAGGGCGGCCGCTTCGGTGGTGGTCAGGGCCACGACCTGACCAGTGGTCAGGGCCTTGATCTGGTTGACGCTCAGGTTGGCGACGGCCGTGCTCGACAGCGCGGCAAAGTCGGCCGTTTCCAGTGCGGCGATGGCGTTGGTGCCGAAGGCCGCCACTTGCGCCGTGGTCAGGGCCGAGGCTTGCGCGGTGGTCAGGGCCACGATCTGGTCGGTGCTCAGGGCGGCGATGCCGGCGGTGCTCAGCGCGGCCACCTGGCTGGTGCTCAGGCTGGCGACCTGGCCGGTGCTCAGGCCCACCAGCTGGCTGCTGCGCAGAGCGGCAACGGCGCTGGTCGACAGGCCTGCCAGGTCGGCGGTTTCAATCGCGCCGATGCTGCTGCTGGTCAGCGCGCTCACCTGCGCCGTACCCAGCGCGCCCAGCTGCTGCGAGGTCAGCGCCACGATCTGGGCGGTGCCCAGCGCGGCGATGCCGGCGGTGCTGATGGCCGCCAGCGAGGCGGTGGCCAGGGTGTTGATCTGGGTGGTGGTCAGGGCCGCCACTTGCGCCGTGGTCAGGGCCGCAATCGCTTGCGTCTTGATGGCCGACAGATCGGCCGTTTCCAGCGCGGCGACAGCGGTGGCCGACAGGGCCGCCACTTGCGCGGTGCTCAGCGAGGCGGCTTCGCCGGTGGTCAGCGCCACCACCTGGTCGGAGGTCAGCGCTTTTACCTGCGCCACGCTCAGGGCGGAGACAGCATTGGTCGAGAGGGCCGCAAAGTCGGCGGTCTCCAGTGCGGCGATGGCGTTGGTGCTCAGCGCCAGCACTTGCGCGGTGCTCAGTACGCTCGCTTGCGCGGTGGTCAGGGCGACGATTTGCGCAGTGCTCAGGCCAGCCACGGCAGCGGTGGTCAGGGCCGAGATCTGGCTGGTCGACAGCGCGGCCAGTTGGCCGGTAGTCAGGCCGGCCAGTTGGGCGCTGCGCAGCACAGCCACCTGGGTGGTGGTCAGGCCGGCCAGGTCGGCGGTTTCAATCGCGCCGATGCTGTCGTCGGTCAGGGCCGCCACTTGCTGGGTGCTCAGGGCGCCGATCTGCTGCGAGGTCAGGGCCACCACTTGCGCGGTGCTCAGGGCGGCAATGCCGGCGGTGCTCAGCGCCGCCACGGCGGCGGTGCCCAGGTTGTTGATTTGCTGGGTGGTCAGCGCGGCCACCTGGCCGCTGGTGAAGGCGGCGATGGCGGCGGTTTTCAGCGCGGCCAGGTCGGCCGTTTCCAGCGCGGCCACGGCGTTGGTGCTGAGCGCGGCAGCTTGCTGGGTGCTCAGGGCGGCCGCTTCGGCGGTGGTCAGGGCCACCACTTGCGCGGTGGTCAGGGCTTTCACCTGGTTGACGCTGAGGGTGGCAATGGCGTTGCTCGACAACGCGGCAAAGTCGGCGGTCTCAATCGCGGCAATCGCGTTGCTGCCCAGCGCCGCCACTTGCGCGGTGCTCAGCACGCTCGCCTGGGCGGTGGTCAGGGCGGCGATCTGCGCGGTGCTCAGGCCGGCGATGGCGGCGGTGGTCAGCGCGCTCACCTGATTGGTCGACAGCGCGGCCACCTGGTCGGTGCTCAGGCCGGTCAGTTGGGCGCTGCGCAGGGCGGCGATGTCGTTGGTCGACAGGCCGGCCAGGTCGGCGGTTTCGATGGCGCCCAGCGCCGTCGCGCTCAGCGCCGCCACCTGGGCGGTGCCCAGCGCGGCGATCTGGGCCGAGGTCAGGGCCACGGCCTGGTTGGTGCTCAGCGCGGCGATGCCGGCCGTGCTCAGGGCGGCGACCGAGGCGGTGGCCAGGGTGTTGATCTGGGTGGTGGTCAGGGCCGCCACCTGCGCGGTGCTCAGCACGGCGATGGTCTGGGTCTTGATGGCCGACAGGTCGGCCGTTTCCAGCGCGGCGACAGCGGTGGCCGACAGGGCCGCCGCTTGCGCGGTGGTCAGGGCGGCCGCTTCGCTGGTGGTCAGAGCCACGATCTGGTCGGTGTCCAGCGCCTTGATCTGATTGGCGCTGAGGGCTGCGAAGGCGCTGGTCGACAGCGCGGCCAGGTCGGCCGTTTCCAGCGCGCCGACGGCGTTGGTGCTCAGGGCGATGGCCTGGCTGCTGCTCAGCACGGAAGCCTGGGCGGTGGTCAGGGCCACTACCTGGTTGGTGGTGAGGGCGGCAACGCCGGCGCTGGTCAGCGCGGCCACTTGCGTGGTCGACAGCGCGCTGATCTGGCCGGTGCTCAGGCCGGCCACTTGCGCGGTGCGCAGGGCGCCGATGTCATTGGTGGACAGGCCGGCCAGGTCGGCCGTCTCGACGGCGGCCAGTGCGGTCACCGACAGCGCGGCCACTTGCTGGGTGCTCAGGGCGGCGATCTGGGCCGAGGTCAGGGCTACGGCCTGATCGGTGCTCAGGGCGGCCACGGCGGCCGTGCTCAGCGCGGCCAACGAAGCGGTCGGCAGCGAGTTGATCTGGGCAGTGGTCAGGGCGGCCACCTGGGCGGTGGTCAGGGCGGCCAGGCTGCTGGTCTTGATGGCGGCCAGGTCGGCGGTTTCCAGCGCGCCGACGGCGGCGGCGCTCAGGGCCGCCACCTGGGCGGTGCTCAGGGTGGACGCTTCGGTGGTGGTCAGGGCCACCACCTGGTTGGTGGTCAGGGCCTTGATCTGGTTGGCGCTCAGAGTGGCGATGGCGTTGCTCGCCAGAGCGGCAAAGTCGGCCGTTTCCAGCGCGGCCACCTGGGCCGTGCCCAGCGCCGCCACCTGCGCGGTAGCCAGCGAGGAAGCCTGGGCGGTGGTCAGGGCGGCGATCTGGGCGTTGCTCAGGCCGGCGACGGCGGCGGTGCTCAGGGCCACCACCTGGTTGGTCGACAGGGCGCCGATCTGGTCGCTGCTGAGGCCGGCCAGCTGGGCGCTGCGCAGGGCGGCCATGTCGTTGGTCGACAGGCCGGCCAGATCGGCGGTTTCAATCGCGCCGACCGCGTTGCTGGTCAGGGCGGCCACTTGCTGGGTGGTCAGGGCGGCAATTTGCGCCGAGCCCAGCGCCACCACCTGGTTGGTGCTCAGGGCGGCGATGCCGGCCGTGCTGATATTGACCAGCGAGGCGGTCGGCAGCGAGCTGATCTGGTTGGTGCTCAGGGCCGCCACTTGCGCCGAGCTCAGCGCCGCGATCACATTGGTTTTCAGGGCGGCCAGGTCGGCCGTTTCCAGCGCCGCGACCAGCGAGGCCGACAGCGCGGCGATCTGGGCGGTGCTGAGGGTGGCGGCGTCGTTGGTGGTCAGGGCCACGATCTGGTCGCTGTCCAGCGCCTTGATCTGGTTGGCGCTGAGGGCGGCGATGGCAGCGGTCGACAGGGCTGCGAGGTCGGC
>Ga0102590_1002637_pt1 | contig 20554 bp, 22 predicted proteins | sample AraplaMF_Col_mMF_FD_76859 | JGI IMG/M metagenome (GOLD analysis project Ga0102590, IMG submission 76859) | Arabidopsis root microbial communities from the University of North Carolina, USA - plate scrape MF_Col_mMF | ecosystem: Host-associated > Plants > Roots > Endosphere | place: USA...
CAGTTCTGCAGGATCGGGTAGGCGAAGCGTGCACCGAGCACGCTGGCGATGCTGGTCGTGTTCATCTTGTCGTAGCTCAGCGCCCACCCGCCTGAAGAGGGCGCTCGCCTGCTGGATGAGGGCGCCGATCTGGTGATTGCAGCGAAGCTTTCGTCGGACGAGGTCGTCTGGAAGATCGAGGCTTTCCTCGCGCCGGAAGTCGCCGACGGCGCGTTCACGCTCGAAGAGGTGTTCGGGCGGGACCGCATCGACGAATTCCAGGAGCTGTTTGCAGACAGTCTGCTGGAGCTGGACCGCACGCTGGCGCGAAGCGATTTGGCTCCGAAGGAGCTCGTTGGCATCGCCCACCGCATCAAGGGCAGTGCAGCCAATCTGCGCATGTCGGAGCTTGCAGCGAGCGCCGATGACGCGATGATTGCCGCGCGCACCGTGCTCGCGGGGCTTCGCGATCGGGACGACGCCGTCAATGCGCTGCGCAGGCAGATCGATCTGGTGTTGAGAGAGCAGGGCGGGCGCGGCGCACCGGCAAGCGCGGCCGGCACAGTTGAGCTTGGGGAAGGCGATGTCGATCAGCGTGCTCGTGGTTGAAGATGCGCCGGATATCCGGCTGATGCTGACCTCGTTCCTGACGGGGGAGGGCATGACCGTTCATGGCGCCGCGACCGGCGCGGAGCTGCTCGGCAGATTGGCCACGTTGAGGCCGGACATCGTCCTGCTCGACATCAACCTGCCGGATGCCGACGGCATTGCGCTGGCTCGCGAGCTGCGGCTCGGCGAGCAATGTGGCCTGATCTTCGTCACCAGCCGGGATTCCGAGGCCGACGTGCTTTCCGGGCTCGATGCTGGCGGAGACGACTACGTCTCCAAGCCGATCAATTTGCGCACGCTCCTGGCCCGCATCCGCAGCGTCGTGCGGCGGACCAAGGAAAAGATCGTCACCTTCGACGGCTGGATTCTCGATCCGGTTCGGCGGGAGCTGTTTCGTCCCGACGGAAGCATGGTCAAATTGACGTCAGGGGAGTTCAACATCCTCGTTGCCCTGGCGTCCCACATGACGCAGCCGCTGAGCCGTGATTTCCTGCTCGACGTCATCTCGAACCGCGATCCTCGCGAGATCAGCGAGCACACGGTCGACAATCTCATCGTGCGGCTGCGCCGCAAGATGCAGCTCGATGGCGCGCCCGCGCCGATCGCGACGGTGCGCGGCGTCGGTTATGCCCTGGTGCCGCAGCAGTTGTAGCCGTCTACCCCAGCCGCTGGTCCCGCACGTCCTGGGTATCTTCAGTCGCCGTCTTGACGGCGGCGTTGGCCGCACCCTTGCCCGCGCCCTTGCGGCTTGCGATCTCCACCGCCTTGCGGCCGGAGATCTCGTGGCCGGCGTCGCGGGGCATCTGCCAGAAGAACCAGCTCGATGCCGCCGAGGTCAGCGCGACCACGACGAAGGCGGGCGCGAACACCGTGGCGTCGATCTCGCTGACATGGCTGACCCACATGGTCGTCTCGACGCAAGCTGCACCGACCGCGACGCCGGCGGAGACTGCGAGCTGCTGGTTGACGCTGACGAGCGTGGTGGCGCGGCTCATCTGCGGACTCTCGACGTCGGCATAGGCGACCGTGTTGATCGCGGTGAACTCGAGTGAGCGGAAGAAGCCGCCGACCACCAGGATCACCATGATGATCAGAAGCGGTGTCGTCACCGTGAACAGCGCGCAAACGCCGAGGAAGAACGCGCTGATGATCGCGTTCACAGTCATCAGGTTACGGAAGCCGAAGGTGCGGATCAGGCGTGCAGCCAGCGTCTTCATGCCCATCGCTCCGAGCGAGGAAGCGAAGGTGACGAGGCCGGAATGGAACGGCGACAGGCCGAAGCCGATCTGCATCAAGAGCGGGAGCAGGAAGGGCAGCGCGCCGATGCCGAGCCGGAACATGAAGCCGCCGAACACCGCCGCGCGGAGCGTCGGCAGCTTCAGCAGCGAGAAGTCCAGCACCGGCGAGCCCGTGCGGCGCGCGTGCAGGACATACAGCGTCATCGAGATCGCCCCGCCGAGAACGAGAGCCGCCACCGTGCTCCAGGGCAGGAGATTGAGGCCGGCGACGGAAAGGCCGAACGCGATGCCGGCAAGCCCGAGGCCTGCGAGCACCATGCCGTAGAGATCGAACTTCTCCTGCGTCTCGCTCTTGATCGGATCGATGAAGCGCAGCGCCATGAAAATGCCGAGCAGGCCGATCGGAATGTTGATCAGGAAGATCCAGTGCCACGACGCGTAGGTGGTGATGAAGCCGCCAAGCGGCGGTCCGATCACGGGACCGATCAGGGCAGGGACCGTCACCCAGGCCATGGCGTTGACCAGTGCGCTCTTGTCAACGGAGCGGAGCAGCACGAGACGGCCGACGGGCGTCATCATCGCCCCGCCCATCCCTTGCAGGATGCGTGCGAACACGAAGTCGGTGACCGAGCCCGACAGCGCGCAGCCGACCGATCCGATCATGAACACGCCGACCGCGATCGCGAACACCATGCGCGCGCCGAACCTATCCGCGGTCCAGCCGCTCGCCGGGATGAACACCGCGAGCGACAAGAGGTAGGAGGTGATCGCGAGCTTCAGCGTCAGCGGGCTGGTGCCGATGTCGGCCGCGATCGCCGGCAGCGAGGTGGCGATCACGGTCGAGTCCATGTTCTCCATGAAGAGAGCGGTGGCCACGATCAGCGGAATGATGCGTTGCTTGTCGACCATGAGGGATTGGTAACGGAAATGGGGCGGAGAGGGCGAGGATTGCGGCTTATCACCGCCGCTGGCGTCGGACCATTGCGGATCGACGCATAGCACCCAGATGATGGGCTCGCTCTTTCAGTCATTCCGGGGCGCGGCGCTTGGCGCGAACCCGTTTCGCCGGGGAATACCGGGCGGGTGCCCGCCGCCAGCCTTTTCCCGCGGAATTTACCTAAAAAAGCCTGTGCATGGCTGGCCAGCGGCCCGATTTGCTTTGATTCGTCACGCGGCCGTGCTATCGACCCGCGTCAACCCCACCGATGGGCTCCGATTCTCAAGGCGATGCCGCAAGGTACGCCGAGGGCGGCGCTCATCCATCGTCATTTGCGGCAGGGCCGCAGGAAGGAGTTGGCATATGGCCACGGTGCAACTTCAGGGCATCCGCGAAGCCTTTACGTTCGACGACGTGCTGTTGAAGCCGGGCCTGTCCGACGTCATGCCGGGCGAGGTCGACATCCGTTCCCGCGTCACCCGCGCCATCCCGCTCAACATTCCGATCATGGCCTCGGCCATGGATACGGTCACCGAAGCCCGCATGGCGATCGCCATGGCGCAGGCGGGCGGCCTCGGCGTCATCCACCGCAATTTCGATCCCGAAGGCCAGGCCGCCCAGGTCCGGCAGGTCAAGCGCTATGAGTCGGGCATGGTGGTGAACCCGCTCACCATCAGCCCCGAGGCCTCGCTCGACGATGCACTCAAGCTGATGAGCGATCACGGCATCTCCGGCATTCCCGTCGTCACCGGCGCCAGCAAGAATACGCCCGGCAAGCTGGTCGGCATCCTCACCAACCGCGACGTGCGCTTTGCCACCGACCGCCGGCAAAAAGTTTCCGAACTGATGACGCATGAAGGCCTCGTCACGGTGCGCGAGAATGTCAGCCAGGACGAAGCGCGGCGGATGTTGCATCAACATCGGATCGAGAAGCTGCTGGTCGTCGACGACCAGTATCGCTGCGTCGGTTTGATCACCGTCAAGGACATGGAGAAGGCGGTCGCCCATCCGCTCGCCTGCAAGGATGCGCAAGGCCGCCTGCGCGTTGCCGCCGCCACCACGGTCGGCGACACAGGCTTCGAGCGCACCGAACGGCTGATCGATGCCGGCGTCGACCTGGTCGTTGTCGACACCGCGCACGGCCATTCCCGCCACGTGCTGCATGCGGTGAACCGCATCAAGCGTCTCTCCAACTCGGTACAGGTTGTCGCCGGCAACGTCGCGACCACGGACGGCGCGCAGGCGCTGATCGATGCGGGCGCGGACTGCATCAAGGTCGGCATCGGCCCGGGCTCGATCTGCACCACGCGCATCGTCGCGGGCGTCGGCGTGCCCCAGCTCACCGCGATCATGGATGCGGTCGACGCTGCCAAGAAGTCGGACATTCCCGTGATCGCCGACGGCGGCATCAAGTTTTCGGGCGACCTCGCCAAGGCGCTCGCCGCCGGCGCCGACATTGCGATGGTCGGCTCGCTGCTCGCGGGAACCGACGAAACCCCCGGCGAAGTTTTCCTGTGGCAGGGCCGCTCCTACAAGGCCTATCGCGGCATGGGCTCCGTCGGCGCAATGGCGCGCGGCTCGGCCGACCGCTACTTCCAGCAGGACATCAAGGACTCGCTCAAGCTCGTGCCTGAAGGCATCGAGGGCCAGGTGCCCTACAAGGGCCCGGTCGGCAACGTCATGCACCAGCTCGCAGGTGGCTTGCGCGCCGCGATGGGCTATGTCGGCGCCAAGGACATGAAGGAGCTGCACGAGAAGGCGCAGTTCGTCCGCATCACCGGCGCGGGCCTGCGCGAAAGCCACGTCCACGACGTCACGATCACGCGCGAGAGCCCGAACTATCCGGGCGGGGGTTAGCTACTCACGGCCTCAGGCCGCGCGCACGGCCTCGAGAAATTTCCCGACCTCGAGCTTGAGGCGGCTCGAATCCGAGGCCAGCAATTGGGCAGCGGTCAGCACCTGGGACGAGGCTGAGCCGGTTTCGCTGGCGCCCTGCTGGACGTCGTTGATGTTGGCAGAAACCTGCTGAGTGCCGTGCGCGGCCTGCTGCACGTTTCGCGCGATCTCCTGCGTGGCTGCGCCCTGTTCCTCGACGGCTGCGGCAATCGTCGAGGAGATTTCCGACAGTCGCTCGATCGTCTCGCTGATCGCCTTGATGGCGCCGACGGATTCCTGCGTCGCCGCCTGCACGCTTCCGATCTGCTGCTGGATTTCCTCGGTCGCTTTCGCGGTCTGCTGCGCCAGCGCCTTCACCTCCGAGGCAACCACCGCGAAGCCGCGGCCGGCATCGCCGGCGCGCGCAGCCTCGATGGTCGCGTTCAGCGCCAAGAGGTTGGTCTGGCCTGCGATCGAATTGATGAGCTCGATGACGTCGCCGATCCGGCTTGCGGCCAGTGACAATTCCCCGACGCGATCATTGGTGCGGCGGGCCTGCTCGACCGCATCGCCGGCCACGCGCGCGGATTCCTGAACCTGCCGGCTGATTTCGTTGACCGACGAGGTGAGCTCTTCGGTCGCGGTCGCAACCGATTGCACATTGGCAGATGCCTCTTCGGACGCCGCGGCGACGGCCGTCGTCAGTGTCTGCGAGCGATCGGCCGTGGTGTTCAGAGTACCGGCCGAACCTTCGAGCTCGGTCGCTGCTGACGACACGGTGCTGACGATCTCGCCGATCACGGTCTCGAAATCGCGCGTGATGACGTTGACGCGACGGCCGCGCTCGATCTGCGCTTCGGCGTTACGGGCCGCATCCTCGTCGGCGAGCTTTTTCGCAACCAGCGCATCCTTGAAGATCTGCAGCGCGCTGGCCATGGTGCCGATCTCGTCCTTGCGATGCCCGTCGGGAATTGCGACGTCGAGTTCGCCGTCGGCAAGCCGCAGTGTCGCGCCGGTCAGCCGCACCAGCGGGCCGATCACCTGGCGCATCACGGCGACGACGACGGCGACAGAGGCGATCAGCACGACCAGCAGGGCGGCAAGCGCCCAGATCAACCGCGTCTGCGCCTGCGCGATCGCCGTGTCGTTGGCCTCGTGGGCAAAGGTAAGGGCGGCATCGCGCAAGCCCAGCACGCTGTTCAGGACGGGAGCGAGCCAGCGCGGCCATTCGGCCTCGCTGATCGGGCTGGGACGACCCTCGCGGGCGGCAGCGACCAGTTCCTGAAACCGCGGTTCGCCTTCGCTCATCAGCTTCGTGCGCACCTGATTGGCGACGTTCACGAGCACAGGCGCATCGCCGGCATTGTGAACTCCCTGCTCGATCTGGGTCCAGATCAGCGCGACCTGCCCCGTCAATTCAGTCACCTCGACGCGCTGAGCTGCCGAGAGGGGCTGGTTGCGGGCGAAAAGGCCGAGCACGGCGGCACGCGCGCCGTTGATCGTGCGCATGCTTTGCGCGCTCTGCGCTAGCGCCGCCGACGGCAGCAGGTTCTCGATGTCGCTGCCGGTGCGCGACAGGCTGATCAAGGCTTCGCTCGTCGCAGCCGTAAGCGCGTCGACGGAACGCGCAAGGCCATCCACGATCGCCGTTTGACTATCGGCGGGGCGTTGCGATTTGGGCAGGGCCGCGGCCTCGCGTCCGGCGCTACGGGTCTTTTGCAAGATTTGCTCGGCCGCTTCGACCGATCGCGTCGGCAGCTCCGCCGCGCGAATGGCCGCCTTGGCCGCACCGATGGCGGCGTCCGTGTTGGCGATGGTCTTATCGAGCGCCGACAGCTTCTCGGGCGTCGCTGGATCGGCGGGAGTCGCGGCCGCGTACCAGGCGGTGCGCTCGACCGGAATGAGGCTGTTAGCCTTCATCACCAGTTCAAACGCGGTCAGCGAGCGGGCGGCCGCCTCCCGTTTGCGCAGGTCGCCCCATCCGCCCCAGGCGACTGCGCCGGCGAAGGCGACAGCCAAAAGGCTCGTGATCAGATTGCCGGCGAGAACACGCCAGCGCAGGCTGAGCCCGCCCGTCGCGCCGGTCTTGGAGGAAGGTTCAGACGGCAGGGCAAGCTCAGGCACGAAATGGACTCTTCGTTCATGGGAGGCCCCTACAATTCTAGATCGCAAAGGCGACCAAAGCCTTAATTGACCGAGGGTTTGCTTCGTGACGCCGCTCCTCCTAAATCATGCCGACAACCAATCCGGAGGAACCATCATGACCCAAGCAAAACGCATCGTTCTCGCCGCACGCCCCGTCGGGGAGCCCAAGCCGTCCGATTTTCGTCTCGAGGAATTCGCGATTCCCTCGGCCGGGGCGGGTGAAGTCCTGCTGCGCACGGTCTGGCTGTCGCTCGATCCCTATATGCGCGGGCGCATGAGCGAGGGGCCGTCCTATGCCGCGCCGGTGCCGGTCGGCGGTGTGATGGAAGGCGAGGCGGTGTGTGAGGTCGCGGCCTCCAACCATCCCGATGTCGCGGTCGGCGACATCGTTCGTGCACGTAGCGGTTGGCAGACGCATGCGATCTCGAACGGCAAGGGCCTCATCAAGGTCGATCCCAAGCTCGGCCCGATCTCGACCTCGATCGGTGTGCTGGGCATGCCCGGCATGACCGCGTATACGGGCCTGCTCGACATCGGCAAGCCGCAAGCCGGCGAGACCGTAGTCGTCGCCGGCGCCTCAGGAGCTGTCGGCTCGGCCGTCGGCCAGATCGCGAAGATCAAGGGTGCACGGGCGGTTGGCATCGCCGGCGGCAAGGACAAATGCGACTACGTGGTGAAGGAGCTCGGCTTCGACGCCTGCATCGATCACCGCGATCCAGATCTTGCGGCCAAGCTGAAGGATGCCTGCCCGAAAGGCATCGACGTCTATTTCGAGAATGTCGGCGGCGCCGTGTTCGAAGCGGTCTTCCCGCTGCTCAATCCCTTCGCGCGCGTGCCGGTCTGCGGCCTGATCGCCCACTACAACGACACCGAGGCCAAGCCGCCGAAATGGGCCGCTGCGATGATGCGCAACATCCTCACCAAGCGGCTGACCTTCCGCGGCTTCATCGTCTCCGACTTCGCCTCGCGCCATGGCGACTTCCTGCGCGACATGTCGACCTGGGTCCGCGATGGCAAGGTGAAGTACAAGGAGTTCGTCACCGATGGCCTGGAGAGCGCCCCGGCTGCCTTCATCGGGCTGCTGAAGGGGGCCAATTTCGGCAAGCAGCTGGTCCGGGTCGGGCCGGACAAGGCTTAAATTCCAAGGCCTGCTGCGTCTCCGGCAGGCCTGGAGCGCCATTCAGTTGCTCCGACGCCACGTCCCGGGCGTCAATGGTTAACAAAGAGTCACCGATCGGCCACACTCGCCCCTAAAGGGCGGAGTGTGAACGAGGGTTGATTGACGTCCGGGCGAAGGCATTGAATCATCGCGCATATTTTAGGTGCTGCGATGTTAGAGATCAGTATTTTCTGCGTCATCCTTCTGGCTGCCGGCTATTGGGTGGCCATGTATGTCATGGGGCGTCACGACGACGTCATTCACGGCAAGTTCGTGCACAACGAGGAGGAGCGCGAGTTCGCAGCCCCCGCCATGCCGACGCCGCCGCCGCGTTTTCCCAATCGTCCGCGCAAGACGGCCGAGCCCGCGAAAATTGTAGCGGCCTGTGAGGAGACGCCTACAGCGGTCACCAGCGAAGCGCTCCAATCGTTACTCGCTGCGATCCAGCAGGACCTCAAGAGCGTCGCTTGAGCGGCGCGGCTAGACGCTGCCGCGTTCGAGCAGGAACAGACCGACGGCCAGCTGCTGCTCGGCAGGGGATGCGCCGGACAGTCGCGCCAGAAGCAGTTCGCCCGCTATGCGGCCGACCGCGGCGGCATCGAACGAGATGGTCGTGAGACCGGGCGTGATCTGATCGGCGACGTCGTTGTCGCCGAAGCCGAGCACGGCAAGATCGCGTGGCACTGACAAACCGCGGGTGCGGGCTTCGATCAATGCGCCGGTTGCAAGCAAATCGTTAGCGCAGAACACGGCATCGACGCGATCGCCGCCCTCGAGTAGGGCGGTGAATGCGGCGCGGCCATCGGCTAGCCCTTTGATCTCGCCGACCCCGATTTCCCGGACAATCTGCAGTCCGAGCGCGGCGGCTGCCGTGCGAAACCCCTCGCGGCGGAGCGCGCCGCGGCCGCCGTTGCGGCCGATGAAGGCCACGCGGCGGTGTCCGGCCCCGGCCAGCCGGCGTGCCGCCATCGCCCCGGCGTCCACATTGGAGAGGCCGACCAGCATGTCGATGGGATCGCGCGGAAACGCCCAGGTCTCGATCACGGGAATGCCGAGCTCGGCCAGCGCGGCGCGATTCCCCTCGAGCTCGATCACGCCGGTGAACATCACGGCCGCCGGGCGAAGCCCGCGTAGCGATTGGATCATCGCAACCTCCTTCGCATAGGAGTAGGAGGTCTGGCCGACCAGCACCTCGAAGCCCTCGGGCTCCAGCGTGGCGGCGAGGCTGCGGACTGCGAGGCCAAACTGCTGGCTAAGGATGTTGGACACGAAGGCGACGACCACGTTCGACCTGCCCGAGCGCAGCGCGCGCGCATGCGGGTTGGACGCGTAGCCAGTCGCCTCGATCACTTCGAGGATGCGCTCGCGCGTCTCGCGATTGACCTTCTCGGGGTGGCGCAGCACCCGCGACACCGTGATCGGCGAGACACCCGCGCGCTCGGCGACCTCCTCGATGCGCGGCGGCCGTCCGGTCGCACTGCTGCGGCCCGGCGGCGCCGGAATGCGCATCACATCGTCATAGCTTGGCTTTCCCGGATCGGTCATCGATTCCCAAGTTAGTCGAAGTCGGTGGGTCTCCAAAGCTCAGCGCGTCACCTCCTCGCGCGAGAGCGCGCGGCCGACCTGGACCAGGCAGTCGCCGCTCTGGCTGTCGGTGTGCAGGCGTTGTGAGATCACGATGCCGTCGGCGGGGAAGCGCAGCACCTCTTCCGCCAGCTCCGGGCGTTCGAAATCATGATACCAGCCGGCGACGTCGCCGGCCTTCACCCGTGCGCCGACGCTGACCGCCGGCTCGAACCAGCCGCGGCGTGTCGCGAACACCGCCTGCGCGTGACTTTGCAGTGCCAGGAGTTCGGTGACGCGCTCGATCGGAGCATGAGGCCCGAGCACGGGCGCCTGAACCAGACCGACTGCGAGCAGCAGACGATCGACCGCGCGCGCGGTCAGGGCCATCGTCTGCGGCGTAACGGTGCCGCCGCCGCCGAATTCGCCCGACAGGCCAATCGCGCCCGCGCGTGCGGCCGCGGCCATCGAGGTCGGCGCGGCCGCGCCGTTCTCGGCGACGAAGGCGAACGGCATCCCCAAGCCCTCCATCAGGCGCAGTGCATGGCCGAACATCTCCGGCGGCCCCTGCCGCTCGATCAGCGCGCAGGGCACGTGTGCCATCGACGTGCCGCCGGAGTGGATGTCGAAGACGACGTCATGCCGCGGAAACAGCTCATGTTCGAGGAAGTGCGCGAGCCGAAATGTCGGTGTTCCCGAGGCATCGCCGGGGAACGCGCGGTTGAGATTGCCCTCGTCGAGCGGCGAGCGGCGGCGCGCCGCCATCACGGCGGGCAAGTTGGCAAAGGGCAGAATGGTGATCTCGCCCTTGATCGCGGCAGCATCGAGCCGGCGATACAGCCGGGTCAGCGTGATCTCGCCCTCGTACTCGTCGCCGTGATTGCCTGCCATCAGCAGCAGTTTCGGCCCCGAGCCGTTCTTGATCCGGAAGATCGGGATCTTGAGCTGATAGTAGGGAGAGCGATCGATCGAGAAGGGAATGCCGAGATGGCCGGACCATTTCTGGTCGGTCTCGAAGTTGATGTCGTGGAAAAGTCCGGTATGCATGGCTTGCCTCGAGGCCGCGTCGTCGCCGACGCCGGTCGAAAGTTGAAGAATGAGCGGCGCCTTAGAGCAGCGCGACCGCGGTCATCTCGACGCGTAAATCGGGATCGGCGAGGCGGGCCTCGACACAGGCGCGCGCCGGCGGATTGGCCGGATCGATCCAGGCATCGTACACCGAGTTCATGGTTTCGAAGTCGGTGATGTGCGGCAGGAAGACGTTGACCGCGATGAGCCTGGAGCGCTCGGAGCCGGCCTCTTTCAACAGCGCCTCGATCTTGGCGAGCACCTGCTGCGTTTGCGACACGATCCCGGCCTTGCGATCATCTGCGACTTGGCCTGCGATGTGCACCATGCCGCCAGCCGCGACAGCCTGGCTCATGCGGGAGCCAACGACATAACGTTTGATCATCTCGAATTCTCCTGATGAAGGCGGCTCCCGCGAAGATCGCGGGAGCCGGTCGGAAACTCACAGCGTCGGCAGCGCCTGCTCTTCCTTGAACCATTTCAATTGCAGCGCGCCGAGCTTGCCGTTGAGCTTGTTGGTGAAAATGTCGGTGTTGATCCAGTTGAGCAGGTTCTGCTCGCCCTGGCGCACGCCGATATGGGCGGGCGACTGGCGGATCAGGAATTTCAGCTCAATCTCCTTGCCCGGGTTCTGCTCCTGCGCCTTGATCGCGATGGCGCTGTTTTCGGCGAAGGTATCGGCTTGTCCTGCGAGGAATGCGGCGAGCGCGGCCGGAGTGTCCTCGAAACGCACTAGTTTGACCTTCGGCGCATTGTCGGTGAGCCAGACGTCGAGCGTCGTGCCCTTGGCCACCGCGACGGTGCGCCCGTCGAGATTGTCGGGCTTCTTGCTGGTCGCGGCAGGGATCGATTTGGGTCCGTAGACGCCGAGATTCACGACGGCATAGGGCTGCGAGAACATCACCTGCTGGGCGCGCTCCGGCGTGGCGCCGAGGCCGGCGATCAGCATGTCGATCTTGTCGGAGAGCAGGCTCGGGATTCGCGCGGCGCCCGTCACGGGGACGAGCTCGAGCTTGACGCCGAGGTCGGCGGCGATCAGGTTCGCAAGATCGACGTCAAGGCCGGTGATCTCGCCCTTGCCGTCCTTGAAGCCCCAGGGCGCAGCATCGGTCAGGATGCCGACGCGCAACTTGCCCGCCCCGAGCACGTCCTGAAGCTTATCGGCCTGCGCGAGAGTGGGAACTGCGAGCACGGCAAGCGCCGTGGCTGCGATCGCTAAGAGGGACTTCAATGGTCTCATGATGGTCTCCTGGTGGCGGACGGGTGGTTGATCATTTCGCGGAAGCGATGAAGCTTGCGAGCTCGGGAGTCTCGGGGTTTGCGAACAGTTTTGCCGGCGAGCCCTGTTCCCAGACGCGGCCCTGATGCATGAAAACGATGCGGTCGGCGACGTTGCGGGCAAAGCCCATTTCGTGGGTGACGAGGATCATCGTCATCCCTTGCTTGGCCATTGCCTCCATCACCTTCAGCACTTCGCCGACGAGCTCGGGGTCGAGCGCGGAGGTCACCTCGTCGAACAGCATGAGGTGAGGGGCCATCGCGAGGCAGCGCGCGATGGCGACGCGCTGTTGCTGACCACCCGACAGCTGCTCCGGCCAGGCGTCGATCTTGTCGGCGAGGCCGACGCGAGTGAGCACATCCTCGGCCAGCGCGCGCGCCTTCGCTTTGTCGATACGCCCGGTGAGGAGCGGCGCGAGCGTGATGTTGCGCTCGACCTTCAAATGCGGAAACAGGTTGAAGGCCTGGAAGACGATGCCCACGCGCTGACGGAATTTCTTCAGATCAGGCATCCTGGCATGGACGTGCCGGCCCTCGACGCGGATCTCGCCGGTGTCGACGCTCTCCAGCGCATTGATGCAACGGAGCAGCGTTGATTTGCCCGAACCCGAGCGGCCGATGATGGTGACGATCTCGCCTTCCTCGACGTCGAGCGAGACGCCCTTGAGCACCTCGACCTTGCCGAATGTCTTGTGCACGTCGCGGATTTCAACGAGAGCCATCGAGGCGGGCCTCCAGTGAGCGGGACCAGAGCGTGAGCGGCAGGCACAGCGCGAAATAGATCGCCGCGACCAGTGCGTAGGTGAGCAGCGGCTGGAACGTCGCCGCACTCACCACTTGTCCGGCGCGGGCAAGCTCGACGAAACCGAGGATCGAGGCGAGCGAGGTGCCCTTGATGAGCTGCACCAGGAAACCCACGGTCGGCGGCAGCGAGAGCCGTAGCGCCTGTGGCGCGATGATGTGGCGGAACTGCTGCCAGGCGGAAAGGCCGAGGCAGGCGCCTGCCTCCCACTGCGCCTGCTTCACCGCCTCCAGACCGCCGCGCCAGATCTCGCCGAGGAAGGCCGCGGTGTAGAGCGTGTAGGCGACGGTCACCGCGAGGATCGCGGGCACCTGGATGCCGAGGAACACAGGCATGCCGAAATAGAAGAAGAACAACAGTCCGAGCAGCGGCACGCTTTGGATGGTCTGGATCAGCCCGGCCATGGCCCAGCGCAGGCCTGTGAAGCGACTGATGCGGCCCATCGCAAGGCCAAGCGCCAGCGGCGCGCCGAAGGCAATCGCGAGCACGACCAGCGCAATGGTCCAGCGCAGCGCCGCAAACAGCGAGACGAAGTCGATGAGGGTGAAGGATCGCATCGCTTGCAGCCTCAGCGCCTGCGCGGCCAGCGGAAGGCGGCCGTCGCGATGATCGCGAACAGCGCCTTGAAGCCCATCGCCATCGCGAAATAGACGACGCAGATCACGGCGTAGACCTCGAAGCTGCGATAGGTGCGGCTCTCGACGAAGCCTGCGACATGAAACAGCTCGTCGGCGGCGACCTGCGAGGCGAGGGACGTGCCGAGCAGCAGCAGCACGAACTGGCTGGTCACGGCGGGATAGGCGTTGCGCAGGGCCGGCGGCAGCACGATGTGGCGGAACACCTGCCAGCCCGACAGCCCGAGACATTGTCCCGCTTCGACCTGGCTTCGCGGAATGGAGTCGAGGCCGGCGCGGATGATCTCGACCGAATAGGCACCAAAATACAGTGACAGGGCTACGCAAGCGGCTTCGAACGCCGGAATCTTCAATCCGAAGGTCGGAAGGACGAAGAAGACGATGAAGATCTGGATCAGCGACGGCGTGTTGCGAAACAGCTCGATGTAGAAGCGTACCAGCCAGCGCAGCGGTGCGATGCGCCCCTTTAGCGCGAGGGCTCCGGCAACGCCGATCAGGAGTCCCGCCAGCGCAGAGATCACCGTCAGCTCGAGCGTGACGATGGCCCCGTCGACGAGCTGGTTCTGATAGCGCCAGAGCGGGAGGAAGTTCATCGTGCTCTTCGCTCTCAGCCGAACTGGGTGGGGAGGGCGCGCGTCACGACGCCGTCGGCGTCGAGGCCGAAGATCACGCGCCAGCGGTCGAGACAGGTGCAGGGATGCGAGATGCCGAAGGCAATGACGTCGCCGACCGCGAGCGGGCAATCGGGCGCAAGGTGCAGGAACGCATGCTGGTCGTTGAGACGGGTGACCGATACGCGCTCGGCGAGCCCGATCCGCTCGACGCCGTCGCGGAAGACGCTGAGCGGCACCGGTAGCCCCTGATCGAAGGAGGCATCGCGCATGCCCAACCCCGCGATCGCCAGTCCGGCTTCGGGGCGCGAGAGCACCTCGGCCCAGAGCGTGAGTGCCGGACGAAAGCTTTCCGCCGCGGAGTGATGCGTGCCGTCGATGAGAAGACCGCCGCGCCGGTCGAGTTCGGCGAAGGCGCGGGCATAGATGCCGTGATCGGCGAAGAACAGCGCGCCCGAGCGCAGCACGACGCTCGCATTGCCGTCGGCCTGCGCGATCGGCGCGAGCGCGCGGGCCACGACATCGAAATAAGCGGAGCCGCCGGCGCTGAGGATCAGCGGCAGGCGGGGGGCGGCAGCGCGGACCATGGCAAAGGTCTCGATCGTGCGCTCCATCAGCGCCGCGATCGCGCGCAAGGTCCCGTCGGCATCGGGGGTTGTCGCGGCTCCCTCGTAAGTCGCGACGCCACCGAGCACGAGGCGATCGGCGGCGAGCACCGCGTCGATCGTGGCTTCAATGGCGGCCCGATCGCGTGCGCCGGCCCGGCCGACGCCGAGCTCGACCAGCACGGGCAGCTCGCGCCGGTTGGCAACGCGCGCCGCTTCGGCCAAGGCTGCGACTGCCGCCGGAGAATCCGCAAAGGCATGAAGCTCGACATCGGGATAGGCGCTCAGCAGCGCGCCGAGCCGTCTGCCAGCCGCCAGCCCGCCGATCTCGTTGGCTAGCAGCAGACGCCGCTCGCCATGGGTCAGCAGCACCGCGGCCTGCTGGATGTTGGCGACTGTCGTGCCCCAGGCGCCCGCCTCGCGCAGCGCGCGCGCGAGTTCTGGCGACATCGGAGTCTTGGCGTGGGGCGCAACAGCAACGCCTGCGCCCTTGCACCAGCGCAGGAAGAACTCGCGATTGGCCCTGAAGGCGGCTTCATGAAAGGTGAGGACGGGAAGCGCGAGATCGCCGCGCGCCGGCGCCCAGCCTTGGCCGCCGATGTCCTCGGCGGCGAGGCCCCCGACCACGGGAATGCCCCGGGTCGTCATCGAAAGGCGTTGACCATCCCACCAGGACACGAACTGCATCGTTGCTCCCTCGCGCGGTTCTCGACCGCCGGAAGAACGATAAATGCTAATGACAACGTTGTCATTAGGCTAAAATCACCACAATCAAGGAAATTTAGTGCAATAGAGGTAATAAGATAGGGTTATCCTAGCACTCGCCGGCCAGCTGGGCGAGGACCTCTTCGATATCGATATCGAGCTGGCCCGCAGCCCGGACGTGGCGGACCTCAAGACTGTCGCGAGAGAAGCGATATTCGACGAGGCCAGTCTCCTTGAGCGCGATCCGGTCCTGCCGCGCGTCATTGATCTTGAAGCCGGCTGACGGCGCCCAGACGTGGCGCATATGGCGGAACGAGAAGTCGCGGCGCTGGTGCACGTGGCCGCTCGCAATGAGCCGGAGATCGACATTGCCGAACATCTCGATCAGGCGCGTACGTGCCGGCTGCGGCACGTAGCGGATCGAGGTCTCCGGCAGTTCTGGATCGTCTGGCCGGTTCAGAAACAGCGGCTTGTGGATGAACAGCGCGACCGGCTTGCCGTTCGCGCGCGCGATCTCGGCGGCGAGCCAGTCGAATTGCTCGGCCTCGAAGGCGAGGCCAGAATTCATCACCAGCGAGTTGAGGCCGATGAAGCGCCAGCCGGCAGCTTCGAACGACCAATGGTCTTCGCCGACGAGGTCGCGGAATTGCTGGCGGTGCGCTTCTGTAACCCGCGGCTTCGGCGCCGGCCCGATTGCGGTCGGATTGTCGCCGATGTCGTGGTTGCCGGGGATGTAGCGGCAGTCGACGGGTAAGGCGGCGTGCAGGCTTTTCGCGAATTCGACATCGTCGCGGCTGGTGGGCCCGTCGAAGGACACGTCACCGGTGTTTACCACGAGATCCGGCCTGTTTGCGTCGATGTGCTCGCTGATGCGATGGAAGTTGGCGATCAGGCCGGGAAAGCGCCGGCCGAGATGCGTGTCGGAAATCTGGGTGAGGCGAAACTCGGACATGCGCAAAGTATCGCCCGGCGAAACGTCGGAACGATGACGCGCGCACAGAATCCGCGACGAAACAAAGTTTAAAGCACGCGATAGCGGATCGTGTAAGCGTCCTGCGGCGCGACGCCGCTTGCGAACGACGAGGTGATGCGGTCGGCGAGGTGCCAGGGGCCGAACTGCTCGGTGCGATGCGGCTCAGCGGACAGGCGCAGGCGAAATTCGAACGTGCCTTTGCCGGGCAGGTTCAGGACCAGCACCCGGTCGGCGGTGCGGTGGTTGAGAGCGACCGCGCCGCGCAGCAGCGCGCGTCCATCGGCAAGGTCGGTCACGCCGTCGACCAGCGCCAGCATCTGGTTGCGGTCGGTGTGCAGCTCGATCTGGCTGTCGGTAACGGCAGTCAGCGTCTCCCGGGGCATGCGGATCTCGAACTCGACCGCGGGCTTGGAGGGATTGAGGCCGAGATAGGCCAGCGCGGCGTGGCGCATGTCGTAAGCGGCGAATGCGAACAGGGCGACGGCAGCGAGCGTTGCGAGGCCGTGTCTGACGACGTCCCGCCAGGTCCGGTACGACAGGCGGAAATAGACGGTCATCGCCAGCGCGACGGCGAGGGCCGCGGCGGTGCCCGACAGCGCCGACATCCAGATGCCGAGCTGGCCGTCGGCGGCTTCGCTCCAAAGGCTGGAGAGGGGATTCATGTTGCGCTCTGCGCGGCACCGCCGCCGGCCTAAGGGGCCAAAATCGCTTCAAGTATCGGCAGTTGGTCGCCGAAACGGGAACGCCGGTTCAACTCGTCGATTGTCAGCGCGAGAAGTCGCGGCTATTGACGGTCCGCGGCATGCCGCCTCACGGGAAAGTTCCGATGTCAATTCAAATGGTTTTGCTGCCTGTCTTCGTGCAGATCGGGCTCACCTTCGCCCTCCTGATCGGCATGGTGTTCGCCCGCCGCAAAGCGCTGGTCTCGGGCGAGACCAAGATCCGCGACATTGCGCTCGGCGAGCCCAATTGGCCCAAGGGCGCCACGCAAACCGCTAATTGCTACCGCAACCAGTTCGAGCTGCCGGTGCTGTTCTATGCGCTGATCGCACTGGCACTGCCCTTGCGCCACGCCGATCTCTTCATCGTGCTGATGTCCTGGGTGTTCGTGGTGACGCGCTTTGCCCATGCCGGCGTCTTCATCACCTCGAACGATCTCGGCCAGCGCTCCTCGATCTGGCTCGCCGGCGTCCTGGTGCTGCTCGCGATGTGGATCTACTTCGCACTGAAAATCCTGCTGCTGATCTAGGCGCTTACTCGCCAATCCTGATCTGAAAGATTCAAATGACTCCCGCTGCCCGGCTGTCCGCAGCCATCGAACTGATCGACACCATCGAACGCGACCGCGTGCCCGCGGCGAAGGCGCTGAAGGAGTGGGGCACCGCGCACCGCTTTGCCGGCTCCGGCGACCGCGCCGCCATTGCAGGCCTCGTCTGGGACGTGCTGCGCCGCTTTTCCTCCAGCGCCTATTTGATGGATTCCGATACCGCCCGGGCGCGCCTGATCGGCATGCTCCGCCTCGAGCGCAACATGGATACCGCGACCATGGACGCCTTGTTCGACGGTAGCCGCTTCGCACCGGTGCCTTTGACGGAGGGCGAGCAGGCAGCGCTCAGTCATCGTTCGCTGAAGGACGCGCCTGCTGCGATCGCTGGCGACTATCCGGAATGGCTCGACTCGCATCTCGCCAAGGTGTTCGGCGATGACCGCGTTGCCGAGGCGATGGCAATGGCAAGCCGGGCGCCGCTCGACCTGCGCGTCAACACGCTAAAATCCAATCGTGACAAGGTGCTGAAGGCGCTTGCTCATCTTCATGCGAAAGCGACGCCATGGTCGCCAAACGGCCTGCGCATTGAGCTTTCTGCCGATGCGCGCAATCCCGGCATTCAGGCGGAAGAGGATTTCATCAAGGGCGGCATTGAAGTGCAGGATGAAGGATCGCAGCTTGCGGCGCTCTTCACCGCGGCCAAACCGGGCGAGCAGGTGATCGATCTCTGCGCCGGAGCCGGTGGCAAGACCCTGGCGCTCGCCGCGCTGATGCAGGGCAAGGGCCGGCTCATTGCCACGGATCGCGACAAGCGCCAGCTGGCGCCGATCCACGAACGCCTGTCGCGTGCCGGCGTCCACAATGCCGAGGTCCGCACGCCCAAGGGCGAAGCCGATCCGCTTGCCGATATCAGTGCGACTGCCGACCTCGTCGTGATCGACGCGCCTTGCACGGGAACCGGTACCTGGCGCCGCAACCCCGATGCCAAATGGCGCATGCGGCCGGGTGCGCTGGAGATCCGCCTGAAGGATCAGGCCGAGGTGCTGGAGCGCGCCGTTCCGCTGGTGAAGGCCGGCGGCCGCATCGCCTACGTCACCTGCTCGGTGCTATCAGAGGAGAACAACGACCAAGTGAGGGCCTTCATTGCGAAGCATCCGGAGTTTTCGGTCCTTCCGCCGGAGCAGACCGCCAGCGTGCTCTGGGACAAGGCGGAGCAGTTTGCGAAAGCCGCGCTGCAGTCCGACGAGGGCTGGCTGATGACCCCGCGCCGCACGGGGACGGACGGATTCTTCGTGTCGGTTCTGAAGAAAGGCGGCTGATCTCGCTCCGCCGCGTTCCGGGCTCTCGCTTCGCGAGCCCCGGAATGACAGCGCAAACAAAAACCCCGCGAACCGGCTCCCGGTCGCGGGGTCTTTCGAACTCAACGATCTGCCGGTACGTCCGTGGTCAGATCGCGAATCTCGCGGTCAACTAGCCGGCGCGGAGGTTGTCGGCCGAGGACTTGCCGCTGCGGCGGTCCGCAACGATGTCGAAGGAGACCTTCTGGCCCTCGTTGAGGGTGCTCAGACCGGCGCGCTCAACAGCGCTGATGTGAACGAAGACGTCCTTTGCGCCGTCATCCGGCTGGATGAAGCCAAAGCCCTTTTGGTTGTTGAACCACTTCACGGTGCCCATTGCCATAGTCATTTCCTTTCAATTGACGATGCACTCAGGGGGACAAATGCGCATTGTTCGCGCCCACGTCCCGATTGGTCGATTTTGGAGAAATACCTGAAACGTGCTCGCCCATTGGAAATGAGACGGAGCGGCCCAGTCGTTCGGCCAAGGATCGATCTTCACAATCTAGCGATTTTTTGGGGCGACTTCAAGGCGGCGCGCGCTGACGGCGAGCCATCCGAGCTTTGCTATTTTGCGCTGCACACAACGCGCTGAAGGATAGTTCCATCAGTCCACGATGAAGAGCGTTGCCCCCACCGCCGTCGAGGAGCGATGCGCGGAGTCGCCGAAGTCCGAGACCTGATAGCTCATGCCCGGCGTCAGCTTGAACTTGCGTCCGTCGCGCAATTCGCTGTCGAGCTCGCCTGCGAGCACGTAAAGCACGTGACCACGATCGCACCAGTGATCGGCGAGATAACCCGGCGAATATTCGACCATCCGCACGCGGAGATCGCCGATGTTCAGCGTGCGCCACAGTGCGTGCCCGGTCTCGCCGGGATGCCTGGTTGCTTCGACCTTGCTCCAGTCGGTGACGGTGAAAGGCGAGGTGGGGAGTTTCATGCGGTGGATCCTATTTCAGAGCCGGCAGCCTGTGTTAGCGCACGTCCGCGCCACAGTCTCCCTCAGTACTCCGATGCCGACGCTATTCACTGAGAAGCCGCGGCGTACTGGATTCCCCGCTTTCCGCCTTCGCTGAGGCTTCGGCGTGCCCAGACCTCAACCTCGGCGAAGCCTTGGCGTAGCCGGGTCGCGGGGAATGACTGTAGTGGTGGGGCGAGAGCTTCAATGCGGCAGATGGTTCGCCGAACCCTGCACGATCAGCCCCGCATCATTCACCCGCAGATATTCGCAGATCTTCTTGCCCCGCTCGTTCTCGTAAAACACCACGACGCTGTCAGGGCTGACGAACACATCGATCAACGAGAAGTGCAGCTCCGGCAGCAGGGCGAGTGCCTTGCCCCAATACGCGCGCAACGCCTGCTTGCCCTGCACGGTGCCGCTGGCATCGAACCCCATCGTGGGGATGCGGTCCGAGGTCATCACGACGGCATCGTCATAGAGCGTCAGCACGCGCTCGAGGTCGCGCGTGTTCCAGGCCTCGACCCAGCTCCGGCCGAGCGCGGCAAGCTGTGATGGCTGATGAAATCTGGACATGGCGTTCTCCCTCATAGCCCTCTGGTTCGAATGATGGGCAAATTAGGTCAATGATACTTACCTATATGAGTTTGTCCATGCCCAAAGAAGGATGTGGGAGCACATATGGCCGCGGTTGCGGGCAGAGGGCTCATCGCGTATTGGCTTGCCATGACAGCAGCACAGAACGACCGCTCCGCGTCGACGCCCTCGGTGGCCTCGGCGCACGACAAGATTCTCATCGTCGACTTCGGC
>Ga0102590_1002638_pt1 | contig 20549 bp, 21 predicted proteins | sample AraplaMF_Col_mMF_FD_76859 | JGI IMG/M metagenome (GOLD analysis project Ga0102590, IMG submission 76859) | Arabidopsis root microbial communities from the University of North Carolina, USA - plate scrape MF_Col_mMF | ecosystem: Host-associated > Plants > Roots > Endosphere | place: USA...
CGGCGACAGTTTTTTCGGCTGCTGCGACAGGTCCTCGATTGCTTCGCGGGCGAAGGCGGTGGTCTGCTCGTCGGGAAGATGGGCTTCGGCCAAAGCGCTGGCGTGCACATTCATGATACTCTCCTGAACGCGCTGTCCGGCGCGCATTTGTCGTCGGATGTGAATTTACTCGTAATCGGCGAGCCGCAGTCCCGTGAACTGCCAGCGGTGGTGCGGATAGAAGAAGTTGCGATAGGTGATACGGCTGTGCCCTTCCGGGGTTGCGAGCGAGGAGCCGCGCAGCACCAGCTGGTTGACCATGAACTTGCCGTTGTATTCGCCGAGCGCGCCTTCGACCGCGCGATAGCCGGGGTAGGGCGAATAGGAGGAACGAGTCCACTGCCAGACGATGCCGAAGGCATCGTTGAGCGCGCCCGCGCGGGCCGCAACCTCCCATTCCATCTCGGTCGGCAGGTGCTTTCCGGCCCAGCGCGCAAACGCATCGGCTTCGTAATAGCTGATGTGGCAGACCGGGGCGTCGGGATCGATCGGCTTGAGCCCCGCCAGTGTCATCACCTGCCATTGACCGTCGACCTCGCGCCAATGGCCCGGAGCCTGCCAGTCTTCCTTGCTGGCGGCAGCAAAGCCGTCCATCAGCCACAGCGTTGCTTTCGCATAGCCGCCGTCGCGCATGAAGGCGAGCCATTCGGCGTTGGTGACGAGATTGCGGGCGATCTTGACCGGGCCGACCAGGGCGCGATGCGCCGGCTTCTCGTTGTCGAAATGGAAGCTGCCGTCGACATGCCCGACGGTGTGGATGCCTTCGTTCAGCGACAGCCAATCTTCGCCCGTCCGTGTCGCGGCCGGAAAGCGCCAGTCCGGATCGTAAGCCGGCGAGACCGGATTTTGCGCGAAGGCGTGCAGGATGTCGGTGAACATCAATTCCTGATGCTGCTGCTCGTGGTTGAGCCCGACCTCGACCAGCGGCGCCAAGGCCCGAAGCTTGTCCTCGCCTGACTCGCGGAAGAATTTGACGACAGCCGCGTCGACATATTTTCGATAGGCGCCGACCTCGCCAGCACTCGGCCGGGTGATGTCGCCGCGATGCCCCCGTGCGTGGCGCGGGCCGGCGCTGACGTAATAGGAATTGAACAGGAACGCGAAATCGGGGTGGAAGGGCCGGTAGCCGGGCGCGTGCTCGCCGAGCAGGAACTGCTCCCAGAACCAGGTGGTGTGCGCCCGGTGCCATTTCGCCGGGCTTGCGTCCGGCATGGACTGGATCTGCTGGTCCTCGGGCGACAGGGGAACGGCTCGCCGCTCGGTCTCGTTGCGGACGGTGAGAAATGCGTCTTCCAGCCGCTGAGCGATGTTGCCCGGGGCGGAGGACGGTGACGAAATCGGGAATGCGGCCGTAGCGGAGGCTTGTTTCGTCACGTTTTTCTCCAGACAGGACAAGAGAACGTTGTTCGCGTTGCCCGGTTCCAAAACCGGGGTTTGTCCTAGATAGGGGCTCCGTTACGGTATGAAAGTCCTGCCCGGTGATGATATTCGTGCCATCATGTAATGGGCCCCATGCCCTCACGATCGGCTGCCGAGGGGCTGTTCGCCGGCATTTTACTTTGGATGCACAACGGTTTGGGCTACATATATAGGCAGGTATCGGGTTAAATCGGCTGAGCCGGCCCGGAGTGATTGGTTAGGGCTCCGCCCCAGAAGGACATGGATATGAGCATCGAGGAATTCATCGCCAACGAAGTGAAGTCGAACGACGTGGTTCTGTTCATGAAGGGTACGCCGCAGTTTCCGCAGTGCGGTTTCTCGGGCCAGGTCGTCCAGATCCTCGACCACATCGGCGTCGGCTATAAAGGCCTCAACGTTCTGGAATCCGCCGAGCTGCGCAACGGCATCAAGGAATTCTCGAACTGGCCGACCATCCCGCAGCTTTACGTGAAGGGCGAGTTCGTCGGCGGCTGCGACATCGTCCGCGAGATGTTCCAGGCCGGCGAATTGCAGCAGCTCCTGTCCGAGAAGGGCGTCGCTGTCGCGGCCTGAGGCGTGCCCGCGCTGACGCGCCGGTTCGGCGGCGCGCAGCTCGAGGTCATCGTTGCTGACATCACCACACTGAGCGTTGACGCCATCGTCAACGCAGCCAACACGTCGCTCCTTGGCGGGGGCGGCGTTGACGGCGCGATCCATCGGGCGGCCGGGCCGGACCTGGTGGCAGAATGCCGTACGCTCCACGGCTGCAAAACGGGCGACGCCAGGATCACCAAGGGTTATCGGCTCAAGGCCGCGCATGTGATCCACACCGTCGGGCCGGTCTGGAACGGCGGCACGCTGGGCGAGGACGATCTGCTGGCCTCCTGCTATCGCCGCTCGATGGAGCTGTGCCGGGGGCACGAGCTGACCTCGGTGGCATTCCCCGCGATTTCGACCGGTATTTTTCGTTTCCCCGCCGACCGGGCAGCCGATATCGCCGTTCACACGACGATTGAAGCGCTCCCGGCCGCGCCGTCCGTTGCTCGCGTCGTGTTCTGCTGCTTTGCAGAGCCGAGCGCCAGGCTTCATGCCGAGGCGCTTGCGCGACACAGCGGCCCTTGTGCCTGATGACGCCGTCAGTACACTCCGCCCGCCATGTTCCGGGGAGGGGCTATGATTTCACGGTCTGGACTGCGCTCGTTCGTCTGCGGCACGCTGGTCGCGTTAGGTGCGGTCACGCTCGCGCGCGCTGAGGGCACCTACGAGATTCCGGCCGGCGCGCATTTCAATCCGGAGAAGCTCTCGAGGATCAGCGAGTTCTTCAAGAACGAGGTCGCGACCGGCAAGATCGCCGGCGCAACCGTGCTGATCAAGCAGCACGGCAAGCCGGTCTACCACGAAGCGTTCGGCGTGCAGGATGTGGCGAGCAAGGCGCCGATCACGGACAAGACGATCTTCCGCTTGTTCTCGATGAGCAAGGCGATCACGTCCGTCGTCGCGGTGCAGTTGATCGAGGACGGCAAGATCAAGCTGGATGATCCCGTCTCGAAATACATCCCGTCCTTCGCCAATGTGAAGGTCGGCGTCGAGAAGAAGGCCGACGACGGCACCAAGTCGCTCGAACTCGTGCCGCCCACGCGGCCGATGACCGTGCTCGACCTGATGCGCCACACGTCCGGCGTCACCTATGGCTTCTATGGCGACAGCCTGGTGCGCAAGGCCTATCGCGACGCCAACATCTATGCCGGCGATTTCGACCTTGCCGAGTTTGCCGAGCGGATCGCGAAACTGCCGCTGCACAATCAGCCGGGCGCGCTCTGGCAATACGGCCATTCCACCGACATCCTGGCGCGCGTGATGGAGGTCGCGACCGGCAAGCCGTTAATCGACATCATGCGGGAGAAGCTGCTGGGCCCGCTCGGCATGGTCGACACCGGATTCTTCGTCACCGACCCCGAGAAGCAGAAGCTCCTGGCGCAGCCGGTGCCGAACGACAGTGATTTCCGGGTCGGCCGGATCAATGATCCGACCGTCGTCAAGAAGATCCAGTTCGCCAGCGGCGGCATGGTCACGACCATGGCGGACTATGAGCGCTTTGCGCAGATGCTGCTCAACGGCGGCAGCCTCGACGGCAAGACCATCCTCAAGCCCGACACCTTCAAGCTGATGGTGACCGACCAGGTCGGCCCGGGTTCCGGCGTCGATCGTGATTACTTCTACTTTCCTGGGGACGGTTTTGGCTTCGGCCTCGGGCTCGCGGTCCGCACCGATCCCGGCAATGCCAAACCGCCGCCGCCCGGCAATCTCGGCGAATTGAAGTGGGACGGCGCCTCCGGCTGCTATTTCGTGGTCGACCCCAAGCAGGACATGTTCTTTGTTCTGCTGGAGCAGACCCCGACCGAGCGCCAGCGCGTGCAGCGGACACTGAAGCAGTTGGTCTATGAATCCATGGAGAAGTGATGCGTTCGGGCGCCGCGCTCTGATCGCGGCGCTCGTCCTTCTGTCCGGGGCCGTGGGCGCGACGGCGGGTCCGGATGGACGCGCCGCGCACAGTTTCTCGCCCGAAGGCCTGGCAAAAATCTCCGACTACATCCGGAACGAGGTTGCGACTGGCAAGATCCCGGGTGCGATTCTGCTGCTGCAGCAGCACGGCAAGCCGGTCTATCACCAGCAGTTCGGCGTCCGCGACGTCGTCACTGAAATTTCGATGAGCGCGGACACGATCTTCCGCCTCTACTCGATGTCGAAGCCGATCACGTCAGTCATGGCGATGATACTGGTCGAGGAGGGCAGGCTTTCGCTCGACGATCCTGTCGCGAAATACATTCCGGCGTTTGCCGGGATGAAGGTAGGCGTCGAGAAGAAGGCCGAGGACGGCAAGGTTGCGCTGGTGCTGGAGCCGCTGGAGCGTCCGGTCACGATCAGGGATCTGCTGCGCCATACCGCGGGTTTGCCCTACGGCTATCAAGGCGGCGGCGCGGTGCGAGAGCTCTACGCCGCGGCCAATCTCTTCGACAGCGATCTCAGCAATGCCGATTTCGTGGCGAAGGTCGCCACGCTGCCGTTGGTCGAGCAGCCCGGCACGGTGTGGGACTACGGCCATTCCACCGACGTGCTCGGTCGTGTCGTCGAGGTGATCTCGGGAAAGACGCTGCTGCAGTTCGAGAAGGAGCGGCTGCTCGATCCGCTTGGCATGACCGAGACGGCGTTCTTCGTCGCCGATCCCGCCAAATTCCCGCGTATCGCCGAGCCGATGCCGGCCGACCGCAACATCAATCCGACGACGCAGCTGCGCGATATCAGGCGGCCGGTGGCATGGGAATCGGGTGGCGCCGGCATGGTCGGCACAATCGGCGACTATGCCCGCTTCACGCAGATGCTGTTGAACGGCGGCAGCTATGAGGGGCGGCGCTATCTCAAGCCCGAGACCATCGCGCTGATGGCGTCGGACCACGTCGGCCCCGAGACCAGGATCGCGCGCGATCAGAATTATTATCCGGGCGGGAGTTCCGGTTTCGGCCTCGGCTTCGCCGTCCGCACCTCGGTGCCGTCAGGCACGTCGTGGCCGCTCGGCGAATATCGCTGGGACGGCGTCGGCGGCACCTTCTTCTTCATCGATCCCGAAGACGATGTGTTCGGGATCTTCATGGTGCAGACACCGTCGCAGCGCGGCCGAATTCAACTGGCGTTGAAGACGCTGATCTATCAGGCGATGGGGCGGTAGCCGGTCGTTTTCGTAGCCCAGATTTCGCTTTCGCTCCATCCGGGCTACGGGACTTTACGCCCCGCGCACGATCTCCCTGATGTGCCCGATCGTCTCCTCGATCTGGGCGGCATTTACGTCGAGATGGGTGCAGGCACGGATGCGGCCGTCCATCATCGCGAGCGTCACGCCGCGCTGGCGCAGTGCGGCGACCATCTTGTCGCCGGGGATGCCGGCGCCATCGGGCTTGAAGAACACGAGATTGGTCTCGGGCTCCTGCACCTCGATGCCTGCGATCTGCGACAGACCGCGGGCGAGCGCGCGCGCATTGGCGTGATCATCGGCGAGACGGTCGACGTGATGGTCGAGCGCGTAGATGCAGGCGGCCGCGCAGATTCCGGCCTGCCGCATCGAACCGCCGAGACGCTGCTTCCACTGCCAGACCGCGTCGATGAAGGCCCGCGAGCCCGCGAGCACGCCGCCGATCGGGGCGCCGAGGCCCTTGGAGAAATCTATCCAGGCCGAATCCCACCCCGCCGTCATGTCGCGCGGAGAGATGCCGCTCGCCACCGTGGCATTGAGCAGGCGCGCGCCGTCCATGTGGGTGACGAGGCCGTGCTGTTTGGCGATCGCGACGATCTCATCGAGCGCGGCCTTCTTCCAGATCGTGCCGCCGCCGATATTGGCGGTCTGCTCGACGCTGACGACGGTCTGCGGCGGCTGGTAGCGCGTACGCGGGTGCAGCGCCTTGCGGAACGTCTCCGGCGTGAACTGGCCGTCGGCGCCCTTCAACTGCGTCACCTGGAAGCCGCCGATCGCGGCATGCGCGCCGCCTTCGCGGGCGATGATGTGGGCGCTCTCATGCGCCAGGATCTCGTCGCCGGGGCGGCAATGCACCAGCGTCGCGGTGACGTTGCACATCGTGCCCGACGGCATGTAGACCGCAGCCTCCTTGCCGAGCAGGTCGGCGACGCGTTCGCACAGCGCATTGACGGTCGGATCGTCGCCGACCTGCTCGTCGCCGACCTCGGCACGCGCCATCGCCTCGCGCATCGCAGCCGTCGGCTTGGTCTGCGTGTCCGACAGCAGATTGATGCGCACCGGCGGCGCCTTGGGATCGATCGGGGGAGGGGTGTAGAGCATGAGACGCCTCCTATCGGCGGGGACGGCCACTGACGTGGCTCTCAAGAAAAAAGGCCCCGGCGAACCGGGGCCTTTCGATCATCAGATTTTAGCGCGAATAGAATTCGACGACCAGATGGGGCTCCATCTGTACCGGGAACGGCACGTCGGAGAGGGCGGGGATGCGGATGTATTTCGCGGTCATCTTGCCGTGGTCGACTTCGAGATAGTCGGGGGTGTCGCGCTCGGGAAGCTGGCTGGCTTCGAGGACGTGGGCGAGCTGCTTGGAGGCTTCCTTGACCTCGATCACGTCGCCGATCTTGACCTGATAGCTCGAGATGTTGACCTTGCGGCCGTTCACCTTGATGTGGCCGTGGTTGATGAACTGGCGCGCGGCGAAGATCGTCGAGACGAACTTGGCGCGGTACACGACCGCGTCGAGACGGCGCTCGAGCAGGCCGATCAGGTTCTCGCCGGTGTCACCCTTGAGGCGGCTCGCCTCGACATAGATGCCGTGGAACTGACGCTCGGAAATGTTGGCGTAGTAGCCCTTCAGCTTCTGCTTGGCGCGCAGCTGCACGCCGAAGTCCGAGAGCTTGCCCTTGCGGCGCTGGCCGTGCTGGCCGGGGCCGTATTCGCGGCGGTTCACGGGGCTCTTCGGGCGGCCCCAGATGTTCTGGCCCATACGGCGATCGAGTTTGTACTTCGCCTCACTGCGCTTAGTCATCGCGTCCTCTTCAGGTACATGGTTTGAGGAAACGCGCCCTCCTGTGTGACGGGCTAGCCCGGCACTGACAGGTCCGATCCCCAAAGCATAGGAGGCAGGACCACGGGTCGCGAAACGCTTCGCGGGCCGAAATCGGCCCGCGAGCAGGCGGCTTTTAGGTGAGTTTGGGGTTCGCTGTCAATGTGAATAGGCCGGAATCAGGCCCCAACCGCCCGAATCGGCTTGGACCCGGCCGCCCGCAATTCGGCAGTGATTTCAGTGTTCAGGACCTGTTCCAGCCGGGTCAGGACCCGGGCGATCGGGGCGGCGTCGGTGACCCGGTGGTCCCAGCGGATCACGACATGGATGCTCTGGTCGGCCTCGACCACCCCATAGCTCACGATGAACGGGCCGGGTGTGATGGGGTGGAGTTCGCCGCCGCCATAGGCGGCCACCGAGCTCACCGCGAAGCTGCCGAACCAGTTGCCGCGCTGCCGGCCGAAGTTCAGCCCCACGGCCCAGGACAGGCGCCGCAGCGGCAGCGGCAGGCGGGTCGCCCGCATGATCTTGCGGAACATGGGCACGTCGTCGACCGGCGCCGTCTTGGCGCGCCGGATCTCGGCATCGATCGCGGCCAGCGCCATGGCCTCCGGAGCCGCGATTCGCTGCGGCATCACGCACTCCTCGCCGTCCTCGACCCGGGCGATAGCCACCAGCGCTACGCTCTTGGGCAGCTCGTAAAGCATAGGCCAGGGCCATTTGGCATAGACCGTGCGCAGGATCGGCTCGTCCCTGGCGACCAAGGCAAAGGCCTTGACGAACATCGCGGCCCAGCCGGCCGGGGCCACGGCGGCGGCGCGGGCCTCCAGCAGGGGGCGGATATTGAGCGATCGGGACAACGAGACGAACGGCACGTCCATCGACGCGCGCATGAGGTCGCAAATCAGGCGGCGCGGCAGCGAAATGGTCTTGGGCGTCCCGCGCATGGGTCTTTCGGTTCTCGCTGATGAAAAGATATGCAGCGAGCGGGTTCCCGCTCGCCGCTCGCTCTAGCATGAAACCAACCCGCTTGGGGCCGGTCGGTTCGCCGCATCAAGGCGCCGGCGAGGCCAGTGGCTTGGTCTTGTCGACGACGTAAACTCCCAGCACTTTCATAGCCTTATCGCCATGGGCTTTGGCGTCATGCACGACGCCTGCGGGGATCTGGTAGGAATCGCCGGCTTTCAGGGTTTTTTCCGGCTGGCCGTCGATCAGGAGATTGAGTTCGCCTTCGAGCACGTAGCCAGTCTCGATGCCCGGATGGGTATGACGTCCGGCCGCACCTCCTGCCGGGACTTCCGCGATGGCGGTGATGGTGTTGTAGCCGTCCGGAAATTCGACCTTCTGCAGCGGGGTGCGCTTGATGCCGGGCTGCTGGGCGAACGCGGCAACGGTGATGCCAGTAAAGGCAAGAGCGAGCAAAGTCTTTTTGAACATTTTTTCCTCCCTGGACGTCCGACCCTAGCAGCGCCGCCGTTCCCGGCAAGGTGGCAATCGGCCTGTTCAGCGCCTGATCCCCTCGAACGCCGCCATGATGCCGCGCTGGAACAGCGACCAGTCGAAGCCGAGCGCGATGGCACGGTAGCCGCGATCGACCAGGGCGTTGGCCTGATCGGCGGTGCGGGCGACGCCGCCGATCGGCACGCCGCTTCTGAGGATGCCGGCTTCCGCGCGCGCGACCAGCTCCAGCAATTCCGGATCGTCCATCTGTCCGCGCTTGTTGATGGAGGTGGCGAGATCGCCGGGGCCGATCACCGCGACGTCGATGCCGGGCGTGGCCATGATCTCGTCGATGCGGTTGACGGCATCGACATGCTCGATGGTGATCATGCAGATCATCTCGTCGTCGGCGCTGGCCATGTAGTCCGGCATCGACTGGCCCCACCGGAACGGCGCGTGGAAGGGACCCCAGAGACGGTCGCCGCGCGGCGGATAGCGCACGCTACGCACCGCCTTCTCGGCGTCGGCGCGATTGGTGATCATCGGGAAGTTGATGCCGAAGGCGCCGATGTCCATCGGCGCTTTCGCAAGCCACGGCTCGTTCGCGGCAATCCGCACCAGCGGCGTGCATGGCGTGCCCGTGGTGGCGGCGATCATCGCATGCGCTTCGGTCAACCCGATCGGCCCGTGCTCGAGGTCGACGATGATCCAGTCGAGCGAACGCGCCATGATCTGGACCAGTTGCACGCTTGGGATGGTCGCGATCGCGCCGAAGGCGGGGCGCCCCTCGCTCCACAATTGGCGGAGTCGGTTGAGCGGCGTTGCGGGGACCGGCATGAAATGAACCCTGGAATGATCTGCGCGGGGAGGACGACGGCGAAGCCTAGCAGCACGCCGTCGGGGCGCAAAGTCAGGCCGGCGCGCGGCCGCCGAAGAACGGCGTCAGCGTGGCGCTGAGGCCATGCGCGCGGTTCGAGGTGAAGATCATCTCGGCGCCCGACTGGGCTTTGCCGCCAGCATGTGGGCCGAGCAGGTCCGAGACGCGGCGGGCGATGGCGGGCGCCGGGTCGATCCACGCCACCGGCCAGGGCGACAGCCGCTTCAGCCGGTCGAGCAGCAGCGGATAATGCGTGCAGGCGAGCACCACCGTGTCGGTGCGCGCACTGGAATCCGCGGGATCGCCGACGAAGCACGGGGCGAACTCGGCGAGGATGTCGCCGTCGCTGATCGGATGGCCGCCGAGTTCGCGTTCGGCGAGCGAGGCAAGTTCGGGCGAGCCCACCAGCGTCACCTCGCAGCCCTGCGCGAAATCGCGGATCAGCGCCTTGGTATATTCACGCTTCACCGTGCCCTTGGTGCCGAGCACGGAGACGCGGCGGGTCTTCGACTGTGCGCAGGCCGGCTTGATCGCCGGCACCGTGCCGACAAAGGGCAGGGAATAAGCGGCGCGCAGGTGCGATAAGACTAGGGTGGACGCCGTATTGCAGGCGATGACGGCGAGGTCAGGATCATGCGTACCGATCAACTCCCCCATCAGCGGCACGACGCGGGCGATGATCTCGTCCTCGCTGTGGTGGCCGTAGGGAAAGAACGCGTCGTCGGCGACGTAGACGTAATGCGCGTCCGGGCGCGCAGCCACGACCTCACGCAGCACCGTGAGTCCGCCAAGGCCGGAATCGAACACCAGGATGGTCGGGGAATTGGTCACGTCGCTACCCTAGCCCGACATGGTTACCATTCGGTTTTTAGGGCGGTTTTGCGGCGAGGCCGCTGGGTGACGATCAAAAACGGTTCAATTTGATGATGGTCGCATGTTCCCGCTGTGAGCCGGGATGCCGCGCTGCGGACGGCGTCGGGCGGGGGGCCCGCGTCCATGACAGGAGCATAGCGGACAGCTTCCCCGGATGACGGAGTATGATAGGACGCCACGACTGACCGGTTCGCAGTTGCAGGAGCCCCCCATGCTCACCGTCCACCATCTCGGCAAGTCGCAATCCGAGCGCATCGTCTGGCTCTGCGAGGAGCTTGGAATCCCCTATCAGCTGAAGCGCTACACGCGCGATCCCGTCACCATGCTGGCGCCGGCCGAGTACAAGGCGTTGCATCCGATTGGGGCGGCGCCCGTGATCACGGATGGCGATCTTCTGCTCGCCGAATCCGGCGCCATCGTCGATTACATCATGGCCAAATACGGCAACGGCCGGCTCGTGCTCGGCCCGGATGAGCCTGATTTCGCACAGTTCCTGTACTGGTTTCACTTCGCCAACGGCACGCTGCAGGCCGGCATGGGCCGGTTGATGATCCTGAACCGGCTGAAGCTTGCGCAGGACAATCCGATGCTGGTCGCGACCAGGACGCGTGTCGACCGGGCCTTCGATCTGGTCGACGCGCGCGTTCGTGATGCCGAATATCTTGCCGGCGACACCTTCACCACCGCCGACATCATGATGGGCTTCTCGCTCACCACGATGCGCTACTTCCAGCCCTACGATCTGTCGCGCTGCCCGAACGTGTTGAAATATCTCGGCCGCATCGGTGCCCGCCCGGCCTATCGGCGTGCGATGGAGAAGGGTGATCCCGGCATGGCGCTGCTGCTGAGCTGAGCGGCCGCCCGGTCTATGCAGTCCTGTTCGTGGTCGCCGCCCGCTCCGTCGCCAGCTGCTTCTGCAGGCGATCGATGTTCTGCAGCAGGCGCTGGCTGGTCAGCACCAGGAAATAATAGCCGAACTGCGGATCCTGGAAGTAGATCTCGAGCAGGCGGTCATAGGTGATCGTCAGCACCTGGCCGTCTTCGATGCACTGGATCGTTCCGGTGCGGCGGTTATCCGGCGTCAGGAAGCCGAGTTCTCCCATGAGAGCTCCAGGCCCGATCTCGACATTGATCTCCTTGACCAGGAATTTGCCGGTGACCGTGAGGAGCATCTCCTTGGCTGGATCGCCTAGCTTGAACAGCGTGTCGCCGCGGCGATATTTGCGCTCGGTCATGAACGGCTTGAGCCACTCGATCGACATGTCGCCTTCGGCGGCATGGCGGGCCTTCTTGACCAGCTTGAGCATCTGCCGCAGCCGCAGCGCGTTGATCGGGAGCATCAGGAGGTAGAGCAGGAACGTCGCGACGTTGGCGGAGAGTGCACCGAATATGGCGAAGAAGGCGCAGCCGATCATGTTGGCGACGCGCAGCGGCACCATCGTCCGCATCAGCAGGGTTGCGACGAAGAAGCCGGCGCCGACAGTAGCGAACAGATTGGCGAGTGTGATGTTGTGGACGAAGATCTCCAGCATCCGATTGAAGATCGCGTCGTAGGTGACGTTATCGGGATCGAGGCCCATCTGGACCAAGATCTTCGCGATCCTGAGGTTATCCGTCGCCGCGTCGAGAATGCGATCGAGGATCGACGAAATGTCTGCGCTGCCGGACGGCATGGTACTAACCTCGCGTAAGGCCTTCAGTCCTGGTCGGTATCGTATAGCCGAAATCGAGTGACGACCGCTTGAATGGAGCCTTCGGCCGTCATGCCGCAAGAGGCAAATTTTAGCCTGATCGGTGATTTCGGCAATTGCCCGTTGGTTGCGCATGGCCGTGGTGCGCCCGTGATTCGGGACCCTGCGCAGGCTTCGACGTCGCGGTGGGACCTTTGCGGCGCGGGCGAGGGAGCAGGCCGGCCTTGTCTCGACCCTACGGCTCGGCGGCGGGCTGGACGATCTGCTGCTCGACAAGGCCGAGGTGCCCCGGCAGCGCACCGGCGCGCAGCAACATGGCGACGCTGTTGGCCTCCTCCAGGGTGAAATTGCCGGAGATTTGGCCGGAACCCCCGGTGATAGGCTCGCGGATCACCGGAGCCGAGAGCACCTTGTCGTCGAGCACGATGGCGAAGGGCTTCCCGATGTTTTCCTCGGTGACGTGGGCGAAGCGCCGCGTGCCGCGGCCATTGAAGCGGAACGAGGCGATCGGCTCATTCGTTGCACTCGCAAAGCCCGGCCCCGCATAGCTGACGTCGTCGCCATCGAGCGCGCTGTCCCTGGCGACCAGATAAGGGCGCTTGTCCTTGAAGCCGAACAGGACGTCGCTGCCAGGAGGCGGCGTGCCGGATTGCGCCTGCTCGACCGGCATCGAGAGGTCAACCAGGCGGAAGCTGACCTTGACCTTTCTGGTGAAGATCGCGGTGATGCGCTCGGGCTCCATTTCGCCCGGCACGAAGATGCGGATACGGTCCGCACCGTCAGGCTGGACGCTGGCGAGCTTGATGCCGGAATCCTTGAGACGCTGCTCGATCATGGCGATGGAATCCTCGACGAGATCGCGCAGCCGTGCGGCGGATGCGGCATCGGTCGGCGTGAGCCTGACCAGCCCGTCGCCGCCGTCGGTCACGGTGAGCGCATGCGACGGCAGTCCTTCCGCGGCCGAGGCGAGCTTGCGTGCGAGCTGTTCGCGGCCCTTGGCGTCTGCGATCTTCAATTCAACGCCGCCGTCGCGGATCGCAAGCCCGGAGAAGGCGATCTTGCCCTCGCGCAGGGTCTTGTAGACCTCGTCGCGCAAATCCGTGACGACGCTCTCGCGCAGCCCGTCGCTATCCACCTTGTAGACGATGCGTGAGCCGCCCAGCTTCTCCATCTTGTCGCCGACGAAGGCCGCGATCCTGGCGCGCACCTTGTCGAACTGGCTGTCCGCGGCGAGCGCGGCGCGGGGCATGGCGATCGCCGCAGCCATGATCGCCGACGTCATGGCGAGCACGGCAATTAGTCTTGTCATCCGGTCCCGCAGGAGCAGGGGCATCGTGTCCTCGCGTATCGCAGCAGAGCGCTGACGGGCAACTCTGCCGCCAGTCCTTGGTCCCGCAACGGCGTGAGGAGGTTCAATCGGCCCGCCTTGGCACGGGCCGGCCCGGATTCTCGCGCTGTAACCGCTAGATCACGCGCTCGCTGTGGACACAGCGGCAGTCCATCTCGTAGTCGAGACCGACGACCGGGGGCCGGTTGAAGTGCCAGGTCACGCCGTGGCGCGCCGCGCCGCGCCGGCCCAACTCGCTGGCGAGGAAGGGGTGGATGTCGTGCACGGTATAGACCTGGACGCCGGTGGTGTCGCGCCAGCTGCCGCCAAAGGCGCTCATCCGGCGCTCCATCTCGCCGAGCACGTACTTTGCCTTTTCCAGCATGCCCTCAGGGCTGGTGTCGCCCAGCCGCACTGTGTGGTCGCGGTAGTTGGCCTTGCCTTCGACGGATTCTCCGCTGCCGGCGACGACGAAGGATGGTGCGGCATCCGTGGCCGGTACGGTGAAGGAGAAGGCGTGAAAGCTCGGCTCAGCGGGCGGGGCGATCTCGGGACAGACATTGCTGCGCGCGACCGGATTGACGCCGTCCTTCATGATGCCCCATTCGATCAGGGTCTTGATGTAGATCTCGTTGAACGCCTTGAACCCTTCTTCGGTGAACGGCGCGGGCGATCGCAATTCGCAGGCGCCGAACGCGGTCAGCGGCCGACCTGCCTGTTTCAGCATGTCGGCGATCCTCGCAAAGCCCGCCTTCAGCGGCACCGGCTCGGCGAAACGCACGCGCTCGATCGAGAAGCCCGGCAGGGCGGCGATGCCGCAGGAATACTGGCTGACGCCCGGCATGAAACGGTAGCCGCTGTTGGGTGCTTCGACGGTGCTGATCATGATGCCTCTTTGACCTGAAGGGAACGACGGGTTGGCGCGCTCATTGGCTGGCTCATCGGTTTGCTCAGTCCTGGAGCACGCCGAGATAGGCGTCGCGCACGATGGGATCGGCGAGCAGCTCGGTGCCCGATCCCTCGCGCACGATGCGCCCCATGTCCATGACGAAGGCGTGGTGACAAAGATCGAGCGCGGTGGTGACGTCCTGCTCGACCAGCAGGATCGACATGCCCTTGGCGTTGAGGGCGCGGAGCGCGGCCACCAGCTGTTCGACCAGCAGTGGCGAAAGCCCGAGCGACAATTCGTCGATCATCAGCAGGACAGGCGCGCTCATCAGGCCTCGGCCGATGGCGCACATCTGCTGCTCGCCGCCCGAGAGCGTCGCGGCGGCCTGGCGGCGCCGTTCGAGCAGCCGGGGGAAGGTGGCGTAGACCTGGTCGAGATCCCGCGCGACCGCGGCCCGGCCGTCCCTGCGCAGATAGGCGCCCATCAGCAGGTTTTCCTCGACGCTCATGGCGCCGAACAGACGGCGCCCTTCCGGCACATGCACGATGCCGTGGCCCAGGATCTCCGCGGCACTTCCGCCGGTCAGATCGCGGCCCTCCGAGAAGCACTCGCCTGCGGACATCGGGAGCAGCCCGGAGAGCACGCGCATCAGGGTGGACTTGCCGGCGCCGTTGGAGCCGATCAGCGCGGTGATCTCGCCGCGGCGCACGGCGATATCGACGCCCCAGAGCACCTGGATCTCGCCGTAGCCCGCGCACAGCCCCTTGGTTTCCAGGATCAGCGAGCTAGCCATGGCCGGCGCTCCGCTGCGCGTATTTCTGTCCGAGATAGGCTTCGACCACCGCCGGATTGCTGATCACCTCGCGCGGTGCGCCGTCGGCGATGAGCGTTCCGTTGTGCAGGACCACGATGCGGGTGCAGACGTTGAGCACGACCTTCATGAGATGCTCGATCATCACGATGGTGATGCCGCCTGCTGCAAGCTCGTGGATCAGCCTGGTGGCGCGCTCGACCTCCGCACTGTTGAGGCCGGCGTTGACCTCGTCGAGGAACAGCAGCTTCGGTTTCATCGCGAGCGCCTTGGCGAGCTCGAGCCGCTTGCGCATCGCAAGCGTGAGCGTTGCGGCCGGCTGCGAGGCCTGCGCCTCGAGCCCGACGAAGGCAAGATGCGCGCGCGCCGCCTCGCGCGCTCCCTTGAGGCTGGCGCCCGGCTGCGAGAACAGCGCGGCGGCCGCGACATTGTCGAGCGCGGTGAACTCGGAGAACGGCTGCACGATCTGAAAGGTCCGCGACAGGCCCAGGCGGGCGGCCTGATAGGTCTTGATGCGCGTGATTTCGGTTGCGTCGAAGGTCACGGTGCCGGAATTGGCGGGCGTGACGCCGCAGATCGTGTTCACCAGCGTGGTCTTGCCGGCGCCGTTCGGGCCGATCAGGCCGAGGACTTCGCCTCTTGCGACCGACAACGTGACATCGCGTAGCGCCTGCAGACCCGAGAAGTGGCGCGATACGCGCTCGAGGCGAAGAAGCTCAGACATGCTTCGCCCTCCGCCAGAGACGATCGGGGCGCAGGGAGCTCAATCCATGCGGCAGGAACAGCAGCAGGAGCACGATGAGCAGGCCAAGCACACCGGTATGGATCTGGATGTAGTTGCGCCAGACGACCTCTTCGAGGCCGAGGTAGAGAAACGCGCCGCAGGCGACGCCGAGCGGCGAGCCGAGGCCGCCCATCAGCGCCATGACGATCGGCTTGACCGAGTAGAGCACGTCGAACACGTCGGACGGGTCGATGTAATGGACCCAGGCGGCATAGATGCCGCCGGCCGCGCTGACGAAGCACGCCGACAGGCCGAAGGCGGCGGCCTTGTAGAGCGTGGTATTGAGCCCGACCATGCTGGAGGCGGTCTCGTTCTGCCTGATGCAGGCGAGCGCGAAGCCGAGCTTCGAGCCGCCAACGATGATCGCCATCAGCGCCGTCGCCAGCAACACGCCCCACATCGCGAAGAAGAAGAACGTTGCCTCCGCCATGATGCCGGCGCCGGAGGCGAGCGGGATGTTGAGGCCCATGCCGCCGCCGGTGAGATCGGTGGCGTTGTTGACGAGCTCGCGCAGCACTTCGGCCAGCGACAGGCTGGCGATGGCGAAATAATGTCCGCGCAGACGCAGCAGCACGGCGCCGAGTGCCGCAGCGGCGACAAATGCGCTCAGCGTGGCAAATGCAATCGCTGCCCATAGCGGCCATCCGTGGCCGAGCAGAACGCCGGCGGCATAGGCGCCGTATCCGAAGAACGCGGCCGTCGCGAACGACGGATAACCGGCGAGCCCGCCGACGACGTTCCAGGACAGCGCCAGCACCGCATAGAGGCAGGCGATGGTGCCGAGCCGCAGCGCATAGGCGCCGCCGAACAACGGCAGCGCGGCGACGGCCGCGATCAGGACCAGCAGTGCGATGTTGCTCCGGGTCATTCAAAGCCCTTCCGGCCGACCAGGCCCTGCGGCCGCAGCACCAGGAAGATGATCAGCAGGACGAATGACAGCGTCGTCGCATGCGACGGGCCGAGGAAGGTCGATCCAACGCCCTCGACCAGCGCCAGCAACAATCCGCCCGCGAGTGCTCCGGAGACGCTGCCGAGCCCTCCGAGCACGCAGACCACGAAGGCCTTGCCGAGATAGGCCGACGACGTCAGCGGCGAGATCGGGAAGATCAACGCCATCAGCACGCCGGCGCAGCCCGCGAGCGCCGCCCCCAGGCCGAAGGCGATGGCGTAGATCGAGGGCACGTTGACACCCATCAGCACGGCGGCGTCGCGGTCGAGCCTGACAGCGACGATGGCGCGGCCGATCCTGGAACGGCGCAGCAGCAGATAGAGCAGGCCGGTCAGCGCGAGCGCCGCTGCGGTCGCGATCAGGCGGTCGACCGGCACGACGACATCGAAGATCGAGACCGACCCCAGCGACGGCGTCAGCGTCAGCTTGCGATAATCGGCCTTGAAGAAATAGATCATCGCGTTGTTGAGGATCAGGTCGAGGCCGAACGTCAGCGTCAGCGTCACCAGCACGGGCGCCGTGATGACGCGGTTGAGGACCAGGCGCTGCAGCAGATAGCCGAGCACGAAGAACAGGGGCGCCGCGACGATGACGGCGTACCAGGGCGGGATATGCAGGGCGTTGTAGAGCCCGAACGCCAGGTAGGCGCCGAGCACGATGAAGGAGCCGTGGATCAGGTTGATGACGTTGAGCACGCCCCAGACCAGCGAAAAACCGATCGCGATGCAGGCGTAGAGGCAGCCCAGAACGAGTGCGTTGATCAGGATCTGGGCGGCTTGCATGAGCGGAGGGCCGGCTCAGTTCACGCCGATTTTCAGATCGCCCTGCTTGATGGCCTGTGGAAACAGCACCACGGGCTTGCCTCCCTGGATCTGGAAAACCGGCGGATCGAGCGAGTTGATCTGGCCGTTGGCGCCGAACTTCACGGGACCGAAGAAGGTGACGACGTCGAGCTTGGCGAGCTCGTCGCGCACCTTGTCGCGGTCGAGCGAGCCGGCCTTTTCGATCGCGATCTGGAACAGTGCGCCGCAGAGCGCGGCGGAAGCCTGGCCGTAATCGGGCTCGCTGTTGTACTTGGCCTTGAACAGCTTCACGAAATTCGCGGTCGTGCCGAAGATGTCCTTGCCGTCATATTGCTCGGCCGGGTGCCACCATGCGGCGCTGGAAACGTTCTCGGCCGCAGGTCCCAGTGCGTCGATGAATTCCTGATAGGCGGGGCCCGCAATCATCGTGACGACTGGCGCCTTCATCTGCTGGTCGACCATCTGCTTGCGCACGAGCAGCAGGTCGTTGGTGTAGCCGGTGACGAAGATCCATTGCGGCGCCAGCGACTTGATCTGCGACAGGGCGGCGGAGTGATCGAGCGTGCCGATGGAATATTTCTCGGAATAGACGACCTCGTAGCCTTCCGCCTTCGCCGACTTCTCCATCTCCTGCGCGATCGCGAGCGGAAACAGGTCGTTGCGGGCGAGGATCGCGACCTTCTTCACGTCGGGGACCTTGGTCTTGATGATCTTGGTCAGCGGCGTGGTAAGCGTGTCGTTCGGCGTGAAGGTCCCGAACAGGTATTTGTAACCCTGGTCGTAGACCTGCGATGACGAGGCGGTCGCGGCCAGCGTCGGCACCTTGTACTTCTCGGACACGGTGCTGGCCGCCTTCGCGGCACCCGAACCGAAGGCGCCGAACATGAAGTTGACGTTGTCCTGGCTGATCATCTGCTCGGTGGCCTGCACCGCGCGCGGCGTGTTCGACTGATAGTCGGTGTAGACGATCTGCACCTTGTACTTCTTGCCGCCGACCGAAACGCCGCCGGCCTTGTTGGCCTGCTCGGCCCAGAGATCGTAGCCCTGTTGCTGCTTGACTGCCTCGGGCGCCAGCGCGCCGGTGATCGGCAGCGGCGCGCCGAACCGGATGACGTCCTCGGCGGAGGCGGCGGACAGTTGCGCTCCGAGCGCCAGCACCGCGGCGCTCAACGGAAAGGATCGACGAACGCGGCGAGCAACCCACGACTGATTCATCTCAGGAATTCTCCATGGCGGTCTCTCTGCGCTCAAGCATGGCAAATCCACCATTCGAATAAAAGCATTGAAATTAGAGGTCTTAGATCGAATAATTAGAACGCTAGCCAGCCGCCTGCCGTCCTGTTGGGCAGCGCCGGCTGGCTGGTTTCATGAGGGAAGGCCCGCTTGTGATCGAGTCCGCTGCCATCCGATATTTTCGCGAAGTGACCGAAAGCGGTTCGATCAAGCAGGCCGCGACTGCGCTCCGGATCGCGCCGAGCGCCATCAGCCGGCAGGTCCAGGCGCTCGAGGAGGAGTTGTCGGTCAAGCTGTTCGAACGCGGGGCGCGCGGCATGATGCTGACCGATGCAGGCCGGCTGCTCTATCGCTACGCAGTCGAGAACCGCCACCAGCTCGACGGCATCCGGGTCAAGGTGCAGGAATTCGAGACGATGCGCCGCGGCCAGGTCAAGTTCGCGGCCGTCGAAGGCATGGTCACGAACTTCCTGTCCAATTTCGTGATCGATCTGTCCGCCAACTATCCCGGCATCTCGACCTCGATGACCGTGGTGGGCTCGCGCGCGGTGGCCGAGATGGTCAGCCGCAACGAGGTCGATCTCGGGCTGGTGTTCGGACGCGCACCTCGCCGCGAGCTGATCGAGCTTGCGCGCATGCGCCAGTCGCTGTGCCTGATCGTGTCGCCGAAGCATTCGCTGGCCTATCGCGACAGCTGCTCGGTCAAGGAGCTGGCCGGCCTCCGCGTCGTGGTGCCTGATCCATCCTTCGGCATCCGGCAGGAGATCGATCGTGCCTGCGCCAATGCCAAGGTGCGGCTCGAAATCTGCAACGAGACGAACTCGCTGGCCTTTGCCCAGACACTGGCTGCGCGCACGGATCTGGCGACGTTCCTGCCGCGTGATACCGCAATGCCTTCGATCGAGGCGGGCCGGCTGGTTGCCGTCCCCCTGCGCGACAAGCGGCTGGAAGCAACGCAGGTGACGCTGGTTCAGCTTGCCGGCCGCAACATGTCGCCGTCGGGCAGGCTGGTGGCCGATCTGCTGATCGGGCGGATGAAGGCCTCGCGAGAGTGACGGTGCTCGCGTGCCGCCTCTCGATTCGTGCACGGCCAGCCATGGACGAACGCCAAATCATCCATCATTGTACTCTGGCTTGACCGGCCAATCGGTCGAGGCCTCGCCACACCAAAATGTCAAAAGACAGGGGGCGGGGAAATGCATCTGAGGGAGGACGGAATTCCATGGCGGGCATCCACGCGCTCGATCGCCTTATCGGCAACGACTATCCGGAGCTTTTGACGGACGAAGAGGTCCGGGCCATCGAGCAGGTCCCCTACGCGAAACGCGTCGCGGCCGAGAGCACCTATGATGCCATCAGGCTCGGTGCCGAGCGCAACCCCGATGGCGCGGCGATCCAGTTCCTGCAGAATGCCGACCCGGCCGATACGCCCGTCGTGGTCACCTACCGCGACTTCATCGCGCGCGTGACGCAAGCCGCCAACATGTTTCACGCCCTCGGCGTGGAGAAGGGTGATGTCGTCAGCTTCATGCTGCCGCTGGTGCCCGACGCCTTCGTGACGCTGTTCGGCGCGGAGGCCGCGGGCATCGCCAATCCCGTCAATCCGCTGCTGGAGCCGCATCAGATCGCCGAGATCCTGGAAGCTGCGAACACAAAAGTCCTGGTGGCGCTCGGGCCGATGCCGGGCACCGACATCTGGCAGAAGGTCGAGCAGATACGCCCGCAGCTCAAGCATCTCAAGGCGATCGTGCAGGTGTTCGGCGGCGGCGATCCGGCGCAGGGAGTCTTTGCCTTCAACGATTTGATCAGGCAGCAGCCGTCCGACCGGCTGGTCAGCGGACGCA
>Ga0102590_1002642_pt1 | contig 20519 bp, 18 predicted proteins | sample AraplaMF_Col_mMF_FD_76859 | JGI IMG/M metagenome (GOLD analysis project Ga0102590, IMG submission 76859) | Arabidopsis root microbial communities from the University of North Carolina, USA - plate scrape MF_Col_mMF | ecosystem: Host-associated > Plants > Roots > Endosphere | place: USA...
AACTGCCGATCGCCGCATCGATCCGGCCGAGGTCGATCTGCTCGGCGAGGTCGATCCGCGTCACCGGCTTGATCGCGATGTCGACCAGCGGGGCTTCGGCACGCAGGATCTGCAGCAGGCGCGGCGCCACCACCAGGGTGGTGAAATCGTTGGCGGCAATGGTGAACCGCTTGGTCGAGGTGCCCGGTTCGAATTTCGGCAACTCGATCGCGGCTTCCAGCGATTTGAGCGCATCGCGCACCCGCGGCGCCATCGCCAGCGCGCGGGCGGTCGGCTGCATGCCGGTGGTGGTGCGGATGAACAGCTCGTCGTCGAGCATCTCGCGCAGGCGGGCCAGCGAATGGCTCACCGCCGACTGGCTGAGAAAGACCTTCTGGCTGGCCCGCAACACGCTGCGCTCTTCCATGACGGCGTCGAACACGCGCAGCAGGTTCAGATCCAGACTGGTGAACGATGCGGTCATCGGGTTTGCCGGGCACCGCCCGATGACGGGCCTGATGACGGGCTGATGTGAACAGGGCTCATTTCCAATCTGAAATCCTTTCACTTCCGCGCGCCGCGGGCCCGGATCAATAGTGCGGCGCCGGCCAGCGAAAGGGAAGAGGATGAATAGCACAGCTTTCAGTCTTGCGGCGAACCGGGTGTTCGCGGCATTCGCCATCCTGTTCGCCGTGACCGGCGCCGACCGCGCCGCCGCGCAAACGGCGCCGCTCAAGATCGGCGTCCTCACCGACATGTCGTCGCTGTATGCGGACAATGGCGGCCAGGGGTCGGTGGTGGCGGCCCAGATGGCGGTCGACGATTTCGGCGGCACGGTGCTGGGACGGAAGATCGAGGTGATCGCGGGCGATCACCAGAACAAGGCCGACGTCGGCAGCACGCTGACGCGGCGGTGGATCGAGAACGAAAATGTCGAGGCCATTCTCGACGTGCCGAACTCCGCGGTGGCGCTGGCGGTGCAGGGCATCACGCGCGACAAGAAGAAACTGTTTCTGGCGACCGGTGCGGCGACGTCGCGGCTGACCGGCGACGAATGCTCGCCGACCGGCATTCACTGGACCTACGACACCTACGCGCTGTCGCAGGGCACGACCAAGGCAGTCTCGAAACTCGGTGCCAAGTCCTGGTATTTCCTGTCGGCGGATTATTCGCTCGGCGCGCAGCTCGAGGCGGACAGCCGCAAGGTGATTACGGAGCAGGGCGGAAGCGTCGCCGGCTCGGTCAAGCATCCGATCAACACCGCGGACTTCTCCTCCTTCCTGCTGCAGGCGCAATCGTCCAACGCGGACGTCATCGCACTGGCGGATGCCGGCGGCGACTTCATCAATGCGGTGAAGCAGGCCGGTGAATTCGGCATCACCCGGAAACAGAAGCTGGTCGGCCTGCTGGTGTTCATCGCCGACATCCACAGCCTCGGCCTGCAAAGCGCCCAGGGACTGATTCTGAGCTCGGCGTTCTATTGGGACCTGAACGACGCGACGCGGGCATGGTCGAAGCGCTTCATCGACAAGACCAAGAAGGTACCGACCATGATCCACGCCGGCACCTATGGCGCGGTGACGCACTATCTGAAGGCGATCCAGGCGGCGGGCACGATCGATGGTCCGGCCGTGGCCGGCAAGATGAAGGAGATGCCGGTCAATGACTTCATGACCAGCAACGGCAGGATCCGCGAGGACGGCCGGCTGGTGCGGGACATGTACCTGTTCAAGGTCAAGTCGCCTGAAGAGTCCAGATACAAGTTCGACTACTACCAGCTGCTGGCGACCATCCCGGGCAACGAAGCATTCAAGCCGCAGGAGCAGGGCGGATGTCCGCTGTCCGGCAAGACATAGACGCGAACCGCGACGCCGTCGACCTGACCATCAGGCGGCGGTTCGCCAACCGGTCGTTTTCGGAGCGGCCGGTGTCGCGGCGGACCATCGAGGACATTCTCGAGGTGGCGCGATTTGCGCCGAGCGGCGGCAACATCCAGCCGTGGCGGGTCTACGTCGTTGCCGGGGCGAAGCAGCGGGAGATCTCCCGCGCGCTGGGCGCGGCGCATGACGAGGCGCGGGACCGACATAGCGCCGAATACCAGTACTATGCCTCGCCGCTGCCGGAGCCTTACGCGTCCCGTCAGGAAGATTTCGGCGCGCGGTATTACGGATCGCTGCGGATCGAACGGTCGGACGCAGCCGCCCGCGCCCGCCAGACCGCGAAGAATTATGGCTTCTTCGGCGCACCGGTCGGACTGATCGTCGCGATCGACCGGCGCCTGTCGATCGGAAGCTGGCTCGACCTCGGGATGTTCATCCAGAATGTCATGCTGGCCGCGGGCGCGCGCGGCCTGCAGACCTGCCCGCAGGAAACCTTTGCGAAATATCACGCGATCCTGCGCACGCTGCTGCCGATTCCGCCCGAGGACATGGTGGTCTGCGGGATGTCGATCGGATTTGCCGATGAAGCGTGTGCCGGGACCGGTCGCTTGATGCCGAAGGCCGCGGTTGGCGAGTTCGCCCACTTCGCCGGCTTCGAGGATTGAGCGCGCCGAGAATTTACATCCGTCGACAAGATGAAGGGAGAAGACAGATGGGACATCGCGAAGACCTGATTGCGCGAAGCATTCCGTTCCTGCGGGAAGTCAAGGACATGACGCCCGGAGCCGACATGGAAAAGTGGCTGAACAAGACATATGGCGAGAGCAGCGATCTCTACCGGGAGCTGTCACGCCTGATCAGGCTCGGTGTGGAGGAGGGCTGGGCGGCCAACCAGGAAGTGGAAGGCCCGAACTATCGCCGCAGCCGGATTTTCGAGCCCGCGCCGGAAACCTTCCACTTCAGCATCACCGCGGTCTACATGGACAGCAAGGATCCGCGCAAATTTCACGACGATCATGACGGCGACGTGCTGCGCGGCGAGTTTCACGGCCATCCCTATGGCGAACTGAACCTCGTGGTCCCGGTCGATGCGGGCGCGGAGCTCAAGGGGCTGCAGGGATGGCAGGGGCCGGGCTGGACGGCCCCCGACCCGGGAAGCCGGCATTATCCCGAGGTGAAGGGCGGCGCGCTGATCGCGCTGTTCTATCTTCCGGCCGGCCGCATTTCCTACGATTTCAGGCCGCCGTCCTGACGTCGCGCCGCTCGCGGCGGGCATCGACATTTGCTAGAGCCCCCGGGCGTCCTGCGCCGTTCGAGAGGATTCCGATTGCCTCATATCGTCTGTCACTATTCGTCCGGCCAGAAGATGCCGGCGTTGCGGAGCATCCTGTTCGGGCTTCACCGCGCCGCGGCTGAGACCGGCGTGGTGGAAGCCGCGGATCTGAAGATCCGCGCGCAGGCCTTCGACGATTATCTGGTCGCGGGCGAGCAGCATTCGTTCTTCCATGTCGCGCTCTATATGCTGGCCGGCCGGACGCCGCAGCAGAAGCAGAAGCTCAGCATCGCCTTGAGAAAGGCGCTGGTGGAGCTGTTGCCGGATACCCATAGCCTCAGCGTCGATATCCGCGACATGGATCCCGATGCCTACAAGAAGCGGCTGCTCGGGCCGGACGCCTAGTTCTTTCCCCTCATCCTGAGGAGCATCGCGTAGCGATGCGTCTCGAAGGATGGCCACAAGCGCAGAAATTCGCAGCCATCCTTCGAGACGCGCGTGAAGAACGCGCTCCTCAGGATGAGGTCTGAGATTGTTTCACACGCTCTCAGGATGAGGGCTTCCGTTGTGGTTAAGTCCGGAACATCAATCGATATTCGTCGTCAATTGCGCGCCTTCGTCGGCCACGAACACCGCAACCAGTTCGGCGGCGCTGGCCGAGACCAGTCCGATGCCGCGTGCGGTCATGCAATGCGTTGCGGCCTCAGACCAGTAACGGTTTCGCGGTGACCGCCATCTCCCTCAGCAGCGGCAAGAACCGGTCGATCATCTCGCCGGTGGAGATGCGATCGACATGCGCCCCGATATTGGCCGCCGCGATGATACGGCCGTCGTAGCGGTGAATCGGAACCGACACCGAGCGGAAGCCGGCTTCGGCCTCCTGGTCGACCAGCGAATAGCCCTTGCCGCGATCGGTGATGATGGTGGCGATCACCAGGGATTTGTCGGTGTTGGTCTCGGAGGTCCGGGCCTTCAGCGTCACGCCGTCGATGAAGGACGTCAGTTCCTCGTTGGAGAGCCGGCCGAGCAGGGCGCGGCCGACCGAGGTGCAGAATGCCGGCAGCCGGTAGCCGATATCGAGGCCGGTGGAAAACATCCGGGTGGGGCTGGCGCGGCCGACGAACACGACCTCGTCGCCATCGAGCACCGCGAGCGAGCAGACCTCCCTGGCCTTCATCGACACCTCGTCCATCAGCGGCTGCATGACCGTGCTGATCTGGTTGGAGGCGAGGTAGGCCGACGCCAGGTTGAGGATCTGCGGGGTGAGCGAGAACAGCCGTTCGTCGCCGACGACGAAACCGGATTTCTCGAGCGTCATCAGAATCCGGCGGGCGGTGGCGCGCGGCAGGTTGCAGGCTTTGGCGATGTCGCTGAGCGTCATCGGACGGCGATCGGTTCCGAACGACTGGATGACGCGCAGTCCGCGGTCGAGGGCTTCGATGAATTCGGGTCCCTCGCGCCTGGCTTCGGCCTGTTCCGCTGTGCGCTTCAGTTTTGGCATGCCGCCTGTGTCGTCCGTTCCAGATTGGCTTGCTAGAGCCTTTCCGGTTCTGATTGAATCAGAACCGGGCTCCAGATTCTTGTTTTGACGCGTTTTCTTCACGCGAACCGGCATCCACCCCCGGATCAAGTCCGGGGCATGCCCCGGATCAAGTCCGGGGGCATGCTTCGCTCGAAAACGCTATATAGACCACGAATTCCCCGGCTATGCACCTGCAGCGCTCGCCTTGCTCAGCAGGGCTTTGATGTCGAACGACGGGTCTGCGATCTGCTGCGGGGACGGCGAGATGCCCGCCGTGATCAGCCGTCGTGCCGCCACCTGGTCGCCCGGCCTGGACAGGCTGTCGACCGCCACGAGTTTTTTCTGCCTGTAATAGAACACGGAGAATTTTCCGTCCTCGATCGAACCGCGAATCGCGTGATCGTCGAAGTTCTTCGATAGCCCCACGGTCTGCAGCTTGGCGTCATATTGATCGGACCAGAACCAAGGCACGCTGGCGTAGGGCCCGGTTGATCCGGCGATCGCGAGGCCGGCGGCCCTGGCCTGATCCTGGGCATTCTGCACGGATTCGAGACGAAGCCATTCCCCGGCGAAGACGTTGTAGTGATACGTGCAGTCGCCGGCTGCGAAGACATTCGGCGCGCTGGTGCGGCCGTGATCATCGACGACGATGCCGTTGGTGCATGTCAATTGCGCGTCTTTGGCAAGCTGGTCATTGGCAAGGCCGCCGATCCCGACCACGACCAGATCCGCGGCGACCGGCGTGCCGCTTTTGCAATGGACGCGCGCCGCCTTGCCGTTCCGCCCTTCGATGGACACCACGGTCTCGCCGAGCCTGACGTCGACGCTATGTTGCCGGTGCAGGTCGCGCAGGAAATCCGACACCACCGGTGAAACCGCGCGCTCCAGCAAGCGCGATGCGCTCTCCAGCACGGTGACCTTCTTGCCGAGCTTGGAAGCGGATGCTGCGACCTCGAGCCCGATGAACCCGCCCCCGATCACGACGAGGTCGGAGGCCGCATGCAGCCTTGCCTTGAGGTCGATGGAATCGAAGATCGAGCGCAGATAGCAGACGCCGTCGAGATCCGCCCCGGGGATCGACAGCCGCCTGGCATGCGATCCGGTGCCGATCATCAATTGAGCGAAGTCCAGCTTCGAACCGCTGCTCAGCATGACGGTGCGTGTGGGTCTGTCGATCGCGGTGACGCCGACGCCAAGGACGAGGTCGATCGCCTTGTTGGCAAAGAAGGCGCGGTCTCGCAGGATCAGGCTTTCTTCGCTGACGAGATCGAGCAGAAAACCCTTGGAGAGCGGTGGGCGCTGGTAGGGCAGCCAGTCTTCGTCGGCCACCACCGTGATCGGTTCGGCAAAGCCGGCGTCGCGCGCCGTGAGCGCGGCCTGGATGCCGGCATAGGACGCGCCGATGACGACGAGGCCGCTGGTCATGACCGTCGCTCGGCTGGCGCGCGGCCGACTGCGGCAGAATTGCCGTCCCGCCGAGCTGGTGTGACGTAAGTCATGACGCATCTCCAACGTTCAATTGTCGAACATAAGTTCGTTTATTGAACTATTCAATTTTTTTCGCCTGGCGTGTGCTCGCGGCCGGCCGGACCGCCTGCATCGATTAGAGCACGACAGGCATAAAAAATAGACTTGCGCTCGTTTTAGAACAGATACATTCTAATCTCGAACTTATGTTCGTCTATCGAACAAAATGGGGGCGCGCGATGCGGTATGGATGGGGAGTGGTGGCGGTCGGGATGGTCGCGAGTTTGACGGCGGCGCCCTGGGCGGTCGCGCAGCAGGCCGAGGTCAATTCACCCGAGCTCATCCTGACCAACGGAAAAATCCTGACCCTGGACAGCCGCTTTACCGTGGCCCAGGCGCTGGCGGTGCGCGGCGGCAGGATTCTCAGCGTCGGCACCGACGCGGTGGTGAAAGCATTGGCCGGACCGCAAACCCGTGTCATCGACCTGGCCGGTAAATCCGTCACCCCCGGGCTGATCGACACCCACGCGCATTTCAAGGCGGCGGGCCTGGCGGACTATGTCGTGATCATGGGCCGCGCGAAAACCGTCGCCGAGGCGCTCGATGCGATCAAGGGCTTCGCGGCGAAGAAGAAGCCGGGAGAATGGATCGTCGGCGGCGCGTGGCATCCGCCGTCGCAACTTGCCGAAAAGCGCTATCTGACGCGCCAGGAAATCGACAGTGCCGCCCCGAACAACCCGGTCTATCTGCGCACCGTCGGACACTTCTCGATGGCCAACAGCCTCGCCTTGCAGAAGGCTGGCATCGACAAGACCACGGCCGATCCGAGCGGCGGTTCGTTCGAGCGGGATGCCGCGGGCGAACTGACCGGCGTGCTGGTCGAGACCGCGATCGAACTGGTGGAAAAAGCGGTGCCGCCGTGGACCGAAGACGACGAGATCCGCCAGTTCAAAATCGCCGAGGGGGTTTTGAACAGCGTCGGCATCACCAGCGCCGTCGAGGGCGCGACCGATGCGCGCGATATCAGGACGCTGCAGAAGATGGCGCAGTCAGGCGCCGCCACGCTGCGCGTCGGCGCCATGTTCCGCCCCGAGCCGCCGGCCGAGCTGGCGGCCTGGGAGGCGATCATGAGCGGCAATGGCGCGTCGTCGGGTTTTGGCGACGACTGGACGAAGTTTGCCGGGATCAAGATCCTCTACGATGGCGGCATGACGCTGAAGACCGCGCTGACGCGGGACGTCTATCCCGACTCCCATGACAATTATCACGGCATCGCCCAGCAGAGCCCGGAACGGCTGAAGCAGCTGGTTTCGATCTGCAATCGATACAACTGGCGGGTCGGCGTTCACGCCGTCGGCGATCTCGGCGTCGATCATGTGCTCGACGCGTTCGAAGCCGCGGACAAGGAGAAGTCGATCCGCGACCGGCGCTTCGTGCTGATCCATGCCAGCCTGATCCGGCCCGAGCAGATGGAACGCGCGCAGCGCCTCGGCGTGCGGATCGATTTCCAGAACGTCTTCATGTGGGACAAGGCCGCGACCGTCGAACGTTTTCTCGGCAGGGCGACCGCGGACCGCGCGGTGCCGACCAGGACGCTGATCGAAAAGATGGGTCTCGACAACCTCGGCGCCGGCACCGACTTTCCGGTCAATCCGATCAACCCGTTCCTCAACATGTACGTCATGGTGACGCGCAAGGACCCGAACGGCACCGTCTATGGCGCGTCGGAGACGATCAGCCGCGAACAGGCGCTGCGGCTCTATACAAGCGCCGCGTCCCGATACATGTTCGAGGAAACCCAGAAGGGCACGCTGGAGCCCGGAAAGCTGGCCGATCTGGTGGTGCTGTCGGCGGATTTCATGACCGTGCCGGACGACCAGATCAAGGACATCAAGGCCGAGATGACGGTGGTGGGCGGCAAAGTGGTGTTTCAGCGCTGAGCCGCGCCGCGCAAAGCGCTTCCGACGAGATGTGAAGGAGACCTCCCGATGATGAGCCAACAGCAGAACGATCTGATCACGAGGATCGGCCCCGCCGATCCGTGCGGCAAGCTCATGCGGATGTATTGGCAGCCGGCGGCGCTGGTGGACGAGTTGCAGGGCGAGCGGCCGATCAGGGCGGTCAAGCTGCTCGGTGAGGACTTCGTGCTGTTCCGCGACCCCAGCGGCCGCTACGGCCTGATGGACCGCGACTGTCCGCATCGCGGCGCCGACCTCGCTTTCGGCCGGTTGGAAGGCGGCGGGCTGCGTTGCGCCTTTCACGGCTGGCTGTTCGACGCCGACGGCCAATGCCTGGAAACGCCGGCCGAGCCGGTCAACTCGTCGCTGTGCAAGAACATCAGGCAGCGCGCTTTTCCGGTGGTCGAGAAGGGCGGCATTCTGTGGGCCTATCTTGGAGAAGGCGAGCCGCCGGCGTTTCCGGAGATCGACTGCTTTGCCGCGCCGGAGGCCTATACCTTCGCCTTCAAGGGCCTGATCGGCTGCAACTGGCTGCAGGCGCTCGAAGTCGGCATCGACCCGGCGCACGCCTCCTTCCTGCATCGCTTCTTCGCGGACGAGGATCCCGCCGCCGCCTATGGCAAGCAATTCCGCGGCGCGTCGGCCAACAGCGATCTGCCGATGACCAAAATCCTGCGCGAATACGACCGGCCGATCATCAATGTCGAGCAGACCGAATACGGCCTGCGGCTGATCGCGCTGCGCGAGATCGACGATGAGCGCACCCACGTGCGCGTCACCAACCAGCTGTTTCCGCACGCCTTCGTCATTCCGATGAGCACCGAGATGACGATCACCCAGTGGCACGTGCCGGTGGACGACGAGAACTGCTATTGGTACGCGATCTTCACCAGCTACGCGGCGCCGGTCGACAAGCAGAAGATGCGCGAGCAGCGCCTCGAGCTGTACGAGCTGCCCGAGTATCGCTCGCGCAAGAACAAGTCGAACGATTACGGCTTCGACCCGCATGAGCAGGCCACCGAGACCTATACCGGCATGGGCGCCGACATCAACGTCCACGACCAGTGGGCGGTGGAGTCGATGGGGCCGATCCAGAACCGCACCCGCGAACATCTCGGTCAGTCCGACAAGGCGATCATCCAGTATCGCCGGCTACTGCGCCAGGAGATCGAGAAGGTGGCCGGCGGCGGCAAGCCGTTCATGTTCCTCGACCAGGCGCATGCGCGCAGCATCCAGGGACCGGCGACGATGGACGGCATCGGGCCGACCCGCGGCTGGGAGACCTACTGGACGGAGGTCGACGTCAAGCGGCGGCGCGGTGCGCCGTGGGCGGCGCCGGTGCCGGCCGAGCTGGCGCAGAAACTGTCCCATCTGACGGCGGCGGAGTGACGGCAGCGGCGGCGGATCCTGTCGGGGGAAGGGGATTGCTTTGAGTTTTGTCAGGAAACACGGCCTCTGGTCCGGTGAACAGAACGAGGCGGCGGTTCGCCTGCGCCGCCTCGCCGAAGAGCACAAGCTCGAAACCATCCGGCTGTCGTTTCCCGATCAGCACGGCGTATTGCGCGGCAAGACGCTGATCGCCGCCGAGGCGCTGCATTCGCTGGAGAGCGGCTGCTCGATCACCACGACGATGCTGGTCAAGGACACTTCGCACCGCACGGTGTTTCCGGTGTTCACCGCCGGCGGCGGTTTCGGCATGAAGGAGATGCAGGGCGCCGCCGACGTCCTGATGGTGCCGGACCCGACCACGTTCAAGATCCTGCCCTGGGCGCCGGCAACCGGCTGGCTGCTGTGCGATCTGTATTTCGCCGACGGCCGCCCGGTGCCGTTCGCCACCCGCGGCTTCTACAAGTCGGTTCTGGAAAAGCTCGCCCAGCGAGGCTACGATTTCATGGCCGGCCTCGAAGTCGAATTTCACGTCTTCAAGGTCACCGATCCGAAGATGCAGCCGGCCGATGCCGGCCAGCCCGGCGAACCGCCTGAGGTGACGCTGCTCTCCCACGGCTACCAGTATCTGACCGAGCAGCGCTACGATCAGATGGAGCCGGTGCTCGAACTGATCCGCCGCGACGTCATGGCGCTCGGGTTGCCGCTGCGTTCGATGGAGGTCGAGTACGGGCCGAGCCAGGCCGAGTTCACCTTTCAACCGACCATAGGTCTCGTGCCGGCGGATAACATGGTGCTGTTTCGCAGCGCCGTGAAGCAGATCGCGCGGCGCCACGGCTATCACGCCACCTTCATGTGCCGGCCGCGGATTCCCAACGTCGTTTCGTCGGGCTGGCATCTGCACCAGTCGCTGATCTCGCGCGCGAGCGGCGACAACGCGTTCGTGTCGGAGGATGCCGGCGAGCCGCTGTCGGCGTTCGGCAGGCATTACCTCGCCGGCCTGCTGGCGCATGCGCGCGCCGCCACCGTGTTCACGACGCCGACCATCAATGGCTACAAGCGCTACCGCTCCTATTCGCTGGCGCCGGATCGCGCGATCTGGGGCCGCGACAACCGCGGCGTGATGATCCGGGTGCTCGGCGGACCGAACGATCCGGCGACGCGGGTTGAGAACCGTGTCGGTGAGCCGGCGGCCAATCCCTATCTGTACATGGCGTCGCAAATCCTCTCCGGCCTCGACGGCGTCGACCGCGCGCTCGATCCCGGACCCTCGGCCGATACGCCTTACGAGACCAAGGCCAGCCTGCTGCCGAAATCATTGCGCGAGGCGGTATTCGCGCTGCAGGAGGATCCGTTCTTTCGCAACGCGATGGGCGCCGAACTGGTGGACTACTACGTCCATATCAAGAATGCCGAGATCGAACGTTTCCAGGCGGAAGTCACCGAGTGGGAACAGCGCGAATATTTCGAGATGTTTTGACACAGCACATCTGCGTAACAGCCTGATGCGGACCATCCGCGACGGCGCAAGAGGGGATGACGATGAACAAGCCAGCAAGACTTCTTTCGATCATGGCCGCGCTCGGCCTGATGGGCACGGCGGCGTCCGCGGACGTCATCAAGGTCGGCGTGATCGGGACCATGTCCGGGCCCTACGCGCTGTTCGGCCAGAATTTCAAGATGGGCATCGACGCCTGGGTCGCCGAGCACGGCAAGAAGGTCGGCGACCACGAGGTCGAGTTCATCTACCGTGACGAGGACCAGCCCAATCCAGCGAAGTCCAAGGCGCTGGCCCAGGAACTGCTGGTCAAGGACAAGGTGCAGTATCTCGCCGGCCTTTATTTCACCCCCGACGCCATGGCGGTCGCGCCGCTGCTGGAAGAAGCCAAGACGCCGCTGATCGTGCTGAACGCCGCGACCTCCGCGATCGTCGAAAAGAGCCCTTATATCGTGCGCACCTCGTTCACCATGTGGCAGAACACCGTGCCGGCGGCGAAAGTCGCGACCAAGAACGGCGCCAAGAAAGTCGCCATCGCGGTCAGCGATTATGGTCCCGGCGTCGACGCCGAAACCGCCTTCAAGAAGACCTTCGAAGCCGACGGCGGCACCATCACCGAAGCGATCCGGATGCCGCTCAACACCACGGACTTCAGCCCGATCATGCAGCGGATCAAGGATTCCGGCGCCGACACCATCTTCACCTTCCTGCCGGCCGGCCCGCCGACCCTGGGCTTCGTCAAGGCCTATATCGACAACGGCCTGAAGGCCGCCGGCGTCAAGCTGATGTCGACCGGCGACGTCGTCACCGAGCCGGACCTGCCGAACATCGGCGACAGCGGCCTCGGCATCCTGTCGACCTACCACTACGCGGTGTCGCACGATTCGCCGGAGAACAAGGCGTTTCTCGCCCAGTTGGTGAAGGGCGGCGCCAAGCTCGACGAGGTCACCATGACCTCGGTGGCGGCCTATGACGGCGCGCGGCTGATCTACAAGATGATCGAGGCCACGGGCGGCCAGCGCGATCCCGAAAAGGCCATCGCCGCCGTCAAGGGCATGAAGTGGGTGAGCCCGCGCGGCCCGGTTTCGATCGATCCCGACACCAGGCACATCCGGCAGAACGTCTATCTGCGCGAAGTGTCGAAGCAGGACGGCAAGCTGATCAACAAGGAGCTGCAGACATTCGACGCGCAGCCGGATTGGGCGCTGAGCAAGAACTGAACTGGCACGGGACTTGCGAAGTGGAAGGCAGACCCATCAACGGGTCGTCCCGGCGAAAGCCGGGACCCATAGTCCGTGTCATCTCTTTTTTGCAGTGAGGTAGATGCCTTGCGCAAATAGCAATGCCAGGGGTTATGGGTCCCGGCCTTCGCCGGGACGAGGTGTGGCAAGTTTGGGCGGCTCACGACAGACACCCAACAGGATGAGAAATTGCGAACCATATTGAGCATCGGCGTCGATGCGATCGCTTACGGCATGGTGCTTTTCACCATCTCGATCGGCCTGTCCATCATGATGGGGCTGATGCGGGTGGTGAATCTGGCGCACGGCGCCTTCGCGATGATCGGCGGCTATCTCGCGTCCTACGCGCTGCGCTTCATGGGCGTGAATTACGCGGTCGCGATCCTGCTCGCGGTCGTGGGCACCATCGTGATTTCGATTCCGTTCGAGATGCTGCTGTACCGCCGCATCTATCGCAAGTCGGATGCCCTGACCCAACTGCTGCTGACGATCGGAATCACCTTCTTCATCATCGGGGTGGTGAACTTCATCTTCGGGCCGACCCTGAAATCGATCCCGCTGCCGGCGCTGCTCAGCGGTCCGCTCGATATCGGGTTCCGGATGGTGCCGACCCACCGGGTCTTCGTGATCGCCTGCGGCGGCATCACCGCGCTGGCGCTCTGGCTTGTGCTCGACCGCACCGAATTCGGCGTCCGGCTTCGCGCCGCGGTCGACGACAGCGACATGGCGGAGTCGCTCGGCATCCGCACCGAAACGCTGTACTTTGCGACATTCGCCCTGGCCGTCGGCCTCGCCGCGTTCGGCGGGGTGATCGGCGCGGAATTGCTCCCGGTCGAGCCGTTCTACGCGCTGCGCTACATGGTCACGTTCCTGGTGGTGGTGTCGGTGGGGGGCGCCGGTTCGATCGCCGGAGCCTTGTCGGCCTCGCTGCTGCTCGGCCTCGCCGACACCACCGGGAAATATCTCGCTCCCGAATATGGCGAGTTCTTCTTCTATCTCGCGGTGATCCTGATCGTGTCGCTGTTCCCGAACGGCCTGCTCGGGCGGGCGCACTGACATGGACTTTGACACGAACCTGGACATGGCTTCCGCGACACCGGTCATCGCCGCGCCAAGGCGGTCGTTGCCGCCGGAACTGGCCGGCCTGCTGGCGATCACGGCGCTCGCCGCGACGGGCTACGTGCTGTTTCCGGACGACCTTGCGTTCCTGACCCGGCTGATCGGCATCGCCCTGCTGGTGCTCTCGCTCGACCTCGTCACCGGCTATTGCGGTGTGGCGACGCTGGGACATGCCGCCATCTTCGGCGTCAGCGCCTATGCCGCCGGCAATGCGTGCATCGCCGGCATCACCGACCCGGTGGCGCTGCTGGCGGTCGGAATGGTCACCGGCGTCCTGAGCGGCCTGGCGTCCGGCGCGCTGATCACGCGGTTTCGCGGTTTGCCGCAACTGGTCATTTCCATCGCGCTGGGCCAGCTCGTCGGCGCGCTGTCGAACAAGCTTTCGTTTCTCACCGGAGGCAGCGACGGGCTGTCCGGCATCGCGCCCGGAAAAGTCTTCGGCAGGTTTGCCTTCGACATGTACAGCCGGACCGCCTACGTATTTTCAGCCGTCGTCCTCGGCATCGTGTTCGTGCTGCTGATCCGGTTCGTCCGCTCGCCGTTCGGCCTGTTGTGTCGCGGCATCAAGGACGACAGCCTGCGCGCCCAGATGATCGGTGCCGCGATCTATCCGCGGCTCGTCATCATGTATGGCGTGGCGGGGGCGGTCGCCGGCGTCGGCGGGGCGCTGACCGCCATCACCACCGGAGTGGTCGGGCTGGACGGCGTCGGATTCGAACGGTCGGCGGAAGCGCTGGTGATGCTGGTGCTCGGCGGCGCCGGGAATTTGTGGGGCGCGCTGGCCGGCGCCGTGCTGTTCCAGATCTTCGAGCACATCGTGTCCGCCACCAATCCGTTTCATTGGTTGACGATGGTCGGATTGCTGCTGATCCTGATCGTGGTATTCGTGCCGAAAGGATTGTCGCACGGCGCCTGGCTGGTGTGGCGAAAGCTCCGGTCGCGGGGGGAGCCGTCGTGAGCAAACTGCTCGAGGTGCGGGATCTGTCACGGTCGTTCGGCGGCCTGCATGTCAACCGCAACGTCTCTTTCGATTTGTCGAGCGGCGATCGCGTCGCCCTGATCGGGCCCAACGGCGCCGGCAAGACCACGCTGGTCAATGTGATCTCGGGCGCTCTGCCGCCGAGCGGCGGGCAGGTCATTTTCAACGGCGAGGACATCTCCAATCTTTCGATCGCGCGGCGCGCGCAGCGCGGCCTGGTCCGCACCTTTCAGATCACCCGGCTGTTTTCGAGCCTGACGGCTTCGGAGAACGTCGCGCTGGCGATCATGCAGCGCAAGCGGATGACGCGCCGGTTCCTCTCTGTCGCGGCCCATGCGTCCGACGTTCGCGCCGAATGGCGGGATCTGCTGCAGACGCTCGGCATCGGTCACCTGGCGGAGTGTCCGGTGTCGCGGCTGGCTTACGGCCAGCAGCGGCTGCTGGAAATCGCCATCGGGCTTGCACTCAATCCGAAAGTCCTGCTGCTCGACGAGCCCGCCGCCGGCGTGCCCCATGACGAAGCGCCGAAAATACTCGAGGCGATCGACCGGCTGCCGCCGGACATCGCGGTCCTGATGATCGAGCACGACATGGACCTGGTGTTTCGCTTTGCCGGGCGCGTGCTGGTGCTCGCCAACGGCGAGCTGATTTTCGAGGGCACGCCCGCCGCCGTCACCGCCGATGCCGAAGTCCGCCGCGCCTATCTCGGGAGCTACGCCGATGCCCGCCGCCCGGCTTGACGTCGAAAATCTCAGCGCCGGCTATGGTCCGACGCAGATCATCGCGGAGCTTTCCTTCAGCGTTCCGGCCGGCGACCGGCTGGCGATCCTCGGCCGCAACGGCATGGGCAAGACCACCTTGCTGGCGACATTGATGGGGCTTTCGACGCGGCATCGCGGCCACATCAGGATCGACGGCGACGACCTGGCCGACCGCCGCACCTCGTCGCGTGCGTTGCTCGGTGTCGGCTATGTGCCGCAAACCCGCGGCATCTTCCGCTCGCTCACCGTCGAGGAGAACCTGTCGACCGGATTGAAGGGCCGGCCCCGCATCGCCCTGGCGGAGGCCTACGAAATATTTCCGCGGCTGGCGGAGCGGCGGCGCCATCTCGGCCAGCAACTGTCGGGCGGTGAACAGCAGATGCTGTCGATGGCGCGAACGCTGCTCGGAAAGCCGTCGGTGCTGCTGCTCGACGAGCCGCTCGAGGGGCTGGCGCCGGTGATCTGCGACGAGCTCATGACCATGATCTCCGGTCTGGCGGGGTCGGGAGAAGTCACCATCGTCCTGGTGGAGCAGCAGATCGAACGCGCCTTGGAGTTTGCCGATCGGGTGCTGGTTCTGGAGCGCGGGCGGCAGGCCTGGCAGGGATCCTCGGCCGATCTCCGATCGGACCGTGCGCTGGTGGAGCGCCTGCTCGGCGTCGGAATCCATTAAGCAGGGCTTGCCTTAGCTCCGGCGCCGGCATCAGGCGAGCTCTATGGAATTGTTTGGGTCGAGGTGTGCCGACAATTTTCGGCCCGGGTATCATGGGAATACCCCAGCAGAAATGAACACCGAATCTATCGGCGGCCAATTTGAAATGAGATGAAACCCATGCAAGACGATTCAACGTCGGAACTGTTCCGTATTGCTTCGGATATTTGGCAGGAGTTCATAGATCGCCGCGAATATGATGCTGCGATCGAATCGGCCATTGCAACCTACGGCATCATGCGCGCCAGGAAGGTTCAACGATTGGCCCGAGGTGCCCTTAACCTCATTCATGTGTCGATTGAGCTAAGTTCGCCCGGAGATGGGCGTAGCGAGGACGTTGTTTCCTGTTCGTTTTGCGGCCGAGGAGAACCAGATGTCAGGTTGGCGGCCGGCGCGAAAGCCTTTATCTGTCACCCGTGCGTAACGACACTGAACCACACCTTGTCCCGTCAAGGGTGAGTTTTGACGGACCTGATGCACTTCCTTGGCAACTCGTGGTGACTTTGCCATAACGCCGAGTAGCAAGATCGTTGCGTATGCAGGACCCGATCGAATTCCGCCTGCAGCCAATAAGCCGGGAGAGCTTCATGTCCAACATCCGCGTCCTTGCCACCGATCTGGCGTTTCCCGAAGGCCCGGTGGTGATGCCGGACGGCTCGGTGGTGCTGGTCGAAATCCGGGCGCAACAACTGACCCGGGTCTGGCCGGACGGCCATAAGGAAGTGGTGGCGAAGGTCCCCGGCGGTCCGAACGGCGCCGCGATCGGTCCCGACGGCAAGTGCTACATCTGCAACAACGGCGGCTTCGGCTGGATTCCGTCGCGCGGCACCATGATGCCGGGCGCGCCGGCGCCGCATGAATATATCGGCGGCTCGATCCAGCGCGTCGACCTCGCCACCGGCAAGGTGGAAACCCTGTTCGACACATGCGGCGAGCATCCGCTGAAGGGGCCGAACGATCTGGTGTTCGACAGGCACGGCGGCCTGTGGTTCACCGATCTCGGCAAGCGGCGCGCCCGCGACATGGATGTCGGTGCATTCTATTACATGAAGCCGGGCGCCACCGAAGTGGTGGAAGGCAGTTTCGGCATGATGCCGGCCAACGGCATTGGTCTTTCACCCGACGAGAACACGGTCTATGTCGCGGAGACGCCGACGGCGCGGCTGTGGGCGTTCGATCTCGCCGCTCCCGGCGAGGTCAGGCCGCGCGACGTGATCTATCGCGGCGAGCGCGGCAAGCCGATCCACGGTCTCGGCGGCTACCAGATGTTCGATTCGCTCGGCGTCGAGGCGTCCGGCAATGTCTGCGTGGCGACGCTGGTCAGTGGCTGCATCTCGGTGATCGCGCCCGACGGCACGCTGGTCGAACAGGTGCCGACCGGCGACCGCGTCACCACCAACATCGCCTTTGGCGGGCCGGAATTGAAGACCGCCTACATCACGCTGTCCGGCAAGGGCGAACTGGTGGCGATGGACTGGCCGCGCGGCGGCCTGCCGCTGAATTTTCTCAACAAGTGATGCGCTGGCAATGACCGGGTTAGATCGTTAATGCGAGAAGAAGGGAGACTGAAATGGCCTGGCTTGAACCGGTGACATTGTCCGGCCCGCACGCGCGGCTCGAGCCGCTGTCCCCCGGGCATCGCGACGACCTGGTCACGGCCGTGAAGGACGGCGAATTGTGGAAGCTCTGGTACACCTCGATTCCCGCGCCGGAGAAGATGGAGGCCGAGATCGCACGACGGCTTGCCTTGCAGACGGCCGGCACGATGCTGCCGTTCACGGTGAAGGATGCCGCGGGACAAATCGCCGGCATGACCACCTACATGAACGTCGATGCCAGTAACCGCCGCGTCGAGATCGGCTCGACCTGGTACGCCAAACGCGTCCAACGCAGCGCGCTCAACACCCAGTGCAAGCTGCTGCTGCTGACCCACGCCTTCGAGACGCTGGACTGCATCGCGGTGGAATTCCGCACGCATTTCTTCAATCACCAGTCGCGCCGCGGCATCGAGCGGCTGGGGGCCAAGCAGGACGGCATTTTGCGCAGCCACCAGATCGGCGCCAACGGCGCGCTGCGCGATACGGTGGTCTATAGCATCATCGCCAGCGAATGGCCGACGGTGAAGACGCATTTGAGGTATCAGTTGGAGGAGAGGGTGAGGTAGGCGGGGTTGTCGCCGCGCGAGAAGCTTCTCGATGCTCCGGATCCTCTCTACGTCATTGCGAGCGCAGCGAAGCAATCCAGGGGCCGCAAGGAAGAACTGGATTGCTTCGTCGCAAGAGCTCCTCGCAATGACGGAGAGAGGCCTCGTTCACACCGCATCCGTCCGGTACAGCGTATCCACCGTCACCACGCCGCGGGCGCGCGAGACGCACGGACAGATCTTTGCGTTGCTCTTCTTCTGGCCGTCGCTGAAGAACACGTCGCGATGGTCGATCTCGCCGTCGACGCAGCAGACGTCGATGGCGCAGACGCCGCATTCGCCGCGCTGGCAGTCGGATATCACCTCAACGCCGGCGTCGTTGAGCGCCTCGAGCATCGAGCGGTTCTGCGGCACCACGATCTCGGTGTTGGTATCGCGCAGCCGTACCCGGAATTCGGCGGTGGGCAGCAGGCCGCTCGACCCGAAGGTCTCGTAGCGCAGATCGGTGGCGACCCGGCCTGCGTCGTTCCAGGCATGGCGTGCCGCGTCCAGCATCCGCATCGGGCCGCAGAAAATGATGATGGTGCCGCCGGGTAATCCGCGGAAGGTGGCGCCGAGATCGATCCGCTTGCCCTCGTCGGCGGCATGAACGGTCAGGCGAGGGCCGAGCGTCGCCGACAGTTCATCCAGATAGGCGGCGTCCCGCCGGGATCTCACCGCATAGTGCAGCACAACGTCGACGTTCCGGCGCGTCAGGGCGGCGGCGATACCGATGATCGGGGTGATGCCGATGCCGCCGGCGATCAGGCAATAGCTTTTCCGCGTCCAGTCGATTTCGACGAGGGATGACGGATTGGAGATTTCGAGGCGCGCGCCGGGCTGCAGCGCCCACATCGCCCGCGAGCCGCCGCGGCTGTCGGGCGCCAGCCGGACGGCGATGCGATAGCGATCCGATCCGCGTTCGCCGACCAGCGAATAGGATCGCGTCTGCGGCTGGCCGTCCACCAGCAGGCTGACATTGATGTGGCTGCCGAGCGGGTAGGGCGCGGCCGGACCATCGGGCTGCAATGTAAATTCGCGGATCGCAGGCGCGACGTCGCGGATCGCTTCCACCGTGCACCACGTCCATTGTTCTGCAAAGCGCATCGCCGTCTCCCCAATTTATTCGACCGTTGCCGATGTCAGCAACGCCAGCGCCGGCAGCAGATCGAGGTCGCCACGGCTGCGCAGCACCAGCCGCAGATTTCGTGCCGCGAGCCGGGAATGCTCGCGCATCACCGCCTCGGCGCGCGCGCCTTCGCGGTTCTCGATGGCGTCGACCACGATCCGGTGATGGTCCTGGCCGACGATCAGGATCTGGTGCGCTTCCGGCAGCGCCGACTGGGCCATGACGAATCCGCTCGGCGAGGCGAACGGCATCGCCGAAACGCGGTCGATCTGCCGGATCACCGGCGCCGAGCCGGACAGTTCGGTCAGCAGCGCATGAAACCGCGCGTTCAGGGTGACGTAGGACGAGAACGCCTCGACCGACACCGGATCCTGCCGCACCAGGGCATCGAGATCGGCGAGGCACTGCTTCAGCGGCTCGAGGCTGCGGGCGCTGGCGCCGCGTTCGGCGGCGAAGCGGGCGGCGAGGCCTTCCAGGGTGCCGCGCAGCTCGATCGAATCCAGGATGTCGCGCTCGGAAAACGCCTTGACCATGAAGCCGCCGGACGGGATCGCCTGCAGCAGGCCTTCGTCCTCGAGCCGCACCAGCGCCAGCCGCACCGGGGTGCGCGACACGCCGGTGATCTCCACCGCCTGGAGTTCGGAGATGCGCTCGCCCGAGCGCAGCCGTCCGGACAGGATCATGTCGCGCAGCGCCAGCTGGGCGCGCACGGTCTGCGACACCGAACGATCGGCTTCGCGCTCGCTCATGGCTCTACTCCGCCGCCTGCAAGGCCGGCGGTGAGGTTTCCTTTGCCACCATGCGGTCGATCACCCGCCGCGCCCACATCGCGCCGGCGTCGATGTTGAGATTGTAGAACACCCGGTCCGGATTCTCGGTCATGGCGCGCTGCTGCGCCTCGAGGATGATTTCGTCCTCGTGGAAAATGCCGGACACGCCCTCGCGGATTTCCGTGGTGAGTTTTTGCGACGTCAGGCGGTGATTGCGCACGAAGGCCCAGAAATAGTGACAGGTGGTCTCGGTCTCCGGCGTCATGGTGTTGAGCACGAAGCCGTTGACGCCCTGCGAGCGGTCGCCTTGTGGTGCGCCGGTTCCGGCCGGCGCGACGCCGACGTCGATGTTGACGGTCGATGGCGCCTCGAAGCGGATGATCTGCCAGCGGTCCACCGGGCCGGGCTTGCCGAGCTGCGCCGCCCAGAACGGCGGCGGCTCGATACCCGTCATCCAGCGCGTCACCGTCACGGTCTTGTCGCCATGGCTGACGTCGAACGGTGCTTCGGCGACGTGCTCGTTGCCGATGCTCGAGCCATGCACGAAGGTCTCGTGGGTGAGGTCCATGAGATTGTCGATCACCAGGCGGTAATCGCATTTGACGTGAATGGTCTTGCCGTCACCGGCCCAATCCGGATCCTCGTTCCAGTGCATGTCCGGCA
>Ga0102590_1002644_pt1 | contig 20491 bp, 10 predicted proteins | sample AraplaMF_Col_mMF_FD_76859 | JGI IMG/M metagenome (GOLD analysis project Ga0102590, IMG submission 76859) | Arabidopsis root microbial communities from the University of North Carolina, USA - plate scrape MF_Col_mMF | ecosystem: Host-associated > Plants > Roots > Endosphere | place: USA...
CACCGCAACAGACCTGAAAGCTTACAAGGCCAAAGAAAGGAAACCTATCGTCTTCAATTATAAGGATTACACCCTCATCACCATGCCCCTGCCTTCCAGCGGCGGTATTGTATTACAGCAGATGATGGGCATGGTAGAGAAATACCCGCTGTCCACCTGGGGCTTTCACTCACCACAGGCCATACAGCTGATGGTGGAAGCAGAAAGGAGGGCTTATGCAGACCGCGCAGAATACCTGGGCGATGCTGATTTTGTGAAAGTGCCGGTTAAACAGCTGACGGATAAAAAATACCTGGAGCAGCGCATGGCGGATTATGTGCCCAATAAAGCCGGTACCAGTGTAGCAACAAAAGCAGGTATGCCCCTGCATGAAAGCGAACAAACCACGCACTTGTCTGTGATGGACGACCAGGGCAATGCCATATCGGTGACCACCACCCTGAATGGCAGCTATGGCAGCAAAGTGGTGGTAGGCGGCGCAGGCTTCTTCCTGAACAACGAAATGGACGATTTCAGCGTAAAACCAGGCGTACCCAACATGTACGGACTGGTGGGCAACGAGGCCAATGCCATTGCCCCGGGCAAACGCATGCTCAGCTCTATGACGCCTACTATCGTACTGCAGCGCAAACGACCTTACCTGGTAGTGGGCACACCGGGCGGCTCTACTATTATGACCTCTGTTTTTCAGACCCTGATCAACATACTTGAATTCGACATGCCGGCAGCACAGGCCGTAAATGAGACCAAGTTCCATCATCAGTGGCTGCCGGACCAGGTAGATGTGGAACCTGATTTCCCCGCAAACATCATCAGCTCACTGGAACAGATGGGTTATAAAGTAACCCCGAGGCGCAATACCATCGGGCGCACAGAAGTGATCCGGGTAAATAACAAGGGCATGCTGGAAGCTGTGGGAGACATCAGGGGAGATGATAGCGCGGCAGGATATTGATTATACACCAAATAAAACTGTTTTACTATGTCTATTGCAAAGATCTATCTTGATAGTATCAAGAAGCGCTTCCTGACCTATAAGATACTGGGAGATAAAACCCTGGAGCGGCTGGATGAGCAGCAATTGAACTGGCAACCGGACGAGCATTCCAACAGCATTCGTTGTATCGTCAGTCATATCAGCGGGAACATGCTGTCGCGGTGGACAGATTTCCTCAGCAGCGACGGAGAAAAGCCCTGGCGCAACAGGGATACCGAATTTGCAGACGGGCATGCATCCAAAGCGGAGATCATCGCCATGTGGGAAAAAGGCTGGAACTGTATGATGCAAACCTTTGACAGCCTGCAGGAAGCAGACCTGGAAAAAACCATTACCATCCGCAGCGAACCGCTGATCGCTATGGATGCGATCAACCGCCAGCTGGCACATATTCCCTATCATGTGGGACAGATACTGTATATTGGCAAAATGCTGCTGAAGGATCAATGGGAAAGTTTATCTATTCCCAAAGGCGGTTCGGATGCATTCAATAAAGAAATGACTGAAAAAAAATAAGACCCGACATGATAAAATTCAAGTACCTGCTAGTGTCTTTGCTGATGTTGATGGCCGTAGCCTGCGGCGGCAGCCACAATGACAAGCTGCTGAAGCATAAGAAATGGCGGGTGTATGATGTGCAGGTGCCCAGCGGCGACCCGTATGACATTACGCAGGTAAACCAGGCCACTGATCTGAAAAAAGGCTATTACAGCGATGCCTATTACCAGTTCCTGGATGATAACCTCTTCATTGCTACTGTAGCAGGCCAGTCTGATTCAGGTAAATATCAGCTGCTCAGCAATGGCAGTATTATCAGCGTAACCGCCAGTAACGGATTGCGTACCGCAGAGCACCTGGTAACAGTTGTTCACCTGGATGATAAACTGTTTGATATGAAAGTGCAATCCGGCGAGTATCATTTTGTATTGAAGACAAAGGCAGAATAAACCTTTAGCATGGAAGCATTACAAACGCTCACAGTACCTGGCAGAACAGCCATTGTTGATGGCAGGACCTGCCTGTTCTTTTCCGGTTTCTCTTATCTCGGCATGCATGCCATGCCTGCGTTCAGAGAGGCCTTCAAAGCGGGCATAGCGCAATATGGCCCGGTGTTCATATCATCAAGAGTGGCCAACTTACGCCTCAGCCTGTACGAAGAGCTAGAGCATGCCCTGGCGGTATTGTTTCACCAGCAGGCAGCCGCCGCTTTTTCTTCAGGTTATCTGGCAGCGCAGGCAGCTATTCATTATGCTCAATCGCATGGCGCCGTGCTCTATGCACCGGGCACTCATCCGGCCTTACGCCTGAACGGGGATACCCCGCCTGCAGCATCCTGGGAACAATGGGTGGAAGAAACAGTAGCGAAGGTGAACAGTGCGCCGGATCATAGCTTTGTACTGGCTGCCGATGCTGTAAATCCTTTAACCAGCACGATCAATAACTTTGACTGGCTGCAGCGCATTGAGCGCAAGGTAATGGTAGTGATCGATGATTCTCATGGCGCCGGTATACTGGGGCCTGATGGTGAAGGCATCGTACATACCTTACCTGTACATGCTCCGCTGCGTTACCTGATCTCCGCCTCAACAGCGAAGGCTTACAGCATAGAAGGCGGACTGGTGGCAGGACATGCAGCTGATATTGCCGCGCTCAAAAAACAGCCTTTCTTTACGGCCAGCACCCCGTTTATACCGGCCAATGCTTACGCATTTTTAGAGAGCAGGACGTTATTTGCCGCGCGGCGCCATCAGCTGAAATTCAATATCGCTTATCTTCAGCAACTGGTAGCAGGTAATACGATGGTACACAACCCGCATCACTTACCCGTATTTCTGTTAAAGCCGGGTGCAACGCAACCATCTATTGACAAGCACCTGCTGGAGCACGACATTATCATTTCGTCTTTTGCATATCCAAGCCCTGACAGCCCGCCTATTCACCGCATCGTACTGTCTGCCTTGCATGAACCATTTGATATGGACACGCTGGCAGCGCTAATTCATTCTTAGTTGGTCTTGTCTTTTTGTATGGCAGCCTGTTCCTGTTCTATCTTGTCGCCGTTGTGATTCATGATACGCATATCATTCCTTTCTACTGCCAGCAGATCACGAACATTGTCTGCATTGGCGGCAAGCAGTGCCTGGTCCCAATCGATCTTTCTATCTAGACGGGCTACCCTGGATGAATGGCCGGCGTCAACGGCCTTTTGTCTTCTGACTTCAAGAGACATCAGATCATCCTGCAACGCTTCTTTTTCCTGTATCAGTTGAAATATCTGTGCCTGCTGATCTTCCAGGTTTGCTTCCAGGTCGTCATTCTGTTGCGCCTGCTGCTGGATCTCCATTCTATTCATGGCAATATCATTGCGTGCGCCCGGGTTACGGTCTCCGGCAAATGCGCCGGTGCTCATCATGGCAGTAACAGCCATCAAACTCATTCTCTTCATATTATTGATTTTTGGGTTTATGTTTTTAAAACTGTCGGATATAAGACGCGGTATAGATCATTGCGTTTAACCACCTTTTCCTTTTTAAGCTGTTCTTAAGTTGTGTTAAAGGAGTGTGAACACGGGATAGGATATATTATAACTGCAATCCATTGTTAACAAAATATATTTGGTGGTTAGAAAATAAAAAGATAATCTTTGTACCAATCGGAATTTTATTATTCTCTCTCTCTCTTCAAAACTCTCACCCAGGTATTTTAACCAAATTCTACAGACGGCTCCCTGTGCCTTACACAAGCATAGCGATGTAATGCCATGTTAATACCGATAACACCGGTGATGGCTATCCCATGCCTGTATCAAGACGCTTGTTACCTCATTTTTTCATCAATCAAAACGGTTCGCGTATGAGCAGCAGACCTTTACCTAACAAGGTTCCACGTCATCGATGGCAGGCCTTCCGGCCTTACCTGACAGGCTTTATGCTTGTGCTTGCCATCTTATTTCTCAACAGCATCTCATCATCGGTAAATGGTCAGTCTGCCAACCTTGACCAGGGCGCCAATGAGAAAGTCACCACTCCAGTATCACCAGTAAGCTGGGTCAATGGTAACCTGAATTCCAACCAGGCGCACTTCCTGGAAGGATATTCCATTCCTTACCGGGCTATCCTGGGTGATCTGGTAGTAGGCAAAACCTACACCCTGGTGATCGGCTTCGACCAGCGGGATGGCAGCAAACATGCCCTGGATTACATCACACATTTCCAGCGGCTGGAATCACATGCAATCTTCGGCCATCCGGCTGAAACGGTGGATCCGCTGCTGGATATTGCAGGGTTCCCCGCATCTTATTTTACTACTACAGATGTATTTACGATCCCCGCTCCCAGTGTAACGGGCTCGCCTGTAGCAGGACAACCGGCTACCAGCTTTAATGCATTGCCGGCCGGGGAACAGGTAATGACCGGTTATAACGTGGACCTCCTGAGTGTCGTCTATAGCTCATCGGGATCATTGACAGACGCCCATTCTGAAACAGTCGTCAATATCACTTTCACAGCACTGAAGGAAACCGCCGTACTGGCCTGGGGAGGGCATATTGCCAGTCAGCCGGACTGGGGCAAAGGCGAATCTGCCAGCGCCATCAGCGGCTCTCCCTACCACATGCGGCTGAAGAACTGGATCATTGATGATGTAGAAGTGAGCATCGGTAACCAGGACAGATCCCTGAAGACGGACGCAGTATTCATTCCTCCTAAATGCGATGTCACCGGGCCGCACAGCGGTTGCGTAGAAAACAGTTCCCTTTCCTTTACCTCCACCGTTGATGACGAAAACGGGCTTACCTATTTGTGGAGCATCATCGGCGCCAATACCGCACAGGCTAAGATCGTAGACAACACCGCCGCCAACATACAGGTAGTGCCTATCGGCAGCGCCTTCCTGACTGGCTCTTTTGCTTTGCAGCTGATCGTAACGCGGGATGGGTTGAAGGATACCTGCTATTTAGATTCGCATACCACTCCCGGTGTGAACGTAGTGATCACAAATGTCAATGTAAGCGCAGGAAGCGACCAGGAGATCGATCACCTGAGCACAGCGAACCTCAATGCGGTAGCCTCTGATGGTACTGAACCATACAGCTATAAATGGAGCCCGGTGACAGGCCTCAGCGATCCCAATATCGCCAATCCTGTATTTACACCACCTGGTACTGGCGTATTCCAATTCATTGTAACGGCTACAGATGCGAATGGTTGCGTAGGTAAGGATACCGTAGTGATCACCGTAAAAGAACATCCGAAACCGCCTTGCGGCATCACCGGACCAGATCCTGTTTGCCCGGGCTCAACCAATACCTACAAGGGACCAGCGCCCGCAGATGTAGGCTCTTACCTCTGGTCTGTTACCGGCGATGCCAGTATAGTTGGCCCAACAGACAGAGACTCCGTAGTGATAAAAGCCGATAATAAATGCGGTTCCTATACGATCAAGGTGGTTGTTACTACGCCTGATGGTAAAGTAAAAGACAGCTGCTTCAAGACCGTACAGGTAAAAGATGAGATCAAGCCTGTACTGCATGGCACTGCTGATGATACCAACATCACCTGCGCCAAGGATAAACCGGCAGTACCCAATATCACCGCTACCGATAATTGCCAGGCAGAGATCGAAGTGAAGTACTCACAAGTAACAGAAGACAGTACCTGCGTGAATAAATTCAGGATCGTGCGTAAATGGTGGGCTACAGATGTCTGCGGCAACACCTCCGACACATTGAAGCAGGTGATCACTGTGAACGATAACGTGAAACCGGTGATCACTGCAGACTTCCCGAAGGAAGTGAATGTACAGTGCCTGAAGGATGCACCGGCGCCACCAGCTCCTACCGCAACGGATAATTGTGACGGTACGCTTAAGCCAGTGTATACCGAAGAAGGCTCCGGTACAGCGTGTGATAGCACCGTTACCCGCAAGTGGGTATTTACAGATGCCTGCGGCAACAGTGATTATGTGACCCAGGTAATCCACGCTAAGGATAACACCAAACCGTCCATATCAGGCAACGTATCTGATAAGACAGTGGTGTGCGCCAAAGATGTGCCTGCACCGCCAAGCGTTACCTCCACAGACAACTGCGACCTGTATCCGTACATTAAGTACTGGCAGGTTACTAAAGACAGCAGCTGTCCGAACAGGTTCAAGCTGGTACGCAAATGGTATGCAGTGGATGATTGCGGTAATAAGTCTGATACCCTCACACAGATCATCACGGTATACGACGACGTGAAACCGGTGATCACTGCCAACTTCACGAAAGAAGTATGGATCCAGTGCGTGAAGGATATCCCGGCTGCTCCAACGCCAACTGCTACCGACAACTGCGGTGGTGATGTGAAGACGATCTTCACCTGCTCCGGCTACGGCAACGCCTGTGACTCTACCATCAACCGCAAGTGGGTATTCTTAGATGCCTGCTGGAACAAGGATAGCGTTACCCAGGTGATCCATATAAAGGATAACACCAAACCAGGCTTAACAGGCAGCGTATATGACAAGACCGTAGCTTGCGCGAAAGACGTGCCTGCGCCGCCAACGGTAACAGCCACTGACAACTGCGATCCGTATCCGTACCTGAAATTTACAGAAGTGAAGAAAGACAGCACTTGTGTCAACAGGTTCAAGATCTATCGCAAGTGGTGGGCTAAAGATAAATGCGGCAATGTATCTGATACTTTAAGACAGACCATTACCGTGTATGACAATATCGCACCAACGGTAACATACAAACCTGCAGACAAGAATGTAACCTGCGGTAACGACAGAAGCTTCGGCACGCCAACCTTTGCAGACAACTGCGGCTGCACACCGAAGGTGACATATGAAGACAAGCAAAGCGGCTATACCTGTCCGATCACTTACACCCGGACCTGGACCGCTACCGATGATTGCGGCAACTATGTGAAGACACAGCAAAGTGTTACGGTTGGCTGCTGCGACAAGCAATGCACGCTTACCCAGGGCTTCTACGGCAACGTGAATGGCCTGGCATGTACTCCGGGCGGCGGCAAGGTAACTGCTACACAGATCATGTCTGCCGCAGTGGATGCACAGGACGGCGACTCTGTTATCTTTGGCCTGAAGGCTACCGGTAAGTTCTTTACATTGTTCCTGAGTGATGTAACCAACGGCAACATCTTCAAGATGATGCCTGGCGGTGGCACACCAGCTGCACTGAAAGGATACGCCACTTACAGCAAGACTGCCACCTGGCCTAACATTCCGGTAAATATCAGCGGCACCAATTACGGAAAGATCAATAACAATCTCCTGGCGCAGACCATGACATTGTTCTTCAACATGAACCTGTCAACGACCTTAGGTGCATTCCCGATTGTGAACGATACCCTGTTCACTTCCAAGCTTCCCACCTGCGGCAGCACTATACCGTCGAACACGATCGACAAGTATATACTGGCGAAGAATGTGGTGACTTATCTGCAGAATACAGGACAGGCATCCATACAGGGATTGTTCAACCTGGCCAACAAATACCTGGGCGGACAAACCGTAAGCGGCGTGAGCGCTTCTGATGTGAACAACTCAATAGATGCGATCAACAGAGGATTTGACCAATGCGCAGTATTATTCCGCTGGGGTACCAACAGCTATGCACCATTGGTACAAACGGGAGGAACCATGAATGCCGATGTTACGGTGTATAAGCAAACTGTTAGCAACGAAAGCGGGGAACTGAAAGTGAAAGTATTCCCCAACCCGTACACAGACAAGCTGATCTTCAGGTTCACCGCGCCGGTTACCGGCAGGACCGTACTGGAAATGTTCAATGTACAGGGTCAAAGACTGGATGCAGTGGATAAAGGAATGGTAGATAAAGGCAGCACCCATACGATTGAGTATGAAGTAAAAGAAGCATTCCGCGGACCGCTGATCTACAAGTTAAATGTAGGCCCGTTGAATGCAAGCGGTAAAGTAATATCATTTAAATAACACTGAGCAACCTGTGTAGATGTATGACCGGAAACCAGAAAAACAGGAGTCCCCCAGGCAAAGCCGGGGGACTCTTTTATCATGATGATGCAGAGGCTGTCAAACCCGCCATTAACAAGCTGCTAACAATAGTTATTTGTTTAGCAAATAAAAAATCGGGAACTTTAAATTGTTATAGAGAACAGTGAATTTCTTTCCCTTCTCCTCTGTTTTAGTATTTGACCTCTCTCCTCTGAAACGAAAATATTTATTACTGATGCAATGCTGTAAAGTGTGAATGACTTTCCGTTATAACTGTACACTGCATTGGTGAAGAATAAGCCGGGAGACCGGCTTGGCTACGAGTATTGAAAAGCCAACTTGGGGCGCCCCCTTTCTGAGCTTCAGCCAGAAGGGGGCTTTTTTTATTACTTATAGATCAACACTTCTACTTTTCCATCCGCCGTTATGCTTCCACGGTACATACCAGCTGTATTGAAAGGCATAGCAATATTACCATCTTTATCAATGGCGATGAGCCCGCCGTCGCCACCAAGCGCCGGGACCTTTTCCATGATCAGTTCATTAGTGGCTTGCTGTACGCTCAGCCCTTTATATTCCATGAGGTCACTAACGGTTTTGGCTACACAGAGACGGATGAAGAATTCACCCCAACCGGTACAGGAGATGGCACAGGTAGCATTGTTAGCATAAGTGCCCGCCCCGATGATAGGCGCATCGCCTACACGTCCGAACTTCTTATTCGTCATGCCGCCGGTGGAAGTAGCTGCTGCCAGGTTACCCTGCTGATCAAGGGCCACTGCCCCTACCGTGCCGAATTTGTGGTCTTTATTTTCAATACCCAGCAGGCTGGAAGATGGTTTGCTTACAGCAGAATCGTGGTCCAGCTGTGTTTTATTATCGTCCGTCGCCTTTACCTTTTGCAGGGCTTTCCAGCGTTCTTCCGTATAAAAGTAGGATGGGTCTACGATCTCCAGTCCTGCTTCTTTGGCAAATTGCTCCGCGCCGCGGCCGGTGAGCATAACATGCTGGGATTTTTCCATCACGGCACGGGCCGCGCTGACAGGATTTTTGATCACCGTTACCCCGGCCACGGAACCCGCACCCAGGGTTTTGCCATTCATGATGGCGGCGTCCATCTCATTTTTCCCTTCATTGGTGAATACGGCGCCTTTACCAGCGTTGAACAGGGGAGAATCTTCCATCACCTTCACGGCCGCTTCCACGGCATCCAGGCTGCTGCCCCCGCACTGCAGGATGGCATAGCCATTGCGCAGGGCCAGCTCGAGGGCTGCTTTATAGGCCTGCTCGCGTTGGGGCGTCATCTGAGACTTTAAAATAGTGCCGGCGCCGCCGTGGATCACCATTACATACCGCTGTTTGGCTGCGGAAGTATCGCCGTTATGAGACAAAGCAGGGCTGTTGACGCCTGTTGTCATGAATAGGGCTACAGTTAGCAAGGTACTTATCATGACATAAATGTAAATTCCAAATCCCAAATGCCAAATTCCAAATGATGAATGATACTATAGTAAATTAAGGGAACGTTAAAATCCAGGACTTCGAACAAGTAATCCGGATTTTAAGATTTGGAATTTGGGCTTTGGGATTTGATTTTGGTATTTTTGCCGGATAAATGCGAATCGCTGAAAAAAGTACGTAAAATATTATCCATTGTCCTGCTTTCCCTGCTGGGCATTATTATATTGACGGGTATATTGGTGAACATTCCTGCTGTACAGAACTGGCTGGTGGGCGAAGCCACCCGCCGCCTGTCGGATCAGCTGCAAACGCGTGTGGAGATCAAGGGGGTCAGCCTCCGGCTGTTTAACCGCGCGCGCCTGGAAGGCGCCTATATAGAAGACCGTCATAAGGATACCCTGCTCTATGCCGGTGCGCTGGAAGTGCGGATCACAGACTGGTTCTTTTTCCAGGACAAGCCCGTGCTGAAATTCATCGGCCTGGAGAATGCGGAGGTGAACCTGAAAAGGCCCCGTAATGATTCATTGTGGAACTACCAGTTCATTGTGGACGCTTTCAGCTCCCCTGCCCCGGATACCAGCCGTAAGACCACTCCCTCCAAAGGGGTGTCGCTGGACCTGCGCAAAATAGACCTCTACAATATCCGCATCAACAAAATAGACGCCTGGGTGGGTGAAGACATGCGGGGAACTGCCAAACGTATTTACCTGGACGCCAAGAACCTGGACCTGCAGAAGCATAATATAGACATACAGGAGCTGCTGCTGGACCAACCTTCGTTTATTGTTTCCAGTTATTCCTCCTCCCCCCTCCGGAAGCGCAAGCCAAAAACGGAGGGTACTGCCATTCCCGCTGTGGACAGCAGCGGCGAACTACGCTGGAACAGCAGCAACTGGAAACTGATCGTCAAGGAACTGGCCATCCGTAACGGACTGTTTGGCGTAGAGAACCCGGAAGATTCCACCCCCGTGGAAGAAGGATATTTTGCCCCGCACCATATCCGCTTTGCCAACATCAACCTGACCCTGAGCAATACCAGCCTGGTGAAGGACAGCATTATAGGAGACCTGACCCTGAGCACCAAAGAACGCAGCGGCTTCGAAGTAAAGAAACTAACCGCCCGTTTCAAGATGTCGCCCGTGGAGATGGAATTCTCCCAGATGGACCTGATCACCAACAGGAGCCACCTGCGGAATTACTACACCATGCAATACACAGACCTCAGTGACATGGGCGACTATGTAGACCTGGTGTTCATGAAAGCCCGCTTTATTAACAGCACGCTATCCTCCGACGATATCGCCTATTTTGCCCCTCCCCTTTCCGGCTGGAAAAAGGAGATCTCCCTGAATGGCGTGGTAAAAGGGCCGGTAAGCAACCTGGATGCCGACAGCGTAAGCCTGCAGGCGGGCAATACCACCCTGAAAGGGCGCATGAGAATGCGCGGTCTGCCCTATATAGATGAAACCTTCATGGATTTCCAGGCAGAACAGCTGGTGACCACCGGCGACGATGTGGTGCGTATCTTCCCTACCGTAAAGAATGTACAGCCCCTGCGTATGGACCGGCTCTCATCCATTGGCTTCCAGGGCAGCTTTACCGGTTTCATAAACGACTTTGTGGCCTATGGTAAATTCCAGACCAACCTTGGCAACGTAGATTCTGACCTTAACTTTAAGACCAGCGGCGATGTGCCCGTATACTCAGGTAGCCTGGTCACCAATAATTTTGACCTGGGCGCCCTGCTGGACGTGGGGCAAATGTCTACCGTCTCCCTCAATGCCAAAGTGAACGGGGCAGGCTTTAATCTGCGGACCCTGAAAGCAGCCGTGGACGCAGACATCCAACAGATCTCCCTGTATAACTATACTTACACCAATATCAAGACCAACGGGGAAATGAACCGCAAGTTCTTCAACGGTTCCCTGACGGTGAATGATCCCAACCTGGACATGGACTTTGCAGGTACCATTGACTTTAACGGCGCCGTACCCGTGTTCCGCTTCAATTCCGAGATCCGGAAAAGCCACCTGAAAGCGCTCAAGCTCACCGCCGATTCCATTACCCTGCAAAGCCGCCTGGACCTGAACTTCGCAGGCAGCAACATTGATAACTTTGACGGCACCGCCCGCATATACGATGTTTCACTATATAAGAACCAGAGCCGCGTGGACTTTGACTCACTGAACGTGAGCACCCACATGGAGAACAACATGAAAGTGCTGGATATCAAAGGCAATGAGATCACCGGCTATGTGAAAGGGAACTACAGCTTCATGGAGCTGCCCAACGCCTTCCAGCTCTTCCTGAATAAATATTATCCCAGCTTCTTCCCCTCCCCTCCTTCGGACAATATCCGGGAGGACTTCAGCTTCGATTTCCAGTTCGGGGAAGTAGACAAGCTGATACGGGCCTTTACCACACAGGTATCAGGTTTTGACCGCACCCGGGTAAGCGGGGCCCTGAACACTATACAGGGCGCCATCTCTCTCAATGCCAATGTGCCGATGGCCAGCTACCAGGGCTATAATATACAGGACCTGCAGCTCAAGGGCAGCGGCAATTTCAATAAGATAGACGTTAGTACCGCCATTGGCAAAGTATCCTCCGGCGACCGTACCTGGATGCAAAACCCGCTGATCCTGGCCAGCTCCAGTCATGATACTTCCTTCATCAAGATGGACATGCAATCACAGGATACCTCCTCGCTGGATGGTTTCTATGCGCGGGTGATCACCGTAAATGAAGGGGTGAAGATCAACTTCCTGAACAGCGCCTTTACCGTGAATGAACGCCAATGGAACGTGACGCCCGGCAACGAGATCTACTGGAGCAAGCATTTCCTTACCATCAGCAACCTGCGGGTAACCCGCAATGAACAGAGCATTACGGTAGAGACCAACGAGTTCAACCCGGATGAATCGCGGTTCATGATCACGCTGAAAGACCTGAACCTGGCAGATGTGATTCCCGGGCAGCTGATCACCATGCCCATAGAAGGACAGGCCAATGGCGCCATCAGTATATCTGACCCTACCCGCAACCTGGATATAGACGCCAACATTACCACCACGGGCCTGCGGCTGAACAACGACTCCCTGGGCCTGGTAACATTGCGGGGCGGCTACCGCCAACAAACGGGAGAAATGAACCTGGAGGTACAATCTAAAAATACAGGACGGAACTTCAGCATCACCGGCCTGGCGGGGCTCACCAAGGACAACAAGCAGTTGTCTGCCACCATCGACCTGAACGGCGCTTCCATAGATCCGCTGAACCGCTACCTCGGCGATTACGTGACTGACCTCTCCGGCCTGGCCACCGGCCAGCTGACCGTAAGCGGCACTACAGACCGGCCCTCGATCAAAGGGAAAGTGCAGCTGGACAGCGCAGGGATCAAAGTGCTGTACCTGGGTACCTATTATAAGATACCGCGCTTAAATATCAATGTGGATGATAACCTGATCGAGTTCGGTAACTTCAGTATCATTGATAAATACAACCACCGGGCTAACGCCAGCGGCTATATCTCTCATGACCATTTCGAAAAGCTGAACTTCGACTTTGACGTAACAGGCCGCAACTTCCTGTTCATGAACACCACAGAGGCAGACAGCGATCTGTTCTACGGTGATGTGATCGCAGACGGAAAAATATATTTCTCCGGCCCCCTGAACGATATGCAGATGCACATCCTGGCCAGACCGGTAAAGGGCACGCATTTTTACCTGCCCATGTCTGACACCAAGGATATCGGTAAGTACGACTATATCACCTTCAAGACCTATGGCACTGAAATGGAGCCGGTTAAAAAGAAGAAGAAGGACAACGTGAACCTGAACATCCGCCTGGACATCGCCGCCAACCCGGATGCCCAGATAGACGTGATCCTGGACGCCACCACCGGCGACATTATCTCTGCCAATGGTAACGGTAACCTGCAGATCAACGTGAATACTGACGGCGATTTCAGCATGTTTGGCGACTACGAGATCAACAACGGATCCTATACTTTCACTTTCCAGCGCCTGACCAGCTGGAAATTCGATATCACCAAGAGCAGTACCATTTCCTGGAACGGCGACCCGCGAGAAGCCAGGATGAATATCACCGCCAAATACACAGTACCTAAAGTGCTGCTGTATAACCTGGTAGGACAAATGGGCTCTGCAGCCTCCGATAAACTGGCTACCCGCCAGGAAAGAGTGGATGTAGTGGTGAACCTGCGCGGCGAGATGATGAAACCGGATATTGCCTATGAGATCCAGCTGCCAGATGTAGGCTCCCTCTCCTATGAGAGCGGTGTGGCGGCCAGGCTGCGCGAGATCAACCAGGACCAGAACAAGGCCCTGCTGCAGGTATACGGACTGCTGCTGTTCAACCAGTTCCTCCCGAATGACAATACCGCCACAGGCGGCGCCGGCATCGTGGGCAGGAACAGCGTGGGACAGGCATTATCCGCTCAGGCATCCGCCATCCTGAACAACATCACCGGGGCCTTTCTCAAGAACAGCGGCATCGGTATCAACGTGAACTACCGTGCTTACAACGTAGGCAACACCATTAATAATGATAATATAGACCGTAACCAGCTGAGCGCCGGTATTACAGGCAACCTGTTCAATAATCGTGTACGCATTTATGTGGGTGGCGATTATGACTGGGGCAATACGACTACCAGCGCCAATGCCAACCGCTTTGCCGGTGACTTCAGGGTAGAATACCTGCTGACACCGGATGGGCGTATCCGTGTAAATGCCTTCAGTAAAACAGATTATGATGTGTACAACCTGGTGAACCGGAATAAGGCCGGTTTAGGTATTTCGTATGTACGTGAGTATAACCGCCTGCGGGAATTGTTTGAGTCCAGACGGCCGTCCAGAAGGGTGCTGGATTCTATGAGGAGAGCGGAGGCTACGCCGCCGGAGGATTCGACGAAGAAGAAAAAGGTTTAAAAGCTTTAAAGTTTAAGAGTTTGAAGGTATTTACGAATTGCGGGACGCTTTCAAACCTTCAAACCCTCAAACCTCAAACATTTCTAACTTTTCAATATCTCATGCCCCAACTTATCCCTTTTCGTTTTCAGATAAAACTCATTATGCGGGTTGGGATGTATCTCAATAGGTACATTTTCAACGATCTCCAATCCATAACCGGCTAAACCGGCGCGCTTGCGCGGGTTATTGGTCATGAGGCGGATCTTGCCAATATTAAGATGCCGAAGGATCTGTGCGCCAATACCATAATCACGCTCATCCATCTTAAAGCCCAGTTCCAGGTTGGCCTCTACGGTATCGCGGCCTTCTTCCTGGAGTTTGTATGCTTTTAACTTGTTGAGCAATCCTATGCCACGGCCTTCCTGGTTCATGTACAGGATGAGGCCTTTGCCTTCGTTCTCCACCATTTGCATGGCGGCAGCCAGCTGTTCGCCGCAGTCGCAACGGAGGGAATGCAGTATATCGCCAGTAAAACAGGAAGAGTGTACGCGTAAGAGTACCGGCTCATCTTTTTCCCAATCGCCTTTTTTGAGGGCCATGTGCATATCGCCGGAGTTGAGCTGCTTGAAAGCGATCAGCTCAAAGTTCCCATGTTTGGTAGGCATCTGTACCCTTACCTCTTCTTCTATAAGGGTTTCGGTACGAAGGCGGTATTCTATCAGGTCTTTGATGGAGATCAGTTTCAGATCGAAGCGGGAGGCGATCTCGCGCAGCTGCGGGAGGCGGGCCATGGAGCCGTCTTCGTTCATGATCTCTACCAGTACGCCGGCCGGCTCAAAACCTGCCAGACGGGCCAGGTCGATGGTAGCTTCCGTGTGACCGCTGCGGCGAAGCACACCACCTTTTTTAGCTTTCAGCGGGAAGATGTGCCCGGGTTTGCCAAGGTATTCAGGACGGGTATTGGGATCAATAAGGGCCTGTACGGTTTTGGCCCTGTCATGGGCGGAAATGCCTGTAGTACAACCATGTCCGAGGAGGTCGACACTCACGGTAAAGGGAGTCTGATGGAGGGCGGTGTTATCGCGGACCATCATTTCGAGGCCCAGCTCTTCACAGCGCTCTTCTACGAGGGGAGCGCAGATAAGGCCCCGTCCGTACATGCTCATGAAGTTGATGATCTCCGGAGTAACGTTGCGGGCTGCTGTAACAAAATCCCCTTCATTCTCACGGTCTTCATCGTCTACCACTATCACCAGTTTTCCTTTTTTGATGTCTTCTATGGCTGCTTCAATTGTGTCTAGCATATATCGAGATCAATCTATTTGAAATAATGGGCAAAGTTATGACAAATTAGGCAGCTTATGGCAGAGTATGGGTATTCCCGGGGGTAACCAAAGGGTAAGCTGATGCCTTCCAGAGGGGAATTCGGCGTAAACCCTTTACTACTATAGCTAAAACAGGGGATATCTGGGGGTTGCCTGCGGGTTACCTGGGGGTTGTAACCAGGATATAAGCACTCTTTATAGATAGCAGTTATCCTGTTGAAAACCGGGATAAGATCCCTTGGAATATACCAGAAAGCTTAACGCACCCGAAAAGGGCGAAACAGGACATAGTAAGCTATGACGGGAAAAATAGTGGCTGCGAAAAGATGTCAGTCAGAAAACAATGAAAATGAAGTACAAGGGGTTAAAAACTTATTTTGAGCCGCCACTTTAGCAAAAAGACGGCCACTTTTCCACATTATTTACATATTACACTTATTAAGATTTGAAAAAGTGTAATTTCTTCATAGGGTCTTTGCAAAAATAGAAACATATTGGGAATTAATTGAAATGCTGTTTAACGAGCATGTATTAACCGCTGAAAACTATCACGGCTTAACAATTTGTTAATTCCGCGTTAAAATTTTAAGCCGATTATTTCTCAATTTTGCGGCATAATCAAACTGCAAAATATGGGATTTCACAAATTTCTACTCACTGTTACCCTCATTGTGAGTGCATTTATTTCCTATGCCCAGGTTACTACCAGTAGTATGACCGGCACCGTAAAAGATGCGAAAGGCGAAGCCCTGATCGGAGCCACCGTAAAAGCAACCCACCTCCCTTCAGGAACGGTTTACGGAACCACTACCCAGGTTGACGGCCGCTATACCATCCCCAATATGCGTGTTGGCGGGCCCTATAAGGTTGAAATAAGCTATGTTAGCTACTCCGGCCAGAACTTCAATGACCTTTTTCTGAAACTGGGCTCCCCCCTGAAGCTGGATGCTAACCTGGAATCAGGTACGCAGACGCTTAAAGAGATCACAGTAAGCGGCAACCGCAATGGTATCATTAACCCGAACAACAACGGTACCTCTGTGAACATTACCCGCAACCAGATAGAGAACCTGCCTACCGTTAACCGCAGCGTGCAGGATTTTGCCCGTTTGAGCCCCCAGGCCAATGTTTCTACCAACGGTACCGACGGTTCTCCCATGGGTATCTCTTTCGGCGGCCAGAACAACCGTTACAACCAGTTTGCTGTGGACGGCGCCGTAACCAACGACGTATTCGGTCTGGCAGCTTCTGGTACCAACAGCGGTCAGGCAGGCGCCAACCCGATCTCCATCGAAACTATCGATCAGATCCAGGTAGTGCAGAATCCTTATGATATCAAACAAAGCGGCTTTACGGGCGGTGGTATCAATGCCATCACCAAAAGCGGTACCAACACTTTCCATGGAACTGCCTGGTATTATCTGCAGAATGAAGGTATGGTAGGTAAATCTCCCGATACCCTGCATAACAAATACGGTGATTTCAGCAACAAGATCTTCGGCGGCAACGTGAGCGGCCCGATCATCAAGGATAAACTGTTCTTCTTTGTGAACGCTGAAAGGAGCAAAAGGACCAACCCGGTTGATTTTGATCCTACTGCAGGCGCTTCCAATGTAAAACCTGAAGAGCTGAAGAGCATTTACGACTATGTATCCTCCAAATATGGCGTAGATCTCGGTGGTTATGGCGCACAGAGCAAAGACCGTACTGCTACCTCCCTGTTCGGACGTCTGGACTGGAACATCAACGCCGTACACCGCCTGACCTTCCGTTACAACTATGTAGATGCGAACGATATTAACACAAGCCGCAGCAACAGCAGCGCTTATTTTTATAACGCTTATTATTCCTTCCCCTCAAAAACACACTCTACTGTACTGGAGCTGAACTCTACCTTCTCCAACAAGCTGAGCAACGAACTGAGGATCGGTTATAATAATGTAAGAGACCGCAGAAAATACCTGGGCGATCCGTTCCCGAACGTGGTGATCAACGACAACGGCCGTACGATCAACCTGGGCAGCGAATTCTCTTCCGGCGCCAATTCACTTGACCAGGACATCTGGACCGTGGTGGACAACCTGACCTTCTACAGAGGTAAGCACACCATCACTGTTGGTACCAGCAATGAATTCTATAACATCAAAAACACTTTCATACAGGCTGCTTTTGGTGCTTATGTATATGACTCTATCTCCGGTTTCATCAACAACCTGAAACCCCGTACCTACCAGATCAACTATACTACCAACAACCCAAGTTTAAGGGAAGGTATCGGTTTCAAGGCGGCCCAGCTCTCCCTGTATGTACAGGATGAGTGGGACGTGCTGAAGAACCTGCGTTTGACAGGCGGTTTAAGGGTTGACCTGCCGGTTATTCCCTCTGATCCCCCGAATAACGCTGCTTTCGAGAAAGATCCTTCTTTCGTAGGTTACTCTACTACACAGCTGCCTAAGAAAAGGTTGTTATTTGCACCGAGGATCGGTTTCAACTGGGACGTATTCAACAATGGTCAGACACAGATCCGCGGTGGTGCTGGTATCTTCACCGGCCGTGTGCCCTTTGTATGGATCTCTAACCAATATGGCAATACCGGTAACGTGTTTACCAACGTGAACCTGACCGGTAACGCACTGCCTGCGGCCTTCCGCTTCAACTATGACAAGAACGATGCGTTCTATGGCCAGTACACTGCAGATGACCTGGTTGCAATGGGCGCCAATATCACCAACAGGCCTTCCAACATCAACCTGACCGCTAAGGACTTTAAGTTCCCGCAGGTGTTCAAAACCAACCTGGCTGTTGACCAGCAGCTGCCCTGGGGCGTTGTAGGTACCCTGGAAGGTAACTTCACCAAGACCATTAACAACGTGATCTGGACCAACCTGAATGCTGTTCCGAGAGGCGATACCACCTACTCCTTCGGTTCAGGTGACATCAAGAGACAGGCATGGAAAAGAAAGACCAATACTTTCGGCGACCAGGTGTTACTGTTGGATAATACCAGCGAAGGCTATGCCTACAACATCAGCGCTGAATTAAGCAAATCTACTTCCAACGGACTGTTTGCCAAGATCGGCTATTCTTATGGCGATGCATACGCTGTAAATGATGGTACTTCTTCTACAGCAGGTTCTAACTGGAGGTTCCCTCCCAATGTTCAGGGTCTAAACAGGCTGGATGAAGGCCGCTCCAAATACAGCATGGGCCACCGCATCCTGGCCGTTGTGGCCAAAACCTTCCGTTACGGCAGCAAAGACAGGAAATATGCTACTACCGTGAGCCTGTTCTATAACGGTCAGTCCGGTCAACCTTATTCCTGGGTATACTTTAACACCGTGGATCCTACCGGTGACGACCAGGGTTCAAACGGCAACAACGACCTGATCTACATCCCCACTGCTGCTGAAGTATCTACCATGCGCTTTGACGCGATCCGTCAGACATCAGGCGGTGTGGTTACTTACGAGCGTACCGAAGCACAACAGCGCGAAGACCTGGAAAGACTGATCAGCAACGACAAATACCTGAGCAAGCACCGTGGTTCAACCGCTGAAAAATATGCTGTAAGAACTCCGTTTGAGAACGTGTTCGACTTCAAACTGGTACAGGTGATCCCGATCATCAAACAGCACAAGCTGGAGATCACTTTCGATATCCTGAACGTAGGTAACCTGCTGAACAAAGATTGGGGCAGAACTTACTTTATCAGCAACAACGTTGCTACTCCGCTTACCTTCCGTAAGTGGGACGCTGCTACCGGCACTCCTTTCTTCCAATACGATCAGAGAAGGGTGAAGAACGGCGACCGCGACGAGACCCCTTATACCATCAACAACTTCACCTCCCGCTGGAGAGGCCAGTTAGGTTTGAGGTATAGCTTCTAATCGTTTTTACATCGCATCATAGTTATAAAAGCCGGATCAGTTGATCCGGCTTTTTTCGTTACTTTTATTATGTGACGGAAAACTACTACAAATGGCATTCGCCCCAGCTGGGAAGAGAATTCGAGATGCTGGTGTTCGGTGATGAAGGATACCCGCTGATCCTCTTCCCTACCTCCATGGGACGGTATTACGAAAGCAGGGACCGCGGCCTGATAGACGCCGTGAGCTGGTTTGTGGATCAGCAGCTGGTACGCATTTACTGCCCCGACAGTATAGACAGCCATAGCTGGTACAACCGCCGCATATCCCCTGCTGAAAGAGCCTTTAATCATAACCGCTATGATAAAATGCTGCTGCATGAAGTACTGGAGCGCGCCGTAGAAGAAACCGGCATCAAACGCGTGGCCGTGGCAGGCTGCAGCTTTGGCGGCTACCATGCGGCGAACTTCGCTTTCCGCTACCCCGAAAAAGTATCCTACCTTTTCAGCATGAGCGGCACCTTTGACATCCGCTTCCGGCTGGACGGCTACTACGACGACAATGTTTATTATCACAACCCGGTAGATTACATGCCGGAGAACCGCGATGCCGCGCTCTGGCGCATGGGCATCATACTGGGCACCGCCGAAAGGGATGTGACCCGCGGACATAACGAGCACTTTTCCGGCATACTGGCTGCCAAGAATATTTCGCACTGGCTGGATGTACGCCCCCATGCAACCCATGACTGGCCCATATGGAAAGAAATGCTGCCGCACTATCTATCCCTTATCAAATGAATCCGTAAAGGCAAGTTCTTAAACAATTAAATCGTTAACGGATGAAAAAAATAGGCCTGCTCTTTGGTCAGGAGACCAATTTCCCCCTTGCTTTAATCGAGCGCATTAATCAGCAGAAAATACG
>Ga0102590_1002646_pt1 | contig 20484 bp, 21 predicted proteins | sample AraplaMF_Col_mMF_FD_76859 | JGI IMG/M metagenome (GOLD analysis project Ga0102590, IMG submission 76859) | Arabidopsis root microbial communities from the University of North Carolina, USA - plate scrape MF_Col_mMF | ecosystem: Host-associated > Plants > Roots > Endosphere | place: USA...
TTCGGTGACACACGAACTAAGCCAACCAATCACCGCGGTGCTCTGCAACGCAGAGGCCGCGCTGAACTGGCTAGGAACACAATCTCCGGATCTCGAAAAGGCGCAGCAGGCGCTCGCATCCATCGTCGCTGAAGCCACCCGAGGCGGCGAGATCATCAGTTGGATCCGTTCCTTGATCAAGAAAGCTCCGGCGCCGAAGGAGAGCGTCGATGTCAATCGCGCAATCATGGACGTGATCACCATGGCCCGTAGCGAGCTGCTCAAACATGATGTCTTGATCCAGACCGACCTCGCTCCGGGCCTGCCGCTGGTGGAGGGCTATCGCGTTCAGCTGCAACAGGTGGTTCTCAATTTGATCCTCAACGCGATCGAAGCAATGAACGGCGTTGACGTCGGCGAACGAGAGCTGCGGATCAGCACGGCTGCAGATGCCTCAAATCTCGTTGTTGTCGCCGTACGGGATACCGGACCTGGACTTGACGTCGCAATGGTTGATCGCCTGTTCGAGCCCTTCTACACCACCAAGCCGCACGGGACCGGCATGGGCTTGTCGATTTGCCAATCAATCATCGAGGCGCACCGAGGACGACTTTGGACTGGTGCGAATGAACCACGGGGGGCCGTGTTTCAGTTTAGTCTGCCCTCGGACCAGGGGTGATCCATGTCGCTTTTCGGGAGCGGCCATTGCACGGGCAGGAGGTTATGCCTCAAACGGTCTCAAGAATTGATCATTGAATTGACGGCCTCCGTCATGGCAGCTGGGTCTGCGTAGGTGACCATATGTCCAGCGTTCGGAACCAGGTGAAGATCGGACCGAGGCAGTACTTGATGTAAATCTCGCGCTTGTTTGTGTTCGATCACCTGATCTTCCATTCCATGGAATATTTGCACGTCCTCGTGCATGGTCGAATAATACGCCTGGAATTGCGCTGCAGTTGGAATGAGGAGTGCGCTTTCCTCCGCAGCTGCCCTCAATTGTGTGGGTCTGAGAACGAGAGACTTTGGAAACTCATTCTTGAACGTCGAGGGGACAGATCGGGGCGCGAAAATCTTGCGGAGGGCTCCCGACAAAAGAGCCCATGAGACGATAGGCGCGACAGTGTAACTGACCAAGTCGCCCAGGATCGGTATGGCCGGACCTGACATCAGCCACACGTCCAATCGGACGGTCGGGAAGTAATACCCGGACGCAAGCACAAGACCCCGGATCGGATAATCCTTCCGCACGCCGAGAGCGATAGCGACAAAGGCGCCCCAAGAATGGCCCAGCAACACGGGATCACGGACCCCGAGCTGGTCGAGCGCCTTCATCAACAAAGCTGCTTGAGCAGCTGCACTCCATATTCGGAGCCGCGGCCGCTGACTATAGCCGAAGCCCGGGCGATCGAAGCACACCACGCGGTTGCTGCGAGCAAGAAGATCGACCAGCCCACTGATTGTGAAGTCCTGGATCATGGATCCGTTGCCATGGAGCAGCACGACACAGGGAGCCGCGGGATCGCCCCGATCGATATAGTGGAGTACGACGCCGTCGCACTCGAGAAACTTGCCGATTGGTGGATTTCTCCACTCGGCCAGTTTGGAGAAGCCGATGTTACCTATGACGAGAAGTGCCAATGACGAGGCAGCGATGAGCAATACGGTTTCAGTGGTGGTCATTGCCGCGCCTTGGTGATCGAGGTGCTAAAATCATCTGCCCCAGTGCGGAGCAGATGAGCCAGCCCCCAGGAATAATTGGAAGTTGAAGTGCTCGTTCCTGCGCGCAGTGGCGGAGGATTGATTAAAAAATCGCTCGTCCCGGAACGGTCGAGAAAAGCCCACGTTTGCTCGCTTAGGATCGCACCTGTGAGCACAGGATCCGACCTCACCAACAACAACGATGGAGCAACAAATGGCCAATCCACGCCCGGAGGAAAAGCCTACCCGCCCCCCCGAGGAGACCATCCGCCGCGCCGGCGAGAGGACCGCCGAGCAGACCAGACGGATCGGTTTGGCTACAGCCGAGGCCGGAGAGGAGGTGGCGCAAGCCAGCAGCCATCTCCTCCGACAAAATACCGAGATGTTGCAAAACACCTGGCGCTTCGGCGCCGACATGATCACGGCAATGATGGGCCGCTCAACTGATCAGCTAGGTCGCACGTTCGGTATTACGGGCAATGAAGCGCAGCGGGCAGCGGAACGCTCGGTCCGCAATGCCGAAGCCATCATGTACTCTACGACCGCAGTCGCCAAAGGAATGAATGGTGCGTCGCGCGAGTACTTCGATTTCGTTCGACAGCAGATCGATAGAACTATGGACCGCATGAATGAACTCTGGCGATGCCGAACGCCTCACGATTTGGCAGCCGTACAGACCGATCTGATGCGCGACACGATCAGTAGCGCCTTGGATACCAGCCGCCGCATGGCGGAGTTGTCTCTGAAGGTGGCTGACGATGCCGGAAACCATATAACTCAGAGCATCGAACGCATGCGGCAGGCTGCCTAAGCCGGGTGAGCATGATCATGGCACACGTGCGCGGCGGAATCAGAGCCGCGCATGTGCCTGCTCTAAGGTGCCTGGCGCAAGTCCGCCGGTCTACGAGCTGGATTCTCGTATCCCCCACCTCAGTCCGCAGGCAATGAGCCACGCCAGAGCAAGAGGAAGGATCACGAGGCCCGCGATTGCACCCCAATGCACCACGAGGAAGGCAGTGGCGCCTGCACACGCAGGGTCAGCCGTGAAAGAGCAATAAAGCTTCCACGCCGCGAGCCAGGTTTCGTTCCAGGATGCGAGCAGACCACTTACGATCACCCAAATCAGCGACGCCAATAGGCCGAGACGTTGCCAGCGCTTGATTTGCATGCTCTCGTTTCCTTGCGCCGCTCACCATTGTGGTCGAGGACAATCCGGCCAGTCATCTTTGGCCAGCGTGTAGGATGGGTAGAGTGTAAGCGAAACCCATCCAACTTCATTCTCTTAATCAGGGCGCACCAACGATTGCTTGGTACTAGCTCCGCCCGTCAGGCGACGGGTTTCGCAAGAGCTCAACCATCTTACGAACTGACTTCAGTTCGGTCCTCATCGTCTGCCAGCGGCTCAAAGCGGCTCTTTAGCATCTCGAAGGTGTTTCGGACGATGAGCAGGCTTCCGCCGAGATGTGCATTACGTTTGTCGACGCGGCGCCACGCTTCGTCTTCTGAGCACTCGAGAAGGTAGAGCCGCGTGCGAGCGCCTAGCGCTACAGCAGTCGCCTTTGTCTCATCACGCTGGCGCCGCGACCAGAAGCCGAAATCAAGTACGACATCTAGGCCGAGCGCCAGAGACCGTGTCCAATATGTGTCGATCAGCTTCGATACCCGTTGATGAAGTTCAGCAAACTGATTCATCGGTGGATCATCGCCATACAAATTCGCCATCCATTCGTCGTGGCTGAAACGAATGGCTGGCAGCTCTTCCTCCAAGCGCCGGGCAAAGGTCGTCTTTCCCGCACCAATGTATCCGTGAATCAGGTGAGCTGTAGCCATGAAGAAATCCAATAAACGAATATGGACGTCATAGCTCAATTACGGCGTGCAATCGACTCCCGAGCCTCGTCGAAGAGGGGAAGATGTCTGCACCGGGTCACAAGCCTCCGATCGCGCTTGCAGTGGCAAACGTCCGCTCTGCTCTGGTAAGCTGGCGATTATGCCCACTCCCCAAGCGGAGTGACCACGAGCGCCGGGAAGGACAGCCGATGAATCTCCAAGCCGTCGTCTTCGACGCCTACGGAACGCTCTACGATATCCAGTCGGTCGCCGAGATCACCGAGGATGCGTTCCCGGGCTATGGCGACATCATCACGCAGGTCTGGCGGATCAAGCAGCTCGAATACACCTGGTTGCTCTCGCTGATGCGGCGCTATCAGGATTTTTCTGCCGTCACGCGCGACTCGCTGGCCTATACGCTGCGCGTGCTCGGGCTTGCCTATGAGAACGAGGCCTTCGAGCGCGTGATCGAGAAATACCTGCATCTCGATCTCTATCCCGAGGCGACCGCAGCGCTCGCCGCGCTGAAGCCGCGCAAGCTTGCCATCCTCTCCAATGGCAGCCCGGACATGCTGAATGCGCTGGTGCGCAATTCCGGCCTCGACCGGCTGCTCGATGCCACCATCAGCGTGGATGCCAAGCAGATCTTCAAGCCGAGCCCGCAGGCCTATGAGCTGATCGGCGAGGTGCTCGGCACCGCGTCTGATGAGGTGCTGTTCGTGTCCTCCAATCCCTGGGACGTCGCGGGCGCGAAAGCGTTCGGCCTCAACGTCGCCTGGATCGAGCGGGTGACGCCGGAAGCGATGGCGCTGGCTTGCGTCGAGACCGAACTCGTGGCACCGCTCACCATGTTCAGGGCGATCCGCACCCAGATGGACGAGCTCGGCTTTGCGCCGGATTATCGTGTCCGTTCACTCTCGGAACTGCCCGGGATCGCCTGAGCATCGCCGCCGCCCGTAAGTCTGGAATGAGCTGACTGGAATGAGCCTGGAATCCGTTCGCGCCTTCTTCGCCGAGAAAGCCCCCGACATATCAGTCATGGAATCCCCGATCAGCTCGGCGACCGTGACGCTGGCCGCCGAAGCCTATGGCGTCGAGCCCGGAATGATCGCCAAGACGCTGTCCTTACGCGTCGGCGAGCGCGTCATCCTGATCGTCGCCGCCGGCACCTCGCGCATGGACAACAGGAAGGTGAAGGCGCAGTTCGGCGGCAAGCCGAAGATGCTGGGGCTGGAAGAGGTCGCCGACATCACCGGCCACGAGGTCGGCGGCGTCTGTCCGTTCGGATTGAAGTCACCACTGCCGGTTTATTGCGACGTGTCGCTGAAGTCCTTCGACGTGGTGGTGCCCGCCGCAGGCTCGACCCACAGCGCGGTGCGCATCACGCCGGAACGGATGGCGGAGCTGACCGCGGCCGAGTGGGTCGACGTTTGCGAGCATAAGCCGTAGGCGACGCTAATCATCATCATCATCGTAAGGCCGCGGCTGCGCAGGTGGCGGCGGTGCGTTGTTGTAGCGCGGCGCCGGTGCGGCGCGATTGCGGGGGACCTGATGTTGCGGCGGCATCTGGTTGTTGGACTCGAACACCGCGCGGCAGCCGGTGGAGAGTTGCGGCGTATTCTGGCGCAGGCAGGCGGTGATTCGGCTCACATCCGGAATCTGATCGCTGCACAGCCGCCAGACGTCGGGCGTGCAGGCCATCTGCTGCTCCAGGGTTCCGCGATATTCTTCTGCGGCGGCGCTCTGCGCGACGATGCCGCCGATCGCAAGCGCCACGCCAAGCGCAATCCGCTCTGTTCGCATGGTTCTGATCCTTCCGATATCCCTCGAATTCTCATCAATCAATGAGACGCGGGCAGGTTCGGAACCAACAAAAAAATGTGAAGCCAGGACTGGAACCTATTCCACTCGACCGATCGTCTCGACGGCTGCAATCCACCGCGCGCTGTCGATAGCCAACGAGGCCGAAGAAGGCTTTGCGCGGCGGCGATCGGCAACAACAACCCTTTACGAAGCGTTAGCCATGTTCGGCCCGCGTCGGAACGCATCCCTGCAGCCTCCGTTGCCCTGCCAAGGAGTGCGCCATGGGAAACCTTGCGACCATCGATACGGCCCTGGACGAGATGTTGGTGAACTTAGCGGCGATCGTCCTGCGGCTGTCAAAGCCCGAAACAACGCGAACGCCGGAAGCGCGGCGGGCCCTGGCGCAATCCGTCCAACAATACGCGGTGTGCGCGGCGCGCTCGACCGATCCCCGCGTGCATGAATTGAAGTCGCAGCTGGAGCAGACGCTGAAGCCGAGTCTGCGCATTGTCGCGATCGATGGGGTGAAGGTGTCGTAGTCCGACAACCTCATTGCAAGCGATTCGCTCTAAGCCTTGGCCTTCCCGCGCGGCCGCCGCTTGCAGGTGCCGGGCAGCTTCGCGGCGAGAAAGTCGCCGAGCGCTTCGACGCGCGCGGGGCGCGGGCCGCCGGGCGGGGTGACGAGATGCACGGCGCCTTCGGCCTGCTTCCAGTCCTTCAGGATCACTTCGACGGCGCCCGACGAAATGGCATCGCCGACGATGAATTCGGGCAGCTCGGCGATGCCGAGGCCGGCGAGCAGCGACGGCATCACCGCTTCGCCGTTGTTGACGCGAAGCTGGCCGCCGGGGCGGACGCTCGCCTGCTCGCCGGCCGAATTGGTGTAGTGCCAGACGTTCGGCGTCGAGAGATAGGCGTAGCTGAAGCATTTGTGCTGGGCGAGATGCATCGGATGCGTCGGCCTGCCGTATTTCTTCAAGTAGGACGGCGCCGCGACGGTGAAGCGCGGCATGGTGAAGAGCCGCCGCGCGATCAGCGAGGAATCCGGCAGCCGCGCGATCCGCACCGCCATGTCAAAGCCTTCGCCGATGAGATCGACGCTCGCGTCGCTCAAGTGCAGGTCGACCGAGACCTCCGGATAGGCTTCAAGAAATTCCGGCAGCAGTGGTGCCACCGCCTTGATGCCGAACGTCATGGGCACCGCGAGCCGCACCAGCCCGCGCGGCGCCACCGATTGCGCCAATGCCTCGTTCTCGGCCGCCTCGCCGTCGGCCAGCAGGCGCGTCGCGCGGTCGGCGAGCTTGTGGCCGGCATCGGTCAGCGCGAGCCGGCGCGAGGTGCGGTTGAACAGGCGGGCGCCGAGCCGCTCCTCCAGCCGGGTCACCGCCTTGGAGACCGTCGCCTTGGACATCGCGAGCTCGCTCGCGGCACCCGCAAACGACCGTAATTCCACGACTTTTGCAAAAATCGCGAGCGCCTCGAAATCGGGGAGTTTTGCCATGGGGCCGGTCCAATCGGGATATTTTAGGAAACAATACGTTTCAACAGTTTCTATTTCTATACCACAGGCGGAGGCTTATCCAAGGGTCATCAGAAATTCAGGAATGGAGAAATCCAATGACCAAGAAGCTCTCGGGCAAGGTTGCCCTCGTCACCGGCGGCTCGCGCGGCATCGGCGCGGCCTCCGCCCGCGCACTCGCCGATGAAGGCGCCGACGTCGCCATCAGCTACGTCGCTTCGCCGGAAAAGGCCGAGGCCGTCGTCACCGAGCTGAAGGCCAAGGGCGTCAAGGCCCGCGCTTTCAAGGCCGACCAGGCCTCCGCCAAGGACGTGACGAAACTCGTCAACGACGTCGCCAAGGAATTCGGCCATCTCGACATCCTCGTCAACAACGCCGGTGTCGCCAACGGCGGCGCGATCGACGACGCCAACGCGGATACCGCTGCGCTGGAGCGGCAGGACCAGGTCAACGTGCATGGCGTGATCGCGGCGATCCGCGCGGCCTCGCAATTGATGGGTGAAGGCGGCCGCATCGTCACCGTCGGCTCGATGCTCGCGGACCGAGCCTCGTTCCCCGGCCTTGCCGACTACGTCGCCACCAAGGCGGCCGTGGTCGGTTACACCAAGGGCGCGGCACGCGACCTCGGCCCGCGCGGCATCACCGTGAACGTGGTGCAGCCCGGCTCGATCGACACCGACATGAACCCGAAGGACGGCGGCGAGTTCGCCGAGACCCAGCGCAAGCAGCACGCGCTGCAGCGCTTCGGCCGCCCCGAGGAAGTCGCCGCCGGCGTCGTGTTCCTCGCAAGCCCGGAAGCCTCCTTCGTCACCGGCACGGTGCTCAACGTCGACGGCGGGTTCGGCGCCTGATCCAGGCGCCAGCCGTTCAACCCAAAGGATCGCAAAAAGGAATTACGCAGATGATCGAACTCAGACCTTTCGCAAAGCTCGGCGGCGCCGATCACGGCTGGCTCAAGGCCAAGCATCATTTCTCCTTCGCCAGCCACTATGACCCGAACAACATGGGCCATGGCGCGTTGCGGGTATGGAACGACGACGAGATCGCACCGAACACCGGCTTTCCGGCCCATCCCCATGCCAACATGGAAATCATCACCTATGTGCGCGAGGGCGCGATCACTCATCAGGACAGCCTCGGCAACGAGGGCCGGACCGAAGCCGGCGACGTGCAGGTGATGAGCGCCGGCAGCGGCATCCGCCACTCCGAATACAATCTCGAGCCGACCAGGACGCGGATCTTCCAGATCTGGATCGAGCCCGTTGCGCGCGGGGGACAACCGACCTGGGGATCAAAGCCGTTTCCGAAGGCGAACCGCTCCGGCAAGCTCGTCACCATTGCGAGCGGCATCGAGGGTGACAGCGACGCGCTGCCGATCCGCGCCGACGCGCGGGTGCTGGCCACCACGCTCAAGGCCGGCGAAAGCGCGGAGTACGAACCGCAGAAGGCGCGGCATCTCTATCTCGTGCCCGCAGCAGGCGCGGTCGAGATCAACGGCGTGCGCGTCAATGCCCGCGACGGCGCTGCGATCCGCGACGAAAGCAAGTTGAAGATCACGGCGCTCGAAGATTCCGAGCTCGTGCTCGTCGACGCGGCGTAACCACACGAGAAGTCGTCATGCCCGGGCTTGACCCGGGCATCCATCCCTTCGCAAGGAGCTTTTCGAAGAGCGATGGATTGCCGGATCAAGCCCGGCAATGACAGCCAACAAAGCAACTCAACTCATCAAATCCAGTCAACGGAGACCAACATGACCAAAGTTCTCGTCCTCTACTACTCCGCCTATGGCCATATCGAGGCGATGGCCAATGCCGTCGCTGAAGGTGCGCGCGAGGCCGGCGCCACCGTCGACATCAAGCGCGTGCCCGAGCTGGTGCCGGCCGAGGTCGCCAAAGCCTCCCATTACAAGGTCGACCAGGCAGCACCAGTCGCCAAGGTCGAGGACCTCGCCAATTACGACGCGATCATCGTCGGCACCGGCACGCGCTTCGGCCGCATGGCCTCACAGATGGCGAACTTCCTGGATCAGGCCGGCGGACTCTGGGCCAAGGGCGCGCTGCACGGCAAGGTTGGCGGTGCCTTCACCTCGACCGCGACCCAGCATGGCGGCCAGGAGACGACGCTGTTCTCCGTTATCACCAACCTGCTGCATTTCGGCATGGTGATCGTCGGCATGAATTACGGCTTTGCCGGCCAGATGAAGCTCGACGAGATCACGGGCGGCGCGCCCTACGGCGCCACCACGATCACAGGCGGCGACGGCAGCCGCCAGCCCAGCGCCAATGAACTCGCCGGCGCGCGCTACCAGGGGCGTCAGATCGCCGAGACTGCCAAGAAACTGCACGGCTGAGCTGCACGGCTGAGCTTCACCGCCAAGCACGCGGTTGGGCGGCATTCACCCCAGGAAATGCCGCCCGAGCCTCAGGCTCGCGTGATGTCCGCGTGAGGCGGAATGCTCTCAACCGGTGCGGAAGCAGGCGCGGTCGACAGCCACCAGTCGTCGCCGGCAAACCAGCAGGTGTCGTCGGGCGCATCCCCTCGCCGCAGCGACTGTACACGTTCCCATCCCTTGCCGAACGCCTCGGCCAATCGGCGCGCGGCATCGGAATCCTGAAGCCCCGCACACCCGATGAACTGGGCCCGGCTGAGAAATTTGGCCGGCCAGGCCGTCCCCTGCTCCGGCCGTGTGATCATCAACATGCCGCCGAGCATGCCCTCGGGCGCCAGCGGAAACACCAGCCGCCCGCCCGGCCGCAAAGCCTCGAGCCATTCCACGGCCGGCTGCGCCGCGCCCGCGCAGACATAGATCACGTCGACATCAGGCAGATCGGACGCAATGCCCGAGCGTTCGCGCAGCTCGACCGTGGCGATGTCCTTCAGATTCTTGCGCGCAAGCGCCGCCAGTCGTTCGTCGATCTCATAGCCATAGACCCGACCATTGGGTCCGACGAGCTCGGCGAGGATGGCGGTGTAATAGCCGGTGCCGGCGCCGATCTGGACCACGGTCTCGCCCTCCCTCACGCCGCAGCCGCTGAGCCAGTAAGCGTGCGCGCCGGGCATGCCGATGTTGATGCCACGTGCCGGATCCAGCGCCAGCAGCACGTTCTGATACAGAAAGGCGGGATCGTCATCGGGGGTCACGACATAGGGGTGCCCTCCCAGCGTGATCGACCACGGGCCGGGCCCTGCGAAGGCCTCGCGCCTGACGGTGCGAAAGGCCTGCTCGAGGCGCGGGTCCGTGGCCCTGGCCGCGGCGCAGATCAACTGCGCAAAGAACGTGCGAAGTTTTCCCGAACGATCGTCCATGTCGCCTCCTGGCTGTGGAGGTGACGATAGCACAATCAGTGCGATTTCGAGTGGCGCTGCAACCCGCAGGCGCTGGAGACCTTAGCGCGCGGCCTTGTCCATCGCCTGCGCAGGATCCGTCAAGCGCGTGCCGGAGCCGGTGCCGGCCGAGGTCGCCAAAGCCTCCATTACAAGGTCGATCAGGCAGCCCGCGTGTCTTACTGCGCGATACCGACCCCACGGACCGCCGTCGGCGAGCGGCGCCATCGCGATTGCGACAGACGCGCAAACAGCTCCTGTCCCGGCCGCTCGATCAGATAGTAGCTGACGCTGGCGACGGCGACGAGAACGACAAGAAACAGCAACGTCGCCATGATCGGCAACACCTGTCCGCCGAGCAGGATCAGCTTGCCCGCTTCGCCTCCGAGCGCCGAGCTGACGCCCTCGGTGGTCGTCAACACGCGCCCTGTGACCTTCTCCGCGATCGAGACCGGACGATCGACAAAGTTGAAGATGATGAACGCCTGCCACATGTAGACCGAATAGGAGACCTTGCCGAGCCAGTCATTGACCCTGTTCGACATCAGGCGCGAAACCGGTCCAGCTTCGAACGCGAACACGAAAACGGCGGCTGCAAAGACCAACGGTGCGAAAAACGACGTTTCGCCGCGGCCGGCTGCCGACACGTACCAAACGATGCCGATCAGCATCGCCAATTCGGGGAACCTGGAATCGAGCGCGCCTCTCGGCGTAATCTGAAACAGCCGATACGTCAGATGGCCGACGAAGAATCCGTACAGGCAGCGGACAAATCCGAAGTCGTAGCTGACGTCGATGCCATGCGGAGCGAACAGGACAAGCACCGACACACTGATCGCTAGTATCATCCCGATCAGGCTCAAGGCAGCGAACCGGAATCGCGCCAGCCATGTCGAGCTGACAACCAGCACCGCCGCGAAAACGAGATAGGTCCAGAACTCTGCACAGATGCTCCAGCTCGGCGGATTCCAGGTCAAATGCCGGACGAGGCCGAACGATTGCCCAAGGGCCAGATTGACCGGAAGGGTGTCGAGCGAATTGGCGCCTGCAAACGGCGGCAGATAAAACGCCGCGCCGCGCGCCGCGAGCACGGCCTTGGCAATTTCGGCGGCCACAAACGCCAGCAGCACGACAGCGTGGAGTGGCCACAGTCGGCCGAACCGACGAACGGCGAATGCGGCCAAATCGCCCGATGTTTTTAACCGACCACCATAGCTGTAGGTGATCACGAAGCCGCTCAGCACGAAGAAAAAGTCGACGAACAGATAGCCGTTACGAACGAAATCGAGCGGGTAGATGGCACTGTAGAGATTGAGGTGAAACAGCGCAACAAGCAACGCGGCAATTCCGCGCCAACCGTCGAGCACCCGAAAATGCATCTTCGTGGTTTCTGCAGCCAGTTCCATCTCATTCCTCGCGTGACGGTCTTCCCAACGCGCGTCCGACCAATTGTGAAAGTCGTGGGGAACGGCGCACAGCTTGCGCGGCGTAGTCGCGCAACACGTAAGGGATGCCGCGCCAGCCGATCGCGATGCTCGCATCGGTCAGTGGAACCGGCTTGGCGGCGAAACGGCGCTTGAAAGCGTAATTGCCGACGCTGAAGTCGAAGCGGCGAACGCCCTGCGCGTGGAGCGCGGCCATGGTGCGTTCGACGACGAGCTTGCTCGGCGAACAATGCGACCAGCCCTCACCGGCATTGCTGATCCTCAACACCGCGAAATAGTCGCCGTGCCGGATTCCGAGCATGGTCGCGACAACCGCCTCCTCGCAGGAGAGCGCCGACACCACCACATAGCCTTGCGCGAGCCCGCGCCTGACCAGATTGCGGTAGAAGCTGCCGTGACTTTCGTCGTTGAGCACGAAGTTGAGGCCGAGACTGCGCATGCGGCGCTGCTGCTGGCCGTCCATCACATCGACGAGCTTCAAGGCTTCGTCGACCGAATCGATCATGCGAAATGCCGCACCTTGGTGGCGGTTGAAGACGCGCCAGTAGCGCGGCATCTGGATTCGTTTAATCGAGTCGCGATAGGCCTCGAAGTCCTCGCCCACTTCGACGATGTTGCCGTTGAGCGAACTGGAGCCGTCCCGGCCAAGCATGGCGAGCGGATTGATGCCGCGTCCAATACGGCGGGGCATTTTTCGCAGGCGAACCAGATCAACACCGCCCGGCACCTTGCGCAGCCCGGCGAGCAGCGCCTTGACGACGGCGCGGGCCTCCGCGGGTTCGAAGGCGATGCCTGCCCGCAAGATCGGCGCGTTGTAGTCGGTGACGTTCAAGTCGGCGAATTCGACGATCCGCACGCTGTGGCGCACGTGACGAATCAACGGCACGAGAGCGACCTTCCGCGCCGTGGTGGCGTCGCTCACAATCGCCACGAGTGGCGAGGCGTTCTTGAAAGCACCGTACCAGACATCGAACCATAGCGGATGTTGAAAGGCCGTCTCCTGACCATCGGCAGTCCAGCCGGAAGCGGCCAGAGTCCAGTCGGCAACAAAATCAACCTTGAATCCCGACGCGGACACAGAGGATGCGCGTCCGATGCTTCGCTCGGCTTCCACGATCGCCATCGCCCATCAACTTCCTTCACCCGGCCCTTGCCCCGATCGTTCGACGGCACGACCGTGCGATCCCGGTCCGTGCTCGCCGCCAATCGCCGCCAATCTTCACTCCGCCCGAATGAATTTATGCATTGTTCAGAGTTCGGGTGGACGCTCAAGCCTGGGTTGTTATCCCGCGAAAATGGGGGTCAATGCAATCGCAGCGGCCGATGGTAAGACAATCACAGGGATATATGGCTAACTTCCTCGCCGGATGGAACTGCGGGCTGCCTCCCCTGTCATCCCTTCGGAATCCCTAACGCAAGCCCGCAAGCAGCATGAGCAAACCGGTAGAATACAAAGCGCTGTTTCTCGGCGCGGGGCCGCAAATGCAGTGTGGGGTCGGCCAATTCACGCACCTGCTGCGTGAGGCCGTCGAGCAGCTCGACCGCACCAACTGCACGGTGTTAACCTTGACGCGATCGGCGGGTTCCCTCGGCGAGATCTGGCGCGCAATCGGCTCGGCCCAAACCGTGGTTTGCAACTTCCCGATCGTCGCCTGGAAACGCGTGATTTTGCGGCCGCTTCTGGCACTTGCGTTCGCGCGGTTGCGCGGCCGGCGCGTCGTCCTGATTCAGCACGAATGGGCAAGCCTGCACTGGCTGCGTCGCCTCACCTACCTCCCGGCTTTGCTGCTTGCAAACACGATCGTGATGTTCTCGCCGCAGGTACGCCGCGAACTCGCGAGCGATCCGATCATAGGCCGAACCGCAGCGAAATGCGTGCTCGCCCCGCTGCCACCCAATATCGAGGCCCCTTCGCAAACGACCGACACCCCGCTGCGCCGACGGCTGAAGGCCGCGCGCCAAGACGGCCGCATGGTGATCGGCCATTTCGGATCGATCTATCCGGGCAAGCAGCCCAACACGTTGCTCAACGTCAGCGCCATTCTCCGCGATCGCGGACACCGTCCGCTCACCGTCTACATCGGGTCCTTCATCAAGGCGCTCGACAACGTTGAAGCGGGTTTTCATTCGCGGTTGAGCGAGCTCGGATTATCGGACGACGTGATCGTCTCAGGCTACGTCGATTCCAGCGCGGAGGTATTCGGGCTGTTCGGCGAGGTCGATGCGTTCTGCTATCCGCTCGAGGAAGGCTTGACGGCGCGCCGCGCCAGTATCCTCACCGCCGTGCAAGCCGGCCGTCCCGTGATCGTCACCGGCCCCTCCCACGCTGACGAGTTCGATCACCACTTGCGCTTCAAGAGCTTGATCGAGCACGGCGCCATCGTCCTGGTGCCGCGTGGCTCGAGCGACGACGTGTACGCCGACGCGATCCTCAACTCGCTCGAGCGATCGGCGGCATATCCTCCGCTCGATTTCCCAAGCTGGTGGCATGACGCGGCGAGCGCGATCAAGGCGCAGCTTTAGACTGCGCGGCTTACTCGGCGAGACGGAACCGCCCGAGATAATGCAAGCCGAACATCGCCACCATCATGGTGAACCACATCTGATCGGCGCGATCGAAGAAGAAGCTCTCCAGCGACGACAAATATAGTCCGAACAGCCAGACCTGGAGCAGCGCTTGCGCCAGCGGTCCGTCGTTGCCGCCTTCGCCGGCGCTATGGAAATCCCGCAAGGGCTTGATGACAAACGCCGCGATCAGCAGCGCCAGCCCCGGCAGCCCCAACGCAAGCGTAATATCCAGATATCCGTTGTGGCTGTGGGCGGCGGTCGCCGCCCACTCCATGCCCTGCGGCAAGTTTCGAACGGCAGCGCTGCCCCAGAACGCCGAGAATCCATATCCGGTCCAGAGCTTCAGCCGCGCCGCCTCCAAACCAAACGTCCAGATGTCGGTGCGGCCCGTAAAGCTTGCATCCAACGGCAGCGCCCTGGAAATCGACGCGAGGATCTCGCTCATCACGCTGCCGATGCCGATCATGTTGAGCAGCACGAGCGGCGTCAGCAGGACCACCGCGCGGAACCAGAACGAACGAATCATCGAGGAAAGCGACGTCAAGACCAACACGCCGAAGCAGAGCGCCAGTGCGCTTTTTCCTTCGGCTTTGATCAAGAACAGAAGCGTCAAACCAACCGCGACCCCGCCGGCCAGCCACGAACCGGCGCGCATGATGTAAATGCCGAGAAACAGCAGCATCGCCATCATGCCCGCGGCCATGTTCTTGTGTCCGAACACGCCGCGCCAAGCCCCGGCCAGCGCCGGTTCCTGGGCGTCCGTCGCCAGATGTATCGACAGATTCGGCGCCAGCAGGAAGCCGAGATAGCAAACCGTCAGCAACGTCAGGATCGCGGTCGCGAGCCAGTTTCTTAGTTCGGTCTGAGTTCTTGGCAATAACATCAACGATGCAGCCACCGTGGCGACGCTGATCGCAAGCAAGAACCGGCGGGCCGACGTGCCGGGCTCGATCGACATCATCACCATCACGACGATCCATCCGCCTATGGCGAGATAGGACGGCGAGAGCAGCGTCGCAAATCCCCTCGCGCCGTCGCGCATCGTCAGCGCGACCGTCAGGACTGCAAAGCCGGCAAACGCTGCGTAGGTCCAGGCCTCGTTACCCATGGTCACTTCGGTGAGCAGCATGTCGCTGAGATCGATGAACGGGTGCATCGATATCCAAGCCAGCAGCAACGCACCGATGAAAGCGGCCGCCCGCGCGATATCGACGAGCAGCAGCCCACGAAGCTCTTCGGCGATGGCGCCAAAATCGGAAACCGCAGAAAGCTGGGTCAAGAACCGGCTCAAGCTGTAATCTTCGAAGCTTTGTAGGGTTGAGGTTCGATACCGATCGCCGCCAGCAGTCCGCCGGCGGCCACGATCATCGGATGCAGGGCGATCAGCGGTGTCCACCCGGTCAACAGTAAGCGGAACGCGCGGAGCACCGAGAGCGGCAGCAGCGCCAGCACCTTGGCGGTGAGCCTCAGGCGCGACCATCGCGTATCCGCGACCTTGCGCTGAACGCGATAGTTGATCGCGCCGATTCGAAGTCCGCGCAGCGCGATCCAGGATGGGCGTGTTCTCGTGTCCGGAACGGTCTCGACGATGACCGCTTCCGCGACCCAGTAGAATTCCAGTCCGATCCGCCGGCAGCGGGTGAAGAAATCGACATCTCCGCCGCCGAGAAAATTGAAACGAAGATCAAAGGGGGGACTGCCGAGCTTTTCGAACACGCCACGCCGGATCAGACAGTTTCCGCAACCGTAGATGATCGGCACGTGACCACTGGTTTCATATGCGGGGCGAAACGCCGGATGTTGCTGCAGTCCACGCTTGGCCTCGTCATGGAAGTGCTGAAACACCGGCCCACCAACGATGTCGGCGCCTGTCGCCTCGGCCGCTTGCACCATCCGCTCCAGCCAGTCCGGCGCGGCGATCTCGTCATCATCGATCATCAGGAAGTTGGTCGCATTCGGAAAGATCGCTTGCGCCGTCTCAAACGCCGCGTTGATCGCCTGACAATTGCCCTGCCTTGGCTCGACCACACAAAGGCCATTCAGTTTTCCGGATTGCAGGAATTCATTGGCGACAGGCACGCTACCGCGTGCCGATGCATCGTTTTCGACCATCACAACGGCAAAACGCCGATCCGAGCGCTGGCCGGCCAGCGACTGAAGCGTTCTTTGCAAATCGTCCGGACGGCGGAAGCAGGGAATGCAGACGACGATGTCGACCGAAGAATCAAGAGCGGCCGACGTTATCACGACTTCGCGGGAAACGGCCGGGGTAAGCTTGCTGTCGTTTGGCAATATGGTCTCGATGTTACTCATGATGCTTGCAAGAGAGCGCCTTCGAGGCGCTGTTAGGTGAGCTTTCGGCGATACTCTTCGATCACGTCGAACAATGGTTTCGGTTTGAATTCGGCATCAAGCGGTAGCGGGCGGTTCGGCATGCCGTCGGCGCGCTTGAAGTAGGTCGGCACCCAGGTGTATCGATCGGTCAGCCCCCACGTCAGGATCGCCTTTGGCCGGACCACTTCGCAACACGCGCCAAGGAATTCGGCAGCCGTTGCGGCGACAAGCGCATCCCGCTCCTTGATTTTTCCAGGCAAGTCGAAATCGATCACATCGAGCTCTGTGATGAGAACGTCGAGCTTGAGAGCGACAATCTCGGCCAAAAGCGACTGCAATCCGTCGCGATCGATCCCGCGCCCGGCAAATAGATGCGCTTGCAGGCCGACCGCGTGCAGAGGCACGTCCCGATCCCGCAGCCATCGCAGCAACTGAATCAAGCTGCGGCGCCGGGCCTCGAAGCGCGCGCCGCGGTATTCAACGTCATATTCGTTAAGCACGAGTTTAGCGTCCGGATCCGTTGACGCCGTGGCCTTCAACGCAATCGGTAGGTATTCCGGTCCGAGCCGGTTCATCCAGATCGAAGGCCGGATGGAAGACCGGTCCTGCGGCGAATCGATCAGCGGTTCATTCACCACGTCCCACGAGGGAACGGCGCCTCGGTATCGAGACACAACTGTCTCGATATGATCGACCAGTTCCCGCTCGGCCTCCGCCGCGCTGGCAAGCTCGGAGGTCCACGCCGGGAGCGCGCCATACCAGGCCAGCGTATGGCCGCGAATTCCGAGGTGGTTCTGGCGCGCGAAATCAACCAGCGCATCGGCATTCTCGAACCGATATTCGTCCCGTTTCGGGTGAATGTCCGACCACTTCATTTCCCCTTCCGGGACGATCATGTCGCACATTCTGGCGATTGTGGCGCGGTAGGTCGGATCGGACGCCAGCGCCCCGGCGCGCACCGCGGCACCGTAGGGAATCAGCGTTGATTCAGCTGAACCCAAAGGCCTCCGCGATTCCGCAAAAGCGGCGGCGCCCGAGAGACTCAAGGCGAGGCCGGCAGCCGTTTGAGTCAGAAATTTACGCCGGGATGGAAGCGACATCGTCATGGAATCGCGCAACAAGTTTCGGGCGGGTTGCCGCCTGGGCCATTTTGCCAATCAGCAGCAAAATCCGGTCCAACGGAAGTGATCAGAACTGCACCCTCTGCCGGTGTGGTTAACATGCCCGATTAACCACCTTGCATTTGCTCGCGCAAAAACGCGTGCCGCGGCATTGATCTTGCTCTCTTGGGCCTGCCATAGAACTGTCCGCAGGACATCATGAGTTTCAACGCCTTCGAACAGACGCCCGAGCGGAACAGCGTCGCGCTGTTAACCCCGACCTATGAGCGCGATCTCTCGCTCTGCGCATTGCTTTGCGACAGCGTCGACCACCATGCCCGGTCGTTCTCCAAGCACTATCTGCTGGTTCCTGATTCCGACCTCGCACTGTTCTCCCGCTTCGAGGGGCCGCAACGAACAGTCCTGCCGGCAAGCCAATTCCTGCCCCGATGGCTGCGGCCCCTGCCCGCCATCATCCGCCGTCAACGGCGCCAGCATTGGTGGTCGCTTCGCGCCAGACCCGTCAGCGGCTGGCACATTCAGCAGATTCTCAAAATTGCATCGGCGGCAACGCTCCCGCATTCGCGCTTCTGCATTCTCGATTCGGACGTTGTGCTTTTCCGCGATTTTGATCTGGCGCGCTTTCAAGCTCCTCAACCGCTCCCATTGTACTGGGCACCGAAGGGCATCACGTCGGATCACGTCAGACATGCGCGATGGATCGAGACCACGCATCGTCTGCTCGGCCTGACGGCGCCCTCACTCCCCGCCGCAGACTTCATTGGTCACATCATATTTTGGGATCAACCGGCGGTCCGCCGCATGATCCGCAAGATCGAAAGTACCACCCGACGTGACTGGATCGAGGCCCTGTGCCGCACCCGGGAATTTTCCGAATATCTGCTGTACGGCTATTTCGTGCAGAACGAGGCGGACTTGTTCGCCATGCACGCGCCTTCCTTGCAGACCGGCTGCATCAGCTATTGGGACGAGTTCAAGCTCGATAAGGCGGCACTCGTTCGTCTTCTCGGCACGGCCACCGCGGACGACTTCGCCTTTTCCGCGACTTCCTTTTCAGAAACGCCAGCGGCAACCATCCGCGACGTCATCGACCAACAGCGGCCGCGGCCGCGCTCGCCCGTCGGGCTGCAAGGGCCAGCAGGACTTGACGTGCGATGATGATCGGGCTGGCCAGCATCAATCTGACCGCCAACGCGCTGTCCGCGGCTCTTGGACTGCTGGGCGTTTTCGTTTTCACGCGGCTATTCGCCCCGCACGAATACGGCGTCTATCTTCTCGGCGTCGGGTTCGCGTCCGTCGTCAGCACGTTCCTGGCAGGCTGGTTCCGCAACTTGATCTTGAGCGAGCACGCGCGGGAAGACGGCCCCGATATTCGCGGTCTCGTTCTTCGAGGCTATATCCTGTGCTGCCTCATCGCGCCCGCCACCTATGGATTGGGACTCCTCGTCGGCCTCGAGGCGGCGCCGACTGCCGCGGCGGTAGCGCTCGCCATCGCCATTGGCCTGTTCGAGCTTACGCAGGATCTGGCGCGTGCCCGCCTCCGCGCGCTCGAAGCGCTGAAGGGAACACTGGCTCGCGCCATATCGGCTCTCTGCCTCGGCGTGACGGTCGCCTTCGTCGCACCTGAAGGCGCTTTCCTACTCAGCTCGGCGGCGCTCGCCTGCTGCGTTGCCGTGGTCGTGCAATGGTCGACGACCTGGCGCGGAAGCAGGAGCAAGTCCGATACGTCGATTCGATCCGTTGCGCTCCAGGGCCTGCCGCTCACGCTCTCGCTCACATTGCTTGCGGTGTCGAGCGTGACCGACCGCTTCATGATCGCGAATTTGATCGGGTCGGCGGATACCGGCAGGTACATTGCGGGGCTCGACCTCGTCCGGCAGACGTTGATGATGCCGGCGATGAGTGCCGCCGCCGCCTTCATTCCGATGGCCGTGCAAATCAATTCCAGCCGGGGCCGCGACGCAGTACGGTCGCATCTGGCCGAATGCGTCGAGCTGCTGTTCGGGGTGACGTTGCCCGCGTGCCTCGGCTTCGCCGGGATCTCTGCGCATATTGCCAACGTGGTCTTTGGCGCTGATTTTCGGCAAGTTGCCGCGCAAACCATGCCCATTCTCGCCGTTGCGGTCGTCTTCCAGATTCTTACGCAACAGTACCTTCACGCCAGCTTTCTGCTGTCCCGGCGAAACAGCTTCTACCTGATCAACATCAGCGCGATCATCGCCGCCAACGTGGTGTTGTCCTATGTCTTCGTCAGTGAGTACGGCCCGCTCGGCGCCGCGTGGGCGAGACTTTGCGCCGATGCGTTCGGATTTGTCGTCGCGCTTGCACTCTCCAGGCGCGCGTTCCCCGTTCCGATCCCGATCGCCCGGCTGGCACTGGTCATGATCGCGGGCCTGCTCATGGCCTCGGTCGTCACAATGGCCGATGCAAGCCTACGTATCTCCGATTTCGCGGCCTGCGTCACCTTGGTGACGGTGGGCCTGACGACTTATCTCGCCTTATGCTGGCTGTTCGACATCTGCCACGCGCGCAGGCGGCTGCGAACCGGCCTGGCACTCGCTCGTTTGAAACTGGCAGACATTGGCGTGCAGTGGGATCTTCGAAGGAAGCGATCGATCGCGACAGCGACGCGGCGCCATGTCGGGGAGTAACGGTCGATTAACCTTTGCTGCAAGGCGCGACGTGGCTTGCGATGAGGCCGCGCGCAGCGCTCGACTTAAACGCTTTGTTTGCCATTTCGGTGAATAGTCCCTCAATGAGTATGGTTAATTTTCCCTGTTGCGTTGGTTACGCACCTATATTCCGGGTGCGAGGCGTAAAGCGAAGAGTAACCCCTCAGCCCGCGATCGTTGGAATGAAAGCT
>Ga0102590_1002648_pt1 | contig 20480 bp, 14 predicted proteins | sample AraplaMF_Col_mMF_FD_76859 | JGI IMG/M metagenome (GOLD analysis project Ga0102590, IMG submission 76859) | Arabidopsis root microbial communities from the University of North Carolina, USA - plate scrape MF_Col_mMF | ecosystem: Host-associated > Plants > Roots > Endosphere | place: USA...
GGTGCCGGTGATGGCGACGAACGGCGCATCGGGCACATGGCGGCGGCGCTCCCGGCAGAACAGTTCGATGTCGCCGATCACCTCGATGCCGGCCTCGCGCGCCGCCAGCACGCTCCAATGCGGCGCCGGATGGGTGAGCGGCACGCCCGGCGTCAGCACCAGCGCCGCAAAGCCCTGCCACGACACCGTGCGCAGATCGGCGGTGATGAAGCCGGCCCGCGCCGCCTCGACCAGCCGGTCGACGCTGTCGTCGCCGGCCACCACTTCCGCGCCGCCAGCCTTGAGCGCATGGCAACTCGCCAGCCCCGAGCCGCCGAGCCCGAACACCGCGACCGTCTTGCCGGCAAACGAGGTGACGGGGATCATGGTGTCACCATCACGCCCCGCACCGACCTCATCCTGAGGAGCCGCGCTCTTGCGCGGCGTCTCGAAGGATGGCTCCAAGTCTGTGCCTCATGGCCATCCTTCGAGACGCATCGCTTCGCGATGCTCCTCAGGATGAGGGTGTGTGCGTTTCGTTCGACGGTTAGCATGAATGCTGCCATGGGCCCGCCGTCACCTCAGCTTCAGCGTCGACAGTCCGACCAGCGCCAGCATCACCGAGATGATCCAGAACCGGATCACGATCTGCGGCTCGGTCCAGCCCTTCTGCTCGAAATGGTGATGCAGTGGCGCCATCCGGAACACGCGCTTGCCGGTGAGCCTGAACGACACCACCTGAACGATCACCGAGACCGCCTCCAGCACGAACAGTCCGCCGATCACGCCAAGCACGATCTCGTGCTTCACGGCAACGGCGATGGAGCCGAGCATGCCGCCCAGCGCCAGCGATCCGGTATCGCCCATGAAGATCGAGGCTGGCGGCGCGTTGAACCAGAGGAAGCCGAGCCCGGCGCCGAGCACGGCGCCGCACAGCACGGCGAGTTCACCGGTACCGGCAACATAACTGATCTGCAGATAGTCCGAGAACACCAGGTTGCCGGCGAGATAGCAGATCATGCCGAAACTGGCGGCGGCGATCATCACCGGGACGATGGCGAGGCCGTCGAGACCGTCGGTGAGATTGACCGCGTTGCCGGCGCCGACCACGATGAAGGCGCCGAAGATGACGAAGAACCAGCCGAGGTTCAGCACCACGTCCTTGAAGAACGGAATCACCAGCGCACTGGAAATCGAGCCGCGGCCGAGCTTGATCAATGCATAGCAGGCCACGGCCGCAATCAGGCTTTCGATCGCCAGGCGGGTGATGCCGGAGAAGCCGGCGTGGGTCTGCTTGGTCACCTTGAGGTAATCGTCGTAAAATCCGACGAATCCGAAACCGAGCGTCACCGCCAGCACGATCCAGACATAGGGATTGAGCAGGTTGGCCCACAGCAGGGTGGAGACCACCAGTCCCGACAGTATCATCAGCCCGCCCATCGTGGGCGTGCCCTTCTTGGCAAGATGGGATTGCGGACCGTCGGTGCGGATCGGCTGGCCCTTGCCCTGACGCAGACGCAGATGGTCGATGATCCACGGTCCGAACAGGAACACGAACAGCGCTCCCGTCCCCACGGCGCCACCGGTGCGGAACGTGATGTAGCGAAACACGTTCAGCCCGGGAAACGTGCCGGAAAAATCAACGAGCCAATAAAACATTCAAACCGCCTTACATCGCCGCGTCGTCATGCGCGGCTTGGCCGGGAAAGCGCTTTTCCAGCGCGTTGACAATCGTTTTCATGCGTGAGCCGAGCGAGCCCTTGACCATAATGACGTCACCGGCCCGAACCGCGCCAACCACCTGCGATTCGAGCTCCGCCGCGCTCCCGGCATAGCCTCCCCGCTTGCCGGAGGAAAGAGCATCCCACAGATTGCGCATCATCGGTCCGCAACAAAATACCGTGTCGATGGCGTTGACCTTGACGGCTTCGTTGAGGCCGCGGTGCAGCTCCGGGCTGGACGGCCCCAGCTCCAGCATGTCTCCGAGCACCGCGATGCGGCGTCCGTGACGGCCGACGGCGGCCTGGCCGAGCACGTTCAACGCCGCGCTCATCGAGGCCGGATTGGCGTTATAGCTCTCGTCGATCAGCGTGGCGTCGCCGCCGGCGACGCCCAGTGGGCGGCGGACGCCGCGGCCCGCCGCCGGCTGGACCTGCGACAGGGTCAGTCCGGCCTGCGCCACATCGGCCCCGGCGAGCGAGGCCGCAGCCATCACCGCCAGCGAATTCATCGCCATGTGCCGGCCCGGCATGCCCAGCTTGTAGGTCACGTCGTGCCCCAGAATGTCGGCGTGCACCGCCGAACAGGCCGGATGCAGCGACACATCGATCAGCCGCGCGTCGGCCTCCGGGTGCGCGCCGAACGAGACGATGCGCGCCACGCCGGCTGTCCCGGCCTGGCGGCGCAGCCGCTCGAATTGAGCATTGTCGCGGTTGAGCACGGCGGCGCCGCCGGGCTCGACACCCAGAAAAATTTCCGCCTTGGCATCGGCGATCGCCTCGACACTGGCGAAGAATTCGAGATGCACCGGCTCCACCGTGGTGACGATGGCGACATGCGGCCGCACCAGCTTGACCAGCGGCTCGATTTCGCCGGCATGATTCATCCCGATCTCGAAAACGGCAAAATCGCAGGCTGCCGGCGCGCGCGCCAGCGACAGCGGCACGCCCCAGTGATTGTTGAACGAGGCCACCGAGGCGTGGGTCTTGCCCTGCGCGGCGAACACCCGCAGCAGTGCTTCCTTGGTCGAGGTCTTGCCGACCGAACCGGTGACCGCGATGACGCGCCCGCCGAGCCGTGTCCGCGAGGCGCGCGCCAGATCCACCAGACCGGCGAGCACGTCGTTCACCAGCAGCAGCGGCGCATCGGCGGCGAATTTTTCGCGCTGCGCGGTCTCGACCACCGCCACCGCCGCGCCGGCGTTGAGCGCGGCGGCGACAAAGTCGTGGCCGTCATGCACGTCGCCCTTGATGGCGAAATAGGCGTCACCCGGAGCAATGGTGCGGCTGTCGATCGAAATCCCGCCGATGCCGTCGGGCAGCGCGCCGCTGGCGGTCGCCCCCATCGCCTCGGCCATCGCCAAACACGTCCACAACGGCTCGCGCGTCATGCCACCCTCGAAGTCAGTGCCGCGGCCACGGCATCGTGATCGCTGAACGGCAGCACGCGGTCACCGACGATCTGCCCGGTCTCGTGCCCCTTGCCGGCGATCAATAGCGCATCGCCCGGCTGCAGCGACAACACCGCGTCGCGAATGGCCTCGGCGCGGTCGCCGATCTCGCTGGCACCTTTCGCCGCCGCCAGGATGGCGGCGCGGATCGCGGCGGGATTCTCGCTGCGCGGATTGTCGTCGGTGACGAAGACGCGATCGGCCTGCGCGGCGGCGATCGCGCCCATCAGCGGCCGCTTGCCGGCGTCGCGGTCGCCACCGGCGCCGAACACCACCACCAGCTTGCGCCTGGCATAGGGCCGCAGCGCCTGCAGCGCCTTGGCCAGCGCGTCGGGCTTGTGCGCATAGTCGACGAACACCGGCGCGCCGTTGTGCTCGCCGACCAGTTCGAGCCGTCCCTTGGCGCCTTCGAGATGCTCGATCGCGGCAAACACCCGGTCCGGATCGCTGCCGGTGCCGATGGCGAGGCCGGCCGCGACCAGCGCGTTCTCGATCTGGAATTCGCCGACCAGCGGCAGCCGGATCGGATATTTCCGCTCGTGATATTCGAGCGTCAGGCGCTGGGCAAAGCCGTCGATGGCAACGTCGACCAGACGAATCCCGTCGCCAATGCCGTCACCGCGGCGGCCGACCGAGACGATCCGCAGATCGCGCGCGCGGGCCACCTCGATGACCTGGTGCGAACAATCATGATCGGCTGCGATCACTGCCGCGCCATCGGTCATCACCAGATCGCGAAACAGCCGCAGCTTGGCGTTGAGATAGTGCGCAACATCCGGGTGGTAATCCATGTGATCGCGCGACAGATTGGTAAAGGCGCCGGCGGCGATGCGCACGCCGTCCAGCCGGTATTGGTCGAGGCCGTGCGAGGAGGCTTCGAAGGCGAGATGCGTGACGCCTTCGCCGGCGATTTCGTCGAGCTGACGATGCAGCGCGATCGGATCCGGCGTGGTCAACGATCCGTAGACGGTGCGGTTCGGCGACACCAGGCCGATGGTGCCGATGCTTGCCGAGCAATGCCCCAGCGCCTGCCAGATCTGCCGCGCGAACGCGGCAACGGAGGTCTTGCCGCTGGTGCCGGTCACCGCGGCAATGGTGGTCGGCTGGCGCGGATAAAACCGCGCCGCGGCCAGCGCCAGCGCGCGTCGCGGATTCGGCGTGCTGACGAACGGCACGCGGAGCTTGTCCGCGGGACCATGATCGCCGACCACGGCGACGGCTCCCGACGCGATCGCCTGTTCGATGAAGCGTCCGCCGTCGGTCTTGCTGCCTGCCAGCGCAAAGAAAATGTCGCCGGGCTTCGCGGCGCGACTGTCCATGGCGAGACCGGTGACGGTCAACGCGCCGGCCGGCGCATCGATCGCCGCATCATCGCCGAAAAGATCGCGAAGCTTCATGCTGTTCCAATGTGGCCGCGGAGAATTCGCGGATCGGCCGCCGGGATCCCGTGGACGCAACGCCACGCAAACCGCATTTCGCGCCGGCTGTAAAGTGCCGAGCCGGCTTACTGCGTCACCCTGGATGCCGCAAGAATAAGGCGATCGGCGGGCGGCAGGTCGAAGCGCGGCTCGAGGCCCAGAAGCGGCGCGATCCGTGCAATGACCTTGCCGCCGGTCGGCACCGCGTTCCAGCCCGACGTAATGAAGCCATGCGTCTCCGGCAGCGCCTTCGGCTCGTCCAGCATGACCAATAGCTGATACTGCGGATTATCCGCCGGAAGGATCGCGGTAAACGAGTTCAGCACCTGCTTCTTGGAGTAGCGGCCGCCGACCACCTTTTCCGAGGTGCCGGTCTTGCCGCCGATGTAATAGCCTTTGACGTCGGCCTGCTTGGCGGTTCCGATCTCGGCATTCAGCCGCATCATATAGCGTACCTTTTCGGACGTTTCGGGCTTGATGACCTTCTTGGCCATCGCCTTGGCGTCTTCTTCCGAGCGCTTCAGGAAGGTCGGCGGGATCAGGTAGCCGCCGTTGACCATCGCGTTGATTCCCATCACCGCCTGCAGCGGCGCCACCGCGATGCCGTGACCGAAGGCGATGGTGATGGTGTTGAGCTCGCCCCAGCGCTTCGGCACGATCGGTGAGGCGCTTTCGGGCAATTCGGTGCGCAGCCGGTCGAGCTGGCCGACCTTCTTCAGAAACGCCCGATGCGCCTCGACGCCCTGCCCGAGCGCGACCCGCGCCGCGCCGACGTTCGAGGAGAACGTGAAGACCTCGGACAGCGAGATCGAACGCCCGAGCGGATGGGTGTCGTGGATGGCGAACTTGCCGTAATGCAGCGCGCCGCGCGCGTCATACAGCGTGTTCAGCGTCGCCTTGCCGGAATCCAGCGCCATCGCCAGGGTCAGCGTCTTGAAGGTCGAGCCCATCTCGAAAACGCCGGTGGTCAGGCGGTTGATGCGATCGGGATCGTGCGCTTCCTTCGGATTGTTTGGATCGAAATCCGGCAGCGACACCAGTGCGACGATCTCGCCGGTCTTGACGTTGGAGACCAGTCCCGACGCGGCCTTGGCCTTGTACTTTTCCTTGGCCTTGAGCAGTTCGTCACGCAGCGCGTGCTCGACGCGCAGGTCGACCGACAATTCCACCGGCCGCTGCAGCCGGTCGGTGGCGAAGCCGGCGCGATGCAGGTCGGCGAGACCGTTGGTGTCCAGCCACTTCTCCATCCCGGCGATGCCCTGGTTGTCGATATTGACCAGGCCGATCAGGTGCGCGACTTCCGAGCCGCTCGGATACACCCGCTTGTTCTCGCGCAGGAAGCCGATGCCGGGGATGCCGAGGCGGTGAATGTCCTGCTGTTGCTTCGGCGTGATCTCGCGCTTCAGCCAGACGAAGCCCTTGCGCGACGACAGCCGCTCGCGGACTTCGCCGCCGTCGAGATCCGGAAGTGTCGCGGTCAAGAGTTCGACCGCCTCGTCCTTGTCGATGATCCGCCGCGGCTCGCCGAACAGCGATGGCGCCTTGACGTCGGTGGCCAGTACCTCGCCGTTGCGGTCGAGAATGTCCGGCCGCGCGGTGGCGATGGCGTCCTGCGACGCGGTGCGGCGGGCGCCGTGAGCGTCGCCGACCACCGCGAACATCACCAGCCGGATCGCGATCACCGAATAGACCAGCGCGAAGGCCAGGATGACGAAGCCGACGCGGGCGCGCGCCTTGGCGGCGCGGTCGACATTGCGCCCGTACAGCAGGCTGCGGATCAGGCGCTGCCGCCAGGGTTCCGCCGGACGTTCGCCCTGCTCAAGGGGATCGATCACCGGGTCGAGCCCGGTGATGCCACGGAAAACCGGGCAACGTCACGGTTCATGACGCAGTCGGAGTCGTTGCCGCGGGCCGGTTCGACGGCGATGCCGGGTCCGGCGACCGAAGCGCGGCGTCGGGCGGCGCGCCCGGGGATGGCCGGCGGGCGGCGGCCGGCGGAAGCACGATCACTTTCGCGCCGACTTTGACCCGCTCGTAAAGGTCGACGACGTCCTCATTGGTCAGCCGGATACAGCCGGACGACACCCGCTTGCCGATCGTATCGGGCTTGTTGGTGCCGTGAATTCGATATTCGGTCTCGCCCAGATACATCGCCCGCGCGCCGAGCGGATTGCCGGGTCCACCGGCCATGAACCGCGGCAGATAAGGCTGACGCGAGACCATCTCCGCAGGCGGGTGCCAATCCGGCCATTCGGCCTTGCGCGCCACGGTCTGTTCGCCGGACCATGTGAAGCCTTCGCGGCCGACACCGATGCCGTAGCGCATCGCTTGCGCGTCGTTCAGGACGAAATAAAGGAATGTGTTCTTGGTATCGATGATCACGGTGCCCGGCGCCTGGCGGCTGGTGTAGTCGACCACCTGCCGAACCAGTGCTCCGGGACCGTCAGCGGCTTTCGGCGGTTCCACCAGAGGCGCCGGGGCCGGAATGGGAGCCGGAGCCGGAATTGGAGCCGGGGCCGGAGCCGAGACATGAACCGGAGTTGCGACGTAGACCGGCGTTGACGACGCCTGCGCCTGGGGTGCGGACGGTTTTTTGTTTGGTTGCACGCTCGAGGGGCGAGACAGCAGACCGTATCCCAACGCGGCAACGGCCACGGCGGCAATCGCAACTCTCCCGATCATTGGGAGCGCGAACGTATCTGACTTTCCGCGTTTGGCACGCTTACCCATGTCTCTCCCCGGTCGCCATGCCTGGTAGAGGTACCCAGTAAAATTTAAGAAACTTGGAAGCAATTTCGCCCGGGCTGGAACCGTGAGTGATGGTTAACGCCGAACTCCTGTTCGGCTTCGCAAAAGTTGGGAGTACCGCCCGATGTTCAGCAGCGACGTGGCGCATAGGTGACACTGCGCGCTCAGTAACGACCCGCTATCGTGAGGCGAACCGCCAGTGGTTCGGCAGGATGAACGTGACGGTCGGCGACGCCGGCGATCGGCTCGCCCGGTAATCGCGACAGATAATAGTATTCGATCTGGTTTGTGTTCGCATTGAACAAGTTCAGCACGTCGAGTTGCACGCGCAAGCCGTTGTCGAAGCGGTAGCCTGCCCGCGCGTTGAAGATGAGAGATGACAGCGACCGAACGCTGTCATCCTCGATCAGCGGGCGTGGTCCGAAATAGCGTCCTTTCAGGGCACCAAACCAGCCGGTCTCCTGCCCGAACGTCACGGCCCCGCTGGCGATCCATGCCGGTGCGCCGGGGATGCGCTCGCCGACGGGATCGAAATTGGTAAAGCGCGAGCGGGTATAGGCGACGTCGAGGTCGAAGGTCAGCCACGACACCGGCTTAACCTGGTTGGTCCATTCCACGCCGACGCGCCGGCTGGGCCGGCTCGGTTCGGTGGTGCCGGCATCGCCGACAAACAGCAGCTCCGAGTCGAAATCGAGCACGAAGACCGCCACCGAGCTGATGAGACCCGCGATGGCCCTGGTGCGAACGCCGAGTTCGCCGCCGCGCGAGCGGACCAGCAGCGGCACACGGTCCAGCGGCGTCACCTTGTCGTTTGGATCCACCGCGATCGTCGCACCGCGAATATCGTTGCTGTGCAGGCCATAGCCGGCGTTGCCGTAAAGCTCGGTGTTGATCCAGGGCCCCAGCACGATGCCTGCCTTGGGGCTCGTCATCGACGCCTGCGCGTGGCCGGAATTCTCCGGCGTATCGCTCGACACCCGCCCGCCAAAAACGTCCTCGCGGAGGCCGCCAGTGGTGCGCAGCCAGTCGGTCCAGCGCGTGGTGGACTCGGTCCAGATGCCGGCATTGCCTTCCTGCACGCGGTCGTCGCGCACCACGGAGAGCTGCGCGCGCTGCCCGGTCCTGAACAGGCCGACATGGATGTCGTCGTAGCGGCCCTGCAGGCCGATCCGGGTCTGCGTTTCAAATCCGCCGAACCGCCAATCGAACGCATGACTGGCGTCGAAGCTGCCCAGGGTCCGGCGATCGAGCTGGCTGAACTGGTCGCCATCGACCGGGTTGTCCAGCGCATAGGTGAAATCATTATAGAGCTTCAGATCGGAGCGAACGACATAGGCGCTGATCTTGCTCTGCCCGTAGGCGCTGGACGCTGCAAAATTGCCCGACAGGCTGAAACGGCTGGAAAGGCCGCCATCGGTCGGATCGAGCGTCCCGAAACGGCCGATGACGCCCTGATCGATGGCGCGTTGCGCCACCTGGTCCGTCGAATTCCAGGCGTTGGAATAGGCCATGCCGGTCAGCGTCCACCCGTCGGTCGCGGTGCCCTGGCTGTAGCGCATCACGCCGTTGATCTTGCGCACGTCGTCCGGCACATCCCACGGACCGTTGTATTTGACCGCTTCGACGGCGGTGAGCAGCGTGCCGGCCCCGACTGCGGTCGATCCGGCGCCGAGCGCGCGGCCATAGCCGAAACTGCCATAGGTCACTTCCGCGATGGTCCGGGGCAACTTGCTGACGTAGTCGATGGCCAGGGCACCGGCGGAGCCGAAGTCGCCGACATCGGCGAAGTAGGGTCCCTTGCGAATGTTCACTGACTGGATCAGCTCCGGGATCATGAAATTGATGTCGGCGTAGCCCTGGCCATGGCCGTGCGTCGGCATATTGACGGGCATGCCGTCGACCTTGATCGCGAGGTCGGTGCCGTGGTCGAGATTGAAGCCACGCAGAAAGTACTGGTTGGCTTTGCCCTCGCCGGAGTGCTGAGTGACGATCAGGCCGGGGACCGCTTCCAGCGCCTCGCCGGCCCGCGAGAAAGGCACTGCGTTGACCTGGGCGCCACTGATGCTCCCGGCGCTGGCGGCGGCGGGTTGCAGGGCTGCATGTCCATCGGACGCCGCGCCGGCCGCAAGCCCGCCGGCGCCGGTATCGGCCGGCTGGGACGGGCGCGCGACGGCTCTGCTCCGCGTGCCCCGGCTTTGCGCGGTCTTTGGCCGGGTCGCCCGCTTGCGCGGTGTTGCGTCCGGCAGATCGATGGTGACCGGTGGAAGCTCGCGGGTCCGAGGCCCGGCACGTTCCTGGGCCAGCGCCGACAGCGCACAGACGGCAGCCAATGCGGCGGCCGAAACCAGCCGCGACAACATCCCACGCACCGCCATGCCCCACGCGATACCCGCTACAGTCTGCGATGACTGTGCTAACCAACCCAGCGGCTCACACTAACAGGCCAGTATGACGAAGCAATATGAATGTCATACTCGCCGCCATGGAATCGTCGGATGCAACGGATCACCATCACCATAGAGGACGACCTGCTGGCGGATATCGATGCCGCTGCGAAATCCCGGGGCTACCAGAACCGCTCCGAGATCATCCGCGATCTGGCGCGCGCCGGCCTGCAGCAGACCGCGCCGGAGACCGCCCCGTCAGGGCCATGCGTGGCGGCGCTGGTTTACGTTTACGACCACGCCGCGCGCGACCTGTCGAAACGCCTGGTGCAGAACTTCCACGGCCACCATGACCTGTCGCTGGCAACGTTGCACGTCCATCTCGACGACCACAGTTGCATGGAAGTGACGGCGCTCAAGGGAGCGAGCGGTGACGTACAGCATTTCGCCGACCACATCATTGCCGAGCGCGGCGTGCGCTACGGCCGCGTCGTCATCATCCCGACATCGACCGGCAAGAAGCCTCGCTCACCGTCGAGGCGCGGCCACCGGCACGCTTGAAATGCAAGGGTGATACGAACGGGGCCGATGTCCGCCGCGGGTGCGTCCCCATCCCAGATGGTCAGAGCCAACTGTCGTGACATGCCATCCCGGCAACAAAGGCCGCAAGCTTCATCGCACTGCTCCACTGGGCTGGCCCTCGATGCGCACACCTTCCTTCATCGCATCGATCCTGGCCCGATAGGCGTCCGCGTCGCCGAAATCCGCAAAACCCTGGTAATGCGGATGCGGCCCCAGCACGCGGCGGGCGTACTTGATCGGACACCAACGGACCTCGGTGCGCGCGGCGACCTCGCGGAAGAAGGCGGCCAGGCCGTTGGCGTAGGAGCAGTAGGCGCAGCCGACCTTCTCGATCGCGTTCAGATAGGCCAGATGATGGCGGTCGAACACGAGATAGTCGCGGCGGCGCACTTTCGGGATCCGGTAGACCGGAAAGCAGATCGCCTGATAGGCCATCAGGAAGAGATCGAGCAGCACCATCGGAATCAGCAAGGAGTAGATCACCGGGGCCACCAGGATGACGAGCGGACCGACGTCGATCAGATAGCGCATCGCGCTGGTCTTCATCTGGCGGTGAGCCTGCGACGCTTGCTGCTCGAATACGATCTTCCGGTTCTCGAGGTGGAAGCGCATCTCCTCCCGCCGCCTGGCCATTTCGACCTCGATCTCGGCCTCGACCGATCGCAGCTTGTCCATCAGCGTGTCGAGTTGCGTCGTCATGTTGGCGTCCTTTGGGTTGGCGCGGCCGAATTTTCAGTCATCGCGAGAAAGGGCTTTTTCAACAGGCAGCGTGATCTCGAATGCCGACCCCTCAGGACCGGATTTGGCAAGACTCAACCGACCTTCATACCTCTCGATGATCGTGCGGCATATCGCCAATCCCAGCCCCATGCCATCCGGCTTGGACGTGACGAACGCCTCGAAAACCCGATCACGGTACTGCGGGAGGACACCGCCGCCGGTGTCCGCGATGGACAGGACCAATGAATCCCGCTCGATTCGCGTACCGACATCCAATCGGCGGCGATCGCGCGAAGTGGACGCCATTGCCTCCATGGCATTCTTGATCAGATTCAGGATGACCTGCTGTAGCTGTGCCGGATCGGCCTGTACGAAAGGCGCCTCGACACGAAACTCCGTCACCACAACGATTCCGTTGAGCTGCATTTCATTCTGCAAAAGCCGCAACACCTGCCGCGCGACGTCCTCGATGCTGATCATGGTCGACCGTTCAGTCACATTCTTGAACAGCCTGCGAACGCTTGTGATCGTCTCGTTGACCCGGCGACTTGCATCTCCAATATCAGTCAGAATGGTACGCGCCTCTGCGAGGTTTGGGGGGTGCGCGACAAGGACATGCTGAGCGACGTCTACGTTCAAGATGATCGATGCCAATGGCGAATTGATTTCATGAGCAATCGCGGCAGTGGCCGCATCTATACTCACGAAGCGATTGGCGCGCTCTCGCCGCTGCATCACCAAGGCGCTGGCCAGCCTCGAATAGAGCACGGTCATTTCTGTGACCAATACGGACAGCAGCATGCAGCTGGCGATCAGGGCGAACCCGCGGGCCGTATACCAACCTACGGAAAACCGAGTCGAGCCTGCGTAAACAGCCACCAAAAAATTGGGAACGGCTGCAAACAAGGTGACCATCAGCCAAAGATCGAGCACCGTGCGCCTGCGCAGAAACAGCACAAGAAACACACAGCTGGTCAATAAAGTAAGGCCCACGTTGAATTGATTGCTGAGCTGGGTTTGGAGTATCAGGCCAGTCGTGAAGAACCTGGGCAAATGCTCGGTCTGACTGATCGCAATCCATGACAAAAGAGCAATTGTTCCCGCCACGCATGTCAAGGTGATCGCGATGTTTTTAGCCGTCGAGCGCGACGATATCTCGCTTTTGTCCCTGAGCAGGGCGTAGCCGAGCATGCTAAGAGGAAATGTGGTGTACCAGAGCACGAAAAACCAAGCCGGCGTGTTGTAGAGGTCTCCTATGAGACCGTTCGGGGCATAGCTGCCGGGAAAACTCAAGGTCTGCAGAAAGGCAAACGAGCCGGCGAAAACATATCCGCTGGCTGCGAACAGCAATGCGCGGCTTGGCTGCACTGAATATTGAGCCACCAAGAGGGCCGCCGTGAGAAGATCAGCGACGCTCATGACCGTCTGGACAACCGGGACAAAGCTGTCCACTTTGCCAAGCTGCAGGTTCGCGAAAGGAAAGAGGGCCGCCCAGACGACCAGCATACCGGCCACGATACTGAGGGCAATCGCGCGATGCCTTCGGGTGTAAGGCATGAATGCGACCACCACCGGAGGGTCGTGATCTGCAACGAGCGCAAACTCAGCAGTATTGGCGTTCGGCATCCGTGGTCCATATCTGTGGCGCCAGCATATCGAACCTCAGGTGTCGGCCAAAGGGCTGCTTGGAGGCAATCGCGTCGATTTCATCTGCCGCCGGCCGTTTCTGGTCTGGCCCGAACATCGCGAGACCCGCCCGGCTGGAACGCAGGGTCAGCAGCTCTCGTTTCCTTAACCACCGATGCCCTAACGTCGTTGCATGGAAAGACTCTTTGTTCTCGTCCTATGCGCGCTGCCCTTGATGTTCACCATCCTGTTTGGGTGGCAATTCTGGCCCATCTGGCGAACGGCCGTGCGCACGGGGCGATGGCTCGTCGGCAATGGTCGCTCCTACTATTTCCCCAGCAAATACTACACATTCGCCATCCATGATCGCGTTGAGAGGCCATTCGCCTATTGGCTCGGGGTGACGATCATCCCGGTGATGTTTTTGCTGTTTCTCGCGTTCTCGTTGTCGCTGGCGGCTGTGGCTTTCGCTCGGCTTTGACGTCGCGCGGATCGACATCCGCTTCGAGACAAAAGCGGAAGTCGCGGCTTGCGTCATCGACAAGAGGTTTACGCCGTCGGCGGATTATCAGCTCGTGGAGTTTTGAGAGGCGGGGGTTCTTTCTTATCCCTCCCCCTTGTGGGGAGGGTGGCCAGCCGAAGGCTGGTCGGGTGGGGGTAGCCACAAGGGAAGCCTACCTTGTGGCTACCCCCACCCCGGCCTCCGCTTCGCTCGGCCGACCCTCCCCGCAAGGGGGGAGGGATCTCAATCCGCGCATCGCTCAACACTCAAGGAAGTCACCCGCTCACGCCGCCGCGGTTTCAGGCTCCGGCTCCGGTTCGGTCGTCGGCACCACCGCCAGCTCCTTTGCCAGCGCACTCGCACCGACGTAGTCGGTCTTGCCGGAGCCGAGCAGCGGCACCTTGTCGACGATGCGGATGTCGGCGGGGACCGACAGGTCGCTGGCGCCGGTGGACTTGGCCTGGCGCTGCAGGGCGGCGCGGTCGGCGTCTTTTTGCGTGGTCAGCAGCACGATGCGTTCGCCCTTGCGTTGGTCGGGTAGCGAGACCGCCACCGACATCGCCTGCGGCCACAATGCTGCGGCGATCGCTTCGACGGCGGAAAGCGAGACCATCTCGCCGGCGATCTTGGCGAAGCGCTTGGCGCGGCCCTTGATGGCGATGAAGCCGGCGGCGTCGATGGTGACGATGTCGCCGGTGTCGTGCCAGCCGTCGGCCAGCGGCTCCAGCACGCCGGGATTTTCGGCGCGCAGGTAGCCCAGCATGACGTTCGGACCGCGCACCGACAGGCGGCCTCCCTCGGTGATGCCCGGGACCGGGTCGAGCTTGGCTTCCATCAGCGGCGACAGCCGGCCGACGGTGCCGGGGCGGTTGAACATCGGCGTGTTCATAGCCAGCACCGGCGCGGTCTCGGTGACGCCGTAGCCTTCGAGCACGCGGATGCCGTAGCGCTCCATGTAGACCTGGCGGGTGCGGTCCTTGACCGCCTCGGCGCCGGCCACCACCAGCCGCAGGGTGCGGAAGTCGTAGGCGTGGGCCGAGCGGGCGTAACCGGCGAGGAAGGTGTCGGTACCGAACAGGATGGTGGCGCCGGTCTGGTAGATCAGTTCCGGCACGATGCGGTAGTGCAGCGGCGACGGATACATGAAGATCGGAATGCCGGCGAGCAGCGGCATGATCATCCCGCCCGTCAAACCGAACGAGTGGAACACCGGCAGCACGTTGAACACCAGGTCGTTGGCGTTGGCGTCGACCCGGGCCAGCGCCTGGGCGGCGTTGGCCAGGATGTTGCGGTGGGACAAAACGACGCCCTTGGGCGTGCCTTCCGAGCCCGAGGTGAACAGGATCACCGCCGGATCGTTGGCGTCGCGCGCGACGCGCGGCTTGCTGCCCGCGAGCAGGCCGCGGATCTTGTCGCCACTGCCGATGCCGGCGCGGACGTCCTCGAGATAAACCACCCGGGCCTCCCCGGCGATGGCGGCGACCAGCTTGTCGAGCTTGCCCTTCTCGATGAAGGCTTTCGACGTCAGCACGGTCTTGACCTGCGCCGCCTTCATCGCCGCCAGCACGTTGACCGGGCCGGCGGAGAAATTCAGCATCGCGGGGACGCGGCCGATGCTCTGCAGCGCCATGAACACCACGGCGACACCGGCGGAGTTCGGCAGCAGCACGCCGACGTTCTCGCCGACGCGGGTGCCGCGCTCGAGCTTCGCGCTCAGCACCTGGGCGCCGAGGATCAGCTTGCGATAGGTCAATTTGGTGCCGAGCGCATCGGACAGGATCGGCTTGCCGGTGTCGCGGTCGCTGCGCGCATGGGCCAGCGCCTCGAACAGCGTCTTGTCGAGCAGCGCGGTCTTGACCAGCGTATCGACCATGACGTCCTGCAGCGCGGCGCCGGCGGCGTTGCGGCGGGTCTTGCCGCGTAGCGTCTGGTCGATCGGCAGCTTGACCGGCGGCAGGATCGAGACGGTGACCTTGGGAAACCAGACCCGCTTGATCTCGCCGTTCTTCAGATAGCTCAGCTTCGAACGCTGCGCGCCTTCGATGCGCACCGGAACCACCACGGCGTCGGCCTTGTCGGCGATCATCGCGGTGCCGTCATAGACCTTCATGATCGAGCCGGTGACGGTGATGCGGCCTTCGGGAAAGATCACCACCGGCTCACCCGCGGCGACCAGCTTGATCAGTTCGCGCGCCGCCAGCGGCTTCGAGGGATCCATGGTGTGGTGACGGACCACTTTGAGGAACGGCTTGGCCCACCAGGCCTTCGCGATGCCGGTGTCGACGGCGAAGCTCGCCTCGATCGGCAGCACGGCGTGCAGCAGCGGGCCGTCGATCAGGCTGAGGTGGTTGGGCGCGATCAGCATGCGGGTGCCGGCGGCAGGCAGATTCTCCATGCCGCGGACCTCGACCCGGAACAGCGCGCGGAACAGCATGGCGCCGAGATCGCGGGCGCCTTCCCTGCCCCACGTCGCCAGCACGAACCACACCGCGCCAAAACTCGCCACCGCGAGGCCGAGGAAGATCCACGCCACGCCGAGCCCCGCGGCCTGCAGCAGCGCGACGCCGAGCGAACCGACCACCATGAATCCGGCCTGCAGGATGTTGCCGGCGGCGATGACGCGGGCGCGTTCCGACGGCTCCGACCAGGCCTGCACCGCGGCAAAGGACGGCACCACGAACAGGCCGCCGCCGAAGGCGAACAGGAAGAAGTCGGCCAGCATGCGCAGCCCGCCCAGCGAACCGGCAAAGGCCAGCGGCGCGACGTCGCTGCCATGGGTGGCGTGGCCGATGGTCCAGGCGAGATCGAGGCCGACCAGGCCCATGACGATGCCGCCGAGCGGCACCAGCGCCAGGTTCGGCCTGACATGGCTGAGCGAGGCGGCGAACAGCGACCCCGCGGCGATGCCGATGGCGAACACCGCCAGGCACAGCGTGACCACGCCTTCGGTGCCGCCGACGCCGTCCTTGATCACCGCCGGCAGCAGCGACAGCACCACGGCGCCGACCAGCCAGAACCACGACACCACCACCATGCCGTCCCACAGCCGCGGCTGCGCGTACAGCGTCCTGAGCTGGCGCAGCGTCGAGGTCCATGGATTGCGGGTGATGGCGAGATCGGGCGCCGTCGGCTGGGTGTGCGGAATCCGCGAGGCAAAGCCCCAGCACAGCACCGCGAGGCCGACCACCGCCAGCGAGATCCAGCCCATGTGCGAGGAACCGGAGACGAACAGCCCGCCGGCAATGGTGCCGATCAGGATCGCCATGAAAGTCGCCGCCTCGACCAGCGCGTTGCCGGTGGCGAGTTCGGCGGTCGAGAGCTGATCGGGCAGGATGCCGTACTTCACCGGGCCGAAAAGTGCTGCGACGATGCCGAACAGCGCCAGCGCCACGAACAATAGCGGCACCGAATGCAGGAAGAAGCCGGCGGCGGCAAAGCACGCGGCGAAGATCTCGGCGAACTTCAGCCGGCGGGCGACCACCGCCTTGACGTATTTGTCGGCGAGTTCGCCGCCGAGCGCGGACAGCACGAAGAACGGGAAGATGAACACCGCGCCGGCGACGGTGACGAGCGAGTCGCCGTGCCCGGAGGCGACGCCGTACAGGATCATGATGACGAGCGCGTTCTTGAGCACGTTGTCATTCAGCGCCGAACAGAACTGCGCCCAGAACAGCGGGGCGAAGCGGCGCGACGACATCAATTGCCTGATCATGACGAATTCCTTTGACGGATTTTTTGCCGGGCTACCCGGATGTGCATCAGCGATCGCTTGCGTCGCAAGGACGATTGCCGCGGATGCACAACGGCCGGTTTCCCCGAATGCACAATGGGAGGTTAATGCGATGCCGTGGTTTGTTGTTGGTCTCGGTGGCTGCGAAAACGTTCACCGCCGCGCGGCTCAGGTCAGGTCGCGCAGGCCGCGGAAGGTGGCGCAGATGCCGAACACGTCGAGCCGCGCCAGCCGGCGGCGGAGGCTCGCGGCCCCGGCTCGGGAGCGCCGTCTGGCGGCGTCGCGGGCCGCGATGATGCCGCCGACGTCGCAGGCGCGCGCCAGGCGGTCGACCGGCGCCATGATGGTTTGAGCCATCGCCGTCAGGGCGTCGGCCGCCAGGTCGATGGTGACGCGCTTGAACCCCGTCGCCAGGGCGATGGCGTCGTCGACGAAAGAATGCGTGGTCCGGGAAATAATCGTTTGCATCGTGGTCTCCTCTGGGTTAATTTGAACAATGTTCAGGTCGGTATCGCGAAAATGAACAATGTTCAAGAAAAATCTTTGAGAGACCGAAAAAAAGATTCCCGCCGCCTCCTCATCCTCGAAGTGGCGCGCTCGGCGATCGCGTCCAAGGGACTGAGATCGTTGAAGATTCGGGACGTCGCCGCGGCCGCCGACTGCTCCATCGGCAGCATTTATAACGAATTCGGCGACTTCGACGGGGTGATCCTGACGGTGAACCGGGAGACGGTTCAGGCGCTGGACGCCCTGCTGGCGGCAGTTCCGGACGACGATCCGGTCGCCCAGCTTCATGGCCTCGCCGAGACCTACCTCGATTTCGCCATCGCCCACGCCAACCTGCTGCGGGCGCTGTTCGAGCATCGCATGGAGGACGACCGGCCGTTTCCCGAGGACCTGCTCGAGATGGTGATCCGGACCTTCGCGCTGATGCACGAGCCGCTGGTGCGGCTGCTGCCGGACCAGGACCCGGTCGAGGTCGCGCTGCTGGCGCGCACGATGTTTTCCGCCGTGCACGGCATCATCTCGCTCGGCCTCGAAGAGCGGATGGTCGCGGTGCCGCCGCAGAGCCTGCACCGCCATGTCGCGCAGTTCGTCACGACGCATCTGAAGGGGCTGGGGATCGTGAAGCGGGCCGAAAGCTAAAGCGCGATGGATTTGGGTTCGATCGGCATTGTTGCGTCCGTGAGCGACGATGGAAACCTCATGGTGAGGAGCGCGCACTTGCGCGCGTCTCGAACCATGGGCCGCGGGGCCATCCTTCGAGACGCATCGCTACGCGATGCTCCTCAGGATGAGGGCCCCACCTCGGGGCCAGCCGACTCAAGCTGAATTTCATCCCGCACTAGACAGCCGCCGCGAACGACTCCGCGCGCGCCATCGCCCAGGCCTCGCGGAAACGCGGATCGCTGGTGCCGTCGATCAGTTCGCCGGGCCGCAGCGACGGATAGAGTTCGGCGAAGGTCCGCACGTCGGTGGTCGAGGTGCGCTGCGAGAAGTGCACCGGGCGGATGTCCTGCGGGTGTTCGAGGCCGGCGGCGGCGATCAGCTCGGTGAGCGCGTGCAGCGTGGCGCGGTGATAATTGTAGACCCGCTCGGTCTTGTGCGGCACCACCAGCGCGCGGGCGCGGGTGGGATCCTGGGTGGTGACGCCGGTCGGACACTTGTCGGTGTGGCAGCTCAGCGACTGGATGCAGCCCAGCGAAAACATGAAGCCGCGCGCCGAATTGCACCAGTCGGCGCCGATCGCCATGGCGCGCGCCATGTCGAAGGCGGTGGCGATCTTGCCGGACGCGCCGAGCCGGATGCGGTCGCGGGCGTTGATGCCGATCAGCGCGTTGTGGACGAAATTGACGCCCTCGCGCATCGGCATGCCGAGGTGGTCCATGAACTCGACCGGCGCGGCACCGGTGCCGCCCTCGTTGCCGTCGACCACGATGAAGTCCGGATAGATCCCGGTCTGCAGCATCGCCTTGCAGATCGCCAAAAACTCCCAGCGATGGCCGATGCACAATTTGAAGCCGGCCGGCTTGCCGCCGGACAGCCGGCGCATCTCGCCGATGAATTCCATCATCTGCACCGGCGTCGAAAACGCCTTGTGATAGGCCGGCGAGATGCAGTCCTCGCCCATGCTGACGCCGCGGATTTTCGAGATTTCCTCCGACACTTTCGCGGCCGGCAGCACGCCGCCGTGACCGGGCTTGGCGCCCTGGCTCATCTTGAGCTCGACCATCTTGATCTGGTCGTCGGCGGCGACGCGGGCGAATTCCTCCGCGTTGAAGGTGCCGTCCTTGTTGCGGCAGCCGAAATAACCGGAGCCGATCTCCCAGATGATGTCGCCGCCGTTCTCGCGGTGGTAAGGGCTGACGCCGCCCTCGCCGGTGTCGTGGGCAAACCGGCCCTTCCTGGCACCGGCGTTCAGCGCCCGCACCGCGTTGGGGCTGAGCGCGCCAAAGCTCATGGCGGAGATGTTGAACACCGAGGCGGAATACGGCTTCCTGCAATCCGGCCCGCCGATGGTGATGCGGAACGCCTCCTCGGCGTGCGGCTTCGGCGCCACCGAGTGGTGCATCCATTCATAGCCTTCGCGGTAGACGTCCTCCTGGGTGCCGAACGGCCGCTTGTCCAGCACCATCTTGGCGCGCTGGTAGATCACCGCGCGGGTGTCGCGGGAGAACGGCATGCCGTCCTTCTCGCTCTCGAAGAAATACTGCCGCATCTCCGGGCGGATTTCCTCGAGCAGGAAGCGGATATGCGCCGAGATCGGATAATTGCGCAGCACGGCGTGGTTCTGCTGCAGCAGGTCGCGGATGCCGAGCAGCGTCAGCGCGCCGAAAATCACGATCGGGATCAGCACCAGGTCGAGCACCTTGCGATCGAAAATGCCGATGCCGAGCAGCAGCGCCGTGACGACGGCGCAGATCGTCAGGACGATGTAGCGCGGCGAAAACGGAAGCATCAGCGTTTCCATGAAATTCCCTCGGGTCAAATCGTGCCGCGTATGGCCATCAGTGCAATGGATATCAGGCGCCACGCCTCGCGTGTGTGACACTGAACCGGGTGAGGATATCGAATCCGGCGTGAGCGAACAAACCTAACCTTTGCGCAGGCCCACCGGCCCGCGGCGAAACCCGCTGTTTCGCAGTGCAGCGAACCACCCCTCAATGGCTGTGCGGCCGCATCTCGTGCGGGATGCCACCCCGCGTCAGCCCGCCCTGCTCCAGCCAGGCGTCGGTCGCGGCGATGGCGCGCTCGATGTGGTCGTCGGTGCGGGAGAAGTCATAGGGCGAGCCGACCAGGGGACAGAGCGGCGGCACCACGACGCATTCGATGGCGGGCGGCAGGTCTTCGAGTTCGCTGACCAGTTGGCGGGCGATCAAGAGCGTCAGCGCGTGCAGCGCGTTGGCCACCGCGCCGATCGGCGGGGCCTCGGTGGCGCAGGCATAGCCGGTCGGCAGCACGATCAGGCGCCTGGCGCCTTGCGCGATCGCCACCCGGATCGGGGTGTTGGAGGAGATCGCGCCGTCGGCGAGATAGAGATTCTTGTAGCGCACCGGCGCGAAGGCGCCGGGGATCGCGGTCGAGGCGATGATCGCCTGCGCCGCCGGACCGTCGGACAGCA
>Ga0102590_1002650_pt1 | contig 20479 bp, 22 predicted proteins | sample AraplaMF_Col_mMF_FD_76859 | JGI IMG/M metagenome (GOLD analysis project Ga0102590, IMG submission 76859) | Arabidopsis root microbial communities from the University of North Carolina, USA - plate scrape MF_Col_mMF | ecosystem: Host-associated > Plants > Roots > Endosphere | place: USA...
GGATCCTGGCTCGGCGATGTGCTGCCGCCGGCGCCGAAGGCGTTGGCGATTTTCTGGCCGAGCGCGCGGGCCGGCGAGGCGGCCGGGCGGGCGGTGCCTTCCCTAGCGACGCGGATCGGGGCTGCCCTGGCTGCCGGGCGGGCGGCAGCGCGCGGTGCGGCGGTGTGGGCCGGCGCGATCGGCGCGCTGGCGGTGAAGCCACCGGTGCCGGTCAGCCTGAATTGGCCGAGCAGATTGTTGAGCGCCGCCGCTTCCGTTGCCAGGTTGTGGCTGGCGGCGGTGGATTCCTCGACCATCGCCGCATTCTGCTGCGTGCCCTGGTCCATGGAATTGACCGCGGTGTTGATCTCCTGCAGACCGATCGACTGTTCGCGGGAGGCCTCGGCGATCGCGTGGACGTGCTGGTTGATCTCCTGCACCTCGGCGACGATCGCGTCGAGCGCCTTGCCGGTTTCGCCGACCAGTGAGACGCCGGTCTGCACATGCGTGCCAGAGGTGCTGATCAGCGCCTTGATCTCCTTGGCCGCCTTGGCCGAGCGCTGGGCGAGCTCGCGCACTTCCTGGGCGACGACCGCAAAACCCTTGCCGGCTTCACCGGCGCGGGCAGCTTCGACGCCGGCGTTCAGAGCCAGCAGGTTGGTCTGGAAGGCGATGTCGTCGATGACACCGATGATGTTGGAGATTTCGCCCGAGGATTTCTCGATCTGCTGCATGGCGGAGACCGCCTTGCGGACGATCTCGCCCGATTTCTCGGCGCCGAGGCGGGTACGGGCGACGAGCTGGCTCGCTTCCTCGGTCCGCTTGGCGGCGTCGCGCACCGTCGTCGTGATCTCCTCCAGCGCCGCTGCCGTTTCTTCGACGGAGGCAGATTGCTGTTCCGTCCGCTGCGAAAGCTGGTCTGCGGAAGAGCGGATTTCATTGGCGCCGGCGCCGATCGCCCGGGCATTGGCGCCGACCGTATGCAGGGTTTCGTTGAGCTTCTCGACCGAGTTGTTGAAATCCGCACGCAGCGCATCGAGATGCGCGACGAAGGGCTCGTCGATATGCGAGGCGAGATCGCCGGCGGCAAGGCGGCGCAGGCCGTCGCCGAGTGCGGTGACGGCGCGTTCCAGTTCGGATGCTTCGCGGACTTTCAGCGCTTCGCGTTCGCGGCGCTCGCTGTCGCTGACGTTGCGGTCGGCTTCGGCGCGTGCCTCGATTTGGGCCCGCTCGATCGCATTGTCACGGAAGACCAAAACGGCCTTTGCCATCTGTCCGACTTCGTCGCCGCGGTCGAGGCCGCTGACATCGCTTGTTGTGTCACCCTCGGCAAGCCGGGTCATGCGCTGGCGCAGCTGTGCCATCGGGCCGGCGATGCCTATCTGCGCGACCAAAACGCTGAAGCCGACGGCGGCGAGAACGGCGATGCCGATCAGCACGAAACAGAAGACGATCCGCCCGTTGACGGAAGCCGAGAGCGCGTCGCCGCCATCGTTGAGCATCGCCATCATCGCATCATTGTTGGCGATCATCTTCGGCGTCAGCGCATTGAGCTTGGCATTGATCAGGGCAACATTCGAAAGCGCGCCGGCGCTGTCCTTGGCTTTGCTCTGTTCGGTGATCTTGTTCGCCAGGGTTTCGATCTCATCGATTCCGGCCTGGATTTCATCGATCGCCGGCTTGCGGCTGGGCACCAGCGCCAGCGCCTGCTTCATGCGGTCACGCGCCTGCGGCAGCTTGCTCGGTGTGGCGAGCGCCGTCTGGAATGCCGGCGTATCGGGCTTCATGTCGGCAAGCAGGGTGACCTGCAACACCGAGGCCACCGCCGATGCGCTGGCGCGCGCGCTCAGCATCGAGGCCTGCGCCTCATGATCGATGAAGGCGCTATAGGCGGCGTCCGCACGGCGGAACTCGGAGATGACATAGATCAGCCCCGTCATGGTGATCAGCCCGAGCAGCGCCACGACCGATATGATTTTTGTGCGGATTTTCAGATGTTTCAGCATGGAAATGTCACCCGATTGACGGGGCGTGTCGCGCGCCCGGTGCTTTTGAAATCAATTGTTGCAGAAAAACGCTGCTTCAATATTGCGGTTTAGGGATTACGTTTGGGCTGACGCTTGCATCATGCGATCGGCTGGCGGGGTCCGATGTCGTCGCGACAAATAAAGGCGATATTCTTTAATTCCGCGCTAACAGAAGGCGGCGGATGACTGTGATTTTTAAGGGCTGAATTGTCGTCTCGGGTGCGTTGCCACGGCTGTCGGTCCACGCCGATGGCTGCCCACACCCTAACCCTCTCCGCGTAACAAACGGGGTGAGGGGACGTGCCCTCGCCACGATCCGGCTCACCTCCACGCATATTCCCCACCACGCATGACTCTGATACATCTCGCCGACGCCGTAATGCTTCGCGCTTAACCCAGAGACCAAGATCACGATGATGCAATCCAAGCTGGCATCCCTGACTCTGAAGGGTTTTCTCGCGTTCGGCCTGTTTCTAGGCGTGCATTTTTCGAGTTTTTCCGCATCCGCCCAGCAGGCGTCCCCCTCGCTGCCGCTGCTCTTCGATGCCCGCGAACGTCTTGCCAGGCCCGATCTCTCCTCGTTGGTGCGCCTGCGTTTCCTGACGTCGGTCGACTTCCCGCCCTTCAATTTCACCGATCAGAACGGCAAGCTCTCCGGCTTCAATGTCGACCTCGCCCGCGAAATCTGCAGCGAGCTGGAGATTTCAGACAAGTGCCAGATCCAGGCACTCCCCTTCGCCGACCTCAGGGACGCGCTCGCCGCCTCGCAAGGCGATGCCGTCATCGCTGGTTTTGCCGTGACCCCGGAGTTGCGCCGGCAATTCGTCTTTTCCAGACCTTACCTGATGCTGCCGGCGCGCTTCGTGCGCAATCTCGCCGTGCCGCTCGACGGAAAGACCGCTGCCGCCCTGTCGAAACATCCGGTCGGTGTGGTCAGGGGTACGGTGCACGAGGCGATGCTGGCAGCCTTCTTCCCGGCGATCAAGGCCGAGCCATTCGACACAAAGGACGCTCTGCTGGCGGCGCTCAGGGATCGCAAGGTCGATGCCGCCTTTGCCGATGCGCTGCAGCTTTCCTTCTGGGTCTCTTCGCCGGCCTCGGCAAAATGCTGCGCGCTGTTCGACGGTCCCTATCTCTCCGAGCAATTTCTCGGCGAGGGCATGACGATCATGCTGCGGCAGAAAGACAGTGTGCTGACATCCGCCATCGACCACGCGCTCGCCACGCTGTCGCGCAACGGCCGCCTCCAGGAAATCTATCTGCGCTACTTTCCCTACGGGCTCTATTGAAGCCGCTAAAAGACGCGAGACGCGCTTTAGCCCCTAGCCCTTGCGGAACCGGGCAATCGCACTGCGCTCGATTGCCGCGCAGGTGAGCTTGTCGAGGCCGAGCCGGTCACGCAGCAGGCTGAGCAGCCGCAACTCCTCCGCCTTGACCGAGAGATCGGCCGATGCCACCTCGACGGCCAGCGCATAGGCCGTGTCGTAAAGTTTTGCGGGCAGGGTGTCGCGCACGGTTTCGAGCACGACGTCGAGGCCCTCCGGCCCGGCGAGCAGCGAGGCGCAGTCGCGCGCCACCGCAATCAGCTTGTCGTCATCGAAATCCCGGAAAACAGGCAGGAATCCGATCAGTTGGCCGATCCTTTCCAGTTCCCTGTCGTTCATCGTGCTGTCGACGGCGGATGCCATCACCATCACGTAGATCAGCGCATCATGGGCGGAAAGCGGCTTATTCATCTCTGATTCCTTTTTCGATCAGCCCAGATTAGGAATTGGCGACAGCCATTACAAGGGATCGGCCCGATCCGGGCTGTCCGATCGCTTGCCAAGGCTGCCGGTTCATTTGCGGCGCGGATCGTCGCCGTAAATGCCTTTTCTGGCCTGCCTGGCCGTCTCGGCGATCTCCGTAAGCGGCGAACCCGCCGCTGCTTCCGCCCAGCCGTTTTCGGCAAGTCATGAGCCGAGATCCTGTGTGCCGAGCCGGCAGGCAGTCGTCGCCGTTTCCTTCCATTCCGCACTCTCGAGGTCGCAGGTGACGCTGCGGTTGCGCAACAGCAGGCGCAACGCCGTCTTCGCCATCATGCCGCAGGGCCATTGCCGGTCCGCCGGCCCGCAAATCCTGTCGACCGGCGTCGGCACGATGCCGGCAAGCTGAAGCCTCCGCTCGCCAAAGGAAAGGATGCCGGCATTGTCGACCGCCGGCCGCGCCAGCTCCATCGCCCTTTTCGTCGTCGGACCTCCCGTCTTCCCGGTCGCCGTCTCCGCTTGTTGCGGCAGATCGGCCGGTTTGGATGTCACCCCGTCGCCCGGGTCTGGAGCGGGTGGGGCCGCCGGTTCGACCGAGCGAGCAATCATTTCGGCACGGTCGTCCGACATCGTCGCGGGCTTGCCGGCGTCCGGGGCAGCATTCGCCGGTGCGGTTTCCGTCTCCCCTGCGGACGCCGTTTCTTCGTCGGCCGTGCCGCCACCAAGCCTTGCTTCGCCCGCCATCAGCAGGCCGACCACCACTACCATCCCCGTGATACCTGTAATGAAGGCGGCAGGGCGCATGGAATATCTTCCTATTGGCTGGCCCAGATGATGCGGGCGATCCAGGCGACGTCGGAAAGCTCGAGGATGCGGTTGGGATGTTCGGGATTGAGCGACATCAGCTCGATCGATCGCGGGCTCTGGCGCAGCAGCACCTTGGCCATCACCTCGCCCTCGTTTGTGCGCACGACGACGCGGTCGTTGCGGCGCACCTGCGCCCCCGGCTCGACGATCAACACATCGCCGTCGCGGTAGAGCGGCATCATGCTCTCGCCCTGCACCTCCAGCGCATAGACGCCCGATTTCTGTGCCGGGGCCGCCGGAAATTCCACCACGTCCCAGCCCTGGCCGGCCGGAAAACCGCCATCGTCGAAGAAGCCGCCCGCGCCCGCCTGCGCGAAGCCGAGCAGCGGAATGGAGCCGCCTCGCTGAGGAAATGCGCCTTCCTGCTGTCCCGAGCCGGCATCCGGCCGCATGAAGGCCATAAACTGCTCCATGCTCGCGCCTGTGGCGTCGAGCACCTTGGCGATCGATTCCGTCGAGGGCCAGCGCAGGCGCCCATCGGCGGAAAGCCGTTTCGATTTGTTGAAGGAGGTCGGGTCGAGGCCGGCGCGGCGCGCAAGTCCGGATGGCGTCAGCTCGTGCCGTTCGGCAAGCCTGTCGAGCGCTTCCCAGATCTGGTCGTGTGACAGCATGCGCGATTCCGTCGCGGCTCATTCAACGCCGCGCTCCAACCCGGCGGAATATTAACCGACCGCGCCGCCCGAGTAAAGATAGAAGAGGAATAAAATCCTGTTATCGCATGCTGCGCTCAGGCGACCATCGCCATGTTGATCTTGCCGAGCTGGATGACCGCCTGCGTCCGGCTGTCGACATCGAGTTTCAACAGGATCGCCGAGACATGCGCCTTGATCGTCGCCTCGGACACGCCGAGTTCGTAGGCAATCTGCTTGTTCAGCAGCCCCTCGCCAAGCATGGTCAGCACCCGGCTCTGCTGCGGCGTCAGCGTATGCAGGCGGTGGATCAGGTCGGCGACATCGGGATCCTGCTCCTGGCCGTCGCGATAGCTTTCCGGCGTGGCGATGTCGCCGGCAAGCACCGTCTGGATGCTGCGGCGAATATCCTCGATACCGGAGGATTTCGAAATGAAGCCGGAAGCGCCGAGTTCCAGCGCCCGGCGGATCGTCGTCGCGTCATCGGTTGCCGACACAATGACGATTGGCAGGCTGGCAAATTCTGAGCGCAGCGCCATCAAGCCGGAAAAGCCGCTGACCCCGGGCATGGCGAGGTCGAGCAGCATCAAGTCGGCGTCCGCATGGGCGCCGGCGGCCCGGCGTGCGGCAGCGAAATCGCCGGCCTCGACGATCGACTGCCGGCCTTCCATACCGATCACTGCCTGGCGCAGCGCGTCGCGGAAAAGCGGATGATCGTCCGCAATGATGATGGTCTGTTCCTGCATCGAAAACTCCCTCCCAAGAGCCCGATCATGCCTTGCATGCGACGCCATCCCTCCGCGTTGCATGCCGGCTTGCTGACATGACTATATCAGATCAGGTCTTCTGCGGAAGGGGATTGGTGTTTTCCTCAGCCTGGAACTCCTTCACCATCCCCATGAAACTCTTCATCATCCGCTCCATGATGCTGATCGAACGGTCGACCTCGGCGTCGCTCGGCAGCGCGCGCTGGGCGACATTGCCCTGTTCGAGCGCCGTCACCCGCTTTGCCAGCCGGTCGAGTTCGTCCTCATAGGCCGCCCGCTCGTCGGCTGCCATCCGGCAGACGAGGGCGCCGTCCTTGTCCTGGCAGATCGACATGGCTCCGGTCTGCCGGTCGAGCCGGACGAAATGATCGCCGCTCTTCTCCAGCTGGAAGCGGCCGGCATCGGCTTCGGCCGCCGCGGCCGCCAACGGCATGAGAAAAACGCCAAGCGTCAGAATCAAAACCTTCATCGTCTCATCCTCCGGATTTTGCTTGTGGCGGTCCCGTTTTTCGCGCCGGGGCGTGGACATCGCCGCCTCTTTCCGGCAAAGCCCTCGTGACCAAGGAACAGCCCATCGTGAGGCCATGATGACCCTGACACCGACCCTTTACAAGATCGTGACGGAAACGCTCTGGCAGCAAGCCAGACAAACCGGCATTTTTCATGGCGCCGGCATCGATCTCCAAGATGGCTTCATCCATTTCTCGACGGCGGACCAGGTGAAGCAGACCGCTGCCCTGCACTTTGCCGGCCAGTCCGGCCTGCTACTGATTGCCGTCGATGGCCGCGGCTTTGGCGACAAGCTGGTCTTTGAGCCCTCGCGCGGCGGCGATCTCTTCCCACATCTCTACGCCGACCTGCCGCTTGCAACCGTGCTATGGGAGGCGCCGCTGCCGCTCGACGAAGTCAGCGCCCATATTTTCCCGGAGCTGCAGCCATGATCGATCCCTTCAAGCGTCTCGCCCGCAAGGGTCTCTTCCTGTTCGATCCGGAAACGGCACACGGCATGTCGATCGCCGCCTTGAAATCCGGCCTCGTGCCCGCCTGCCAGCTCACGGCCGATCCGCGCCTGCGCCAGACCGTTGCCGGCCTGACCTTCGAAAATCCGCTCGGCATGGCCGCCGGCTACGACAAGAATGCCGAGGTGCCGGAGGCGCTGCTGAAGCTCGGCTTCGGCTTTACCGAGATCGGCACGGTGACGCCGAAGCCGCAATCCGGCAATCCACGCCCGCGCATCTTCCGCCTGGTGGAGGATGAAGGCGTCATCAACCGTCTCGGCTTCAACAATGAAGGCCATGATGCCGCCTTCGGGCGCCTCGCCGCGCTAAGCGGCGGTGGCATGATCGGCGTCAATATCGGCGCCAACAAGGACAGCGAGGACCGCATCGCCGATTATGTCGCCGGCATCCGCCGCTTTTATTCCGTCGCGCGCTACTTTACCGCCAACATCTCCTCGCCCAACACCCCCGGCCTACGCGACCTGCAGGGGCGCGAAAGCCTTGCGGTACTGCTGTCCGCAGTGCTTGCGGCGCGCGACGAGATGACGGCGACATCCGGTCGGAAGATCCCGGTCTTTCTGAAGATCGCGCCTGATCTGACCGAGGAAGGCATGGACGATATCGCCGCGGAAGTGCTCTCGCATGCGCTTGATGGCCTGATCGTCTCCAACACCACGCTGTCGCGCGATGGCCTCAGGGATCGGCGGCAGGCGAAGGAGGCGGGCGGCCTTTCCGGCGTGCCGCTATTCGAAAAGTCGACGGCCGTGCTCGCCAGGATGCGCAAGCGTGTCGGCCCTGATCTGCCGATCATCGGCGTCGGCGGCGTCTCCTCGGCCGAGACCGCGCTGGAGAAGATCAGGGCGGGTGCCGATCTGGTCCAGCTCTATTCCTGCATGGTCTATGAAGGCCCCGGCCTGGCCGGCGATATCGTCCGCGGCCTCTCGAAACTGCTGGACCGCGAAAAGGCCGCCTCGATCCGCGACCTGCGCGACACCCGGATGGATTATTGGGCGGCGCGGAAGGTCTGATCGGCCCGCGGCTTGACGAGCATCGCCAGGAAGAAACCGCGGAAGAGCAGGAAGGCGTTCATCGCCAACCACAGGCCGTGATTGCCGAAGAGCGGCACGAAGACCGCGAGCATCAAGAGATAGCCGGCAAAAGATATCAGCATCCGGTTGCGCATGTCGGCCGACCACGTGGCGCCGATGAAGACCCCGTCCATCAGGAAGGCGAGCGCGCCGGTCAGTCCGGTCACCGCCGCCCAGGGCAGATAGGTTTCGGCCGCCTGCCGTACCTCCGGCGAGGTCGTCAGCACCGAGATCAGCCAGGGTCCGGCGAGGAAGAAGAAGGCGGAGCCGATCGCCGCCAGTCCGAAGGACCACAAGGTCGTCAGCTTCAGCCCGCGGTCGAAGGCCGGCCGGTAATGTGCGCCGATCGCCCGGCCAATGATCTGTTCGGCGGCATTGGCAAGCCCGTCGAGATAATAGCCGGACAGCAGGAAGAAATTCATCACCACGGCATTGGCGGCAAGCGTCACCGCGCCGAAGCTGGTGCCGATCCGCGTCATGATGGTGAAGGCGCCGATCAGCACGAAGGTGCGGATCAGGATGTCGCGATTGAGCGCAAAAAGCTCGGCCAGCCGGTGCCGGGAAAAGACCTCGGACCATGCCGGCCGCGCTGCCTTGCCGAAGCCGCGCAGCACGATGAAAAGCCCGGCGAGCGCGCCGACGGTTTCGCCGGCCATCGTTCCCCAGGCGACCCCCGCCACGCCCCAATCGAGCGACAGGCCGAGATAGATCGAAAGCAGGATGTTGATGCCGTTGATGATCGCCTGCAGCAGCAGTCCGATATTGCCCTGTCCGCGCCCGAGCACGAAGCCGAGGATGGCGTAATTCGCCAGCGCCGCCGGTGCTGCCAGCATGCGGATCGAGAAATAGGTGCCGGTTGCCTCGGCGATCGCTCCTTCCGCCCCCATCAGCCTCAACCCCGCCGCCATCAGCAGCGGCGAAAGACAGAGCAGCGCCAGTCCGCAGCCGAGCGCCGAAATCATCGCCCTTGCGAAGACCGCCTGCTGCTCGTGCTGATCCCGCCGGCCATAGGCCTGCGCCGTCAGGCCTGTGGTCGAGGCGCGCAGGAAGTTGAAGCTGCCGAGGATCAGATCGAAGAGCATGGCGCCGATCGCCAGCCCGGCCAGCGCTTCCGCATTGCCCATACGGCCGACCACGGCGGTGTTCGTCAGCCCGAGCAGCGGCGTCGTCATGAAGCCGAGCGTCATCGGAATGGCGATCGCCAGCACCAGCCGGTGCGTCACGTCAAAAGCAAGCGCGTTGTGATTGCTGCGTGTATCCATGCCGGCCTCGTCGCGGCAGCGCCAAGCGTCGTTAGACGCGCAAAAGACGCTGCATCACTTGAACTGCTGCAGGCGGAATCACCTCAGCTGGAAAGCACCATGGCCCAATAGGGCAGGTTCCTGGAAGATGTATTATGGGCGACGGCGACGCCAAGGCCGTCATAACGTCCGAGCATGTTTTCCAGGTGATGCGGCGAGTTGATCCAGGCCGTCACCACGGCATCGACGCTCTGCTGGCCGGAGGCGATGTTTTCGGCCGCCGGTAGCCGCACGCCGCTCGCCTTGACGCGCGCGCCGAAACTGTCGGTCATCCCCATCAGATGTGCCATCTTGCCGGCGCTCGCCATGCGTTTCGCCTGGAACAGGGCGGCAGTGCTCGCCGCCGGATCGGCGGCAAGCGGCGGCAGGCCGTGCTTCGCCCGCAGCTGGTTGACGAGCGGCAGCACGCTCGCCGTCTCGTCCTCGCCGTCGGAAGGCGTGCCGGCCATCCGCGGGGTCGTGGTGCAACCGGCGATGCCGGCGGCGAGTGCAAGTCCGGAAAGGCGCAGCAGACCACGCCTGGAAAGATCGATGGATGTCATGTTACCGGCGGTAGCTGAAAAGACGAAGGATGACGAAGAGCGGGATGACGATCGTCGCGCCGAGGATGAGATAGTCGCCGACGCGCCCGAGGGCCGAGAAGCCCCGATGCCAGATTTCCAGGACGAAGTCGCGGACGCCATCGATGATGCTCCACGGCGTCAGGCCGAAGACGGTCATGACGAAACCGACGATCAGCGACACCACGACAAGCTTTATCAATGTACGGCCGATTGAATCGCCGAGGAACCTGTTCGCCTGATCGGACATAAGCCATCTCCTGTTTGCCCTTGGAATAAGGTCGCGGCGTGTCACCCGCAAGCCCTTTCCGGAATTGGCCGCTTCGCCTCTGAAATAGGACTTGAGTTTTTTTGTGGCCGCCGCCAAATGCGGGCCAACCAATTAGGTCCATTGATGCAGCCCCACCAGCTTTCCTCAGGCGACGTTATCGCCGACCGCCGCGCCGATTATGCCAGGATGCTTGAAGAAGGCGGCGAGCCGGAAGCGGCCGCTGAGCTGATGGAACAGGCCCTCGAACTCGTGCCCGCCTGGGCCGCCGGCTGGTATCGCCTCGCCACCTATCGCGAAAAGGCGGGCAGGGGCGAAGCCGCGATCGAGGCCTATCGCAAGACGCTTGCCCTCGATCCCGAAGACATGTTCGGTGCCGCCCTCAAGCTTGCCCTTCTCGGCTACGCGGCCACGCCCGACCGCCCGCCGAGCCGCTATGTCGAGCGCCTCTTCGACGACTATGCCGATCGGTTCGAATCAGCCCTTGTCGACAAGCTCGACTACAACGTCCCGCAGAAGCTCGCAGCGCTCGTCGCCTCCACCGGCAGGCGCTACGAACACGCCGTCGATCTCGGCTGCGGCACCGGTCTGCTCGGCCCGGAGATCCGCGCCAATGTCGACCGCCTTGAAGGCTTCGACCTCTCGCAGAATATGCTCGTGAAGGCTGCCGAGAAACGGGTCTATGACAGTCTCGCCCAGGCCGATCTCTCGCTCGCGCCCGAGCTCTCCGGCCTGTTTGCGGAGGCCGCGCGCCATCGCGCCGATCTGGTGACGGCAGCCGATGTGCTGATGTATCTCGGCAATCTCGAGAGCGTCTTTGCCATCGTCGGAGAACTCGCTGCATCAGGCGCCGATATCGCCTTTTCCGTCGAGGATGCCGGGGACGGCGAGGGCTTTCATCTTGCGCCGTCGCTGCGTTATGCCCACTCGGAAAGCTACGTCAGGATGCTTCTTGCCCGTCACGGCTTGCAAATCCTTGCGACCGTCAAGTCGGTCATTCGCAAAGATGGCGGAAAACCGGTGTCCGGCATTCTGTTCCTTACGCGCAAACCAGCTTGAGCGAACATTTCTTGCGATTTTTTAATAGGTCAGCATTGCTTACCTATTTTGCTTGATCAAAAGACCGAAAAACCCGATATTGCACTGCATCTGCAGAGATGCCCGGCAATTATCGCCGAGGCGCTCCGGCTTCTTTCATTATGCAAAATTCCGTTGCGCCCGGGTCTCTCCCAGCGCGTTTTTTAAAATCGTCTGCCGTGGAGACTGGCGACATGACACAGCTCATCAATGCCCTTGGCTTCTGGAATACGACTGCGACGCGCCACACCCCGATCGAAGATGTGCAGGGCATATTCTCCGGCAGCCTGGTTGCCGCTCTCGGCCTCTATGTGCTCGCCAGCGCCGGCCTTCTCACCGGCAGCACCGCCGGCGTGGCCTTCCTCCTGCATTATGCCTTCGGCGTCAATTTCGGCCTTGCCTTCTTCCTGCTCAACCTGCCGTTCTTCTATCTCTCGTGGAAGCGCCTCGGCATGGCCTTCACCGTCAAGACCTTCATCGCCATCGGCCTGACCTCGGTGATTGCCGATGTGCAGTCGCGCTTTCTGTCCATTTCGAGCATCCATCCGGCCTGGGCGGCCCTTCTCGGCGGCTTGCTGCTCGGCTTCGGCCTGCTGGCGCTCTATCGCCACCGCGCCAGCCTCGGCGGTGTCGGCATTCTCGGCATCTACCTGCAGGAACGTTTCGGCATCCGAGCCGGCCTCGTCCAGCTCGCCATCGACATGTGCGTGCTCGCCGCCGCCTTCTTCGTCACCACGCCGCCTGTCGTCTTCTATTCCGTTCTAGGCGCCGTCGTCCTCAACCTCTTCGTTGCCGTCAATCACCGGGCTGATCGCTACATCGCGCTTTAGCTTTACGCATGTCGTTATCGCAAAACCGCCGCACACTTTTGCGCGGCGCTCTAACATTACCAATCGGTAAGCCATTCTAAATAAAACGTAACTTGCCTGTGATCGGTCTCGGCGCGAAACTCATCTCGCGCCGGATTTGATGAGGTGAACTATGTCAGATTTGGAAAAACTTGTCAGACGCCGTATGCAGGAAGAATACGCCAAGGGCGCTTCCGCAGAAGAAATTGCGAAAGTCGTCCGAGACATATTCAACAGCATCGACCTCCCGGGCGATCGGTTTGACGCCGTTGCCGTACGGGCCACTCGGGAACACGAATGATCCGATATTCGACCGACCCGAGATTTTCGGGTCGGTTGCAAGGATGATTTCCCTCTCAGCAGATATCTCAGGCTGCCTTCGTTGCAGCATCGAGCGGATGCTGCGAGCGGAAGCCGACGGCAAGCCGGTTCCAGATGTTGATGGCGCCAATCACCACCGTGATCTTCGTCATTTCTTCTTCAGAAAAATGCGCCTTCAGCGTCTCGTAGTCGGCATCAGGCGCGCCTGTCTTGGCGATATTGGTGACCGAATCCACCCAGCCGAGCAGCGCCCGTTCACGGGCGTCATAGACCGGCGATTCCCGCCAGACGCACATCAGGTTGATCCATTGTTCGCTGAGCCCATCATGGCGGGCTTCCTTCACATGCATGTCGACGCAATAGGCACAGCCATTGATCTGCGAAGCGCGCAGCTTGATCAGGTGGATGAAGCGACGCTCCAGCCCGGAGGACTGGACATATTGCTCGAGCGCGGCGACAGCCTTGTAGGCATCGGGGGCGGCTTTGGCGAAATTGAAACGTGGTTGCATGATCTTTCTCCTTTGTTGGTGGCTCAACGAGCCGTCTTGCGTTCATGGATTTCAAGGAAGGCGCAGCCTCTAGCTGCGATCGATCCGTCGTCGACGGCGGTGAGTTCAATGCCGATATCGGCGAGGCTCGTCTTGGCGAGTTCGGCTCGATAGACCCGTTCGGCTTTCAGCATCGCCGCGTTGATGGTGCAGGGCTGGGCGAACAAGCGATCGGAGACCGGGTTCGGACCGCGCTGGCGGATTTCGGCGCAGCGGAACGCCGGGGCAGACCCCTCGACCGCGAGCACGATGTCGAGCAGCGAAATCTCCTTCGGTGCTTTTGCCAGCCGATATCCGCCCTTCGGCCCCGGAACCGTATCGAGGATGCCGGCGCCCGACAGCGCCTGCAGATGCTTCAGCAGATAGCTTGTCGAAACGCCGTGGAATTCCGCCAGCGCGGCCGCCGAAAGCACACCGCCTTCGGAAAGGCCGGAAAGCATCGCAACGCTGTGAATGGCCTGCTCGACCCCATCGCCCATCTTCATGCACCTGGCCTCCTCAATTCGTGGATAAAAAATATCCACGATTGTGCCGGCTGTCAAGCGGTGTCCTCGATGCTTGCCACTTGCCTTTATCCTGACCCTGGATAGAAGACGGCAAAGCCGACAGGGGAACAACATGGCATCCAACGCTTTCGCAGGCCTTCTGAATTCCAGCGCCGATCGTCACTCGCTGCTGGACGACGCCCAGGGCATTGTCGCCGGCAGCATGCTCGCCGTGCTCGGCGTATCGCTTCTCTCCGGCGCGGGGCTGCTTGCCGGCGGCACGGCAGGCCTTGCCTTCCTCGCCCATTATGCGACCGGCCTGAGCTTCGGCCTCTGCTTCTTCGTCGTGAACCTGCCCTTCTATTATCTCGCCTTCCGCCGCTTGGGCGCCGCCTTTACCATCAAGACCTTCGCCGCCATCGCGCTCACCTCGGTTCTGTCGGAATTCGTCCCGGGCTTCATCAGTATGGCGCATGTCGATCCTTTCGCCGGTGCGCTCTTCGGCGGCCTCGTCATCGGCGCCGGTATGCTGGCGCTCTTCCGCCACCGCGCCAGCCTCGGCGGCATCGGCATTCTCGCCCTCTATATCCAGGATCGCTTCGGCTGGCGCGCCGGCTTCGTCCAGCTCGGCTTCGACGGCGTCATCCTGGCGCTCTCTTTCTTCGTCGCAAGCCCCTTCATCATCGCCTGCTCGGTGCTCGGTGCGATCGTTCTCAACCTCACGATCGCCATCAACCACCGCAAGGATCGCTATATCGCCATGTGAATTGCTAAAGCGCGTCGCGATCTTTCAGATTCGCTCATCGCACTTTAGGTCTTTGTTTTTACGCATGTCGTTATCGCAAAACCGCGGCACACTTTTGCGCGACATGCTTTGGCCGCTCTTCTCTTTCCCCGGCGTTTCACTAGTTTCAGGGCGTGGACCAGATCGATTCCGAAGCCCGTGCCCTGCTTCCTGCCGCCTTTACCCGCTGGTTTGCGGAAAAGGGCTGGCGCCCGCGCGCCCATCAGCTGGAACTGCTCGCCCGCGCCGAGGCCGGCGAAAGCACGCTGCTGATTGCGCCGACCGGCGCCGGCAAGACGCTCGCCGGTTTCCTGCCCTCGCTCACCGATCTCACCCGTCGCGGCCGGATCCCGCCCGGCTCCGCCTTCACCGGCATCCATACGCTCTATGTCTCGCCACTGAAGGCGCTTGCCATCGATATCGAGCGCAACCTGATGAAGCCGGTCGAGGAGATGGGCCTGCCGGTCACGATAGAAAACCGCACCGGCGACACGCCGAACGCCAAGCGCCAGCGCCAGAAACTCAACCCGCCGGATATTCTGCTGACGACGCCCGAACAGGTCGCCCTGCTGCTGGCCAACCGCGAGGCCGAGCGCTTCTTCAAGGACCTGAAATATATCGTCCTCGACGAACTGCATTCGCTGGTCACCTCCAAGCGCGGCCATATGCTTTCGCTCGGCCTTGCCCGCCTGCGCCGCCTTGCCCCCGGCTTCAAGACCATCGGTCTGTCGGCCACTGTCGCCGAACCCATGGATCTGCAGAAATGGCTGGTCGGACAGGAAGAGGGCAGCGAGCATCATGCAGGCCTCGTCGTCGTCGAAGGCGGCGCCAAGCCCGATATCTCGATCCTGTCGACCGAAGAGCGCATTCCCTGGTCCGGCCATTCCGCCCGATACGCCATTCCCGATGTTTACCGGCAACTGGTTGAACACCGCACGACGCTGCTTTTCGTCAACACCCGCAGCCAGGCCGAAATGCTTTTCCAGGCGCTCTGGACGATCAATGACGACAACCTGCCGATCGCGCTCCACCACGGCTCCCTCGATGTCGCCCAGCGCCGCAAGGTCGAGGCGGCGATGGCCGAAAACCGGCTGCGCGCCGTCGTTGCCACCTCCACCCTCGATCTCGGCATCGACTGGGGCGATGTCGATCTCGTCATTCATGTCGGTGCGCCGAAGGGTGCCTCACGTCTTGCCCAGCGCATCGGTCGTGCCAACCACCGCATGGACGAGCCCTCGAAGGCGATCCTTGTGCCGGCCAACCGCTTCGAGGTCATGGAGTGCCAGGCAGCCCTCGACGCCAATTATATCGGCGCGCAGGATACCCCGCCGGTCGGCCGCGGCGCGCTCGACGTGCTCGCCCAGCATGTGCTCGGCATGGCCTGCGCCGAACCTTTCGACATGCTTGAACTTTACGATGAAGTCACCAGCGCCTCGCCCTATGCCGATCTGAGCTGGGAGACCTTCGAGCGCATCGTCGATTTCGTCGCCACCGGCGGTTATGCGCTCAGGACCTACGAGCGTTACGCCCGCATCCGCAAGACCAAGGAGGGCCGTTGGCGCGTCTCCAATCCTGCGGTCGCCCAGCAATACCGCCTCAACCTCGGCACCATCGTCGAAAGCCCGATGCTGAATATCCGCATGGTCAAGCGCGGCGAGGGCGGCAGGATCGGCCGCGGCGGCGCTACGTTGGGGAAGGTCGAGGAATATTTCCTCGAGCAATTGTCGCCGGGCGATACCTTCGTCTTCTCCGGCAAGGTGCTGCGCTTCGAGGGTATTCGCGAGAACGAATGCCTGGCGTCGCAGGCCTTCTCGCTCGATCCGAAGATCCCCTCCTATAATGGCGGCAAGTTTCCGCTGTCGACCTATCTCGCCGAGCAGGTGCGGGCGATGATCGCCGATCCCGATCGCTGGCGCCACCTGCCGGATCAGGTGCGCGACTGGCTGTCGCTGCAGAACGACAAGTCGATGCTGCCGAAGCGTGACGAGTTCCTGATCGAAACCTTCCCGCGCGGCAGCCGCGGCTACATGGTCGCCTATCCCTTCGAAGGCCGTCTCGCCCACCAGACGCTCGGCATGCTGCTGACCCGCCGGCTGGAGCGGATAGGCGCCAAGCCGCTTGGTTTCGTCGCCACCGATTATTCGCTTGCCATCTGGGGCCTCGAGGATATGGGGCTGATGATCCGCAATGGCCGGCTCAGCCTCTCCGACCTCTTCGACGAAGACATGCTCGGCGACGATCTCGAAGCCTGGCTGGACGAATCCTTCCTGTTGAAGCGCACCTTCCGCAATTGCGCCGTGATTGCCGGCTTGATCGAGCGCCGTCATCCGGGCAAGGAAAAGAGCGGCCGCCAGATCACCGTCTCCGCCGATCTGATCTACGACGTGCTGCGCAGCCACGAGCCGGATCACATCCTCTTGCAGGCGACGCGGCAGGATGCGGCGACGGGACTTTTGGATATTGGCCGTCTTGGCGATATGCTGAGACGAATCAGGGGCCACATCACCCACCGCGCTCTCGACCATATTTCCCCGCTCGCCGTGCCGGTGATGCTGGAAATCGGACGTGAGGCGGTGCCGGGCGAGGCCCATGACGCGCTGCTCGCCGAAGCGGCGGACGATCTGATTGCCGAAGCGCTCGCTTGACGAGAATTGGACCTGATGAGAATTAGGGTCCGACGATTTAGGCCGACGACGATTTAGGAATGACGACCGTGATGAACCGCCTGGCGCTGGCGCGCGACATATCAGGACTGGCCGCCATGCCGGGCATCGAGACATCGGTCCATGGCATTGCCGCGGTCTGTGATCCGCTCGGCGCCCTCTATCTGCCCGATGCCGGCCTGCTCGTCGTTTCCGACCTGCACCTGGAAAAGGGCGCAGCCTTCGCCCGCCGCGGCATGATGCTGCCGCCTTACGATACGCTGGCGACGCTGACCGTCCTTGCCGCCGTCATCTCGCGTTATGATCCGAAGCTCGTCATCTCGCTCGGCGATAATTTCCACGACCGCATCGGTTCGAAGCATTTGCCGGAGAATTTCCGCACGCTGATCGTCAATATGGCCCGCGGCCGCGAATGGATCTGGATCAATGGCAACCATGATCCGGATGGCATCGTCGATCTGCCGGGCGCATCCGCTGACGAGATGCATTATGCCGGCCTGACCTTTCGGCACGAGCCGAAGAACGGCTTGCAGAGTGGTGAGATCGCCGGCCACCTGCATCCGTCGGCGACCGTCCGCCGCCGCGAGAAATCCGTCCGCCGCCCCTGCTTTGCCACCGACGGCGCCCGCCTGCTGATGCCGGCCTTCGGCGTCATGAGCGGCGGTCTCGACCTTCGCCACAAGGCGATGCACGGTCTTTTCGACCGGGGGTCGCTGATCGCGCATCTGCTCGGCAAGGACCGGATTTATTCTGTTAGATACGGCAATTTGTGGGGATAGCGCCTGTTATTTGAGGGCAGAGGGGGGCGGACATGGCACGCCCTCAAACTATCCTCAATCGCACTCCTGCAACTGCCGCTGATACGTCCCGGCCATCCGCGCAAACTTCTGCGCCGTCTGCTGCAGCTGCCCGTTCGAGCGCCAGTCGCCGCGTTTGTATCCCGTCGGCCCGGAATAATAGGCGAGATAGAGATTATAGGCATCGTTCAGCGGAATGCCGGTCTCCACGCTGTTCTGGTAGTGATACCAGCCGATGAAATCGATCGCGTCGGCGAAGTTCGCCCGTCGCGCGGTCCAGTTCCCCGTCTGCGACTGATAGTGATCCCAGGTTCCGTCGAGTGCCTGCGAATAACCGTAGGCCGTCGAAGGCCGGGTCCAGGGAATGAAGCCGAACAGTTTGGTGCGCGGCGGCCGCGCATAGGGCTGGAAGCCGGATTCGGTATACATCGTCGCCATCAGGATCGGTACGGGCACGCCGTATTTCTTCTCCGTCCGCTCGGCGGCACTCTGCCAGCTGGAGAAAAGCCCGTCGCGCTCGTCGAAGACGGCACAGATGTTTCTCGTCTGCTTCGGCGCCGTCGCGCAGCCGGCAAGCAGCGCGAGACCCATAGCCGTCAGAACGATACGAGTACGCATGACAAAACCTCTCGTTTCCGAGAGATTACTAACTCGTAAATGTTAAAAACCGGTTTTTAGTCGAATGCGAACTTCCCAGGCTGCTCTCTTGTGCGACCAGGGATAGATACCCTGGCCTGACCATCGGGACGGCATCGCACATCAAAATCCCTAAGCCTTGACGGGTTCGTAGCGCAGGATTACCGCGCCGCCTTCCGTCGTCGAGGATTCGATGAGCTTCAGCGGCACCGGGCCCTCTGCCTGTTTGAAAAGCGGATTGCCGCCGCCGAGAATGACAGGCACCAGGCAAACCCTGATTTCATCGATAAGCCCCGCTTTCAGCAGGCTGTCGGCAAGTTCGGCGCTGCCGAAGATGAAGATCGTCTTGCCGTCCTCCTGCTTCAGCCTAGTCAGTTCGGGGATCGGATCGCTGACGACACGGGCATTGTTCCAGCCGGGCTCGGTCATCGTCCGCGACACGGCGATCTTGGCGATGCCGTTCATATAGGCTTTGATCTCACCTTCGCCCTCGGAGCTTGGCCAGTAGGAGGCCATGCCCTCATAGGTCTTGCGGCCGAATACCAGCAGATCGCCTTCCCTCCCGAATTGTTCGGCATAGCGCTGCAATTCAGGTCCCCAGGCGAGATTGTGGAAGTCGATATCCCACGGCTTCGTGCCTTCGAAATAACCATCGAGCGTCATCAGGTTCCAGACAACAAGCTTTCTCATTTCCATCCTCCTTCTGAATTGCCAACCGAGATAAAACTGATTGCGAATTGAAACTGGTCGAAAACTAGATAGACTGATAGCGAAATGCAAGCGGTTTTTTGGGAGGCATGGACGAACTGCCGCCAAAACATCCGGGCAAGCAGCTGCCGCCGGGCAGGCTCTTCGTGCCCGGGTGTATTGCCGAGCCTATTTTCAGGAAGAAATCCGCTTGAGCGCCTTGCGGCGGATCAGTCCTTACGGAAGATCAGGCTGGCACCCCAGCCGGTGATCACGGCGAGCAGCACCGCCGCACAGCCGTAGAGGATCGGCTGATCATGCGCCGCATCGGTGATCGTCTGCTCGATGCCGGTCTTGATGACCCGCAGCGGCAGCGATTTCTCGGTCACGAAAATGCCGCTCTTGAACAGATAGGCGCGCACGCTGTGCACCCCGTTCGGAATGTTTGCCGGCAGGCGCAGGCTCGCCTTGAAGAGGTTGGAGGAAACGAACCGCACGCCGCTCGGATTGCGGTCATAGAGCCCGCCGCCCTGCTGCAGTCGCCGGAAGGCCTCGCGGAACTCGCCGAGATTGCTGCCGTCGCCGACGAAGCCGACCGGCGTCAGCGGAATGTGGTCGATGCCGATCCCCTGATCGATCAGGTCAAGCGGCGTCACGATGTCGTCGATCATGCGCGAACTCGACATCGAATAGGAATGCGGCACCGCTTCGAAGGTCATCGAGCGGGTGTTCACCCAGATGCCGAAGACGCGTTCCTTCTTGCGCACCGTCGCATCCTCGCGCGGGCCTTCCAGCACCACGACCACGTCATATTGGCCGACGGCCAGCAGCAACTGGTCGGTATTCGAGAGCGCCCCGAAGATGGTCAGATCCGCGCCGTGGAAATCCGAGGTGATGGCGATTTCGCTGGTCGACGTGCCGATTTCCAACCCTTCACGGACCGCCTCCGATGCCTGCCCCGGCAGCCACTGGGCTCCGGCAGAGGCCGGTAGCAGGCAAAGCAACGCGATGACGAAAACAGCCAGGCGCATCAGTTGCCCGCTCCCATCACCACCGAATAGACGTCGGCCGGCGCCACCACCAGCGCGATTGCAAGACGCAGGCCGACGGCAAGCACCAGTAGGCCGAGCAGGGCGCGCAGCTGCTCGCCGCGCAGCTTCTGGCCGACCCGCACGCCGTATTGCGCGCCGATGACACCGGCCACCATCAGGATGAAGGCAAGCACGATGTCGACGGAAAAGTTCGTCGCCGCCTGCACGATCGTCGTATAGGCGGTCACGAAGATGATCTGGAACAGCGAGGTGCCGACGACGACATTGGTCGGGATGCGCAGCAGGTAGATCATCGCCGGCACCATGATGAAGCCGCCGCCGACACCCATGATCGAGGTGAGGATGCCGATCG
>Ga0102590_1002651_pt1 | contig 20475 bp, 20 predicted proteins | sample AraplaMF_Col_mMF_FD_76859 | JGI IMG/M metagenome (GOLD analysis project Ga0102590, IMG submission 76859) | Arabidopsis root microbial communities from the University of North Carolina, USA - plate scrape MF_Col_mMF | ecosystem: Host-associated > Plants > Roots > Endosphere | place: USA...
TCAGCGAATACCGCAGCATCGAGGCGGCGGAATCGACGCCGAGCATGATGCTCTCGCGGTCGAAGCGGCGGACACGGAAATTGTCGGCGAGCTGGTGGATGACGTCGAGCACGGCGTCCTTGCCCTGCCGCGCGCCGAGGAACGGAAACATGTCGATCGGGCCGTAGATCGCCCATTCGACGTCCTCGTCGATCAGGGCCTCGATATCCTCGAAATGCCGGTCGTTGATCGCGCGGTGCAACGCGCGCGAGAAACGCCAGAGGCTGTGCTCTGTCATTTTGGGCGTCCTGAAACTGGCTCGCAAAAACGAAAAACAACCCCATGCACAGTAGGCGCCGCGGGGTTGCTTCAATTCGTTCGTGTACAAACAGATAGACTCGATTTGCGGAAATGCAAATCACGATATTGCAATGCACAATTGAGCGCTGTTTGTGGGATTTACAATAGATCCCCGTATTTTACCGGGCCGTATCGCGCGCCGGTTCCCGCTGGGACGAGTGCGGGCTGATCAGAACTCGACCGCGACGCCCGCGCGTCCGACATTCATCCCACCGGAATTGGCGAAGCTGCCATGAACCATCAACGGAATGGCCGAACTCAGGTTGAGGCGATGCGCGACCGCCACGCCGGCGCCGGTCTGCCCCTGAAAAAAGCCGGAATTGAGCGACACGGTCGTGCGGCCCGGACCCGAGGGCATGGCGGCGACCGCGAGCGCCGCGGTGGCGGCGATCCCGCGACGTGCCTCGGTCTGGTTGGTCGTGATCTGGCTTTGCAGCCCGCTGACCTGGTTTTGCAAGCCGTTCAGCTGGCCCTGGACTCCGGACGTGATGCTGCCGAGCTGGCTGACATTGACCGCATCCGTCGGCGCGATCCCGGCCGCGACATTGCTGACGCGTCGCTCGTTGCCTGCGGACCCGACCGACACCGTGTTCGCGGCGGTCGCTACCGAGCCCGTACCGATCGCCACTGAATTCGTTGCTGCGGCCTGCACGACCGCACCGGCGCCAACCGCCGTGCCTCCGACCGCAGCGACCGTGGCGCTCTGGCCGACCGCGACTGCGTTGGCCGTCGTTGCGCTGGCCGAATTGCCGAGCGCGGTCGCGGACGACACGTTGGCGGTGCCGCCGGTTGCCACGGCAAAGTCGCCGAACGCCGCGCCGCCGTTGGCCGCTTGCGCGGCGTTGCCGACCGCGATCGATCCGGTCGCCACCGCGCCGGTGCCGAGCGCAATGGCGTTGGCACCGCTGGCGACCGCGCCGGTGCCCTGCGCGATGGCATTGACGGCGGTCGCCTGCGCGCCGTTGCCGATCGCGATGGCGTTGCTGGCGGACGCGAAGGCGGCATTGCCGGCACCTGTCGCGGCATTGCCGCCGATCGCGATCGCGTTGGCACCCTGCGCCTGGGCGTTGCCGCCGACCGCGGTCGCGTAGGTCTGTCCGGCGGCAGTGCTGCCGGCCTGAGCGCCGGCGCCGAGCGCGGTGGTGCCCTCGTTGCCGAACGCGCCGCCGGCATTGGCCAGGGCGCCGAATGCGGAAGCAATGCGGCCGGACGCGGTCACCGTGTCGCCGATCGCGATGGCGCTGGCGCCGGTCACAGTCGAGGTGATGCCAATGGCAATGGCGCGGGAGGCATCGACGGTGTTCGACGCGCCGATGGCGGTCGATCCTGCCGAATTGGCGGTGGCGCCGACCGTGTTGGAATTTCCCATCACCTGCACGGCGTTGCCCCAGCCGGCCTGGCTGGTCCCATTGACTGTGTTGCCGTCCCCGAACACGAAGCTGTTGCTGCCGTTGATGGTGTTGGGATCTCCGATGGCGAAACTGCCACTGCCGTTGACGGTCTGGCCCGTTCCGAACGCCCCGCTGTTATTGCCGGTCACGCTGTTGTTGCTGCCGGTCGCGATGCTGGACGAGCCGGTGACGGTGTTGGCGGTGCCGAACGCCCCGCTGCTCGCGCCGGTGACGGTCGACACCGACCCCACCACGGTGGAGTCGGTGCTGTTGGCGAGGGTGCTGCCGCCGATGGCCACGCTCCGCGTTCCGAACGACCGAGCCGGCGTTGCGCCGACGCCGTCGCCGCCACCGATAGCCACACTGTAATCACCGCGGGACAGGACTTCGACCAGGCCGGAGGGATTCGAGCCCGCGCCGATCGCCGTCGAGTACACCCCGATGACACCGGTGGTTGAATTGGCATTGGCGCCGATGCTGGTCACGCCCGAAACGTTGGTGGTCGTGCCCGCGAAGCTGCCGATGGTCGTCGTGTTGTCGCCGATCGCGAAAGCGCCATAGCCCGATGCGGTGGCGCCACCCGAAATGCCCGATGTCGCGCCGGTGGCGATCGCCCCCGTGCCGCAAGCCGTATCGTGCGGGTTGGTGGCGGTCGCACCCGAGCCACCCTGCGGCTCGCCGCCTGTCGCGCTCCCTCCGCAGACGAATTGCGCCGCGGCCGGGCGGATCGCCTCCAGCGAGGCAAGCCCCAGGACGGCGGCTCCGATCATGAAGGCAGCGACAATGTCACGGCGCCGCGCGCCGGCCGAGCGCGAGGACGGAGGCGTGAAGAACATGGTGTTTGCTCCCTGGGACCATCAAATCTGCGGTCACGTGGGGCGAATTTAGCTGTAACGTTTCCCGCAAGAAACATCCGGCAATCCGGACGGCACACGCGCCGGACGAGTGTGGCTGGCCCGACACAGCCAGGCCCAGCCTCCTGCCTAGTCCCGCGGCACCAGCGCCCCCAGGATCAGCGGTCCGATCTCGCGCTCCAGCACCTGCTGCACCAGGTCATAGGAATCGATGATTTCGCGGATCTGCGCCACCAGCCCGCCGCGGAAGCTGTAGAACACCGCCATGTCGAACTGCACGATGCGGTCGTTGCTGCGCTTCCTGAAATAGGTGTGCATGTAGGTCGCGACCTCGTCGCCATCGGCGAGGATATGCGGCGCCTTGTAGCGGATGTCCGAATAGCGCGACCAGATCGTCTCCCAGAGCGCACGCAATTCGGCCTTGCCATGGCGCGGCACCATGTGCGGCAGCACGTCGATCGGCGCGTGGGTGAGGAAGTCGACGTCGTCGGTGCAGCACGACAGCGCGGCCTCGATATCGCCGCGCGCAAAGCTGTCGAGCAGGTGCAGCACGCGTTGCCTGTTCAGCGATTCAACCGTCATGCCGCTCCCGCCCCATTGGCCGTGGAATGCAACGCTATCGTGCAGCTTGCGGGTCCAGCAATCCGCAAAAAGACAGAGCCCTGTCGCGATTGGTCATGTGTCGATGGACCGCGGTTCACAGGCTGCAAGCACGGGTTGCGCATGCATCCGCCTCCTGGAATTTGCCGGGACGCGATGACGCCGCGCGCACAGCCCCGGCGCGATCCGACATGCGGCGAACGCTGGAACCGGAACCCGCTTGCGCTCGTTGAGATGCCGATCATTCATCCGGAGACACCGATCCATGAAATCCCCGCTTCTCGCCGTCGCCGCCGCGGTTCTCATGCTGGGCGCGACCTCCGCCGCCAATGCCAAGGGCTGCATCAAGGGCGCCATCGTCGGCGGCGTCGCCGGCCACTATGCCGGCCATCATGGTGTCCTCGGCGCCGCCGCCGGCTGCCTCTACGGCCGCCACCACGCGAAGGAACAGCAAGAGCAACAGGAAAAGCAGCAGCAACATCAGAGCCAGGTCAACGGCCAGGGCAAGCTGTAGCCCCTGTCATTCCGGGGCGCGCCACTTGGCGCGAGCCCGGAATCCATTGCACCACAGTTCCGGCAGCCGATTGGGGCGCGTGACCCATCTCACATCACGCCCCTCCCGGCACAGCTACCGTCATCGGCATGTCATCAGGGAGACGTGCTATGGCTTCCATCGCCGCCGCAAGAAAGTCCCGCCTGCACAACGCCATCGAAGGCCTCGCGCTGACGGCGGTTCTGCAGAGCTTCCCGACCTTCGCCGCCGCCGCCTTCCTGCTCAAGCTCTGCGGCAACCACGACCTGGTCGGCGACCCCGGCGTCGCCATCTTCGTTGCATTCGCCTCGCTCGCCCACGCGATGCTGGCCGTGACCTTCGGCCCGAACTTCCCCGCCTTCTTCAAGACCGTCTACGAACCAAAGTTCTTCGAGGCCCATCTGTCGATCGCCGACAAGATCACCGCCTGGCGCACCCAGCCCGTCGCCTCGCTCCAGCTCATGACCATCGTGCTGCTGTTGTCGGTGATGGCCGTGGTGACGGCGAGCGTGGGGTGAGCGCGTCATGGCCTCGATCACCGCGCCGAAATCTGGCCCGCTCAACTGGCTCGAAGGCTTTGCGCTGACCGCAACGCTACAGGGCTTCCCGATCTTCGCGGCGGCCTCGCTGATGGTGAAGCTGCTCGGCGATGATCGCGGGGGCCAGCGCGTGCTCACCGTTGTCATGGCGACGCTGCTCTATAGCGTCCTCGTCATCTGGCTCGGAAGATTCCCGAAATTGAAGAACGGCTACGAGGCGAGTTTCTTCGACGCCAGCCTGTCCTTCTCCGAAAAGATCGCGCGCTGGCGCGCCAAGCCCGCGACATCGGTGCAACTCGTAGCCTCAGTGCTGCTGCTGTCGCTGTTGGCGGTGAGTGTGGGGTGAGGGCTACTTGTCATTCCCGGGCGCCGCAACGCGGCCAGCCCGGAATCCATAGCCACGAATGGCGCGGATGATACCGCGCATCCTACCTCTTCTTCCACCCACCCCTTCTCCCCGGCATCCCGCCCGTCGACTTCGGCGCCGGGCCGAACTCCGGACCCGACTGCCTCGAATCCGTCGGCTGGATGATCCGGCTTTCGCCGCCGAACGGCTTTGACGGCAGCGCGCGGTTTTCGCGGTAGGGCAGTGATTCCGGGCCGTGCATCTCGTCGAGATGCGGCTTGTGCACCTTCGAGCCGCTGCCGCCGCCGCTCGCCTTCAGCGCGGAGCTCACGGTCTTTTTCTTCATCGCGCTGACCGGCAGGTTGGCGGCGTCGCCGTATTTCTTCGCTCCGGCATAGGCGCCGGCCTTGCCTTGCACGGTGCGCTGCTTGGCGGTGGGGTCGTCGACCACCGCGAGCTCGGTGGCGCGCAGGCGTTTGACTTCGTCGCGCAAGCGGGCGGCTTCCTCGAAGTTCAGATCGGCGGCGGCCTCGCGCATACGGGTTTCGAGATCGGCGAGCACGGCTTCGAAATTGTGGCCGATCGAGATGACGTCGTCGGTCATGTCGTGGCCGCCGATCTCGACCAGCACGTGGTCGCGCTCGTAGACGCTGTTCATGATGTCGCCGATCGACTTCTTGACGCTCTCCGGCGTGATGCCGTGCTCCGTGTTGTACTCGACCTGCTTTTCGCGGCGGCGGTTGGTTTCGGCGATGGCGCGCTCCATCGATCCGGTCATCTGGTCGGCATAGAGGATCACCTTGCCGTCGACGTTGCGCGCGGCGCGGCCGATGGTCTGGATCAGCGAGGTCTCGCTGCGCAGAAAACCTTCCTTGTCGGCGTCCAGAATCGCGACCAGCGCGCATTCGGGAATGTCGAGGCCCTCGCGCAGCAGGTTGATGCCGACCAGCGCGTCGAACGCACCGAGGCGGAGATCCCTGATGATCTCGATGCGCTCGATGGTGTCGATATCAGAGTGCATATAGCGCACGCGAATGCCCTGCTCATGCAGATATTCGGTGAGGTCTTCCGCCATGCGCTTGGTCAGCACCGTGATCAGCGAGCGATAGCCGGCCTGCGCGGTGGCGCGGACCTCGCCGACGAGATCGTCGACCTGGGTGCGGGCGGGGCGGATGTTCACGGGAGGATCAATCAGGCCGGTGGGGCGAATGACCTGCTCGACGAACACGCCGCCGCTCTCGTTCAGCTCCCAGCTGCTCGGCGTCGCCGACACCGCGACCGTCTGCGGCCGCATCATGTCCCATTCCTCGAAGCGAAGCGGGCGATTGTCCATGCAGGACGGCAGGCGGAAGCCGTATTCGGCCAGCGTCGCCTTGCGGCGGAAGTCGCCTTTGAACATGGCGCCGATCTGCGGCACGGTGACGTGGCTCTCGTCGGCGAACACCAGCGCGTTGTCGGGCACGTATTCGAACAGCGTCGGCGGCGGCTCGCCGGGCAGCCGACCGGTGAGATAGCGCGAATAGTTCTCGATGCCGGCGCAGCTCCCCGTCGCCTCCATCATCTCGATGTCGAAGGTGGTGCGCTGCTCCAGCCGCTGCGCTTCCAGCAGTCGGCCCTGGTTATTGAGCTGGTCGAGCCGCATCTTCAACTCGGATTTGATCGACTTGATCGCCTGCACCAGCGTCGGACGCGGCGTCACATAGTGCGAGTTGGCGTACATCTTGATGAATTCGAGCTCGTCCTGCTTGTGGCCGGTGAGCGGATCGAACTCCTCGATGGTCTCGATGGTGTCGCCGAAAAGATTGACGCGCCAGGCCCGGTCCTCATAGTGCGCCGGGAAGATGTCGATGACGTCGCCGCGCACGCGAAATGTGCCGCGGGTGAAATCGGCCTGGGTGCGCTTGTACTGGAGCGCGACGAGGTCGGCGATGAGCTGGCGCTGGTCGATGCGCTCGCCCTTCTTCAGCGCGAACGTCATCGCGGTGTAGGTCTCGACCGAACCGATACCGTAGATGCAGGACACCGAGGCGACGATGATGACGTCGTCGCGTTCGAGCAGCGCGCGCGTCGCGGAGTGGCGCATGCGGTCGATCTGCTCGTTGATCGAGGAGTCCTTCTCGATATAGGTGTCGGTGCGCGGGACGTAGGCTTCCGGCTGGTAATAGTCGTAATACGAGACGAAATACTCGACCGCGTTGTCCGGGAAAAAGCTCTTGAACTCGCCATAGAGCTGGGCGGCCAGCGTCTTGTTCGGGGCGAGGATGATGGCAGGCCGCTGCGTCGCCTCGATCACCTTGGCCATGGTGTAGGTCTTGCCCGAGCCGGTGACGCCGAGCAGCACCTGCGAACGGTCGTTCCGGTTGATCCCTTCGACCAGTTCGGCGATCGCGGTCGGCTGGTCGCCGCGCGGCTCGTAGGACGACTTGATCTCGAAGCGCACGCCGCCTTCGGACTTTTCCGGGCGGGGCGGCCGGTGCGGCGTCCACACCTTCAGCGAGCCGTCGTTCTTGCGGAACTCGGGCCGGCCCTCGCGGATCAGCGATTCCAGCGCGTCGGCGGTTGCCTTGACGCCGAGCGCCTCCATCTTGTTGCGCGGCGGCCGGGCCAGCGCCTCGGCGTCGTCCTCTTCGGTGGGAAAACCGAGTTGCCGCGCCAGTTCCGGATCGAGCGTCGGGATCGTGGCCGCCGTGCCGTAATTGGCCTGCGGCGCTTCGTCGAAACCGCTGCCCTCGCGGGCGCCCGGCGGCTGCGGATTGGGACGCAGCGGCATCGGCCGCGCCGCATCCTGCGGAAACGCCTTCGGCGTCGAGGCGCGCGCACGGTGCGCGGCGGCCTCGCCCCCGGAGCGGCGATCGCGCGAATTGTCCGGCGGCGGCTGCAGGCCGGTGCCCGAACCAAGCCCGGCATCGCCGCGATTGATCGCGGGATTCAGCAATTCGGCCAATGCCGGCCCGATCGGCTGCACGTCGGGCCGATGAGCCTTGGAGTTCGGCGTCTTGGATTTTGGGGTTTTTGCGGGGGGAGCAGGTTTCTTCGCCATGTCCCGAATATGGGACGAGTCCGCCCCTCAGAAAAGGGCGAAGGACGGTCCGTGATCAGGCTGCTGACAGCAGGTTGGCAGCAGGCCTTTCGATCACGCCGCTGGCCGCGGCCCGTCGTCGTCCTCGGCCACAACGCGCGGCTCGAGGATGTCGAGATGGAGGCCCCCGCAATCGGTGCAGCGCATGGCCCAGTACTCGCAGCCGGCACGGCCGGGGATCACGCGGAGCACCGTGAGGTCGCCGTCGCATTCCGGACAATTCGACAGCACATTGCGGGTATAGATCCGCGGCCGCGGCGTGTCCCCGCATTCGATGGCTGACATGACCGGTTCCCCCTGTTGCGCTGCGCTGTCTGCTGCTTATTCGTCGTCGCTGTCGGCGCGCCGGCGGAAGCGATCGATGTGATGCTTGGCGTCGGCGATCGCCGCGTCGGGATCAGGCCAGGCGAAGCCGACTTCCATGGCCGGAAACAGCACGCCGTCGATGGCAACCGGGCTGAAATCGGCGCGCCGGATGCGGGCGTGCCACAGCCCTTGCCCAGCTTCGAAGGATTCGATGTCAAAGCCGTCGTAAAGCGTCGTCATTGGTAGTCCCCAAAAGGTGTCTTGTCGGAGGGTCAGGGGACCACGTTTGCCGGTTTCAGTATGTGAAGCGGTTCACAAGCGGCCGGCTTTTTTGCCGGGCGGACCACAGCAGGGGCGTCACTTCCGCGGCGAGGCGCGACCGATCCGCCTGACGGGGCGGGCCGCGGGCTCCGAGGCCGCACGCATGATCCAGCGGCGGAACGCGGCGAAGTCACGCTGTTCGGTCTGGAAACTGCGATAGACCAGATACCAGCGCATGCCCTTGGGCACCGAAAGGTCGAACGGCGCCACCAACCGGCCGGCGGCGAGGTCGTCGTCGATATAGGGCCGGATGCCCATGGCAATGCCGAGCCCGTCGGCGGCGGCCTGCAGCGCCTGGCCGTAGAACTGGAACTCCGGCCCGCGCGGATTGATACGGGGGAGGTTCGCGGCCTTCAGCCAGATCGGCCAGTCCTCGGGCGAATGTTCGACGCGGATCAGGCTTGGGCCCTTCAGGTCGGCCGGACGCTTCAGCGAGGCGGCGAGCCGGGGCACGCAGACCGGCGTGAGGTCGCCGGCGAACAGGGGCTCGGCCACCAGCCCCGGCCAGTCGCCGGTGCCGAGCTTGATGCCGCAGCTCCAGTCCTCGCCGAACGGCACCGAGGCGCCGCCGGTGGTGAAGCGCACCTCGATGTCGGGCTCTTCGCTGCGAAACTCCGACAGCCGCGGGATCAGCCAGCGCATCGCAAACGTATGTCCGACGCCGATGGTGAGCACGCGGACGCTGGAGGGCGCCGTCACCTGCGCGGTGAGGCTCGCCAGCGCATCGAAGATCGGCGTCAGCCCGCTCTGATAGGCGCGCCCGGCCTGCGTCAGCACCAGCTTGTTGGCCTTGCGCTCGAACAGCGCGACGCCGAGCCGGTCCTCGAGCAGATGCACCATGCGGCTGACGGCGGCTGCCGACACGCTGAGCTCGAGCCCGGCCGCGGCAAAGCTGCCGGTCCGCGCCGCCGCCTCGAATGCCTTGATGCCGTTGAGAAACAGCAGCCGCCGCAATTGTCCCACCCTCAGGAAAGCTGATGCCAGGCCAAGATAACTCAGTTTGCGAAGCCACGGCAAGCGAGGCACGTTCTCTTCGCCTCTCCCCGCGTGCGGGGAGAGGCCGACGCGCAAAGCGCGGCGGGTGAGGGGGAGTCTACGCGAGTCCGCGTCTCAGCGTCCCTGCGGAGACCCCCCCTCACCCCTCTCTCAGGGCGAGCTCTACTCGTCCCGGCCCCGCAAGCGCGGCGAGGGAGTGAAGCAGTTTGCGTCCATAACCCATCCACCGGAGACCGCTCGTGACGCCCTTCATGATCGCTGCCCTCGGATTGCTGATGGTCGGGACCGCGTTCCTGTCGGGGCTGTTCGGCATGGCGGGCGGGCTGATCCTGATCGGCGTGCTGCTGGCCCTGATGCCGCTGCCGACCGCGATGGTGCTGCACGCGATCACGCAGATGGCGTCCAATGGCTGGCGCGCGTTGCTCTGGCGCGCGCATATCCGCTGGCGGCCGGTGGCCAACTATATGGTCGGCTGCGCCGTCGCGCTCGCGGCCTGGTCGCTGACCCGCTACGTGCCTGACAAGCCGATGGCGCTGCTGCTGCTCGGCGTCACCCCGTTCATGGCGCGGCTGCTGCCTGCGAATATCAAGCCCGATCCGGACCGTCTCTGGCAGGGCACGGTCTACGGCACGATCTGCATGGGCCTGATGCTGATGACCGGTGTCTCGGGGCCGCTGCTCGACACCTTCTTCCTCGGCGGTGATTTCGGCCGGCGCGAGAAGGTCGCGACCAAGGCGATGTGCCAGCTCGTCAGCCACTTCACCAAGCTGATCTATTTCGGCGGTGTGATCGACCAGGCCGCCAGCCTCGATCCCGTGCTCGCAGGCGTCGCGATTCTCGCCTCGATGCTCGGCACCACGCTGGCGCGGCGCATCCTCGAAGCCATGACCGACCAGCAATTCATCGCCTGGTCGAACAAGCTGATCACCACCATCGCCTGCTACTACATCGCCTATGGCGGCTGGCTCCTGCTGCGGACGCCGGTGCTGGCCGCCTTCGACAGGGGAGGATTGCAATGAGCGAGACTGCCGATCCGCTGGTGCTGGACTTCGTCGAATGGGTCGCCCGCGAGCCGCGCGCCTACGCCGAGGTGATCGCGACCTGGAAGACCTCGTGCCCGCGCCTCACCATCTGGGAGGACGCCGCCGACCGCGGGCTTGTCACCCGAGAGACGCGGCCCGGCATCGGTCTGATCATTGCGGTGACGGCGGACGGCGAGAAGCTACTGCAAACGCACCGCCGGTGAGGCGCCCGTCCGTCTCAACAACGTCATTGCGAGCGCCAGCGAAGCAATCCAGAATGCTTCCGCGGCGGCAGTCTGGGTTGTTTCGCTGCGCTCGCATTGATGGAACACCAGCCATGTCACTCAAACTCTACGAACTCGTCGGCACCGACGCCGCGCGCCCGTTCAGCCCGTTTTGCTGGCGCACGCGGATGGCGCTGGCGCACAAGGGGTTGACGGCGGAGACGCTGCCCTGGCGCTTCACCGAGAAAAGCGCGATCGCGCCGCACGGGTCGGAGAAGGTCCCGGTGCTGCTGCATCACGACAAGCCCGTCGTCGACTCCTGGGCGATCGCGAATTATCTCGAAGACAATTTTCCAGACCAGCCGTCGCTGTTCGGCGGCGAGGGCGGCCGCGCCATGGCGCGCATGATCAACGCCTGGGGCGATATCGCCATCGTCGGCGGCATCTTTCCGCTGATCATCGCCGACATCCCGAACAACCTCGCCGAGGTCGACGCAGCCTATTTCCGCCAATCGCGCGAGGCCCGCTTCGGCGGCAAGACGCTGGAACAGGTGATGGCGAGCCGCGATGCGGGCGTGGTCGCGTTCCGTAAGTCGCTCGAGGTGATGCGGCAGACCCTGAAGAAGCAGCCCTTCATCGGCGGCAGCGCGCCGAACTATGCCGACTACATCGTGTTCGGCGGATTCCAATGGGCGCGCGTGGTGAGCACGTTCAAGCTGCTGGAGACGGATGATCCGGTGTACGCCTGGCGCGAGAAACTGCTCGACGCGTTCGACGGCATGGCGCGGACATCGCCGGGGCATGCGGTGTGAGCCCGCGAGCGCCTCTTCTCACCCGCAGGCTTTCGCCGTGACGCGCTCGTTTTTGACGACGTTTTCGACCATTTTGCGCGCGACGCTGCCCAAGTCGGAGAGCGTGAAATAGCCTTGCGCGTATGCTTCCTGAGTCAGGCGCTCGATGCGCCTGTCCTCGCCCGTCGACCATTGTTTGGCAATGTAGTCGGCACCGGGCTTGCCGAACGTCTCAGGATAGCGCTCCATCTGGTTCTGGCGATGATAGTAGTATGAATCAAGGCCGCCGATGAACTGCTTTCGGCCCTCGCCCGTGCAGCGGGCGCCATAAGGCCGCTCCAGCGCGGCGATCACGCTCTCGCGCTTTATCGCTCTGCCGTCTACCGAATATTTCTCGCTGGTGCCGTATCCAGGGCCATCGATCGGGGCCGCTGGTCGGGCCTTAGGCTCGGGCGCGAACGCCCAGGCTGCGATCTGCCAGATGACGATCGCCCAAACGATAATCCAGATGCGGCTCATTTGCGGCTCGCCGTCGCGCGTTGTCGCGGCAGGCAAATCGGTGATGGATCTGACCACAGACCCGGACCCGCGAATTGCTGGACGGTAAGACGGATGTCCTCCGGGAAATCCTCTTTGACCACGCCCTTCTGTTCGAAGGCCTCCGCGAGCGCGGTCCTGACGCGCATGTCGAGCGGCGTCGAATATGCCGCGTTGGCCTGGTCGCGCTTCTTCTCGCTGCAGAACATTCCCATGGCCGGGGTCGAACAGTCGTAGATCTCGGCGTAGCCGCGCGCATAGGCCGAGGTAGCTGCGATGAGATTGGCTTTCATCGTGTCATCGCAAGGCGACATGGCGTAGGCAGTGCCGGCCTGCAACGCGTCCATGCGCAACGCGTCGAGCTTCGGATTCTTGTCGCTCATCGCGGTGTGCTCCGCTTCCCACATCTTGCGGTCACGTGCCTTGGAGCTTTCGTCGCCGAATGTTGCGGTGAGCGTCGGTCTCAGTTCGCCGATCAGCGAAAAGGAATAGGTCGGAAATCCGCGCAATGCCCAGGAGATGCCGACGAAGGCGGAGGCGAACGCCATGCAGGTCAGGAGAATGAAGCGGCTCATGCGCGGCGTACTCGAATTGACGGGTCGCAACTTAGCCGTGTCTGGTTAAGAGATGTGGTATTTTACGGGCCTCGCCGTGCGAAGGTAAATGGAGCTCTAAGAAGATGGTCTGATCTCGCTTTCATGCGCTTGCTGCACGAGCGGTCGGTGGCGCAGGTCTTCGTCAGGCGCGAGACGCGCCATGGTCACCGCCGGCTATTTCGCAGGAACCGCGGCTGCCTTGCGCAGACACTCCCGACATAGGCAATCCTCACCCTTGACCGGCATCGGCAGCCGCGCCGTTTCCTCTGCGCACCAGCACGTGCCCGAGAGATCGCAGCCGAACTCGGTGCCGCAGCGGGAACAGGCGAGGCGGCGCGGTTCCGGCGTCGCGGATTCTTTCGGATTTTTCATGATTGCCGCAAAAACTTCGCCGTCATTTTCATGTCGGGTTCATCTCCCGCTGCGGTATATTATGCGCTGCGCATGGACTAGCAAAGCGGTTGGCAACGCGCGAAGGACAAATCGATGGCCCGCGATTCGCAAGCCGCCCTGGTCGCGCTCAACCGTTTCGGCTTCGGCGCCCGCGGCGGGGCGTCCGGCGATCTGATCAACGCAGCCAGCGATCCGCGCGGCTTCGTGAAGGCGGAGCTGGCGCGTCCGAATGGCGTGCTGCTGGAGGCGCCCGGCCTGCAATCGACGCCGCAGCTCGGCCAGGCCGTGTTTGCCTATCAGGACCAGGTCAAGCAGGCGCGCGAAGCCGCCAAAGAAACGGCCAAAGCCGCCGCGCCCGCTGAAGCGCCGCAACAGGCGCCAACCGATCCGAAGCCCGTGCCACGCCGCAATCTCTCGCTGAATACGGTTGCAACCGAGATCGCCGGCCAGATGACCGAGGCGAAGCCGGATACGATGCAGCCGAATACGGCCGCGCCGCCCGCCGCAAAACCGGCGCCGCAGCCGCTCAATGTGATCCAGAAGACCTTTCGCGCCGAGGCGCTGGCACGGCTGCAGCGCGCGACGCTGGTCGAATGCGGGTTCACCGAGCGGCTCGTGGTGTTCTGGTCCAACCATTTCTGCATCTCCGCGAGCAAGGGCGAGCTGGCGCGGATCTGGGCCGGCGCGTTCGAGCGCGAGGCGATCCGGCCGCATGTGCTCGGGCGGTTCGCCGACATGCTCAAGGCGGTCGAGCAGCATCCGGCCATGCTGTTCTTCCTCGACAATCAGCAATCGCTCGGACCGGATTCGCGTGCGGGGCAGAACCGCAAGCGCGGGCTGAACGAGAACCTCGCGCGCGAGATCATGGAGCTGCATACGCTCGGCGTCGGCGGCGGCTACACACAGGAGGACGTCACCTCGCTCGCGCGCATCATCACCGGCTGGACCTTTGCCGGACGGCAGGGCCAGTTGGGAGCGCCCGGCTCCTTCGCGTTCAACGCCAATGCGCACCAGCCGGGCCCGCAAATGCTGCTCGGCAAGACCTACGAGGCGACGGGGCTGGCACAGGGCGAGGCCGCGCTCGCCGACATCGCGCGCCATCCCTCGACCGCGAATTTCGTCGCCACCAAATTCGTCCGTCACTTCGTCGCCGACGATCCGCCGCCGGCCTTGGTGGCGCGCCTGCGCGATGTCTTCGTCAGGACCGACGGTGATCTCAAGGCGATGGCGACGGCGCTGGTCGATTCCGACGAGGCCTGGAAGGCGCCGCTGACCAAGATACGGTCGCCGTATGACTTCCTGGTCGCGAGCGGCAGGCTGCTCGCGCGCGTGCCGGAGGATCCCGGCGCCTATCTCAGCAGTCTCAATCTGCTCGGTCAGCCCATGTGGACACCGGCAGGGCCGAACGGTTTCCCCGACACCAGCGCCGCCTGGGCCGCGCCTGAGGGCATGAAGCTGCGGCTCGACATCGCCGCGCAAATGGGCGCGCGGCTCGGCAACAACATCGATCCGCTCGACCTGCTGGAATTCGTCGCGGCGGACGCGGCCTCGATCGAAACGCGCAAGACCATCGAGCGCGCGGAATCGCGGCAGCAGGCGCTGGCCCTGCTGTTGATGTCGCCGGAAATGCAGCGGAGATGAAGATGATCGACTGCGTCGAGAACCGCCTCCTCACCTCGCGCCGCGGCCTGCTGCTCGGCGGCGCCTCCTTCGCGGCCTGGGCCTATTTGCCGAAATTCGCGCGTGCGGCCGACGGGCGCGATCCCAGGCTGGTCGTGGCGATCCTGCGCGGCGCGCTCGACGGGCTCTCGACCGTCGCGCCGGTCGGTGACCCCGACTATGCCGGCCTGCACGGATCGATCGCGCTGACGGCGGATGGCGCGCATCCCGCGCTCATGCTCGACAGCTTCTTCGCGCTGCATCCGTCGATGCCCGAGTTCGCGCGCATGTATCGCAATCAACATGCCGCAGTGATCCATGCAGTCGCGACGCCCTATCGCGACCGCTCGCATTTCGACGGCCAGGACGTGCTCGAAAGCGGTTATGCCGGTCCGGGACGGGTGCAGTCCGGCTGGCTCAATCGCGCGCTGGAAGCGCTGCCGCGCGGCGAGCGGGTGTCGAGCGGTCTCGCGGTCGGACCGACCACGCCGCTGGTGCTGCGCGGCAATGCGCCGACCGTCGGCTGGGCCCCGGTCGCGCTGCCGCAGGCCGACGACGACACCGCGATGCGGCTGGTCGATCTCTATCGTCACCGCGATCCCGCGCTGGCTTCGGCGCTGTCCCAGGGGCTCCAGCTCGACAAGGTCGCGAGCGGCGACGACATGAAGCCGAAGCCCGGCAACCAGGTCGCGCAGATGCGGCAGGTGGCGCGCGGCGCGGCAAAGCTGATGGCCGCCGACGACGGCCCGCGCATCGCCGCGCTCGCCTTCGACGGCTGGGACACGCATGCCAATGAAGGCGGCCCGGTCGGGCGTCTCGCCTTCCTGCTCGGCGGGCTCGACGGCGCGCTCGCCGAATTCGAAAGCGGTTTGGGCGAGCGCTGGCGCGACACCGTCGTCGTCGTCGCCACCGAATTCGGCCGCACCGCGCGCATCAACGGCACCGACGGCACCGATCACGGCACCGGCACCATCGCGCTGCTCGCCGGCGGCGCCGTGAAAGGCGGCCGCGTCATCTCGGACTGGCCGGGCCTCAAGCTAGCGAACCTGTACGAAGGGCGTGACCTCAAGCCGACGACGGACCTGCGCTCGGTGATCAAAGGCGTGCTGCAGGGCCAGTTCGGTCTTTCGGATCGCGTGCTCGCGGAGACGGTGTTTCCCGACAGTGAGAGCGCAAGGCCGATGAAGGGATTGATTTCGCAGGAGAAGTCGATCTAAGGCCGAAATTAAGTTGAGGAAGCTTGCTAATTCAACTCGTATAACATACATACCACCGTCTTTATCAGTTAGCTGTTTGTGTCACCTATGCCTACAACTGTTGATGATATTCGAGCGGCTTCTGCGCTGCGATCCGTATTTGGGCGCCTTCGTCCTGGATTCTACGATCATGAAGCTCGTCGGTTTGAAGGACCGCTCGTGCCCCGCCGTTCTGGCACAGAGGGAGCTATTCCGCCGAGCGATACAGATCAACTATTTCGATTTAGCGATGATGGATCGCAGCTATTGAGTGTTGCACTCCTCAATGAAGATCAGTGAGGATCAAAGGTTTCTTGCTCTCGATTACGATGCCGACGCAAACGTACATCGGCTTGCGTTTTTGGGATCGGCCAGCGATGCTCTTAAGAGATGGGGGGCGAACACCAGGATCTCTCCGATATGGAAACTAATTGCTGAGTGCGAGCCACCAAAGAAGTCGCGTAAGAGGGTAGGTATAGCCTTCCTTGGTCCGGTAAATCCTGTCCTTATTGAAACCGAATTTGGGACCACCATCTTCAGGCAATTCAAGACTGGCGAGTTTTGGTGCTCTCTAGGTTTCTTCAATCTCATCGTATCACTCTCTGACAACGACGAGTTCGAGGCGGCGCGAGCTTTTGCCGAGAAGTACAATTGCTCGATAGAGCTGTGGCAGCTGGATAAGGCAGGACAGGTCGATCTGATAGAATCCGCAAGAAGGCGGTTGCCGAAAGTGGCTAATGCTGTTGAGCTAGGACTGAGCAGCAAAAAGTTCGCCAATGATGCCTTAGCAGATCACCTGCTTGAGTTCGACACGCTTTTGGCGACAGCCATTGGTCGGGGAGTTTACGCATTTCCTTGGATCGCTGACGACCTGCGTAGATTAGAGACCGCGGTTAAGGATATTCTATTCGATCAAGAGACGGGCGAAGTCATCTCAGCTGAGAAACTTTCGCGCGTGCTGTATGATGTCGCGAATGTAAATGCGGGATTGTCCCGCTTCGTTTCTCAATCTCTGTCTGGCACGACACCTATAATGATGACCGAGTGCCATTTCTGGCCGCATTCGTTGCTTGGCACGACGGTAGCGAACGCCTCTTTGCGGATGATTGTTGATTACGTCTCCAACGCCATTGGCAGAGCACGAATTCCCGATCGAATAAAGCAATTGAGCAGCCTTCACTATTCCGGTCCTCCTCTCTTCAACAACAAGCCTGCTTCTTTTCGCGATGATGTTATTTCTAAGGTCGAAAATCTACCACCTCCCAAACCGCTCATCAATCCAATCACTTATTACAGTGGCCGCGATGGATTTAAGAACGACTCGCTGACTGCGAGTGCTCCTCTTGCATCGATTGCATCCGCCAACTGCGTGATGTGGAATCCTACTACTATCACGCACGAGTTGAGCCATAGGATAGTATCTCCCGTGCTTGCGAATTTAATACCGCTTGGCGTCGACAAGTTGGCGCGGGATTATGATTTTCTGGCTTACGGGATACAGAGGCCGACAAACTATTTTGATGCGGCGAGACAGTACCTGATCCAGATCATCTTAGCGTTGGCGTTCTTCGATAAAGTTCCTGTCAGCGTTGAGCGAGAGAGGGGTCCAGAAGCGCTTTTTAATATCATCCGCCATTATGAGCATGCTCTCGAAGAGATGATGGTCCACGCGTTCGATTTCCTTTACTTTTTCCGTAGAAGGCCTGCCGACTATGTAAAAAGCATTTGGATTTCCTGGGGCGCGATACCGAACATCTCCGACCGCACCGAAGAGTACCTTTTGAGGACCTTGGTCGCTCTAATGTCAGATCAGCTTCATATGCAAGATCCTGCAAGCGAAGTGAGAAGGCAAATACAGGATGTGCTAAAATTGCCGGAGGTGAGTAGTCAGACGTCCTACGCAGCGGAAGCGCTCTCGTTGTTAACTGATCCGGTTGTTTGGAAAAATCGGACCTGCCCAATGCTGATTATGCGAGCGCCTATCGCGCAGTTTGTTCGCTTCTTCTTGTATTCCGAGCGTCTAGCCGTCGAGACGCTGCGCGATCAATTTGCGCATGGGCCTGCCGGCAAGTATGATTTTAGCCCATTGGAACTGAGTAATTCTCGTTTCGAGAACCCGCTACTCTTCTTGCAGCAGTATGCGAATGACCCGACTCCAAATAGGGCCATGTCGGTCTGGGTTCACCATATGCTTTCCTTTAATATGGCGTCTTCAACAGGTTAGCTGATGGCGGCTTTCGACGGATACTTGATTGCTTGGGATGGCTTCAAAGACGCGGCCAAAATGAAGTATGACGAGCAATTTCTTGAAGTCTTAGGTCGTGTCCCGGGATTGCGCCCCCAGATCGATCGAGTTGGAAAGAAGTGGCGATTTTATACCTTAAGATCAAAGGTTTCTTTGCTCGATGATCGCTTGTCTCTATCCGGGAAAGAGTTGGAGTACCCGGTTGTATTTCGAGTCAATCGCGAAACAGGAAATATCATCGTCGCTGCTGAGAGCAAAGATGTAGCGGAACATTTGGTGGGGCATTTACTCAACGCTCATATCTTACCCAGGGTTCGTAAGATTGGCATTAATGTCCGGAACCTAACGCGACACGTTTTAGTGGAGAATGATCAGGCGTACGCGATAACTGCTTTGTATGCTCATACTCCGTCCTTTGGGAGCAATCTCAAGACCGTGATGCTCTACGGCGACGACCTTGGCCAATCGGAAATTCTTCTTTCGAATATTGAAACGTTTGACTCATTTCAGATCGGGCTGCGATCCCGACAATCAAGCAGAGAGTCCGCTCGCCTTGGTTCGGATGGTTATTTGCGTTTTTATGAGAGGGGGCGGGGAAACTTCGCTGAATTAGAGCGGTGTCTTGCTTTTGTGAATAATCTTAATCTCTATGTGAGGTAGAGTAATGAATCCGATCATGAGTGGTCACTTGGCTTGGCAAGATGATCGATTGCTCGTGGAGTTTTTAGCGGACCAGCTACTGCGAGGACGCCTCCTGCTATGTTTAGGCGCCGGAGTTTCTAGGTTCTACGGTCTTCCCAGTTGGGAAATTCTACTTCAACGGATCTCGAAGAGCCCGCCTACATCTCCGGACCTCGCGCTGCAGGCGGAGTTAGTGCTCGATGGCGAATTTGGGGGTGATCAAGAGCGCTTTCATCGGGCCGTTCATGGCGCTCTTTATGCGTCGAAGGGAGGAGCCGAGGATTTACTCGCGAACAAGGCTATACGCGCGATCGGCGCCCTAGTTAGCCAGTCGCTGCGTGGAAAAGTCGCTTCGATCCTCACGTTTAATTATGATGATCTAGTCGAGCAATACACATCGTTTCACGGCTACGTAGTGCAGAGCGTAGTTTCAGAGCGATACTTGGCCTCAGTAGCAGACGTTATTGTCTATCATCCTCATGGCTTCCTGCCCGAAAAAGCAAAGTTGGAGGATTTTAAATCGAACATAGTGCTCACGCGTAGGGACTATGAGCGCGCAATGGACGAGCTTTGGCAAGAAACGATTCTGAAATTGTTTTCAACCCACTTGGTTTTGTTCATCGGTCAGAGTGGAGCCGACGCCAGAATTAGCGCTATCTTGGCCAATGCTAAGGGGAAGAATCCCTACATTACGAGATTCGGTTTACCTTATTACGGTTTGCGGTTATGTTCCGAGGGGGACACGCTGAAGACTACCTGGGAGTCTCGCGGAATATTTTGTAAGACTCTGGGTGATCTTGAACAGGAAATCCCGCAGTTCTTATTCGATTTGTGTCAGTTCGCTGCGAGGTCGCTTGGCGACCCGAACGAATGAGTTGGCTTAGCCCAATTTTTTTGGAGACTTCGAGGCCGATGCGGCTGCGATGGGCCTAACTTTGCCTATTAACTTGGCGCGTGGCATTGTCGGCTGTGGCGTATCACTCGATGATCGGCCGAGCATCAGGAGATCACCCATGTACATCGCCATGAACCGCTTCCGCGTCGCCAAGGGCTCCGAGCCCGCCTTCGAGCAGGTCTGGCTCACCCGCGACACGCACCTGGACAAGGTGCCGGGCTTCGTCGAATTCCACTTGCTGAAGGGGCCGGAGCTCGAGGACCATACGCTCTATGCCTCGCACACGATCTGGGCGAACCATGCCGCATTCGAGGCCTGGACCAAATCCGAGGCGTTCCGTGCGGCGCACGCGCGGGCCGGGGATCACAAGCCGTCCTATCTCGGTCATCCGCAATTCGAAGGCTTCGAGGTGATCCAGACGGTCGGCGGCGGCGCGAAGTAGCGCCGCGCCGGCTTATTGTTTGAGCATGATCTTTCCGGAAAACCGCTTCACACTTTTCCGGATCATGCTCTAGCCCAGCGTGATCTTGTCGATCTCCGCCATCTCCTCGGCGGTCAGCTTCCACGCGATAGCCTTGACGTTCTGCTCGATCTGCTCGGCGCGGGTCGCGCCGGCGATGACGCTTGAGACCTGCGGGCGGCCGGCGAGCCACGAGAAAGCGAGCTCGAGCATTGAGTGGCCGCGCGCCTGTGCAAAGGCCTGCAGCTTCTCGACGATGGCCTCGTTGCGCGGCGTGACGTAACGGTCGCGGAGCCGCGGCGTCTGGCCGAAGCGGGTGTCGCCGGGTGCGGCCTCGCCCTTCTTGTACTTGCCGGTCAGGAGTCCGCTGGCGAGCGGGAAGAACGGCAACAGGCCGAGCTTGTATTCTTGCGCAGCAGGCAACAGGTCCTTCT
>Ga0102590_1002655_pt1 | contig 20437 bp, 18 predicted proteins | sample AraplaMF_Col_mMF_FD_76859 | JGI IMG/M metagenome (GOLD analysis project Ga0102590, IMG submission 76859) | Arabidopsis root microbial communities from the University of North Carolina, USA - plate scrape MF_Col_mMF | ecosystem: Host-associated > Plants > Roots > Endosphere | place: USA...
GCATCTTCTTCTTGCCTTCCTTCTGCTTCTCCAGAAGCTTGCGTTTGCGCGTGATGTCGCCGCCGTAGCACTTGGCGGTGACGTCCTTGCGCAGCGCGCGGACGGTTTCGCGGGCGATCACCTTGCCGCCGATCGCCGCCTGGATCGGGATCTGGAACATGTGCGGCGGGATCAGCTCCTTCATGCGCTCGACCATGGCGCGGCCGCGGCCTTCGGCGCGGGTCCGGTGCACCAGCATCGACAGCGCGTCGACCGGCTCGTTGTTGACCAGGATCTGCATCTTGACCAGGTCGGCGGCCTTGTAGTCGGTCAGGTGATAGTCGAACGAGGCGTAGCCCTTGGAGACCGATTTCAGCCGGTCGTAGAAGTCGAACACCACCTCGTTGAGCGGCAGGTCGTATTTCACCATCGCGCGCGAGCCGACATAGGTCAGCTCCTTCTGCGAGCCGCGGCGGTCCTGGCACAGCTTCAGGACGCTGCCGAGATATTCGTCGGGGGTCAGGATGGTGGCTTCGATCCACGGCTCCTGGATTTCGGCGATCTTGACCACGTCCGGCATGTCGACCGGATTGTGGATCTCGATCTCCTGGCCGTCGGTGAGGTGCATCTTGTAGATCACGCTCGGCGCGGTCGCGATCAAGTTGAGGTCGAACTCGCGCGACAGCCGCTCCTGGATGATTTCCAGGTGCAACAGGCCGAGGAAGCCGCAGCGGAAGCCGAAGCCCAGCGCGGCGGAGGTCTCCATCTCGAACGAGAAACTCGCGTCGTTGAGGCGCAGCTTGCCCATCGCCGCGCGCAGCGTCTCGAAATCGTCGGCGTCGACCGGAAACAGCCCGCAGAACACCACCGGGATCGCCGGCTTGAAGCCGGGCAGCATCTCGGTGATCGGCTTGCGGTCGTCGGTGATGGTGTCACCGACGCGGGTATCGGCGACTTCCTTGATCGCCGCGGTGATGAAGCCGATCTCGCCGGGACCGAGTTCGTCGATCTGGGTCATCTTCGGCGTGAAGAAGCCGACCCGCTCGATGTCATAGGCCGCGCCGGTGCCCATCATGCGGATCCGGCTGCCCTTCTTCATCACGCCGTCGACCACGCGGATCAGCACCACGACGCCGAGATAGACGTCGTACCAGCTGTCGACCAGCAGCGCCTTCAGCGTCGCCTCGCGGTCGCCCTTCGGCGGCGGCAGACGCGTGACGATGGCTTCCAGCACGTCGGGAACGCCGAGGCCGGTCTTGGCCGAGATCATCACCGCATCGGCGGCGCTGATGCCGATCACGTCCTCGATCTGCTGCCTGACCTTGTCGGGTTCGGCGGCGGGCAGGTCGACCTTGTTGAGGACCGGCACGATCTCATGGCCGGCATCGAGCGCGTGATAGACGTTGGCCAGCGTCTGCGCCTCGACGCCCTGGCTGGCGTCGACCACCAGCAGCGAGCCCTCGCAGGCGGCCAGCGAGCGCGAGACCTCGTAGGCGAAGTCGACGTGGCCCGGCGTGTCCATCAGGTTGAAGATGTAATCCTTGCCGTCCTTGGCGTGGTAGTTCAGCCGGACGGTCTGCGCCTTGATGGTGATGCCGCGCTCGCGTTCGATATCCATCGAATCGAGCACCTGTTCCTTGCCCGCCATCTCGCGGTCCGTCAGCCCGCCGGTCATCTGGATCAGGCGGTCGGCCAGCGTCGATTTGCCATGGTCGATATGGGCGACGATGGAGAAATTGCGGATGTTGGAAATGGGCGCGGTTGTCATGGGGCGCGGGATAGCACTTGAGCATTTTGCGGCAAAGGAGAATTCCGGTCGGACACGCCAAATTGCCCAAAAATAGTTGTTTTGGCTCGGTTTTTGCCCCGCGACGTCGGCCGTTGCCCGCTTCCTGTGCGGCAGCACCGGTTCCTCACGGCAAGCTGATTCCATGACCGCGCAAAACGCGGTACGCAGGGCCATGACCGAAGCCCTGTCCATGCCCGCGACGTCACGCGGGCGTCTCCGATCCGTCATCCGGCGAGGCAGCGCGTGGCTCGCCGCCTCGGCCAGCGACGACCATGCCAGCCTGCGGCTGGTGGTGGCCTTCGCCGCCCTGCACGCCGTGCTGTGGACCGTGATCCTGACCGTTCTGAAGGCCGCGCAGGACGTGCATTTCGACGTCGCCGAGGCTTACGCCTGGGGCCAGAAATTCCTGCTCGGCTACGGCAAGCATCCGCCGCTGTCCGGCTGGGTGGCCGGCGTCTGGTTCATGGTCTTCCAGGCGGCGAACTGGGCCACCTATGCGCTGGCGATGGCAACGCTCGGCTGCGGCATGGTGATCTGCTGGTTGCTGGCGCTGCGGGTGGTCGACCGGCGCCGCGCCTTCTTCGTCGTGGTGATGCTGGCGCTTTATCCGATCTTCAACTTCAAGGGCTTCAAATACAATCCGGACCTGCTGCAGCTCGTCACCCTGCCGCTGCTGGTGCTGGCCTATCTCGACGCCTTCGAGAAACGCACCGCGCGCGCCGGCCTGTGGCTCGGCCTCGCCGGCGCCGCCGCGCTGATGACCAAATACTGGGTGGTGACGATGATCGGCGCGATCGGGCTCGCCGCGCTGATTCATCCGGCCCGCATGAATTTCCTGCGTTCGCCGGCGCCATGGGTCGCGATCGCCGTGCTTGCGGTCGCGATGATCCCGCACGCGGTGTGGCTGGTGCAGGTTAACTTCGTGCCCTTCACTTATGCCGGCGAGGTCTATTCGATCACCAATCCCAACACCATACGGGAGCTCGCGCTCGGCTATCTCGGCCACAACGCAGCGCTGCTGGCGTTGCCGGTGGTGCTTGCCGCCGCGGTGCTGGCCTGGCCGGTGCGCGGCCTGCGGCCATTTCCGTGGTGGGCGCGCGGCGCCAACAGCGGCGTCAACGTCGCGCAGGCCGTCAACGTCTGGATCATCCAGTTCGTGGTCGCGATCGGGCCGCCGATCGGCGCGGTGATCTTCGACATCTACCTCAAGACCGATTGGGGGATTTCGCTGTTCTTCCTGGTGCCGCTGGCGCTAATTGCGATACCGCGCGTGCGTGTGCCGCGGATCGCCGTGGTGCGTCTCGCGGCGATCTGGCTGGTGATCACGCTGGCGGTGCTGCTCGCATCGCCGCAGATCGTCGCCTACGACGCCAGGGAAGGCGGCCATGAAGGCACCACCTGGCGGGCGCGGTCCGAACTGGCCCGGCAGCTCTCCGAAGTCTGGCATGCGCGCTCGCCGTCACGCTGGGCGGTGGTCGTTGCCTACAACGATATCGGCGAGCCGATCACGTTCTACAGCCCCGACCATCCGGCGTCGCTGGTGCCGGGCGAACTGTGGTCGAGCGGGCTGACCTCGATGGAAGAGGCGAAGCGGCAGGGCTTCATCGGGGTCTGCGAGGTCGGCGACTGGAAGCTCGACAAGTGCGAGGCGTGGATGAAGGACAATGCTGCCGGGGGCGACCGCATGGTGATCACCACGCGCCGGTTCTTCCAGGGCAAAGCCGGCGACGCCACCGCGTGGAACATCCACATCGTTCCACCGGCGAAGTGAGCGGTGGGCGAATATAGCGTTTTCGAGCGAAGTGGATATCGGTTCGCGTGAAGAAAACGCGTCAAAACAAGAATCTAGAGCCCGGTTCTGATTCAATCAGAACCGGAAAGGCTCTAGCGAATAGAAGGAGCCAGGCGGCGCTACGCGCTACTCCCTATTCGCCCCTTATTCCTCCAGCTCTTCGCCGAACTTGCTGCCGATCAGCTCGACCAGCGCCGTCATCGCGGCTTCGGCTTCGGGGCCGGAGGCCGATACCACGATCGAGGTGCCGACGCCGGCCGAGAGCATCATCAGTCCCATGATCGAGGTCCCGCCGACGGTCTCGCCGTTGCGCGTCACCGTGATCTCGGCGTTGAAGCGCTCGACCATCTGGACGAATTTCGCCGAGGCGCGGGCGTGCAGGCCGCGCTTGTTGATGATGGGAATTTCGCGAACCAGCGCACCCGACGACTGAGACGGCCCATTCGACGTGGCATCGCCACCCGGCAGAGGCGCGTCGTCGGCCGGCGCGGTCATTTGCCGGCGAGAACCCGGCTGGCGATGGTGACGTATTTACGCCCGGCTTCCTGCGCCATGGCGATGGCGTCGGGCAGCGGACGCTCCTCGCGCACCTTGGCGAGCTTGACCAGCATCGGAAGATTGATCCCCGCCAGCACTTCGACCTTGGGCCGGCTCATGCAGGAGATCGCCAGATTCGAGGGGGTGCCGCCGAACATGTCGGTGAGGATCGCAACGCCGTCACCGCTATCGACGCGATTGACCGCTTCAATGATGTCGCTTCGGCACAGATCGGCATCGTCCTCGGCGCCGATCGTGACTGCTTCGATTTGCTTTTGTGGCCCCATTACATGCTCAAGCGCCGCCTTGAACTCGTCGGCAAGGCGGCCATGGGTCACAAGTACTAGACCAATCATCGGAAACTCCTCGCGGGCGCTTTTGGTGCACCGCACGAAACGGCCACTTTGACCATCCAGCGCCCCTATGCAAGAGGCCTGTTTGCGTTTCTCCCGAAAATTGCGAGGTCAGGGGGAGCCGGCGCCGGTCTATTCCGTGGCGATTGTGGGGCTTATATGGTTACCAATTCCCTTCGAACAATCGTCCAGATGTCGCACCTCGGGATTACCCTCAGGATAACCGGCAGTTGTTGTCAGTGAAGCCGCAACCAATGGCAGTGGCGCATAACCGGTTTGGACCGGAATTCGTGCCAACTCCACCCCCGCGATAGTCGTACGCAGCGCCTCCGGAGCAGGCAGCCGTTCGGCATCGGGCGCATTGAGATCGACCACCAGGCCGACCACGGCCTCGGCGGCAAAGGCGCAGCGCCGGATACCAAGCCCGCGGATTTCGATCAGGCCGGCGAGCGCGCGCGCGGGCCTGACGATGAGCTGGTTCTCAACTACCTCCAGGATCACGCGGTCGTCGCCGACCAATCGTGCATCCGGAATCTGTCCGGCGCGGCCGGAGAGAATCAGATCGAAGGCGAGGCGGGATTTGCCGGCGCCCGAGGGGCCGCGGATCAGCACCGCACGGTCTCCCACCAGTACCGCCGAGGCGTGAACGCTGGCCTCCTCCGGGCCGGTCACGGCGCCGGCAGCCGCAGCACGAAGCGTGCGCCGGCAACCGTCGGCTCGCCGTCCTCGGCACTGGGCGGCCCCGGGCGATTCTCCGCCCAGATCCGCCCGCCATGGGCTTCCATGATCTGCTTTGAAATCGACAGGCCGAGCCCGGAATTCTGGCCAAACCCCTGGTGCGGGCGGTCGGTGTAAAACCGCTCGAAGATGCGCTCCAGCGCATCTTCGCGGATTCCGGGCCCGTCGTCGTCGATGACGATCTCGATTTCGGTCCGCACGCGCCGGCAGAAGATGCGCACCTTGCCGCCCTTGCTGGAGAACGATTGCGCGTTCATCAACAGGTTCGAGATCACCTGTCCGAGCCGCGAATCATGGCCGGGCACGGAGAAGCTGTCGGCCGGGCTTCGGCCTTCGAAGTGAACCTCGACCGCGACGTCGTGACCGAGACGGGTCTCGTTGGCAACCGAGGTCAGGGTGGTGAGCAGGCGGCGGATGTCGACCGGCGCCACGTCCTGGCGCTGCAGTTCGGCATCGAGGCGGCTGGCGTCGGAGATGTCGGAAATCAGCCGGTCGAGCCGCTTGACGTCGTGCTCGATCACCGCGAGCAGCCGGGAGCGGCTGTTCTCGTTGCGCGCCAGCGGCAGGGTCTCGACCGCCGAGCGCAGCGACGTCAGCGGGTTCTTCAATTCGTGCGAGACGTCGGCGGCGAAGCGCTCGATCGCCTCGATGCGGTTGTAGAGCGCGTCGGTCATGTCGCGCAGCGCCCCCGACAAATGGCCGATCTCGTCGCGGCGGCGGGTGAAGTCGGGAATCTCGACGCGGGTCCGGATCCGGCGCCTGACCCGCTCGGCGCTGTCGGCGAGCCGCCGCACCGGACCGGCGATGGTGGACGCCAGCAGCAGCGACAGCACGATCATGACCGCGGCGGCAACGCCGAACACCTTGAGGATGGCGAGCCGTTCGGCGGTGACCATCTGGTCGATGTCGTCGCCCTGGGTCGAGAGCATCAGCGCGCCATGCACGGCGCGGAAGTGCTGCACCGGAACCGCGACCGAGACGATCACCTCGCCGCGCTCGTTGATGCGCACCATGCTGCTCTTCTGGCCGTTGAGGGCGTTCTGCACTTCCTGGTAGCCATTGCCGTTCTCGGGGCCGAGCTCACGGTACAGCGGCAGATCGCCGCGGTTGAGCCAGGTGCGGATGGCGATCATGGCCCGCTCGGCGATCCCCGGCTTGTCGCCGGACGGCGGCGGCAACTCGAAGCGCATCACGTCGCCGCGGCCGACCAGGCTGCGGCTGTCGAGAATGAGCCCGCCGTTGGGGTCGAAGATGCGGGCGCGGGTCTTGGTCGGCAGGATTAGCCGCCGCAACACCGGCGCGACGCGCTCGGGGTTGATGGGAAAATCCAGGCTGGAGAACTCGTCGGGGGCGCCGTAGGTCTCGCCCGGTTTGAGATCCTGCAGCCGGTCGGGGTCGATGGTGATGGTGTTGGTCTCGACCGTTGCGGAAGCCGCAATGGCGCCTGCGATGATCTCTGCCGAGATCTGCAGACTCTGCGCCCGCGCATCGATCAGGCCGGCGCGGAATTGCGAGAGGTAGAGAATGCTCGCCACCAGCGCGATCAGGCCGGCGAGATTCAGCGAAACGATGCGGCGGGTCAGGCTCGAGAACGAGAGCGTGAAGAAGAACTGCCCGGCGCGGCGCAGCCAGCCGAACGGACGCTGCCACGCCGATGCGACGCTGTCGCCGCCGACGTTGCGATCCGGAACGAGGGCCGGCAAGGCGCCTCTGGATTCCGGGCTGTCATCAAGCTGCGTTCGATCGAGCAATGGCCAAACCGCCCGGTTGTTTTCGTCTGCTCCGCCTGGAGCGTTATCTCAGAACCCCGGTCAAGCTCAAAACACGGGGATGCGCTGCCTCAGGTTTCCTTGAAGCGATAGCCCACGCCGTAGAGGGTTTCGATCATCTCGAAATCGTCGTCCACCACCTTGAACTTCTTGCGCAGCCGCTTGATGTGGCTGTCGATGGTGCGGTCGTCGACGTAAACCTGATCGTCATAGGCCGCATCCATCAGCGCGTTGCGGCTTTTCACCACGCCGGGACGGGTGGCCAGCGCCTGCAGGATCAGGAATTCCGTGACGGTCAGCGTCACCGGCTCGTTCTTCCAGGTGCAGGTGTGGCGTTCCGGGTCCATCCGCAACAGCCCGCGATCGAGCGCCTTGGCGTCGGTTTCCTTCGGCACCGCAGTCGGGTCCTTCGGCGCGCCGCGTCGCAACACTGCCTTGACGCGCTCGACCAGCAGCCGCTGCGAGAATGGCTTGCGGATGAAATCGTCGGCGCCCATCTTGAGGCCGAACAGTTCGTCGATCTCTTCGTCCTTGGAGGTCAGGAAAATCACCGGCAGGTCGGACTTCTGCCGCAACCGGCGCAGCGTCTCCATACCGTCCATGCGCGGCATCTTGATGTCGAGGATCGCCAGATCCGGCGGGCTGGTGCGGAAACCATCGAGTGCCGACGCGCCGTCCGTATAGGTCATGATGCGATAGCCCTCGGCTTCGAGCGCGATCGATACGGAGGTGAGAATGTTGCGGTCGTCGTCGACCAGAGCGATTGTGGGCATGAGCCTGCTTTCCGAGGCGGGGGTGGCTAAAAGGCGAACAATTCAACAATGGCCTGTGATGGGGCCTTTGAACGCGGTCCACCGAGCAATGCAAGCTGGGCGCAAGTGTGACCGAGTTCCCTGAACGCGCCGGTGAAGCGTCGGTTTCAGCCGATATAGATACCCCTTTGGCAGGAAAAAGGCTATCTTTGCAATGAGATTCCTGGATTTTATCGATGCAGCCGACCGTTGATTTCAGCCCTTCCAAGGTGGCCAAAGGGCTGCTTCGGCGCAGCCGGCAGGGGGCCTTGGCCACCCTGATGACGGGCAGCGGCGACCCCTACTGCTCTCTGGTCAACCTCGCCAGCCACCCCGACGGCTCGCCGATTCTGCTGATTTCGCGGCTGGCCCTGCACACCAAGAACATCCTGTCGGACCCTCGGGTGTCACTGATGCTCGACGAGCGCGCCCCCGGCGATCCGCTGGAAGGTGCCCGGGTGATGCTGGCGGCGACTGCCGAGGAGGCGGCGGCCGGCGACGTGGCGCTGCTGCGGCGGCGTTATCTCAACGTCCATCCGTCTGCGGAAATGTTCGTGGATTTCAAGGATTTTTCGTTTTTCCGGCTGCGGCCGAAGAGCGCGCATCTGGTGGCCGGGTTCGGCCGCATCGTCGATCTGCCGGCCGGACAGATCCTGACCGATCTTGTGGGCGCCGAGGCGGTGCTGGAGGCCGAGCAGGGCGCCGTCGAGCACATGAACGAAGACCATCAGGAAGCGCTCGGGCTCTACGCGACAAAGCTGCTTGGGGCTGCGACCGCAGAATGGCGCTGTACCGGCTGCGATCCCGATGGTCTCGATCTGGTGGCCGGCGCCACGGCACTGCGGCTGGATTTTCCGGAGCGGGTTACTGGGCCCGGCGAATTGCGCAAGATGCTGGTGAAACTCGTCGGCGAGGCGCGGGCCGCGGCCTAGCCGGGACGCCTGCCCATTGAACGCTTGCCGGACCAGCGGCGACGAATGGCCGTGAAGTTCCGGCGCGAGCGCATCATGCATTCTGGCAACCGACTGGTTTTGATCGCGACGTTCGTCGCGGGTGTTTGTCTGTGCGCACCGGCACTGGCGCAAAACGGCACGGCGGCGCTCAACGCCCGGATCGGCGAACTCAGCCGCGCCGGCAAATACGCCGAGGCGATCCCGCTGGCGCAGCAGATGGTTGCCAATCTCGAGAAATCATCCGGTCCCAATAATCGCGATCTCGCGGCGTCGCTCGCCAATCTGGCGCTGCTGTATGGCAATCAGGGCCGCGACGCCGAAGCCGAGCCGATCGGCAAACGCGCGTTGGCGATGCTGGAGAAGGCCCATGGCCTCGACTCGTCCGAAGTCGCGGCATCGCTGAATAATCTGGCGGCGCTCTACCAGCGGCAGGAGCGCTATCCCGACGCCGAACCGTTGTTCAAACGCGCGCTGGCGATCCGGGAAAAATCGCTGCCTCCGGGCCATCCGGACCGTGCGCAATCCCTCAACAATCTGGCCACGCTGTACGAGAAGCAGGGGCGCCATGCCGACTCCGAACCGCTGTTCAGGCAGGCGCTGGCGATCTACGAGAAGGCCGCCGGCCCGGCCCATCCGGCGGTTGCGACCCTGCTGAACAATCTCGGCCAGGCCGACAAGGTGCAGGGTCGTTATGGCGACGCCGAGCCGCTGATCAGGCGCTCGCTGGCGATCCGCGAGAAAGTGCTCGGGCCCGATCATCCCGATGTGGCGCGGTCGCTGAATATCTGGCCGACCTTTACCAGCGGCAGGGGCGTCTCGCCGACGCCGAACCGCTTTATCAGCGGGCATTGGCGATCCGTGAACGGGCGGTTGGCCCCGATCATCCCGATAGCGCGACATCGACCAACAATCTGGCTGCGCTCTACCGGGCCGAGGGGCGCGTCGCCGACGCGCTGCCGCTGGTGGAAAGAATGATCGGAGGCGGCCGCGCGCAGGCGCGCGTCGCGTTGCCGGTGCTGTTCGAAGCCCAGCGGGCGCACTTGTTGCCGGCGGAAAGGGCCGTCGACGAGGCGCTCGATGCAATCCAGCGCGGCAGTCAGTCGTCGGCCGCCTCGGCTGTGAACAAGCTGGCGGTCCGGCTCGCCGCCGGAAGCGATCGGCTCGCCGAACTGGTGCGTCGGGATCAGGACCTCGCGGCTGAAGCGGAAGCATTGGACAAGTCGATCGTGGCGGCGGTCTCCCGTGAACGGTCGAAGCGCGACGCGGCTGCCGAGCAGCGGGCCCGGGCCCGGCTTGCCGCCATTTCCACCGAGCGCCGATCGCTGCAGAAAATCCTGGCCGCCGAATTTCCCGATTACACGGCGCTGTCGAACCCGTTGCCGCTGGCAGTCGGGGAGATTCAGGCGCTGCTGTCGGGCGACGAGGCGATGGCGGTGTTCTCAATTTCAGATCGCGAAAGCTATGTTCTCGTTGTGACCCGCGAGGGTTTTGATTGGAAGCCACTGCCGCTCGGCGCCGAAGCGTTGTCGGAGAAGGTCGCGGCTTTCCGTCGCGGACTGAATGTCGCCAACGCCGGCGATGCCTCGGGGAAGTCCGCTCTGTTTGATCTTGCGATAGCCCATGAACTGTATGCGACGCTGCTGGCTCCGGTGGAAGGGCTGATCAGGGGCAAGCGCAGTCTGGTGGTGGTGCCGTCCGGCGTGTTGACGGCCCTGCCGTTCCATCTTCTGGTGACGGAGAAGCCGGCCGCTGCGATCCCGGCGAAAATCGATGGTTATCGCGATGCCGCCTGGCTGCTGAAGCGTCACGCGGTCTCGATCCTGCCCTCGGTCGCAAGCCTGAAATCGTTGCGGGCTTTTGCACGCCGGGATCAGGGCATCAAGCCGATGACCGGGTTCGGCGATCCGCTGTTCAATCCGGCGCAAGACGGCGGGGCAAACCAGCGGGCCGCGATCAAGTCTGCTGCGCGCGGCGTGACGACGATCGCATACACCGATTTTTGGCAAGGCGCGGGTGTCGATCGCGGCAAGCTGGCACAGGCATTGGCTCCGCTGCCCGACACGGCCGATGAACTCAGCGCCGTCGGCAAGGACCTCGGCGTTGCCGCTTCCGACATTCATCTGGGCGCCGATGCCAGCGAGACCACGGTGAAGCGGGCGTCCCTTGCCGACTACAGCATCGTCTATTTCGCCACCCATGGTCTCGTCGCCGGCGACGTCAAGGGATTCGCCAAACCGGCACTGGCGCTGAGCATCCCGCGGCAGCCGACCGAGTTCGACGATGGCCTGCTCACCTCGAGCGAAGTCGCACAGCTGAAACTCAACGCGGACTGGGTGGTCTTGTCGGCGTGCAACACCATTGCCGGCGACAAGCCTGGCGCCGAGGCACTGTCCGGTCTGGCCCGCTCGTTCTTCTACGCCGGTGCCCGCGCGCTGCTGGTTTCGCACTGGGCGGTCGATTCGGCGGCAGCGACCAGGCTCACGACCTTGACCTTCGATCGGCTTAAGATCGATCCAAACATCGGCCGCGCCGAAGCGCTTCGTCAGGCGATGCTGAGCTATATCAATGACACATCGTCGCCGCTGAACGCCTATCCGGCATTCTGGGGTCCGTTCGCGCTGATCGGCGAGGGGGCCGCGCGCTGATGGGACGCCGGGAGCGACGTGTTGTGCGCCGCAACAGAGAGCGCGACCGTTCGCCGCGATGAGAGGCAACAGATAAGTGCAACAGAAGAATTTGCCGCCCAGGATGCTCAAATCTGCATCGCAGCAAATGATGAACGCACCTCAGTCGCCGCAGAATAAACCAAATCCTGCCGGATCGGCTTGGCAAGGTCCGCGTTCCTCACTATTAGGTCGCGGGGCCGGGGCCGGAAGGCTATATTGGCGTGACGGCGACCGACGCGCGTGTGCGGCAATCGCGTGATCGATGGACGGGTTCAGGAGGAAGTTTTCGTGAAAGAAGCGGGCGTGCGCAACGGTGCCTTCGGTGCCGATAAATTCGGCTTAAAAAATCTCAAGGGCGTGAACTGGAATTTCGGCGCGCCGCAGCTCTATGAGCATTCGCTCGCCGCGGGCGAAGCCGTGCTGTCCGCCGACGGCGCCCTGTGTGCCGACACCGGCGAGTTCACCGGTCGTAGCCCGAAGGACAAGTTCACCGTTCGCGATGCCTCGACCGACAAGAACATGTGGTGGGCGGGCAACCAGTCGATTACCGCGGAGCAGTTCCAGGCGCTCTACACCGATTTCATGAAGCAAGCCGAAGGCATGACGCTGTTCGCGCAGGATCTCTACGGCGGCGCCGATCCGAGCTTCCGGATCAGGACCCGGGTCTTCACCGAACTGGCCTGGCACTCGCTGTTCATTCGCACGCTGCTGATCCGCCCCGAGGCGTCCGAGCTTGCGAGCTTCGTTCCCGAACTCACCATCATCGATCTGCCGAGCTTCCGCGCCGATCCCAAACGTCATGGCGTTCGCTCGGAGAACGTCGTGGCCATCGATTTCGCCCGCAAGATCGTCCTGATCGGCGGGTCTTATTATGCCGGCGAGATGAAGAAGAGCGTGTTCACCACGCTGAATTATTACCTGCCCGAGAAGGGCGTGATGCCGATGCATTGCTCGGCCAATGTCGGGCCCAAGGGCGACGCCGCCATCTTCTTCGGCCTGTCCGGCACCGGCAAGACCACGCTGTCGGCCGATCCCAAGCGCACCCTGATCGGCGACGACGAGCACGGCTGGGGCAAGGACGGCATCTTCAATTTCGAAGGCGGCTGCTACGCCAAGTGCATCCATCTGTCGAAGGAAGCCGAACCGGAGATTTACGCGGCCAGCAAGCGTTTTGGCGCGGTGCTCGAAAACGTCGTGCTCGACGCCAACACCCGCGCGCCGGATTTCGATGACGGCTCGAAGACCGAGAACACCCGCTCCGCCTATCCGCTCGATTTCATTCCCAACGCGTCGCGCACCGGCCGCGCCGGCCAGCCGAAGAACGTGGTGATGCTGGCGGCGGATGCCTTCGGCGTGCTGCCGCCGATCGCCAAGCTGACGCCGGCGCAGGCGATGTACCACTTCCTGTCCGGCTACACCGCCAAGGTCGCCGGCACCGAACGCGGTCTCGGCAACGAGCCGCAGCCGGAATTCTCCACCTGCTTCGGCTCGCCGTTCCTGCCGCGCGATCCCTCCGTCTACGGCAATATGCTGCGCGAACTGATCGCCAAGCACGACGTCGACTGCTGGCTGGTCAACACCGGCTGGACCGGCGGCAAGTACGGCACCGGCAGCCGCATGCCGATCAAGGTGACGCGGGCGCTGTTGACCGCCGCACTCGACGGCAGCTTGCGCAACGTCGAATTCCGCACCGACAAGTATTTCGGTTTCGCCGTGCCGACCGCGCTGCCCGGCGTGCCGACCGAGATTCTGAACCCGGTCAATACCTGGAAAGACAAGGCCGAATTCGACAAGACCGCGCGTGCGCTGGTCGGCATGTTCCAGAAGAACTTCGCCAAGTTCGAAGCCCAGGTCGATGCCGATGTCCGCGCCGCTGCACCCGAAGTGAAGCTCGCGGCGGAATAGGGCTTCCGTTCAACGATCCGAAAAAGTGAGAGGGCGGCCGATTGGCCGCCCTTCTTTATTTGCGCGGGCCGGGCCGGGCGGCTCGACCGGCCGCGAGGCAAAAATCACCCATGGTTGCGGCGTTGATGGCATGGTATTCTCTCTAAGCGCACTTATTTAGGTGATTCCAACTCCATCTGAATCAGGAGCTCGACTGTGCCGCTAGCGTCAGCCCCGGTGATCAAGGCCTTCTTCGATCAGCCGACCAATACCATCAGCTATCTGGTGGCCGATCCCGTCACCCGTCGCGCCGCGGTGATCGATCCGGTGCTCGATTACGATCACAAGGAGGGCAGCGTCGATGTGCGCTCGGTCGAGGCGATTCTGAAGGCCGCCAACGACGACGGCCTCACCATCGAGTGGGCGCTGGAGACCCACGCCCATGCCGACCATCTGTCGGGCGCGCCCTACATCAAGGCGAAGACCGGCGCCAGCATCGGCATCGGCGAGCACATCAAGGACGTGCAGCGCATCTTCCGGCCGATCTTCAACGCCAGTGACCTGCGTACCGACGGCAGCGATTTCGACCGGCTGTTCGCCGACGGCGAGACGTTTCGCATCGGTGAGCTCGAGGTCGAGGCGCTGTACACGCCGGGCCATACGCCGGCCGATCTGTCCTACAAGATCGGCGATGCCGTCTTCGTCGGCGACACTTTGTTCATGCCGGACTACGGCACGGCGCGCGCGGATTTTCCCGGCGGCGACGCCCGGCAGCTCTATCGCTCGATCCAGAAGCTGCTGACGCTGCCGCCCGACACAAGGCTGTTCATGTGCCACGACTACAAGGCGCCGGGTCGCGACGTCTTCGCCTGGGAAACCACCGTGCGCGCGCAGCGCGACGGCAACGTGCATCTGCGCGGCGGCGTCAGCGAGGACGACTATGTCGCGATGCGCACCGCGCGCGACGCCACGCTGTCGGCACCGACGCTGCTGCTGCCGTCGATCCAGGTCAACATCCGCGCCGGGCGGTTTCCCAAGGCGCAGCAGAACGGCGTCAGCTACCTGCTGCTGCCGGTGCACGCCAAGGCCGGCGCCGAGGCCGTGATCGGGCCGTAGGATATACGGAAGTCCATCACCGTCATTGCGAGCGAAGCGAAGCAATCCAGAGGCTGCGAAGAAAGACTGGATTGCTTCGTCGCAAGAGCTCCTCGCAATGACGGGGTTAGTGATGCCGATCAGGCAAGTCGTTTCCCATCACGCCTTGAAGTAGGCGATCTGCGTCGTGGTGGCGAGCAGCCGGCCGCCAGGTGACCACAACTCGCCGTTCTGGTCGCCAAAACTCTTGGTGGAGATCTTTGCGTCGGCAACGGCCAGCACGTGGCTGATGTCTTCGGCCATCAGATCGGCGGCGTCGGCATGAAAATAGGTGGTCAGCGACACCGTGCCGAACGGCACCAGTTCGTTGCGGACATGGAAGATACGTCCGAAGAACGCATCCGACATCGCCAGCAATGACAGCGGGTCGATCTTGCGCGGCCGGCGGTCGGCGATCCACAACTTGGAGAATGCGCTGGCTGGTTCGGTGTGAGGCGGGCCGCCGAGTTGCGGCGCGCCCTCGATGAATCGCATGTCGTAGGACCCGACCCATGACGCCGCCATCTTCGGATACGAGCGGGTGTCCGCGAACGGGGTTGCCGGAGGAAAGGCCGCGGCCTGGTGCGACCAGGACGGACGTCGCGTCGCGAACACCGCGGTGGCGAAGGTCGCGACGTCGTTGCCGTTCTGCGTCAGTTCGACCGACCAGTGCTGGGTCGAACGGTTGGCCTTGATGAGGCGAACGTCGAGCTCGAATGGCCCTTCCGCGATCGGCGCGCAAAAATTCACGGTGACGGCAAGCGGATCGCCGGCGCGTTCCGGATGATCGATCAGGGCGCGCAGCATGGTCGCGGCGGTAACGCCACCGAACGGGCCGACAAAGGCCCAGTAATCGGCGCTGGTGTGGCCGATCCACCGGCTGTCGCCGGCGTGCACCCGCGTGGCGTCATCAAAAGGATGAGCGGCGGCTTTGGGCGATTCGGTCGGCATGGGGGGCTCCGGGACGTGAACACACAAGTCTCGCAAGCTGCCTGCCGAATGCAATGACACGCAAGGTCATTGTGCGCGAGCCGGCTTTTTTATTTCCAATTGTGTCCGGGATCGCCCCGGAAATGACCGGACACAAGGCTCAATCCTCGATTAATCAGAACCGCCTGTAGTGCCCGCACCTGATTAGACATGGAGCACCGTCATGGCGGACATCATGAGCATCCTGCAATCCAGCTACACCACGGCCTCGTTGTCGACGCCGTCGAACACGGCCTACACCAACGTCGATCCGGCGAGTTACCAGGGCAGCTGGGAAGGCACCTATTCGAACAGCCAGAAATTCCAGTTCACGATTTCGCAGGTCGACGGCTTCCGCGCTCAGGTGAAATACGAGAGCGGCTCGACGGTGAAGTATCAGAGCGTGCTGATCAAAGACAGCTCGTTCCGGATCGGCGACAGCAAGTTCACGCTGACGCGGCCGCAAACCGCGGCCACGGCCGCCACCGACGATCAGCCCGCCACCGCGGCGCAAGGCGGCACCGCGCAGATCAGGACGGCGATAACCGATCCGGTGACCGGCAGCACCAGCCTGATCACGGGAAACGCCACCCAGGATATTTGAGACGTCGCCGGCAACAACGGCTGGCGGGATCTCCGACGCAACAAGGGCGGCCTCGGCGGCCGCCCCGATTTCGTGAACGCAGACGCGGCGCGGGGTTATTTCATCATCCCCATGTCCGACTTCATCATGCCCATCTTCATCGCCTTGTTCATGTGCATGGTGCAGCCGCGCATGTTGCCCTTCAGCATGTCGGACTGCGCCATCGAGATCTCCTTGAAGGCCATCATCTTGTTGGGGCCGTCGGCCACCGCGTTGAGCGAATTGTTGGCCTTCATCATGTTCTCGCCGGAACATCCCATCATGGCGGCGGACGAGGGCGTCGAGGCCAAAGCGGCGGCGACCAGCGCGGCAGCGGCAAAGAGGTTGGTCTTGAGCATATCAATTTCCTCCCAAAAAAAGCCGGCACAAACGCCGGCCTGGGAGATACGATCTGCTGACCGGGATTGTTTCAGGAGAATTTTGTTCTTTTTTGCCGGAGCAGGGCGTCCAAAGCGATTACGGCGCGTTGCGCTGTGACTGCCGCGCAACCGACGGCATGGCGGCGCCGGCCGCGGCCTTGACCGGAACATCCCAGATGTCCTTCGCGTATTCGGCGATGGTGCGGTCGGAGGAGAACCAGGCCATCCGCGCGACATTGAGGATGCCGGCGCGGGCCCAGGCCGAGCCGGCCTGCCAGCGCGCGTCGATGCCGCGCTGCGCCTCGTAATAGGAGTCGAAATCGGCGCTGACCATGTAGTGGTCGAGATGGCGCAGCGCATGCCCGATGGAGATGAAGCGGCTGGGGTCGTCGGGAGAAAACTCGCCGCTTTCGATGGCGCGGATCGCGCGCGACAGATGCGGCGACCGGGAGATCACGTCGGTGGCGTCCAGTCCCTGCTTGCGGCGCACCACCACGTCCATCGCTTCCATGCCGAAGATGGCGATGTTTTCCGCCCCGACATGGTCTCGGATTTCGATGTTGGCGCCGTCGAGCGTGCCGATGGTCAGCGCGCCGTTGAGCGCCAGCTTCATGTTGCCGGTGCCGGAGGCTTCCATGCCCGCGGTGGAGATCTGTTCGGAGAGGTCGGCGGCCGGAATGATCACCTCGGCCAGGCTGACATTGTAGTCGGCCAGGAAGGCGACCTTGAGCCTGCCGCCGATCGCCGGATCGTTGTTGACGATGGCGGCGACGTCGTTGATCAGCTTGATGATCAGCTTGGCGTAGCGGTAGCTCGCCGCCGCCTTGCCGGCGAAGATCTTGACCCGCGGCACCCAGTCGCGCTGCGGCTCGTCCTTGATCGCGTGGTAGAGTGCCACGGTTTCCAGCACGTTGAGCAATTGCCGCTTGTATTCGTGGATGCGCTTGATCTGCACGTCGAACAGCGCGCCGGGGTCGGCCTGGATCCCGAGCCGCTCGCCGATCAGCTTGGCCAGCGCAATCTTGTTGTGATGCTTGACGGCGCGGAACTGCTGCTGGAAGGCGCTGTCGCCGGCATGGATTTCGGCGCGCGCCAGCAGGCTGGGATCATCGAGCACGGCCTCGCCGCAGCTGGCGCGCAAAAGATCGGTCAGTTTCGGGTTCGCCAGCATCAGCCAGCGGCGGAAGGTGATGCCATTGGTCTTGTTGGTGATGCGGCCCGGGTAGAGATAATTGAGATCGTGGAAGACGGTCTCTTTCATCAGGTCGGAATGCATCGCCGAGACGCCGTTGATGCGGTGCGACCCGACAAAGGCCAATTGCCCCATGCGGACCCGGCGGCCGGCCTTTTCGTCGATCAGCGAGACCGAGGCGCGGAAATCGACGTCGCCCGGGCAGCGCGCTTCGGCCAGCGCCAGATGCGCGGTATTGATGCGATAGATGATGTCGAGATGGCGCGGCAGGGTGCGCTCGAACAGCTCGACCGGCCAGGTCTCCAGTGCCTCGGGCAGCAGCGTGTGGTTGGTGTAGGACAAAGTGGCGGTGGTGATCTGCCATGCCTCGTCCCACGGCACGCCGTGCAGATCGACCAGGATGCGCATGAGCTCGGTGACGGCGAGACTCGGGTGGGTGTCGTTGAGCTGGACCGCGGCTTTTCGCGCCAGCCCGCGGATCTGCCCGTCGGCCTGGATGTGGCGCTTGACCAGATCCTGCAGCGACGCCGAGACGAAGAAATATTCCTGCCGCAACCGCAGCTCGCGCCCGGCGGCGCTTTCGTCGTTGGGATAAAGAAACTTGCAGATCGCCTCGGCGCGGGCCTCGTGCGCCACCGCGCCGAGATAGTCGCCGCTGTTGAAGGCATCGAGCTGCAGCGGATCCGGTGCGCGCGCCGACCACAGCCGCAGCGCGTTGACGTGCTGGCCGCGCCAGCCGACGATCGGCGTGTCGTAGGCGACCGCCTGCACCGTCTCCGACGGGCGCCAGACCGCGCGCTGCCGACCCTTGGCATCGGTGCTCTGCTCGATGCTGCCGCCGAAGCTGACTTGATAAACCACCTCGGGCCGCTGCAATTCCCAGGGGTTGCCGAAGCCCAGCCACTCGTCGGGATATTCCTGCTGCCAGCCCTGCGCGATGATCTGCCGGAACAGGCCGAAATCGTAGCGGATGCCGTAGCCGACCGCCGGGATGTCGAGGGTCGCCATGCTCTCCATGAAGCAGGCGGCGAGTCGGCCGAGGCCGCCATTGCCAAGTGCGGCGTCCGGTTCGCACTTGCGCAGCTCGTCGAGGCCGACGCCGAGATCGCCCAGCGCCGCATCGTAGAGCGGCAGCAGGCCCATGTTGTTCAGCGCGTCGGTGAACAGCCGGCCGATCAGGAATTCCAGCGACAGATAATAGACCCGCTTGCGGCCGGCGTCGTAGCTTTCCTTGTCGGTCACCAGCCAGCGGTGCACGATGCGGTCGCGCAGCGACAGCGCCGCCGCCTTGTACCAGTCCTGCCGGGTGGCCATCGCGGCATCCTTGCCGATGGCCAGCGTCAGCTTGCTTAGAATGGCGCTCTTGATATCCGCAAGCGCCAGTTCGTCGACCGGCAACTTCTGCGGCTGAAATCTTGCTGAAGGCGACTGATCTGACAAGCCGGCTACCCCGAACTGTTTGCCGTGGAATCATACGCCGATCGGGGTCGGATCGAAACCCGCTCGGACCGCGTCACGCCGCGCGATACAGTGTTTTCATGCAAGGACCGGGCCGCTTTACGCAATTCTACCAGCCCGGCATTGCTGCTATGATCGCTTTCGCACACACGCAAGCGAAAGGAACCGGTCATGAAACTGATGATCGAGATCGTGATGGCGGCCTTGCTGATGTTCTGCATCAGCGCCACCAGCGCGGCCTTTGCCGCCGACGGCAAGCCGGCCCGCGCCGGGGTTCAGGCCGATGGCTTAAGCTGTGCCTACAGCGTCGCACAGCCGGCGACGCCGGCCGCGCGCTGTGCCGCGATCCGCCGCCAATGTGGCGGCAAATTCTACGCCAGCGCCTGCGGCGACAGGATGCTGTCCGCGAATTGAGGGGTCGTCCCGGCGAAGGCCGGGACCCAGAACCCCTGGCCTCACAGCAGATGGGACAGGTCGCTCCAATCGGGATTGTCTTGCTCGATCAGCCTGATCTTCCAGTCCCGCTGCCAGTTCTTTAGCTGTTTTTCGCGTTGAATCGCGTAACGCGGCAAGGCGAACTCCCCCGCGTGAACGAGGCGGTGCACCTTGTACTTCTTGACGAATTCGGAGCCTCGCCCGGTCCGATGGAGCTCAAGCCTGGAACGCAGATTATTGGTGACGCCGATATAAAGCGTTCCGTGCATGCTGCTTGCGAGGATGTAGACCCAGTAAGCGCGGGTTTCGCTCATGCGGAGCACCGTCTCGCATAAAATTGTCGCCAGGGGTTCTGGGTCCCGGCCTGCGCCGGGACGACCATTTAATTCGCCCAAACACATTGGAACGAATTAAGAACACTTTAGCAAGTCTTTGATATATCATTGTGATTCGGCGCCTTGCCGATACAATATCTATGGTCTGTTCAAGCTTTTGAGGACTACATGTCCACCATCGCCTTCGATCAGTTCGCCCTGACCCGGATCGCTGATTTCGCACGCTCGCTCTCCCGGCTGCACCGTGTCGCCCGTCGGCAGCTTGTCGACGACGACCAGATCGACCGCGAATTCAACGCGGTCTGCATGTCGGTGTGGGGCTACACCACCGATGATTTCAGCGATGCGCTGTTCTCCGACGCCGACCATGCCTTTCTCGATACGCTCGACGAGGCGCAGGCCCGGATCTTCGCCGCCGAGCTCGGCTATGACCTCGTCGACGACACCGGCATGCTCACCGACTGGTGGGGCTATTGCTGGATGATCCTGGCCGAGAAGCGCGGGTTGTTGACGCCTGAGAACCGGGCGCTGGCGCGGGCCGAGATCGAGGAGAAGTACCTGTCGGCGCCGAACGTGATCGGGGTGATCGTCGGGCGCTGACGACTAGTCGAGGTCGGCGCGTTTGGCACGGGCGGCGGCGGTGGTTTTCGGCACCGTGGTC
>Ga0102590_1002656_pt1 | contig 20418 bp, 22 predicted proteins | sample AraplaMF_Col_mMF_FD_76859 | JGI IMG/M metagenome (GOLD analysis project Ga0102590, IMG submission 76859) | Arabidopsis root microbial communities from the University of North Carolina, USA - plate scrape MF_Col_mMF | ecosystem: Host-associated > Plants > Roots > Endosphere | place: USA...
CCAACTGGCTCTCCAGCGGCATTGAATTCGACGCCGTGATCTCCAACAACGACGAAATGGCGATCGGCGCCATCCAGGCGCTGAAGGCAGCCGGCAAGGATATGACCAAGGTTGTCGTCGGCGGTGTCGACGCCACCCAGGACGCGCTTGCCGCCATGCAGGCGGGCGATCTCGACGTCACGGTGTTCCAGGATGCCGCCGGCCAGGGCAAGGGCTCGCTCGATGCAGCGCTCAAGCTCGCCAAGGGCGAGAAGATCGACAAGAAGGTCTACATTCCCTTCCAGCTCGTGACGCCTGCCAACGTCAAGGACTTCGTCACCAAGAACTGAGGCGAACGCCACACAGGATGCGGGCTCTTTGCCCGCATCCTATGTTCGGGCGCTCGAAGTTCCACAAATCCTCAAAGATGAAGGATCCTTGAGCTCAGGCTGCTTGAGCATGAGACTGGCATTCACAATCTCGTCGGCTGGTGAAGACCGAGAAACATCGCCCGATCGCGTTCCGCGCTGGTATGTTGGGTGTCTATGTGACCGCTTTTCTCCGCTTCGGCACGAACGCGGTGTCGAGCTTCACCATGGATCGCCGGCACCCGATCGGTGTGACTGCCGAGAAGGCGCGGCACGTCGTCAAAGCCTTTGGCGACGTGTGAGACCTATCTTGCGTGCGAAGCTGGGAACGGCTTGCTGTCAGGCCGTTCGGGATGTCTGGGTGGCTGTCGGTGACGCAGGCGGCGGCAGCTCCAGATTGGAGCGAAAATCATCCGATATAATCGGTATCGATCAGTTGACGGCGCCGGAGCTCGGGCAGCAGACCGTTCACCAGGAGGTCCTCCTGGTCGGGACTGCCGAAGGCTGATTGCCTGCCAGATCTCGGATAGCGTGAGAGATCGGAGAGGCATACGGCTTGTCCGCCACCCGGTCCTGCGGCCCGAGCACCGAATAGTCGAGCGTGGTCATGATGGTGCTCAGGGAGGCGGAAGACGCCTGATGGCCGCCGACCTTCACCTCGCCGCCTTGGCGAATGTGGTTGGCATGGTGGATGGTCCACGAAGCGATCCAGGAGACGCATCGCTCGATCTCGTTCAAGTACGTTATTTCAGTTCTCATCCGTTCTCCCCTTGTCACCTCCGTTCCGCCAGTGCCAGACTTTACAGATCTAGCCGCAGCACACCCTTTGCGCGCGATACGCAGGGGATGAACCGGTGGCTGCGGGCGTCTTTCGACAGGACCGCATCCCTGTGGATCGGCTGGCCTTCCAGGAAGCCGCACTCGCAGGTCCCGCATACGCCGTTTTCGCAAGATGGCATCAATAACACCCCAGCCGCGCGAATTGCAGACAGCGCTGACGTGTCGGCCGGAACCGGAACCTCCGTCCCATTGCGCAGGATGATCGTGAAGGGCTCCGATGGACTGTCGTCGTTCGCGGAGGGGTGGAACGCTCGAAATGCACCAAATCCTCCGGCCAATTTACGGTGGCTCGCGCGATTGCCGCCATGAAGCCCGGCGGACCGCAGTAATAAACCTGCGCATCGCTTTGACGGGCCGAGAGCAAGGCTTCGATATCCTGTCTTGTCTCGGGCTCGTCGTCGAAGTGAAGTCGCAGTTTGCTACCGTCGATAGCCTGCTCGATCACTGCCAAGAGGGGCGCGACCGCGCGACTGCGGGTGAAGTAGTGCAACTCGAACGGTTTGCCCTGCCGGTTCAAAACGCTTGACATCGCCAGGAGAGGCGTGATGCCGATCCCGCCTGCCAACAGCAGGACCGGCCCATGACCTTCGTTCAGCGGAAAATGGTTGCGCGGCGCAGAAACCGGCAAAACGGTACCAACGCAAACGCCATCATGAAGCCACGCCGAGCCGCCACGACCGTCCGCCTCCCGCTTCACGGCGATCGTGTAGCGGCAGAGCTCGGCTGCGTCACCGCACAATGAATATTGGCGAACCCGCCCGTCGGGCAGGTGGACATCAACGTGAGAGCCCGGTTCGAAGGCTGGCAGTAGGGGTTTGCGCGGATGCTCGAGTTCGACGACGAGCACGCCCCCCGGTTCTTTGCGGGTGGCGACAACCTTCAGCTTCATGATGATACGTGGTGATGCCATGTCGTTCACTCGTCCAACGGAAGAATGGGATCGCCGGGGCGGATGATGCCACCAACCTCGATCGCGCAATTCAGGCCGGAGCGGTTCAGAAGACCGTCGTAAAGCCCGGGAATGCCGAGCAACTCTTCGATATACTTGCAGGGAAAGTTCATCCGCGCTGCCCGAAGAATTGTTTCGCCTACCCGAAAGCGTTTGCCGACAAGATGACTGAGCGGGACGCCGCGGGTGGTAAGATTGCGTCTATGATCATCAGGCGTAAGTGCGGCTTTAAACCCCGGGATCTGTGGCTCACCTTTGGCCATTGCCTCGAGAACCTCGACCTCGATCAGCGTGACGTCGCGAACATCGGGTTTCGGTGAATAGGTTCCAGTGCCAAGATAGTAGCGGTCGCCAACAATTCCACGCCCTGCAATGAGCTGCGCTTCCGCCAGTTCTTCCATTTCGTAGGACGCTGCCGGCGCAATATGGATATGGAGCAGCTTACCCTGCCAAGTCATGCATCTGCCCTATCAAGCCTCGGTCCGGACCGTCAAGCGAAGACCATCTCAGCTTTGTTTACCGGATATTGGTGCTCGGCTGTGGAATGACAAATCCCACCAGTCATTGCACCCGTCGCCGCTCTTCCTCAACTTTGGCGGAGAACTGGTCTTCTCAACAGTGCCAGTTTGATGACTTGTTTCTGGTCCAGTTTCAATTTTCATGCGACTGGCGGTCGTCGGGGAAGGGCCTGTCGTGATTGTCTGGGTTTGGATATGCCGAATGCGACTTCAGAATTCTTCTGTCACTGTCTCAATCGCTATCAGAAGCAGTTGGATCCCCCGGTCAATCTGCCTCGGGCTCAAGGCTGAATAACCCATGACAAGTCCGAGCCTGTCCGCCGTCACAGTGCCTGGTTGCGGGTCATAAAGAGGTGAGATGCAATAGACGCCAATACCGGCGCGTCGCGCGATTTGCAGCAAGTGTGTCTCGGACGATCTCGGCAATTCGTTGAACCAGACCACGACATGCAATCCGGCATCGGCACCCTCCACCGTAATCCGTTCGCCGAACGCGCGCTGCAGCGCGTTCAACAAAGTCTCCCGGCGATCTCTGTTTAGCCGCCGTACGCGCCGCACATGGCTTTCATAGCCTCCGCTTTCGATCAAGGATGCCAGGGCTTCCTGCTCGGTTACCGGTGAATGCCTGTCGAACAGTTGCTTGGCGGTTGCGCATACGTCTTGCAGTTCCTGCGGGACAACGAGATATCCGATGCGCATCATCGGCGATAGCGTTTTTGAAATCGTCCCGAGATAAACGACGTTGCGTCCAGCTTCCAGACTATGGAGTGGAGGCACCGGACTGATATCGTAGCGGTACTCGCTGTCGTAGTCGTCCTCGATCACATAGGCGTCGTTTTCCCGCGCCCATTCAAGAAGCTGATGACGGCGAGAAATTGGCATGACCCCGCCGAGCGGAAATTGATGGGAAGGGGTGACATAGGCCAGCCGGGCTCGCACAGCCTTCAGAAGTTCGGTCTGCAAACCCTCGCCATCGACAGCTATGGAGACCGGAGAGGCGCCGGTGCTGGCGAAGATCTGGCGCGCCATGCGATAGCCGGGGTTTTCCATAACGAAGTCGCTGCCAGGGTCGAGCAGAAGCCGTGCACAAAGATCTAACCCTTGCTGAGAGCCATTCACGATGATGATTTGCTCCAGCTCGCACCGCAATGTGCGGGCGCGCCATAGATACCCCTGCAATGCTTGCCGCAACCGCAAAGATCCCCGCGGGTCGTCGTAGGCCAATCGGCCCGGTCGCTGAGCGATGACCGCGTTGACGGCTTTCCTCCACGCACGCGCCGGGAAATCGGACGGGGCGAGATCTCCATAACGGAAATCAATCATGACGGAGCTCGGCAGATAATCCAGCCACGGCGGTATCGCCTTAAGTCGTTCGCCATAGGCCGACAGGCGCTGAGCACTCTGTTGCTGCCGCATGGCAGCTCTCAGGCGGTGTCCGAAGGGCACGGCAGTGACCCGCGGTCGGGCTCCCTGGCGCAGTTCCACGAAACCCTCCGCCGAAAGCTGCTCGTAGGCGACCGTCACCGTCGTTCGCGAAACGCCAAGCTCGTTCGCCAGATTTCGAGATGACGGCAGTTGACCGCCGGTGTCATAAACGCGGCTCACGATCTGATCCTTGAGCGCCTCGTAGATCTGGCGCGCGCCCATCTTCCTTGCGCGATCCTGACTTGCTAACTGGACCATTTTCTTTCCGCATAACTGGCTATTTCTTGCGGACCAGTATGCTGCCACTGTGGTCGAAAGCAAAGAGGATAGCGCGAAGCAATGACTGGCAGCGGCGAACACGGCGATTTTCAGGACCACTCCGAACCGTCGCAGGGCGTGCAGCTTGGGTTTGATACCCGTGCAATCCATCACGCGTTCGATCCGGTTGGGTTCTCGAGAGCGGTCCAGCCTCCGGTCTTTATGACATCGACCTACGGCTTTGAGAGTGTGGCGGCAAATGACGCGGCGGCAGCGCTGGGCGGCAGGCTCTATGCCCGTGAATATAACCCAACGACCGAAATTCTCGAGCGAAGGCTTGCAAACCTTGAAGGAGCCGAGGCGGGTCTCGTGGTGTCGACCGGAATGGCCGCCTTCGGCGCCCTGGTCCTGTCACTGTTGTCGCAAGGCGATGAGCTTGTGGTGCACAAGACGCTTTACGCCAATACGGTTGCCATGGTCGAGCAAGGTCTGCCTCGCTTCGGCATCAAGGTCGTCTCCGTTGACCTTTCGGATCCGCGCAATCTCGACGCGGCAATCACGGAGAAAACCCGCCTGGTCTATTTCGAGACCCCCGTCAATCCGCTGAGCGCTATTCTCGACATCTCGGCAATCGCAGAGCGAGCCCACAAACGGAATGTCAAAGTCACGGTCGATAGCACATTCGCCTCGCCAGCCTTGCAACGCCCGATCGAGCACGGCGCCGACATCGTGCTGCATTCTCTGACAAAATACATCAACGGTCATGGCGACACACTCGGTGGCGCCCTGCTGGGCGACGCGGAAACGCTGAATACATTGCATGAGACCGGCCTGCGCTACATCACCGGGGCGACGTTGTCGCCGCACTCCGCGTTCCTCATCATGCGCGGCCTGAAGACGCTGTCTCTGCGGATGGCGAGACATAGTGCTTCGGCGCTTTCGATCGCGCGCATGCTCGAGGCGCATCCCGCTGTCGCCTGGGTGAGTTACCCGTTCCTGGACTCCCATCCCGATCAGACGATCGCCCGCAAGCAAATGTCTGATGGGTCCGGCATGCTTGCCTTCGGCCTTCATGCTGGGTTCGACGGTGCCAGGACAATGCTCGACCGGCTACAGTTGCTCACGCGCGCTGTAAGCCTGGGTGACACCGACAGTCTCATCTATCATCCAGCCAGCATATCCCGGGCGCGCCAGTCGATCAGGAAAGACGCACACTTGATCGAAGGGGTCGGGGAAGACCTCCTCCGTCTCTCTGTCGGCCTTGAGGATGTTGGCGATCTGATCGGCGATCTGCGTCAGGCCCTTCAGGTCCTATGATGGAACTATAGCATCGCCATTCAAATATCTCAGCGAGCAAGACGAACGCGCCGGCAACATCTCCAGCGCCGGCACAAGGTCAGTATCGTTGGTGACGAGCACCACCTGGTCGACGTCGCCGCTTAGTGCGTCGTCGTAGAGGTGAAGCGCCAGATTCACATCCGACTGCTTTTCCTCGAGCTTCCAGACCTAATTCTTGTAGCAGTCGCGCGGCCAGCGCTTCGGATCGTCTGCGGGAACGATATGCTGGTTGGCCTTGTAGATCGAATAACGGCCCATCACGAAGGACAGCTTGCCACCGCAATGCGTCGTCAGGACATTATGATACTGGGCCTGCGACGATACGGAATCCTCACCCTTCGCGGCACTTTCGATGATCTTTGCGGTGAAATACTTAATCGCGCAGTCCGGATGCAGCGTCATCGTCGCCGGCGCGGCGTCCGGCGGTGGCCGGTAGAGGATCGACGGCAGAATTTGTGTTTCGAACAGGGTGAGAACCTCCAGCCATTTAAATGCGGTCTTGCGAAGACAACCATAGTACAGATTGTAGCCGTCGATATAAATGCGTGTTCGTAACGCTGACACTCCTTGCTCCTAAGACATAAAAAAACTAGCTTGCGCCGGCGACGCGAAACTGGATGGTGATGTACGACTGGCTCGACGATATTTGTGATGATGTCGTTCTCGCCCATCCGCTGAAGGTCAAGGCGATTGCCGACGCCAAGATCAAGACCGACAAGATCGATGCGACAGTCTTGGCACATCTGCTCAGAGCCGATCTGGTACCCGAAGCCTGGGCGCCGAGATCGCGGGACCTTCGCGTCGCGCTGCGCGAGCGGATGTTTTACGTGCGCCTGCGCACGATTACGAAAAACCGGATCGTCACGGTGTTCGACCGCTATCCGGAGCAGACGCACAGCTGAAGAAGCTTCGGTGACCTGTTCGGCAAGGCCGGCCGCGTCCAGCTGGCTCAAGTTAACGTCTCGGAGATCGACCGCATCCAGATCGATCGTGGTCTTGCCTTCATCGGCGACATCGACATGCGGATCAAACAGTCGGAAGCAACGATCTGGGCAATGACCAAGGCCAATGCCAACGTCAAGCTGTTGAGGACGATCCCCGGCATCGGCGAGCTCTTCGCAAGGCTGATCGATGCGGAGATCGACGACATATCGCGGTTCCGCCACTCGAAGAAGCTTGCCGCCTATGCCGAAGTTTAATCTTGCTTCTGTCAAACAAAAACCACCTCGTACGAACTGCTCCAGCCTTTCGATCCGTTCGGCCTCGCGAACTTCGCGCTGCTCGACCTCATAAACGGCCGCATTTCTCCCGCAATCTTTCATGGACCCCTATAAGAGCATTCGAAGCTGCTCGTCTTCTGTCCAAGCCCTGTACTTGATTTCGGCGATCAATGTCGATTGCAGCCAGACGTCATTCTGCTAGCGGGCGCCAATGACGATCGCAGGGAACGGAGGCAAGGGTCGTCCAATCCTTCACCACCTCGGACCTGTACTCCATCGCACAAACTGCTCCAGGCTGGACGCTTCCGCCTATTCGGCTGGCGCGAATAAATTGGCTAGCGCCTGAAGTCATTCGTCCCACCCTTGCTCTGAAGAGACGCGTGCGCGTCAGCTTGCCGACCCCGATGGTGGAAACCCGGCCAGCGATCATCGCAGCACGGTGATCAACGAGCGATCTCACCGCATTTATCCTCCACCAATCGCAACACTGGCGACGCGCCATATGCGCGGTACGTCTTGAGGTCGACTTGAACCATCGGGCCACGCGGCGTGTGCATGGTGACGGTGCTGATATCGACGTCAATACCGGATTTGTGTACGTCGCGGATTGCGTCATTCATTTGTTGAAGCGCTGTACCGAGTCTTTCCTCAGCATGCTTCTGTCTCGTGAGGTAAGGTGTCATGGTTGACCTGATTTTTTGCTGCTTGTGTCGCTTATGCGTTTATTCGGGATAGCGCTACATATAGATAGGCGTTTCGGGCATACCATCGAGCATACTCCTCTTTAGTCTAGGAATGGTGGCCGGTCGCCAAGTAGCTGCTATGGCATTTCGGCCTTTTTGACTTTCGGATTATTCCGTCCAAAGGGCGGGAGGCGGGGCGAAAATATGCCTCCCGATCGTTGGGAGAGCTCCGGTATCGCTCCAGCACCAGCGCATCCCATTTGGCATTGACAGTTCTTCGCTCTCGACATGGCCTTAAGCTCGTTGCGCCACATAGAACGCCATGCCGAAGTTTTTATTTCGTCCAGTTGGCGCCATTTCAAAATCAGATTCCACGATTGAAAGAAATATTGGCATCATGTCGTTATCATAAGTGCATTAAATCGATAGACTATAACAACAAACAAAGGTGTCGCCGACATGAAAATTTTGGGTCTTGTGGGAAATGTAAAACGACCATCGCGAACGGCCTCCCTAGTGGAAGCAACCGTGTCGGCAGCCACATCGAAGCTGGGTCTGGACGGGCGAACCATAGAACTGGTCGACGCTGCCCCCATTCTCTTCAAGGCGCTTCGATCCGATCAGCTGGATGCGGAGGGGCGGGCGATCATCGACGCAGTCGAGGAGGCTGATGTGCTGGTTGTCGGGTCGCCGGTCTACCGGGCGTCGTATACAGGCGCCCTCAAGCATCTTTTCGATCTTGTCGACTACCGCGCACTTACCGGAAAGCGGGTCATTCTCGCTGCCACAGGCGGCACACCGTTGCACGGTTTGATGACTGAACATCAGCTGCGCCCGCTGTTCGGTTTCTTCAACGCCCTGACGCTCGCGACGTCGATCTACGCCACCGAAACCGATTTTGCGGATTATGAGATCACCAGTCCAGTGGTTCGCGAGCGCATCGAGCGCGCCGTTTCAGAACTGGCGCAGGTCCTGCCGGCCTCCAATCAAACCGCTGCCGCTCGCGCTCATGGAAACCGTCCAACGCTCGTCGCCGCGTCAGCCTAGCCGTTCCAAGAGGGAGTGTATGATGTCCTATGCCAGCAGAGAGCCGGTCAAATTCGCTTACTGGGTCCCGAATGTTTCGGGGGGCCTTGTCATTTCCAACATCGAGCAGCGTACGAGCTGGACAATCGACTACAACAGAAAACTGGCGCAGATCGCGGAAGCCAGCGGTTTCGATTATGCGCTGAGCCAGATCCGATTCACGGCCGGCTATGGCGCCGAATTCCAGCATGAATCTGTTTCCTTCAGTCATGCGCTGCTGGAATCGACGACGACACTGAAGGTGATCGCCGCAATCCTGCCCGGTCCATGGAACCCGACACTGGCGGCCAAGCAGATTGCGACGATCAATCAACTCACCAATGGCCGTGTCGCCGTCAATGTCGTCAGCGGCTGGTTCCGCGGCGAGTTCCACGCGATCGGCGAACACTGGCTGGACCATGACGAGCGCTACCGCCGATCGGAGGAATTCATCCGCGCACTGCGCGGTATCTGGAACGAAGACAATTTTACGTTCCACGGCGATTTCTATCGCTTCAACAATTATTCGCTGAAGCCCAAGCCGATCGATCCGCAGCCGGAAATCTTCCAGGGCGGCTCCTCGCGCGCGGCGCGCGACATGGCATCACGTGTTTCCGACTGGTACTTCACCAACGGCAACACGCCAGAGGAAATCAGCAAGCAGGTCGCCGATATTCAAGGTAAGGCAAAAGCCAACGGCCACTCGGTGCGCGTCGGCGTCAATGCCTTCGCAATCGTGCGTGAGACTGAAGAGGAGGCCCGCGCCGTTCTGGCCGAAATCATAGAAAAGGCCAATCCCGAGGCTGTCAACGCCTTCGGCCATGAAGTGAAAAATGCCGGAAAATCCTCGCCGGAAGGTGAGGGGAACTGGGCGAAATCCTCTTTCGAGGATCTGGTTCAGTACAATGATGGTTTCCGCTCCAATCTCATCGGCACACCCCGCCAGGTCGCCGAGCGAGTTGTGGGCCTGAAGCGCGCCGGCGCCGACCTCATCCTTCTCGGCTTCCTGCATTTCCAGGAAGAGGTCGAGTATTTCGGCAAGCACGTCATCCCGTTGATCCGCGAATTGGAAGAAGCCGAAACGGCGACGGCAGTCGCCGCCGAGTAATCGCAACATGTTGTCGGCCGGCCGGAAAGCCGGCGGCCTCAAACAATGACAGGCCAAGAACCGGGTGGTTCGTGGAGGGATAGCGTGCGCCTATGAGTCCAGCTGGGTTCCTGGCGCGCCATCGAAGCAGGGGCGTACACACTATGACATTTGCCTTCGGAGGCTTGGGAGCGGAGCCGTTTCCGCCGGACGTTCAGGAGCACTTGGCAGGCTTGGACAGAGGAACGGGCGCGGCCTGGACGTCGCCCATTGAAGCCGGCGCAACGGACGGCATCGTCCTGGCGCTGGCCGGCATCGATCTGTCCTTCGGTGGCGTCGTCGCCTTGAAGGATATCGATCTGTCCGTACGGCGCGGCGAAATCCTCGCCATTATCGGGCCTAACGGTGCTGGCAAGAGCTCGATCATCAATGTGATCAGCGGCGTATACCGACCCGATCGCGGTTATGTGTGGCTCTCCGGGCGGCGCCATGCCCAGGTCCCGACGCAGAAACTTGCCCGTCTCGGCATTGCCCGCACGTTTCAAAACCTGGCCTTGTTCAAGGGTTTGAGCGTTCTCGACAATGTCGTGGTTGGACGAGCGCACAAGACGCGGTCTGGCTTGGTCGAACAGATCGTCGGCCTCGGTCGAGCCCGCACGGAACAGAGGGATGCCCGCAGTCGGGCTTTGGAGGTGCTCGAGTTCCTCCACCTTTCGCATGTTAGCGATCGTCTGGTCGGTACACTGCCTTATGGTCTGCAAAAACGGGTGGAATTGGCGCGCGCGCTGGTGGCCGAGCCCGATATCCTGCTGCTCGACGAGCCGATGGCCGGCATGACGGCAACGGAAAAGAACGAGATGGCCGATTTCGTGCGCGCCGCACGCGATCGTTTCGGTACGACAGTCGTGTTGATCGAGCACGATATCGGGGTCGTCATGCACCTCTCCGACCGCGTCGCCGTGCTCGACTACGGTCGCAAGATCGCCGATGGAACACCCGACGAGGTCCAGCGCGACCAGCGCGTGATCGATGCCTATCTCGGTGTCGCCCCTGAGAACGAAAACGGCGAGGGCATCTGATGACCGATTTCGACTGGTTGTTCTTCACCGAGGTCCTCGTCGGCGGCCTTCTCTCCGGCGTGATGTATTCACTGGTCGCGATCGGTTTCGTGCTGATCTACAAGACATCCGGCGTCCTCAATTTCGCGCAAGGCGCGATGCTCCTGTTCGCGGCGCTCACCTTCGTGAGCCTGACGGAACGCGGAATTTCCTTCCCGCTCGCATTCGCGATCACCTTCGCGATCATGATCGTCATCGGAATTGCCGTCGAGCGCGCGGTATTGCGGCCGCTGACCAACAAGCCACCGATCACGCTCTTCATGGCGACGCTCGGCCTCTCCTACGTCATCGAGGGGGCTGCCCAACTGATTTGGGGCACGCAGGTGCATGGCCTTGATCTCGGTATCGAGGATGTGCCGTTCGACGTCGGTGGTGTCTACATCAGTCAATTTGACATTTTCGCAGCGATCGTTGCCGCCTCGATGGTGCTGCTGCTCTCTGTCTTCTTCCGTTACACCCGCATCGGGCTTGGTTTTCGCGCCGTCGCCGACGATCAGTTCGCGGCGCTCGCCGTCGGGTTGAGGCTGCGTTGGATATGGGCGACGGTCTGGGCCGCTGCCGGTCTGGTCGCGCTGGTCGCCGGTCTGTTGTGGGGAGCCCGCGTCGGGGTGCAATTCTCTCTGTCGCTGATCGTCCTAAAGGCCCTGCCGGTTCTCGTGCTCGGCGGGTTCGACTCGATCCTCGGTGCGATCGTCGGCGGATTGTTGATCGGTGCGTCCGAAAAGCTGGCCGAAGTCTATATCGGCGAATATTTTGGCGGCGGCATCGAGGGCTGGTTTGCCTACGTCATCGCGCTCGCCTTCCTCCTCGTGCGCCCTTCCGGCCTGTTCGGCCAGAAGCTTGTGGAAAGGGTCTGACCGATGTCCACGAGCACCCATGATCTTCCGACATACAGTTTCCCCGCCCGCTGGGCGACGCCATTGGCCTGGCTTGCTATTGTCTATGTTGTTGTGCCGCTTCTCGGGTCCGACTATCTGTTCGAGGCTATCCTGCTACCGTTCCTGGCGCTCAGCCTCGCCGGCCTTGGTCTCAACATCCTGACGGGTTATGCGGGGCAGGTGTCGCTGGGAAGTGCTGCCTTCATGGCTATCGGTGCCTTCGCCGCGTTCAATTTCAATCTTCGCGTCGACGCTCTGCCCTTGATCGTCAGCATGGTTCTTGCTGGTCTCGCAGCGGCCAGCATCGGTCTGGTATTTGGCCTTCCAAGCTTGCGCCTCAAGGGCTTTTACCTTGCGGTATCGACGCTTGCAGCGCAGTTTTTCGTGCAGTGGGCGCTGACCAAATTCAGCTGGTTCTCCAATGAGTCCGCATCCGGCGTGATCGATGCGCCGCAGCTTTCGGTCTCCGGCTTTGTTTTCGACGGACCGATTGGGCGATACTATTTCGCACTGACGGTGGTCGCCGTCCTCACGTTGCTGGCCTATCGGTTGGTGAATTCGCAGACCGGCCGCAATTTCATCGCCGTGCGCGACAATGAGACAGCGGCACGGATCATTGGCGTGCCAGTGCTGAAAACCAAGCTTCTGGCCTTCGCAATCTCCTCCTTCATCATCGGCATCGCCGGAGTCTTGTGGGCGTTCGCCTATTTGCGCACGGTCGAGCCGGCCGGTTTCAATCTCGACCGATCGTTCCAGGTCCTGTTCATCGTCATCATCGGCGGACTTGCCTCGATCCGCGGCGCCTTTTTCGGGGCGGCGCTGATCGTCGTGTTTCCGTTGGTCCTGTCACGGCTTGGCTCCTTCCTGCTCGGCGATATCTTCAATTCGGGCGTGCTGGATATGAGCCAGCGCATCGTGCTCGGCGCGCTCATCATCCTCTTTCTGATTCTCGAACCGGATGGGCTCGTCGCCCTTTGGGGTCGAGTCCGAAAACGAATCGGCGCCGCCATCGTGCGGTCCTGATCGAAACGGAGCCATCAAGGCTCTCGAATGCCAACAGCCTTCATCAGATCAACCCGGACCGGCGCCTTGCCCCGGTCGATACCCGGAGTATGTCCAAAAATGACGATCCTCGCCAAATTAAAGATCGCGGCTCTTGCCGCCGGCCTCGCCTTTTCGGTGGCCGTGCCTATGGCCCATGCTGACGAACAATATTTTCCGCTCCAGAGCTATCGCGTCGGCCCCTATGCTGCCGGCGGCACCGGCTTCTTCGGTGGCTTCATCGATTATCTGAACCTGATCAACACGCGCGACGGCGGCGTCAACGGCGTTAAGCTGACATGGTCGGAAGCTGAAACGCAGTATGAGGTCGAACGTGGCGTCGAAGCGTACGAGCGCCTGAAAAGCAACCCGAACGTTGCCGCCTGGAACCCGCTTTCCGTCGGCATTGCCTATGCGATGATCGATCGCATCACCGCGGACAAGGTGCCGTTGATCACCATCAACCATGGCCGCACGGATTCTACCGATGGCCGCGTTTTCCCCTATGTCTTCCCGCTGCTGCTTAATCCCTACAGCGAAACTTCCGGCATCGTGAACTATATCGCTTCCAAGGAAGGCGGGCTTGAAAGCCTGAAGGGCAAGAAGATCGCCGTGCTCTACCACGGCTCGCCCTATGGTAAAGAGACAATCCCCATCTACGATCTGCTGGCGAAGAGATACGGATTCGAGCTGCAGCAGATCGAGGTGCCGCATCCAGGCAACGAACAGCAGTCGCAGTGGCTGACGATCCGGCGCGCCAAGCCAGACTACGTCGTCCTGCGCGGTTGGGGCGTGATGAACCCGGTTGCGCTGAAGACCGCAGCCAAGGTTGGCTTCCCAGCGGATCACATTATCGGAAACGTCTGGTCCAATTCAGAAGAAGACGTCATCCCCGCGGGTGATGCAGCCAAGGGCTATACGGCGATCACCACACAGGCTTCGGGAGCCGAATACCCGGTCGTTCAGGAGATCGTCAAAACGATCTACGACGCCGACAAGGGGAACCTGGAAGACAAGAAGCGTATTGGCTCGGTCTACCACAACCTCGGTATCGTCAACGGCATCCTTAATGTCGAGGCGATCCGCATCGCACAGGAGAAGTTCGGCAAGCGGACGCTCACCGGCGACGAGGTCCGCTGGGGCTTCGAACACCTTCAGCTCGATCCGGCGCGTGTCGAGGCGCTCGGAGCCAAGGGCCTGTTCCACTCGATCAATGTCACCTGGGATAACCATGAGGGCAACGGCTACGTGACTTTCCAACAGTGGGACGGGAAGAAGTGGAACGTTGTCTCTGACTGGATCGCGCCGGACTGGGCACTGTTGCGGCCCATCATCGAGAAGTCTTCCGAAGCCTACGCGGCCGAGAAGGGCATCAAACTGCGCACGGCGGCGGACGCCGAGGCGGCGACCAACTGATCCCTTCAAGCCGCGCCTGATAACAGGCGGGCTAAGAACCGGGCGCGAGGGTGGTGCCTCCCTCTCCAACCTCGCGCCCTCACTCAATCCGGCCTTTTAAGGCAAGAGGAACACGATCATGGCTCTGGAAACCACCCTGCTTGCGGTCGATGGTCTGAAGGCGACGTACAATAACGCCATCTCCGCGCTCGACGGCGTCGGTTTCCACCTGGCGCGCGGTGAAATCCTGGCGCTCCTTGGCGCCAACGGTGCGGGGAAGACGACGACACTCAAGGCGTTGTCCAATCTGCTTCCCGCCGAACGTGGGCAGGTCGTTTCCGGCAGCATCTGCTTCGACGGGCTCGATGTCCTGCGCACAAGCCCTGCTGCACTGGTGCGTGCCGGTCTCGTGCAGGTGCTTGAAGGTCGCCATTGCTTTCGCAGCCTGACAGTCGAGGAAAACCTTGTCTCCGGTGGGCTTGGCCGCGGCAGCACGCGCGCTGAGATCGCCGAAGATATCGAGAAGGTCTACACACGTTTTCCCAGGTTGAAGGAAAAGCGACGTGCACTTTCAGGCCTGACCTCTGGCGGCGAGCAGCAGATGACGGCGATCGGCCGGGCGCTGATGTCGCGGCCGCGCCTTCTAGTTCTCGACGAGCCATCCATGGGATTGGCGCCGCTCGTCGTCCAGGACATTTTCCGGACGCTGCGCCACCTCAATCGCGAAGAGGGTCTTTCCATCCTTTTCGCGGAGCAGAACTCCGCTATCGCAATGAAATATGCCGTTCGCGCCATCATTCTCGAAAACGGCGCCACGGTGCTGACCGGTGACGCACAGGATCTGCGCGGGCGCGACGATATCAAGTCTTTCTACCTCGGCAAGAGAGCCGTGGCTCCCTCCATCCCGGCCGTTGTCGGCTAACCACAATTCAAGAGGAGACACCACCATGACCCTTTCCACTAATAATACCGAGTATACCGCAAAGGCTGTACCCCCTGTTCCGCGCCCGTCGGAACCAGCCCACATCGTCAAGACTGATGCCGAAGCGATTGCCATTGCCAAGACACTTGCGGCAGAGTTCATCAAGGATTCGGCCGTGCGCGACCGGGACCGTATCTGGCCGGTGAAGGAACTGGACGCCTTTTCGCAAAGCGGTCTCTGGGCGATCAACGTGCCGAAGGCGTTCGGCGGTCCCGAAGTCTCCTATGCGACGCTTGCAAGGGTGATCGAGATCATCTCGGCGGCCGATTCATCGATCGGGCAAGTTGCGCAAAACCACCTGGGCGTCGTGGCCGCGATTCGGACGGTTTCGGACCCAGCCCAGCAAAAGCTGTTGTTCGCCGAAGTGCTGAGGGGCACGCGCTTCGGCAATGCCTTCTCCGAATTCGGATCCAAACGCGCGGTGGATTTCGAAACCAAGTTCATCGATGCCGGCGATCATGTCGTTGTCAACGGCCAGAAATTCTACTCATCAGGCGCGTTGCTCGCGCATCTGGTGCCGATCGTTGCACTCGATAGCGAGGGCAGAGCCTGGTATGCGATTGCCGAGCGCGATGCGCCAGGTTTGACTGTCATAGACGACTGGTCCTCCTTCGGCCAGCGTACCACGCTGTCGGGGACGGTCCTGCTTGACAATGTCAGAGTGCCGAAGACGCACGTGGTGCCCGGCTACAAGGGGTATGAGGTGCCAACTGCGGACGGAGCGATCTTCCAGATTATCCAAGTGGCGGTCGATACCGGTATCGCGCAGGCCGCGATAGACGAGACCGTTAGCTTTGTGCGCACCAAGAGCCGCGCCTGGGTGGATTCCGGCGTCGACAACGCCTGGGATGATCCCTACACGATCCAGGCGATCGGAGACTTGACGCTACGACTGCATGCGGCGCAGGCGTTGCTTGAAAAGGCAGGTTATGCCATTGACCGGGCGATCCTGGATCCGAATGCGGAGACCGTTGCGGAAGCCCAGATTGTTACCGCCGAAGCGAAGATCCTCTCCACTGAAATTGCGATTGCGGCCACCAACAAGTTGTTCGAGCTGGCGGGAACGCGCTCTACCCTTGCGGAGCACGGGCTTGATCGCCATTGGCGCAACGCCCGCACCCATACCCTCCACGACCCAGTCCGCTGGAAGTATGCTATCTTGGGAAAGTATTTTTTGAATGGCGAGAAGCCACCTCTGCATGCCTGGAGCTGAGGTTTCCGATCTGCAAAGCACCCTGTGGTCAGGGCTTTGTGGAGTATGCCTTGCAGCGCTTAGAAGATAGTAGACGGCTTTCGCCTTCGTCTACGCTTCAGAACGCCTCGCGATCTCGCCGCCAAGGCAATATTTCACTGCCTTTAGACACGCAGGCCAAATTATTCCAATCTAGGTCGCGGCCAGAGCTACTTGTGGAAGCGTCTGGAGGAATCGGCCTGCGTGCCGCCTTCACCGATGAGCGATCAACATTGTCTGCCGGGTCATTTTGAAGACGGCTTCCTGTCCCCAACAAAGGACATCCGAACGACAAGCTGCCCTCCGACGTTGGTCGTCTTGGCCCTGGATTGCGATAGACAATTCATAGAATGTGTGAGCTTCTACGTCTGCGGTTTGCTCTGGAACTGGTAACCTTCCTATATCGTTAGTGAAGTAGGGGAATGGGGGCGACGACCGCCCCCAAATTGCGCGCAAGGACTGTCCGAGTTACAAGGCTATTTGCTTCCGATGTTGAGTGCGGCGCGCCTGTCCATCTGGCAGGACAAGGGCGCGCCGTTACTTCTCATCAGGTTGCTTCGAGAACCATGTTGAGCGGGGTCTTGGCCGTCAGCCGGACGTGCTTGAACCCGCCTGACTGGATCACCTCTGTCAATCGTTTCTCTCCCGCCTGAGCGCCAAGTGCTAATCCCGTCTCCTGCGCCAGCGAGGTGGGAACGCAGATCATCGTCGAGGCGGAGTAGTAGAGCCGTCCAACCGGATTGATATTCTCCTCCAGTGTATCTGCGGCCATTGGTTCGACGACCATCCATGTGCCGCCCTCATTCAATGCTTTCCGAATATGAGCCGCAGCGGCTTTTGGGTCGCCCATGTCGTGCAAGCAGTCGAAGCAGGTGATCAAATCGAAATCTCGGCCGTCGAAGTCCTGCGCCCGGCCGATCTCAAAGCACACGTTCGTCAGGCCATCTGCCCGTGCGTGGGCGGTCGCGGCCGCAATCGAATCCGCATGGAAGTCGTAACCGATGAACCGAGAATTCGGGAAAGCGTGTGCCATCAGGATCGTCGACAGCCCATGTCCGCAGCCGACGTCGGCCACAGTCGCGCCCGCCTTCAACTTGTCGACGACGCCATCGAGCGCTGGCAGCCAGTCCTGCACGAGGGCATTGACATATCCTGGGCGGAATAGTCGCGCGACGGCGCAGAACATGCAGCCAGCCTGATCCCCCCAAGCGACGCCTCGACCGGTTTTGAAGGCGGACTGCACCTTCGGCTGGTTTTCGACCATAGCGGCAGCCGTATCGAATCCTCCGATCAGATTGACCGGACTGTTAGGTTCAGCAAACACGAGAGCCTGCTCGGGTGTGAGCGAGAACAATCCTTGCTCATGGTGCACATAGCCTGAGGCGGCCTGTGCCGCCAGCCACTCGCGCACATAGCGAGGTGCGCAGCCCGAGGCATCGGCAAGTTCGTCGGCCTTCACCGGCCCAATCTCCTTAAGTTTCCTGTATAGCCCTAGAGCATCTCCGATCCGTACCAGCGGCACGCTGACCGCTCCGCCAATGTCGCCAAGGACGCAGCCCACAAGTTCATTGAGTCTGGTTTCGTTGACGTTCGTCATGTCGGATTCCTCCTGGTTTGTGGCGCCCTCTCGCCTTGCCGTTCAAGGGTTGGCAACAGGGTTCTGCGAGCACCTTTCGTGCCAATCGAATTTCGCCGGGAACCGTTGAATTATTCAAGTTTCATTGTCACCAAAGGCGGGGCGGCGCGTAGGGTCGCCGACATGTCGTGTCTCCGCCCCCGATCTACTAGCGCGATGAAATGGAAGTTCATGGGCTGGGCGACACGGAACGGTCGAAGGAGGTATCCACGATCGCCGGGATATTGATGTAATGGAGGCACCTCAACCATCGAAGCAAATTCCTAATTGGAAGACTCTGGGACAAGGTCATTCCACACCCCCAGACCGATCGAGGTCATACTATCGCGGATTGCCCTTCACCACCTCCCCAATCGAGCAGCCCTCCTACACTCGGTGAATGACGTTCTGTTGCATCTCAAGGTACAGCGTCTCGGTGATGAGTAGCGTTGGGGTGAGCGTCGCCAAGGGGTCTAGACCGGCGACGCGGGAGTCGGTATTTGCAGACGCAAGCAGCATTGGCTAAAACACGCCGACACATCATCGCAGATATAAGGCTTCTCATAGTGAAAAAAGTGCAACGCAGCTTTGCCGTCGAGTACAAATCAGGTCGGCGAACACTTAATTCTAAGCCGAACTCGATCTGGGGAGACATGGATCTCAAATCCGTTGCTCAAGATCTGCAGGACGAGGCAATGCCGTTTATGTCATCAACTCCTCAGGCAATAAGCAGCGAGATGCTTGTATCCGGAGAAGAACAGGCCCGGCCGTTATTGACAGTGCCGATCGAGCAGGAGACAAATGCATCGGCTTTACAGGAGACCACAATGGCCGACGAAAACGCTACGATGACCAATGCTGACACGCCGGCCGCCACGGCGCCCGATGTGCCGAAAAAAATCCGCAAACCTCGCGCCAAGAAGGCTGTGCCTGAAACGGGCTCGGCAGCCGTTTCTCTGGAACCGGCTGCGGCTTCGAATGCTACCCCCGGAAAGCAGAAAAGAGGACGCAAAGCAAAGTCTGACGAAGGTGCGACAATCGCCAGACGTGCGCCTGTCAAACGTGCTCCGAGGGCAGTGCAGGCAGCGGCCGCACCGTCGGAGGCTGCAGTTGATGAGATCGCGGATCTTCTGCAGCTCGAAGAGGAAAACCAGGGACTGCGAAAGCTGCTGGCGGAAAAGCTTCGTGCAGAAAATGCCAATCTGCGAAAGCGACTCAACCTCGGTTGATTGGCAGCAGACGGTCAAGCGCTGGCCGCATTCTCATGCTTATTGAAGTGGATTTTGGCGGCGGTTCGTTCTGCCTCCAACGTTTCACTCGCTGTTTGCATGCGCAGTAGAATCCGAGGTCGACTACAATGGCGTCTCCATGGAAACTTCTTGCCCGGCTGGTGTCCCCGCGACGGCAGCAGAGGCAAGAACACGGCTCGACTGATGACGAGAAGCCGGAAGCATTGGCCATCACCAAGCCGACCGAAACAGCAGCCAAAAACGAGTTGGCCGCTACAGACCGTCCAGCGGCCGAAAAGCCATTTCTTGACAGTCACTCCGCGGCCGTGTCAGTCGACGCGGATCATTCCGAAGAATCGGCAAGCGCTGTTGATGGTCGCGCAGATATCGAAGGCGCAAAGTCGGCGGAAGCGGCTGATCCGGCTTTGCCCGATGGGGCCAATGCAGCCGCGCGTGCCGCACCGAAGACCTTTCGAGTTGGCGATGGTCAAACGCGAAAGCGCAGCATGCGGCGCACGAAAGTGGAAGAGATCGCGGTTGTTCTCCCACCGTCTCGAACTGTTTCTGCCACTTTTGAAGATGCAATCAATCTTGATGAAGAGATCAGGCTGCTCCGGGATCAGCTAGCGCGCAAGCTTCAAATACAGAACACACAATTAAAGAGGATGCTGCAGCGCTTTGAGCGCTGAACGCGTCCATAGACCCGAGGCCGACATTTTTCGTGGCTACATGGACAACCTGAACGGTTGGCGAGGCGTCCCACCATTCCTCAACTGCTGTTAGGATCCGGTTTGGCTCTCTCCGCAGCGACTCCCAATTTTCCGGATGGCTGCGAGATAAGCCAAATCAAGGCCTGGCGCGGCAACGACCGGATTCAGCGGGGCAATTGAAAGAGAACGCCGATCCCCGGACTTCCGTCGTTGGTCAGATGTTGACCCGCGACCGGCCCCTGAAAGACGAACGTCATGGAATCCGCGGCTCTTTGCGGCGCATCGCTGCCGACTCTTCAATAAATTCACGATAAGCCGAGCCGCTTCCGTTCACTTAGCGCTATGGCCGGGAAGCACGTGGCACGATCGTGTCCCAGGACGTGGTGTAGCTTAGACGACCACGGCTCATCCCAGAGGGGCGGATGAGTGTCAGCCTGCTGCTGGCAGGCTGATAAGTGGATCATCGCTCATTGTGGCGATTGTCTCAAG
>Ga0102590_1002657_pt1 | contig 20410 bp, 20 predicted proteins | sample AraplaMF_Col_mMF_FD_76859 | JGI IMG/M metagenome (GOLD analysis project Ga0102590, IMG submission 76859) | Arabidopsis root microbial communities from the University of North Carolina, USA - plate scrape MF_Col_mMF | ecosystem: Host-associated > Plants > Roots > Endosphere | place: USA...
CAGATCATGGTCGGGAAGGCTTCCATCTCGCCGAACCGGCGCGAGAAGTCGGGCAGGTAGCTCCAGACATAGCCGCCCTCGTAGGCGGCCTTCTCGGCCATGAAGGTCGTGGCCTTCTTCATCGTCGCCAGGACCTGGTCCTTGGACGGCGCGGCGCCCCGGGCCAGGGCCTTCAGCGGGGCCATGGCCGCGGCGACGGCGAAGGTGGCGGTGGTCGTCGCCAGCAGGCGGCGGCGGGTGAGGGGGCTCAGCGGCATGTGACGGTACTCTCCCAGGGGACCTTCGCGTCGAGCGGCCCGCGACGCAAGGACGCGGCAGGCCGGCTGGGGGAGGAGCAGGAGGCGGCTTTCAGCGCCTCTCGATCCTGGTCGTCCTCCCGGTCGGTCCTTGCCGAAACCCCTGTCGCCGTTGATCGGCGCGGTGTTGGCGCCTGTTATGATACCGGTGTCATGACTTGACCAGCGCCTTTTGGTGGAGCTCTGTTATGTGACGCGGCGTCAGGTCCTGCGACAGGCCGCCACGTTGTGCCTGTCGGGCCGTTCGGCGAAAACGGGTCATCGGTTTTTGAGGCGACGCCGCCGCGCCGAGTTCTGGTAGCGCGCGACGCCGTCCTGTTGGGGAACAGGACGACGGCCCCGGGTCAGGAATGACCCGGGGCCGTTTTCAGTTTTTGGGATCGTTATTGAGATCGTTAACAGTTAAACCTTTGTTTTTTATATTTATATTACAATGTTCTGCGGCTAGCGGTCGCATGGCTCGGTGCGTTCATTCCTCGTAAATATCCAGTATGCCCAGCCAACACGACCACCTGAACGAAGCCGAACGTCTCGAGCGGCAAGCCGAACTCGCCGACAGCGACCACGCCCGCGAAGCGCTGCGTCGCATGGCCCAGACCTCGCGCCTGTCGGCGGCCCTGGTCGGCATGCTGGAAGCCAGCCGAGAAGAGCTGCCGGGTTAGTCCGGCGCGTGGATCGCTCCTTTCCGCGCAAAGTCATCCCCCGGATACACGCATCGCTTGAATTGCTGCGCGGCTCAGTGAACATGGGCTCCAGCAAGGAGACCCTGGTGGCGGGCGAGGGATCGGACAAGGCCGTTCTGGAGGGCGCCGGCGCGTACTTCCTCAGCATCGTGGAAGCCAGCCGCGACTGCATCCGGGTGATCAGCCCCGAAGGCTCCGTTGAATACATGAACGCCCGCGGGCAGGCGCTGTTCGAGATCGAGGATTTCGCGGGCCGCAACCGCAGCCGCTATTGGCCCGACATGTGGCCGTCCGAAAGCCGCGCCGCCGTCGAGCAGGCCTTGCGGACCGCCATGGCCGGCGAAGCGGCCGCCTTCCGCGCCATCTGCCCCACCGCCAAGGGCGATCCCCGCTGGTGGGACACCACGGTGTCGCCGATCCTCGACGAGGGCCGGGTGATCCGGGTCCTGGCCACCTCGCGCGACGTCACCGGCGAAATGCGCTCGGAAGCCCAGCGGCAGCTGCTGGTCAACGAGCTGAACCACCGGGTGAAGAACACCCTGGCCACCATCCAGTCGATCGCCAGCCAGTCGCTGCGCAACGCCGGCGTCGACCTGGCTGTGAGGGGCGCGTTCGAGGGCCGGCTGATGGCGATCGCCGCCACCCACAACGTGCTGACCGACGAGAACTGGTCGGCCGCCAGCCTGCGCCAGATCATCGACGGCTCGGTCACGCCCTATCGCAGCAATCCGTCGCAGCTGACCATCAGTGGCGAGGACCTGATGGTCTCGCCCAAGCCGGCCGTGGTGCTGGCCCTGGCCTTCCACGAACTGGCGATCAACGCCCTGAAATACGGGGCCCTGTCGGCGGCGGGCGGCCATGTCGACATCGGCTGGGCGGTGGCCGGCGGCGACCAGCTGGACATCACCTGGACCGAGCAGGGCGGCCCGCCCGTCCAGCCGCCCGAGCGGCGCGGGTTCGGCTCGCGGATCGTCGAACTGGCCCTGCCCAACGAACTGGGCGGCGCGGTGGATGTCGACTACCGCCCCGAAGGCCTGCGCTGCCGCATCCACGCGCCGCTGGCCGCCCTGGACAAGGTCGACGCCTTCATGCCGCTTTCCTGAGGGACGCGGTCAAGATCCCGACACGGTGAACCGCGATCCTGCCCGGCCGTTGTGCAGGCTTGGCGGCGCTTTGAGGTCGCGGAGGCGCGTCGCTGATGATCCCTGGGAACGTGAAGGCAAGGGTGGCGTTCGCCTGGACGGCTTCGCGCGCCTTCGTCGTCCGTCATCGGCTGTGGTTCGGGGCCGGGATCGGGGCGTTGCTGCCGCTGGTGGTCCTGCTGGCCTGGCTGGGCGCCAGCCTGCCGATCTCGCGCGCCCTGGAGCCCTTGCCCAACCGGGCGCTGATCCTGCTGGACAGCCAAGGCCAGCCCTTCGCCCGGCGCGGGGCGTACAAGGAGGCGCCGGTGGTCATCAAGGCGCTGCCCAAGCATGTGCCGGCCGCCTTCATCGCGATCGAGGATCGCCGCTTCTACCATCACATCGGCGTCGACTTCGGCGGCATGGCGCGCGCCATGGTGGTCAACGCCAGGGCCCATCGCACCGTCCAGGGCGGCAGCACGATCACCCAGCAGCTGGCCAAGAACGCCTTCCTCAAGCCCGAGCGCAGCCTGCGCCGCAAGGGCCAGGAGGCGATGATCGCCCTGTGGCTGGAGCTGCGGCTGTCCAAGGACGAGATCCTGTCGCGCTATCTCTCCAGCATCTATTTCGGCGACGGGGTCTATGGCCTGGGCGCGGCGGCCCGGCACTATTTCGACAAGCCGCCCGAGCAGTTGTCGATCGGCGAGGCGGCGATGCTAGCGGGCATGGTCAAGGCCCCGGTCGACCTGGATCCGGTCGACCATCCCCAGGCGGCCGGCGCGCGGGCCCGGCTGGTGCTGGACGCCATGGTGCAGACCAAGGCGATCACGCGCGAGCAGGCCGACGCGGCCGGCCACGTCGTGGTGCGCACGACCCGGGCCGACCTGCCGGTGGGCGGCTATTTCGCCGACTGGATCTCGCCCCAGGTGAAATCGGCCTTCGACGGGCCGGGCTATGGCGAGGTGCGCGTTTCCACCACCCTGGACAGCCGCCTGCAGCGGATCGTCGAGCGGGCCGTGGCCAAGGACATGAAGGGCGCGGCCAAGGCCAAGGTAGGGCAGGTCGCCGTGGTCGCCATGCGCCCGGACGGGCGGATCGTGGCCATGCTGGGCGGCACGACCTATCGCCAGACCCCGTTCAACCGCGCCGTCCAGGCCCGGCGTCAGCCCGGCAGCGCCTTCAAGCTGTTCGTCTATCTGGCCGCCCTGCGCGACGGGGCCACGCCCGACAACCTGGTGATCGGCGATCCGGTGACGATCGGCGGCTGGACGCCCAGCAACTACGAGGGCGGGGGCGGGCGCGACCTGACGATCCGCGACGCCTTCGCCCAGTCCAACAACATCATCGCCGCGCGGGTGTACCAGCAGGCCGGCGGGCCGGAGGTGGTCCGAGCGGCGCGGGACCTGGGCGTCGTCTCGCCGCTGCGCGAGGACGACGCCACCCTGGCCCTGGGCACGGCCGAGACCACCCTGCTGGAGCTGACCGGCGCCTACGCCGCCGTCGCCTCGGGCAAGATGCCGGTTCGGCCCTATGGCCGTCCCCGCACGACGCCGGTCGCCACCGCCGACATGGACACCGCCGAGCGGGCCGCCCTCTACGACCTGCTGGGGGCGGTGGTCGAGGAGGGCACGGGTCGCGCCGCGCGTCTGGGCCAGAAGGCCTACGGCAAGACCGGAACCACCCAGGACTATCGCGACGCCCTGTTCGTCGGCTTCACAGGCGACCTGGTGGTCGGGGTCTGGGTCGGCAACGACGACCATTCGCCGATGAACCGCATGGTCGGCGGCGACCTGCCCGCGCGCATCTGGCGCGACGTGATGACCGGCGGCCTGAAGGCGGGCCTGGTGGCGCGTGACGGCCCGCCGGAACCGCGCTACCCGCGCCTCGATCGCGCCGAGCCGGAGGTTGTCGAGGCTGAACCACGACCCAGGCGTGTGCCGAAATGGCTCCGGCGGATCTTCGGACTATGAGGTTCCGCCCGCTCATCCCGGCGTGGGCCGGAAGCCGGATGGACCAGCGGCGTGGCTGACGCCATGAATGTCGACACTTTTCCCACGCTCGACGCCGCCGCGGGATCCGGATCCTCGCCCTCGCCGGGATGAGCCGAGGCGGGCTGGCCCGCCGCTTGCTGCCACCCCTGCGCCGCGACCCAGAATGGGACGCTTCTCGATCGCTCGCCGGGCGCGTGGTCGGGAGGTGCTGGACGGCGTAGTCGGAAAGGCGCTTGGAATGAACCCGAAGGCAGTGCTCCTGATCGGAGCGACCACGATGACGCTCGCCGCGTTCGGATCCGTGACGGCCTCCCTGGCGGACGGCTATCCGGCCACCGTCGCCCCGATCGCCAAGGCCAGGCCCAAGCCCGTGGTCAGGACCCGGGTGAGGATCGTCGAACGCCCGGTCTATGTCGAAAAGATCGTCAAGCAGCCGGTCTATATCGAGAAGCGGACCGAGGTGCCCGTCGACCGCCCCGTCTATATCGACCGTCCGGTGGACCGCGTCGTCGAGAAGCGGGTCGAGGTTCCGGTGGACCGCATCGTCGAAAAGCGCGTCGAGGTTCCCGTCGTCAAGATCGTCGAGAAGCCCGTCGACCGCCCGGTCTATATCGACCGTCCCGTGGACCGGATCATCGAGAAGCGCGTCGAGATCCCGGTGGATCGTCCGGTCTATGTCGACCGTCCGGTGGACCGTGTCATCGAGAAGCGGGTCGAGGTTCCGGTCGACCGCCCCGTCTATGTCGATCGTCCCGTCGATCGCGTCATCGAAAGGCGGGTGGAAGTGCCGGTGGATCGTCCGGTCTATGTCGACCGCGTCGTCGAAAAGCGCGTCGAAGTGCCGGTGGAGCGGATCGTCCGGACGCCGGTCTATGTCGAACACCAGGAGCGGCGGGTCGAGCGTCGCGGCTGCGACTGCGACGGCGACCGCGGCTACTACGAACAGGGCCGGGTCTACGACCGGGCCGAAGGCAGCGTCGAGCGCTCGGAGGAAAGCTACGAGTCGGAGTCGAGCCGCTACAGCGAGGAAGGCCAGGGCTGGAGCTCGCAGGGCAGCTACATGGCCGGGGACGGCTACGCTCAGTCGCTGGGCGGCGTGGGCGGCGGGGGCTATTACGGCTATTCCAGCGCCCGCTACGGCGCGGGCGGCGGCTGGCTCGGCGGCCAGAGCTATGGCCGGTCGGGCTATTCGGGAGGCTACTCCAGCGGCTGGGCCGGCGCCGGCGCCGCGTCGAGCGCCCGGGCCAGCTCCAGCGCCAGCTCCTCGACCAGCGTGACGGTGTCGGGCGGCGGCCACTATGGCGGCGGCGGACACGGTGGCGGCTATGGCGGCGGCCATGGGGGTGGCCATGGGGGTGGCCATGGGGGTGGTTCGACGGGCGGCCACGGCGGTTGCTGCGGCCGTTGACCGCGCCCGCGTGAAAAGCGGTGTCCACGGAGTGAAACGGCGCCATTCTGCATAGTGCGGCCGCCGGAATCGGGCGTCAGTCGTCGATGGGGGATCACGCGCGGCCTTAGGCCGTGGTCAGGAGCCGATCATGGACTTGATCCTGGTGGTCACCAAACCCTTCGACTGGAGCGTCGAGCGCCGGGGCCAGACCCTGTCCCGCCACTCCAGCCAGGAGGCCGCCTACAAGGCCGCCCTCGACTACGCCAGCGCGCTGTTCGACGAGGGAGTCCGGACCCAGGTCACGATCAAGCCCGAACCGCGCACCTTCGCCGGCGCCGAGCCCGGATGAGCGGGATCACTCGGACGCCAGGCACACCTCCACGCACCGACGCGCCAGGGCCTGGGTCGCGTCGATGAACGGCACGGCCAGGTCGGCCGCGCCCATCACCAGCGGAACCTCGGTGCAACCGGCCACCACGACCTGCGCGCCCTTGCCGGCCAGGCGGTGGGCGAGGGCGGCCATCGTCCGGCGGGAGTCCGGGCCCAGGTCGCCGTGCTTGATGCGATAGAGCAGGGCCATGAACTCGACCTGCTCGTGATCGTCCAGGGTCACGGCCTCGATCCCCTGGTGCGAGAAGGTCCGGCGATAGAGGGCCAGGGCCCCGCCGGTGCCCAGCACGCCGACCCGTTCCGCCCCTTCGGCCTTCGCGGCCAGGCCGGCGGTCTCGATCAGGTCGACCAGGGGCAGGCCGCTGGCCCGGACCTGGTCGGCATAGGCGTGGGCGGTGTTGCAGGCGATGGCCAGCACCTGGGCGCCGGCCTCGCGCAGGCCCACGGCCATTTGCGCCAGCACCGGCCCCGCCGCGTCGTCGCCGTCGTTGCGGTCGGGCACCTTGGGATTGATGTCGACCAGCACCCGCAGGTGGTCCTGCTCGCGGCCGGCCGGCGTGGCGGCCTGCAGCTTGGCCAGGAAATCGAGGGTGGCGGCGGGGCCCATGCCGCCGAGGACGCCCAACACTTTCGACGGGGTGGTCTTGGACATGAGCTGGCCTCTTGCTTCGGCTGGACGCCTCCTCCGTCACGCCGCGTATTCGCGGCGCGCCACCTCCCCCGTTTCACGGGTGAGAAGAAGGTCGGCGCGGTTTCCTCCCCACCCGCATAGCGGGGGAGGTGGCGCGGCGCCATAGGCGACGTGACGGAGGGGGCGTTCCGGCGCTCAGCCGGCCAACGCCCCCTCCAGTTCGCTCTGATAGCCGAACAGCCCCTGCGCCCCGCCGGTGTGCAGGAACACCACGCGCTGACCGGCGAAGGCGCCCTTGCGGGCCTGGTCGATCAGGCCCTTCATCGCCTTGCCCGAATAGACCGGGTCCAGCAGCAGGCCCTCGGTGCGGGCCGCCAGGGTCAGAGCGTCGATCACGCCCGGATCGATCAGCCCGTAGCCCGCGCCGACATAGTCGCAGTCGGCGACCACCATCCCGCGCGTCACCCGGCCGGCCGCGCCGATGGTCTCGGCCGTGGCGACCGCCAGGTTGAAGACGTTCTCCTCCTGCCTGGCCTTGGGCGCGCGGACGCCGAAGCCCAGGATCGGGATGTCGAGGCTGAGGGCGGCGAAGCCCGCGACCAGGCCCGCATGGGTGCCGGCGCTGCCGGTGGCGGTGACCAGGCGGTCGATCTTCAGGCCCAGCTGGTCGGCCTGCACCACCAGCTCGCGGGCGCAGTCGACATAGCCCAGGGCCCCGACCGTGTTCGAGCCACCGCCGGGAATGACATAGGGCTTGCCGCCGCGCCGGCGCACGGCCTCGGCCGAGGTTTCGAGCTCGGCGACCATGTCGGTCCCGCCGGGTACGAACCGGATCGCCGCGCCCATCAGCCGGTCCAGCAGGACGTTGCCATTGCCGACATAGTCGCTGGCCTTCGAGCCCGTGCGCTCCTCCAGGATGACCTCGCTCCTCAGGCCGAAGCGCGCCCCCGCCGCGATGGTCTGGCGCACGTGGTTGGACTGCACGGCGCCCTGGGTGACCAGGGTGTCGGCGCCCTGGGCCAGGGCCTCGCCCAGCAGGAACTCCAGCTTGCGGGTCTTGTTGCCGCCGCCGGCCAGGCCGGTGCAGTCGTCGCGCTTGACCCACAGGTCGATCCCCAGCGCGGCGCCCAGGCAGGGCAGCGGCTCCAACGGCGTCGGCAGGTGGGCGAAACGGGCGCGGGGGAAGCGGGCCAGGTGCATGAGCGTCCTTCGTGGCGGAGGGCGAGCGTCAGGCGATTCCCTACAGGCTCAGGCGTGGTCGTGCTATGCTGGCGAACGGAAAAGCACGATCCGGCGGACCAGGCCGGCGGGAGGACGTCATGGCCTCGATCATGGGCCTTCGGTGGAGCGCCGGTCTCGCGGCGGTCCTGCTCTGCGCGGCGCCGGCCGGCGCCTCGACCCTGGTGATCGGCGGCGGCGCGGCCAAGGAATGCGCCGACGCCGCGATCGGCGGCCGCTCGGACAACGCTTCGGTGACCCGGTGCACCCTGGCCCTGGAAACCGAGATCCTCGGCTTCCGCGACCGCGCCCGCACCTATGTCAATCGCGGGGTGCTGCAGATGCGCCAGCGCGACTTCGTCGGGGCGGTCAGCGACTTCGACGCCGCCTCGAAGATCGATCCCGACCTGGGCGAGGCCTATGTCAATCGCGGCGCGGCCTATGTGGGGTCCAGCCGCTACGGCGAGGGGCTGGTCCAGATCGACCAGGGCCTGGCCCTGGGCGTCAAGGATCCGCAGAAGGCCTATTTCAATCGCGCCATCGCCCACGAGAACCTGGGCGACGTGACCGCCGCCTATCGCGACTACACCAAGGCGGCGGAACTGGATCCCGATTGGGAGGCCCCCAAGAAGGAACTCACGCGTTTCACCGTCAAGCGGCCCTGAACGCGACGCATTGAAGGCGTTATAGGTAGGGTCCAGAATCGGAGCCCTGACGGCATGAGCGCAATTCGCACGACGATCCTGGCGACGATCCTGGCGGCGGGCTCGGCCGCGGCCCTGGGCGCGCCCGCTTTCGCCCAGACGGACCTGCGGGCCCTGCGCCAGCGTGACGAGATCCTGCAGCAGCAGGACATCGCCCGCCAGAACGCCCTGGCCGCCCAGCGCGAGCGGTCGGCCGCCGAGGATCGCTACGCCACCCAGCTGACCCTGCGGGCGCTGGACCAGGCCGCGACCCCGCCGGCCCAGCCCACGCTGCGGCCGGCCCTGTCGCCCGTGCCGCCGCGCGGGGCCAGCGCCAAGGACATGGCCGACGACATCCAGCGGATGGATCGCCTGACCGACCAGGCCCTCGCCGCCAGCAACGCCCGCCTGCGGGCCATCAAGCCGGCGTCCTGACGCCGTTCGCAACACCAGGAGACCGATCGCATGCAATGGGGTGGGGGACGCCGCGAGGGCAATATCGAGGACCGGCGGGGCCTGGGTCCGGTGGGCGTCGCCGGCGGCGGCATCGGCGCGGTGGTGCTGGCGGTCATCGGCTATTTCGTCTTCGGGGTTCCGCCCGAGACCACGATGAACGCCGTCAACGGCGCGCAGCAGCCCGCCGCCCAGGAGGGCGCGCGCGGCCAGGTCAGCGACCGCGAAGGCCAGTTCGTCGACGTGATCGAGACCTCCAACACCGATGTCTGGAAGCCCCTGCTGGCCAAGCACGGGGTCAGCTATCGGCCGCCCGCGGCGGTGGTGCTGTACGACCAGGCCACGGGCACGGGTTGCGGCACGGGCCAGTCGGCCATGGGGCCGTTCTATTGCCCGGCCGACAACAAGGTCTATCTGGATCTCAGCTTCTGGAACGAGCTGGAAAGCCGCTTCGGCGCCAAGGGCGAGTTCGCCCGGGCCTATGTGATCAGCCACGAGATCGGCCACCACATCCAGAGCCTGACCGGCGCGGCCGACGAAGCCCGGCGGCTGGGCGCGCGCGGCGCGCAAAGCGGCTCGGTGCGGCTGGAGCTGCAGGCCGACTGTTACGCCGGCGTCTGGGCCCGCCACGCGCCCGAGGCCTCGGGCGGCGGCATCCAGATCTCCAGGGCCGACATCGAGGACGGCCTGGGCGCGGCGGCGGCGGTCGGCGACGACGCCATCCAGGAGCAGGCCCAGGGCCGGGTCATGCCCGACAGCTTCACCCATGGCACCTCGGCCCAGCGCATGCGCTGGTTCGGCAAGGGCTACGACGCCGGCGATCCGGGGGCGTGCGACACGTTCGCGGCGCGGACCCTGTAGGGCGGGCGCTTCTCCCCTTCGCCGCGATTGCCCGCGTTCCTTCGTCCGCCGCCCTCCGTCCGCCGCGAGGGCGGAAGGGCAAAACCGCAAGATCGGTCGAGCGCCGCCGGGCCGTTGGCGACTAACTGAAGCCGCCACGGAGGAGGCACGATGAAGGCGGCGCTTCGAAACTATCATGCCCGGATGCAGCGGGTGCTGGACCATGTGGACCAGCATCTCGACGGTGAGCTGGACCTGGAAACGGTGAGCGGTGTCGCGGCCTTTTCCAAGTTCCATTTTCACCGGCAGTTCATGGCGACCTTCGGGTTGTCCGTGCATCGCTATGTCCAGCTCGCCCGCCTGAAGCGCGCTTCGCACCAGCTCGCCTCCAAGGAGGCCCGCAGCGTGACGGAGATCGCGATGGAGGCCGGCTACGACGCGCCGGACGCCTTCGCCCGCGCCTTCCGGCGCAGGTTCGGGCAATCGCCTTCCTCGTTCCGGAAATCGCCCGACTGGGCGCCGTGGCTCGCGGCCTTCGGGCCTTTGGACAATGCGAGGAGCAAGCTCATGCAGATTACCTATGAACCCGACGACGTGATGATCCGCGACATGCAGCCGACGCCGGTGGCGATCCTGGAGCATCGGGGCGACCGGGCGACGCTCGGCGCCACGATCGAACGGTTCATCACCTGGCGCAAGGCCGCCGGCCTGTCGCCCGAGACCAGCCCGACCTTCAACATCTTCCGGTCCGAGAGGATTCCCGAGAACCCCGCCGACTACAGCATGGACCTCTGTATCGGGACCGATCGGCAAATCGAACCGGGGGACGAGGTGATGAAGGCCGGCGTGATCCCCGGCGGACGCTGCGCGGTGCTGCGCGTCGTCCACGACACCCACAACCTGGAGCCGGCCGCGCTCTACCTCTATCGCGACTGGCTTCCCGCCAGCGGCGAGGAAGCCCGGGACTTTCCGATCTATTGCCAGCGGCACTTCTCGTTCCCGCCGAACGCGTCCGTGCACGAGGTGGTCGTCGAACTGTTCCTGCCGCTCAAATAGCGCCTCTTGAACGACCGGAAGCCGGCCAGGCCCGTCGCCGTGCTGAACGGCGATGGGTCTAGGTCGGCAGGCGGGCGCCGAGGTAGTCGGCCGGGTTCACCGCCGTCGGGTGGCCGCGATTGCTCAGCACCGCCGTCACGTAGCCGGAGGCGGGGTAGATCGCCAGGTCGCCGTTGACCCCGGGCGCGCCGCCGCCGTGGCCGTAGCAGGTCGCGCCGTTGCGGCTCTGCACCTTGAAGCCCAGCGCCCAGCGCGACGCGCCGCCGGCCTCGACCCGGGCGGTGGTCGCCAGGCGGGTGTGGGCCGGGTCGAGCAGGCGGTGCTCGCGCAGCGCCGTGGCGAAGGCGTGCAGGTCGTCGACCGTGGAATAGCCGCCGCCCGCCGGCAGGCCGTCATAGGGCGCCAGCGGCTTGAGCCCGGCCAGGGCGCTGCCGGCATAGGGCAGGGCGTCGCCATCGCGCGGCCGCTGGCTGGTGGCCGCCATGCCGGCCGGCCGGAAGACGTGTTCGGCGAAATAGGCCTCGTAGGCCTGGCCCGAGACCCGCTCGAGGATCGCGCCCAGCAGCACGAAGCCATAGTTGCTGTAGGCGAACCGGGCCCCGGGCTGGAACAGCGGCTCGCGCGGGCCGTACAGCCGCACATAGTCCGACACCGTGCGCAGCTCGTCCTGGTGGGCGTCGTGGAACGCTCCGAAGATGTCGCCCGTGCCCCCGGTGTGGGTCAGCAGGTGCTCGACGGTCAGCCGTTTGGCCAGGGCCGCATTCGGATAGTCGGGCAGGGCCGTGGCGACCGAGGTGTCCAGCGCCAGCCGCCCGGCCTGGACCTGCTGGAGGATCGAGACGGCGGTGAACATCTTGCCCATCGAGCCGATGCAGAACCGCGTGCCGACCTGGATCTTCCTTCGCCGGGCGCGGTCGGCCAGGCCGTAGGCCTCGCGTAGGATCGCCCGGTCGCCGCGCGCCGCCAGCACCGCGCCGGAGAAGCGGTCGGCCCGGGCCTCGGCGCGCAACTTGCCCGTCAACGCCGCGACCGCCCCGGACTCGCCCAGCCGGGGGATCGCGAAGCCGTCCGGCGCCGTTGCGCCTGAAAAGGCGATGTCGGCCAGGCCGCCGTCCGGTCCCGCCGTCACGACGACCTTGGAGAACCGGTCCCAGGCGCGGTCCTGGACCCAGGCGGTCAGCTCGCCGGAGGCGGTCAGGCTGGCGCGCAGCACGGTGAAGCCGCCCGACGCCTCGCGCGTGGCCAGGTCCTCGTCGACATAGGGCAGGGCGTCGGGCAGGCGCGCCTGGATGAAGGCCCGGTAGGCGGTCGGGTCCTGGCCGTTGAACACCGCCAGCCAGCGCCGGAACCAGACCTTGGCGGGCTCGTCGCCGGCCAGGGATGCCGGCTCGGCGCACCGGCCCGCGCCCGCCCCCAGGCCGCCGCCCAGCAGGATCGAACCCGCCACGAAACCCCGCCTGTTCATCCGCCGAATTCTCCTGTAGAGCCTCACGAGAGAAATGTAAGTGCTTACGGATCTTGTCAATGGCCGACGACCCGCCGCCTTCGGGCGACTACATCCAGCGGTCCGGCGCCGCGGCGCTCGGCGCGCGGCTGCGCCGGCTGTCCGAGCGGATCGACCGCGACGCCGGCCGGCTCTACGCCGAACTCGACGTGCGGTTCGAGCAGCGCTGGTTCGGCGTGGTCAACCAGCTGGACCGGAACGGCCCGCGGTCGGTCGGCGAACTGGCGGCCGCCCTCGGCGTCACCCACGTCTCGGTCAGCCAGGTGCGCCAGGGCCTGGTCGCCGAGGGGCTGGTGGCCGAGGATCGCGATCCGCGCGACGGTCGCAGCCGCGTCCTGCGGCTGACCGAGGACGGCCAGGCCCTGGCCCGGCGGCTGGCCCCGGCCTGGACCGCCCTGTCGGCGGCGGCGATCACGCTGAACGCCGAAGCCGGGGACGCCCTGGCGGCGTTGGACCGGCTGGAAGCGGCCTTGGATCGGGCCTCGATCCTGGATCGCGCTCGGCGGGCGCTGGAGCCGACTCCAGGGTCGAAAGCCTAGGGCGCGCTGGGTGGGCGAACGCCCAACCCTCTAGGGGCGCGTCCGCCGCTCCGCGAACAGCGCGGGGATCCCGTCCGCCGGCCCGGCGCGGCCCAGCAGGTAGCCCTGGGCCGTGTCGCAGCCCCGCTCGCGCAGCTGGGCCAGCTGTTCGGCCGTCTCGACGCCCTCGGCCGTGGTCACGAAGCCCAGGCCGGCGCCCAGGTCGGTCACAGCCTTGACGATGGCGGCGCAGGGGCCGGGCTGGGACAGGCCGGCGATGAAGGACGGATCGATCTTGACCTTGTCGAAGGGAAACAGCCGCAGGCAGTCGAGCGACGAAGGGCCGATCCCGAAATCGTCCATGGCGATGCGCACGCCCAGGTCGCGTAACTCGTGCAGGGCCGCCAGGCCGTCGCCGCGCAGAACCGAGGCGCTGACCTCCAGTTCCAGGCGCTCCGGCGCCAGGCCCGAGGCCGTCAGGGCGCGGGACACGGTGTCGATCAGGGTGCGGCTTCGAAACTGCACCGGCGACAGGTTGACCGCCACCCACGCCGGCTCGGGCCAGCCGGCCGCGTCCGCGCAGGCCCGTCCGATCACCCAGTCGTCGAGGCGGGCGATCAGGCCGGTTTCCTCGGCCAGGGCGATGAAATCGGCGGCCGAGACCATGCCATGGTCCGGACGGTTCCAGCGCAGCAGGGCCTCGAACCCGACGATCGCCCCCGTCCGGGTGTCGACCTCCGGCTGGTAGTGAAGTTCGAACCGCTCGGCCTCGACCGCCGCGCGCAGATCCTGCTCGAGCCTGCGGCGCGCTTCGGCGCGGGCGTCCATCCCGGGTTCGAAGAAGCACGCGGTCCCGCGTCCCTGGGCCTTGGCGCGATAGAGGGCGAGGTCGGCGTTGGACAGCAGGGCCTCGGCGTGATCGCCGTCCTCCGGCGCCAGGGCCAGGCCGATGCTGGCCCCGATCGTGATGCGGTGGCCCTGGATCTCGAAAGGCGCGGCGACCGCTTCGATCAGCCGCCGGGCCAGGTCTTCCGCCTGCCCGCGCCCCTGTCCGTCGGGCAGGAGCACGACGAACTCGTCGCCGCCCAGCCGGGCCACCGTGTCGCCTTCGCGGACACAGGCCGACAGGCGGCCGGCCACGGCGCGCAGCAGGTCGTCGCCGACCGGATGGCCCAGGGTGTCGTTGACCGCCTTGAAATGATCCAGGTCGACGCACAGCACCGACAGCGGGTTCTTTCGCCCGGAGCGGGCCAGCGCCCGGTCGAGCCGTTCGCGCAGCAGGACGCGGTTGGGCAGGCCGGTCAGCGGGTCGTGGCGCGCCAGGTGCCGGTCGGCGGCGGCCGCCAGGATCTCGGTGACGTCCTCGTGGCTGGCGACATAGCCGCCGCCGGCGATCGGGTTGTGGGTGATCTGGACCGTCCGGCCGTCCTGGAGCGGGACGTGGCGGTTGATCAGGTCGCCGCCCCTGAGCGCGGACTCGATGGGGATGTCGCGATACTCCACCCAGTCGGCCGGGGCCGAGCCCGTGGCGATCCGGTGATCCAGGATGTCCTGCAGCGAGGTGCCCGGGCGGGTCAGGCGTTCGGGCAGGGCGTACAGCCGCTGATAGGCGGCGTTGCACAGGATCAGGCGGGTCTCGCCGTCGAACATGCACAGGCCGTGGGGCATGTTGTTGAGCGCGGCGTCGAACCGCCGGTTCTGCTCGGCCAGGGCCAGTTCGGCGGCGGCCTGGGTGATCCTGTCCTGGGCGCGCCGCAGGCTGGCGGGCGTGGACCCTGGGCGCGTTTTGGCCGGGGGCGCAGGGGTCCCCGCCGCCGGCGCCGCGCCCGATCCGAGGTTTCGCCGCCTCGGCTCTCCCATCCTTGCGTCCTTTCGTGTCCCTGACGTCGCCACGTTGCGCTCTTCTCGGTCAACGGCCCGTTAGCAGTGGCCAGGCGTTTCGTGCGGCGAAACAACGCATAGCCAAGCTTTCGCCCCGTTTGCGGCTGGGTTTCACGGCCGCCCTTGACCCGCGCGCCAGTCGGCCTAGTGTCCCCCCGTTCACCGGGGGGCCGCTTCGCGCGGCTGAGATTGGGCGACAGCCCTGACCCGTCGAACCTGATCCGGGTCATGCCGGCGAAGGGAGGGAACGCGGCCGGGACGCCGAAAATCCCGTCCGTAGACCGACTTAGCGCGACACGTCCGGGTCTCCTTGCCGCTTGAGGAGCGCCCGAAATGAACGTTCAACTGCCGATCAAAGACGCTATCGGCGCCATTCCCACCGGCGAACGCCCCGGCAGCCGCAAGGTCTACCAGGCCGGCAGCCTGTTCCCCGACATCCGGGTGCCGTTCCGCGAGGTCGCGGTCCATCCCAGCGCCAACGAGCCGCCGGTCACCATCTACGACCCGTCGGGCCCCTATACCGACCCACACGCCAGGATCGACATCGAGAAGGGCCTGGATCGCGTGCGCGAGCCGTGGGTCGTGGCCCGCGGCGACGTCGAGGTCGTGGCCAACCCCCGCGAGGTCAAGCCCGAGGACAACGGCTTCGCCCAGGGCAAGCACCTGGCCCCGCAGTTCACCGCCAAGCGCCCGATCTTCAAGGGCGGCCAGGGCAAGCTGGTCACCCAGCTGGAATACGCCCGCGCCGGGATCATCACCGCCGAGATGGAATATGTCGCCATCCGCGAGAACCTGCGCCGCGAGCAGAACGCCCCGTGCGTGCGCGACGGCGAGGACTTCGGCGCCTCGATCCCCGACTTCGTGACCCCCGAGTTCGTGCGCCAGGAAGTGGCGCGCGGCCGGGCCATCATCCCGGCCAACATCAACCACGGCGAACTGGAGCCGATGGCGATCGGCCGCAACTTCCTGGTCAAGATCAACGCCAACATCGGCAACTCGGCCGTGCTCTCCACCGTCGCCGACGAGGTCGACAAGCTGGTCTGGGCCACCCGCTGGGGCGCCGACACGGTCATGGACCTGTCCACCGGCCGCAACATCCACAACATCCGCGACTGGATCATCCGCAACAGCCCTGTGCCGATCGGCACGGTGCCGATCTACCAGGCGCTGGAAAAGGTCAACGGCGTGGCCGAGGACCTGAACTGGGAGGTCTTCCGCGACACCCTGATCGAGCAGGCCGAGCAGGGGGTGGACTACTTCACCATCCACGCCGGCGTCAGGCTTCCCTTCGTGCCGTTGACTGCAAAAAGGGTCACCGGCATCGTCTCGCGCGGCGGCTCGATCATGGCCAAGTGGTGCCTGGCGCACCACAAGGAGAACTTCCTCTACGAGCGGTTCGAAGAGATCTGCGAGATCATGCGCGCCTATGACGTGTCGTTCTCGCTGGGCGACGGCCTGCGTCCGGGCTCGACCGCCGACGCCAACGACGAGGCCCAGTTCGCCGAGCTGCGCACGCTGGGCGAGCTGACCAAGGTGGCCTGGAAGCACGGCGTGCAGGTGATGATCGAGGGGCCGGGCCACGTGGCCATGCACAAGATCAAGGCCAACATGGACGAGCAGCTCAAGCACTGCCACGAGGCCCCCTTCTACACCCTCGGCCCGTTGACCACCGACATCGCCCCTGGCTACGACCACATCACCTCGGCGATCGGGGCGGCGATGATCGGCTGGTTCGGCACGGCCATGCTCTGCTACGTCACGCCCAAGGAGCACCTGGGCCTGCCCGACCGCGACGACGTCAAGACCGGCGTGATCACCTACAAGCTGGCCGCCCACGCCGCCGACCTGGCCAAGGGCCATCCCGGCGCGGCCATGTGGGACGACGCGATCAGCCGGGCGCGGTTCGAGTTCCGCTGGGAGGACCAGTTCAACCTGGGCCTCGACCCCGAGACCGCCCGGGCCTTCCACGACGAAACCCTGCCCAAGGAGGCGCACAAGACCGCGCACTTCTGCTCGATGTGCGGCCCCAAGTTCTGCTCGATGAAGATCAGCCAGGAGGTCCGCGAATTCGCGGCCGGCATGGCCCCGAACTCCATCGAACAGGGCATGGCCGAGATGAGCGACAAGTTCCGCGAGCAGGGGTCGGAGATCTATCTGAAGACGGAAGGGTAGGGGGTGATCAGCCTTCTCCTGGCGGCGGCCCTGCAGGCCGCCGCGCCGGCCGCCGCCGATCCGCTGGCCCCGGCCCGGATCGGCGACCTGCAGTGCTATGGCGCCGACCCGGTCCGCAAGACCTGTCGAGCCATGGGCGGCTACAGCTTCGCCGCGGACGGCCAGATCCTGAACAAGGCCGAGGTGGTCCTCCAGGACGCGCCGCTGGTGACCATGACCACGGTCTCGCCGGTCACGGTGAAGGACGGCGCGGTCTGCGGCCCGCTGTCGGGGGTGGACAAGGCCCAGATCGCCGTGCGGGGCCGGCGCCTGCCCGAGGCCGACGCCGCCCCGATCCGCGCCCGGCTCCTGGAGTCGATGGCGCCGATGCTGGGCAAGGAGGTCTGCACGACCTACCGGCGCAGCGGCGAGTGGTGGATCGCCGAGGTCACGATGGACGGCCTCGCCCGGCAGGACATGAACGACACCCTGCTGTGGGTGCCGCCCTCGGCGGGCTACACCGTCCAACCCTGATCTGGCCAGCCTTGAATCCGGCCGGCCCTGACTAGGTCTCCGGGTCCGGCGTGGCCTCCATCCAGCGGATTTCCTCGTCGGGCAGCAGCCGCCAGTAGAAGTACAGCATCATCGCCATCACGCCCGACAGCGAGTGCCACATCAGGCCGTGCGGCTGGAACCAGCTGTCGGACTTGCACATCCATTCGCCGGTCTGCGACGCGCCGCGGAAGTAGGCGGCGGCGGCGAAGCTGAGCAGGCCCATCACCCAGAACATCAGGGCCGAGCGCATCCAGCCCTTCGGGGACAGGCCGATGCGAAGGCGGTCGAACCAGCGCACGTAGCCCATCTTCTTGAGGTCCTCGTGCTTGACCCAGAGTTCGGCGAGGACATAGCAGAAGACGATCCCCATGATGAAATAGACCGACGCGTCTATGAACGCGTTCAGGGTCGTGAACAGCGCCACCGCGCCCAGATAGATGGCGTAGAACCAACCCTTCATCTGCCAGCGCCGTCGAAGCGTGTAGACCGGCAGGAAGCAGGTGAAGACGTACATCGACATGCCGTCCAGCCAACTGACGCTCGCCGACAGCGAGGCGTGCAGCCACATGCTTCCCAGCCCCAGGAACAGCACCGCGAAGACGTAGACCTCGGGAATCCAGCTGTCGGGGTCGTGGAAGAGGTTGAGCATCCTCCGCCTCGCGCGGTCGCGCTGGATCAGGAGCAGCACGATCAGCGACGTGGCGATCGCGTAGAGATTGCTGAATGTGTTGACCCACTGCCGGATGCCCGGCTTTCCGGAGACGACGTCCTCGACCTTGAACGCCTCGCAGTAGCAGGTGTCCGGATGGGCGACGTCCGGAAATTCGGTGCCCTCGAACTTCTGGACCTCCTGCACGTGGGTGTCGGGATCGATGTTGGTGCAGGAATCCGGATGTTTCGGCCAGCCCAGCACGGCGAACAGAATGAGGGCGGTCATCAGGACCACCGTGCCGCCGCCCCACACGAAATAGCCTCTGATGGGCATTGTCGGATCCCCCGGCTCGCGACCCGGGAGCGCTCGCCATGGGGCGATGCGTCATCAGGTTGTTCATCATGGCATGGTCGCGCTTAAGTGCAACGGGCGTCGGTCGGCGCGAGTCGGGCGCCCGCCGGGGGATTTTTTCAACGCCATGTCGGAACGCGCCGCGCCGCCGCGTCCTTGAACGACAACAACCTGCAGGGAGGACGTCATGTCCTATGTCGATGGTTTCGTGCTCGCGATCCCCAAGGCCAATATCGAGGCCTACAAGAAGATGGCCCAGCTGGGCGGCGAGGTCTGGATGGAATACGGCGCGCTGTCCTACGTCGAGTGCCTGGCCGACGACGTGCCCTATGGCGAATTGACCTCGTTCCCGAGGGCGGTGCAGGCCACGGACGACGAGACCGTGGCGTTCTCGTGGATCGTCTACAAGGACAAGGCCTCGCGCGACGAGATCGTCGCCAAGGTGATGGCCGACCCGCGCCTGGAGCCGTACATGAAGGACATGCCCTTCGACGCCAAGCGCATGATCTTCGGCGGGTTCGCTCCGTTCCTGGAGCTGTAGAACGCGGACACCCTCTCCCAGAGGGAGAGGGTGTCAGACCTCAATAGAAGAACCGCTCCTCGGCGACCTTGCCGTCGCGGATGGTGTAGAGGCCGACCTCGTCCAGGGTGGTGCGTTCGCCGGTGGCCTTGGGCGTGACGTCCATCTTGAAGCCGACCACGAACTGGTCGCCGTTGACGAACGGGCCGGTGATCTCAAAGCCGTGGACCTCGTTGTTGGCGGCCCACCATTCGCCCTTGCCGCGCACGGCGGCCTTGCCGGCGATGCGGGCCATGTCGCCGGGCATGGCCTCGATGCTGACCACGTCGTCGGCCCAGTATGTTTCGCCGGCCTCGTCGAACTTGCCGGCCTTGCAGAGGGCCACCAGGTCGGCGGCGATGTCTTGGATGCTCATGATGAGGCTCCTGATTGGGTGGGGGGAACGGCGCGGACCGTCCGCCACCCGGAGCCTTCGCGCAAGGCTGATTGTTCTTGATAGGTTCCGGTTCGGCGCGGTTGCTGACAGGGGGTGTCAGCAGGGACAGGCGGCGGTCTTCTGGTCTAGCCTGCCGCCATGACTCGCACGTCCTTCCCCGGCTTCGCCGCCGCCGACCTGGCCTTCCTGACGGGGCTGGCGGCCCACAACGACCGCGACTGGTTCACGGCCAACCGCGCCGTCTATGACGATCGCCTCAAGCCGACCCTGGCGGCCCTGATCGACGCCCTGAACGGGGCCCTGGCGGCGCGCGACCTGCCGCTGGCGGGCGACCCGAAGAAGAGCGTGTTCCGCATCCATCGCGACGTGCGGTTCTCCAAGGACAAGCGGCCCTACAAGACCCACGTCTCGGCCACGCTGACCCGGGATGGCCAGAAGCTGTCGCCGGGCCTGCTCTATGTGCATATCGAGCCGGAGGGCGGGCCGGCCCCGGCCTTCGACCCGGAGACCATCGACCCCCTGGACCCCTCGACCCTGCCCTCGGCCCAGGACCCGCAAGCCGGCTATTTCGGCCACGGCCCGTTCGCGGCGGCGGGCTTCTATCTGAGCGAGCGCCCACACATCGACGCCTTCCGCCGGGCGATCGCCGCCGATCCCAGGGGCTGGACGGCGGTCGAGAAGGCCCTGACCGCCAGGGGGCTGCCGCTCGAACCGGGCGAGCCGACCAAGCGCATGCCCAAGGGCTTCGAGGAGCATGCGGGCACGACCCTGGAGCCGGCCTTGAAACGCACCCGCTGGCTGGTGCGGCGACCTCTGACCGGGGCGGAGATCGGCAACGACGAACTGCCCGAACTCATCGCCGACTTCGTGGCCGACGCGCGGCCGCTGCTGGCGTTCGGGTGGAAGGCGCTGGGGTAGGGGCGCTTTTCGACCCAGGTCGGACCTTCAGTATCCCTCTCTCAGAGAGAGAGGGAGGGGCCCGCCGCGCAGCGGTGGGAGGGTGAGAGGTTACACCCTCTCCGCTCGAAGCACCGCCAGGATGTCGTCCGCCGTTCCGCCCGGATCGGCCAGGATCCGCTCGTTGCGGACC
>Ga0102590_1002659_pt1 | contig 20385 bp, 14 predicted proteins | sample AraplaMF_Col_mMF_FD_76859 | JGI IMG/M metagenome (GOLD analysis project Ga0102590, IMG submission 76859) | Arabidopsis root microbial communities from the University of North Carolina, USA - plate scrape MF_Col_mMF | ecosystem: Host-associated > Plants > Roots > Endosphere | place: USA...
GCAGGGCGGCAGTTCCCAGGATTGGGATCGAGGTTGCGACCTGATAGCCGAGCGCCTTCTCGGGCGCGGCGAAGCGCAGCCGCGTGCCCTTGGCGACCAACGTGGTCGCGGCCCAGAGCGATGCACCGCCGACGATCATGAGATCGCCGAGCAGAACGTGGAAATCGACATTGGCCTGGGGAACGCCGATCGCGAGCGCGACGCCGGCAAAGCTCACCGCAAGGCCCAGCCATTGCGTGCCGCCAAGACGCTCGCCGAGCATCTGATAAGAGCCGAGCGCGACGAAGAACGGCGCGGTGTAGAGGAACACGACCGCGCGGGAGGCGGAGGTCAGCCGCAGGCCCTGGAAGATCAGCACGAACTCGATGCCGAACATCAGCCCGGCGATCAGGCCGGGTTTCCATGTGCCGTCATTCTCGAAGAATTTGACGCCGCGAAACGTGCCGATGAGGAACAGCACCGGCAGCGCGCCGATCGAACGGATCATGGCCTGGAGCATCGGAGGCACATCCGGCAATACCAGTTTCACCGCAATCTGGTTGAAGCCCCAGGTCAGGCACAGCATCAGCATCAGCGCGATGGCGCCGGCACTGAGAGGGCGCGCGGCGGAGGGGATGGCTCGAGGTGCGGACATGTCTTCCTGGGACCGGCTTTGGTGCCGTTGTTGCTTTAAGAGACTTTCTGGCAATGGGTGCAAACGCCCGTGATCTCGACCACGGACAATTTCGGCGCGAAGCCTGACGTACGCGCCGCGGCGTTGAGATCTCCGGCAAAGGACCCGGACGGGATCTCGCCAACCAGGCCGCAGCGCTCACAGATCAGAAACGCCACCGCCGAGGTCGCGTCGTGGTCGTGGGCGGCGCAGGCGAGATAGGCGTTGCGGCTCTCGATGCGGTGCACGAGGCCGTTGGCCATCAAGAAATCGAGAGCACGATAGACCGTGATCGGCGCCGGACGCGGCATGGACTTGGCGAGTTCGTCGATCACCTCATAGGCGCCGAGCGGGCGATGGCTGGAGAGCAGCGCCCCCAGCACCTGGCGGCGGATCGGCGTGAATTTCTGCGCGCGAGCCTCGCAAACGGCTTCCGCATGCGTCAGCGCGTCCGCGGTGCAGCGGCCGTGATCATGGTCGGGGGACGGAAATGCCGGCTTTGCGAGGGTCATTCGGCTTGCTTTCTAACATTTCGGCCGGGGAACCCAAAGCGCGACCGACGCCGCGGCGATCAGCCATGCTTTTGCTGCGGGACAGCATCCCGTGGTGTCGCCATGAAAAATTCATAAGCTTGCTTATTATATTCCAAGCTTATTGGAGACCAAGCTCATGACCCGCGGGTCTGTCGACCAGAATTTCCTGTTCACGCTCGGCGAGCTGTACCGCCTGTTGCGCGTCTATGCCGACAAGGAAGCCTCGCGCTTCGGCATCACTCGGGCGCAATGGGCGGTGCTGGCCAAAGTCGAGCGCAGCGAGGGTATGAAACAGTCCGAGCTTGCCGAATTGCTGGAGATGCAGCCGATCACGCTGACGCGGCTGATCGACAAGCTCTGCGACAGCGACTGGATCGAGCGCCGCAACGACGCTTCTGACCGCCGCGTCAAGCGACTGTACCTCAAGAAAGCCGGCCGGCAATTGCTCGGGAAGATGAGCGGCCTCAAATCCGAGCTGACCGCGAACGCGCTCGACGGCATCAGCCCGGCCGACGCCCACCGTCTCCTCACCCAACTCGAAGCCATCAAAGAAAACGTGCGGAACGCGATCCAGACCAGCGGAGCGGAACAAGCGCGTAGGGAGCAGCGCTATGGCTGATCAGGTTCTCAAATTCCAGCCCGAGCAAAAGATCGACAGCGGCAAGCCAACCAAGAAGGCCGGCACCGATCCGCGTCGGCGCTTCGTCGCCGGCCTGCGCCGCTATCGCCGCTTCCTGCTGATGGTGGTGCTGCCGATCGTGGCCGTCATTGCCGGTCTCACCTTCTATCTCAATGGCGGCCGCTACGTCGGCACCGATGACGCCTATGTCGGCGCGCAGAAGGTGCTGGTGACGCCCGACATCTCCGGCAAGATCCAGAAGGTGGTCGTGAAGGAGGGGCAATCCGTCAAGCAAGGCGACGTGCTGTTTGAGATCGACCCCGTACCCTTCCGCAACGCACTGGATGAAGCAAAGGCGCAGCTCGCGCAGGCCCGAACGACGTACGACAATCTGGCCGCCAACATCAAGATTTACGGCGACATGCTCAACCTCGCCCAGCAGGGCGTGGATCTGAAGCAACGCGACGTCGAGCGCAAGCAGGCGCTGGTCAAGAACAATTTCGGCTCGCAGCTCGATCTCGACAATGCGTCGAATGCACTGGTGACCGCTGCCGCGCAAACCCAATTCATCAAGCAGCAACTCTCGAACGCCAAGACCCAATTGCTCGGTGACCCTTCCTTGCCGCTGGAGCAGTTCCCGCCCTACGCGCAGGCGAAGGCCAAACTCGACGATGCGCAACGCAATCTCGACCACACCGTGCTGCGCGCGCCCATGGACGGCGTCGCGACCCAGGTCGAGCAGATCCAGCTCGGACGTTTCGTTGCGGCCGGCACGCCGGTGTTCTCGATCATCGACGTCGCTCATCCCTGGGTCGACGCCAACCCGAAGGAGAGCGACCTCACCTATGTCGCCGAGGGTCAGCCCGTCACGCTCGAAGTCGATGCGTTCCCGAGCCATGTCTTCAAGGGCAAGATCGGCTCGCTGTCGCCCGGCACCGGCGCGCAATTCGCGATCCTGCCGCCGCAGAACGCCACCGGCAATTTCGTCAAGGTGGTGCAGCGCGTGCCGATCCGCATCTACTTCGACGAGACCGACAAATTCGTGAAGAAGCTGAAGGCCGGCATGAGCGTCTATGCCACCATCGACACCGGCCACAAACGCTCGCTCGCCGGACTGTTTGGCCTGTCGGCGACGGCCGGTCAGGACAAAGACTGAGAAGGACTGATCCGATGTCGGGTCCCCACGCCAACCTGATGGTCCCCGGTCTGCGCCGGAACATGGTGACGATCTGCGCCATGACCGCGACCATCATGCAGGCGCTGGACACCACGATCGCCAACGTCGCCTTGCCCTACATGCAGGGCACGCTGTCGGCCTCGCAGGACCAGATCAACTGGGTGCTGACCTCCTACATCGTCGCGGCCGCGATCATGACCGCGCCGGTCGGCTGGATCGCCAACCGCTTCGGACGCAAGCGCATCTTCATCATCTGCTCGGCCGGCTTCACCATGGCATCCGTGCTGTGCGGCCTCGCCCAGGACATCAACCAGATGGTGCTGTTCCGCCTGCTGCAAGGCGTGTTCGGCGCCGCGCTGGTGCCGCTGTCGCAATCGGTCATGCTCGATTATTACACACTGCAGGAACGCGCAAAGGCGATGTCGATCTGGGGCATGGGCGTGATGATGGGGCCGATCATGGGCCCCTCGCTGGGCGCTTGGCTGACCGAAACCTATTCCTGGCACTGGGTGTTCTTCGTCAACCTGCCGTTCGGCGCGATCACGGTGATCGGTCTCCTCATCTTCATGGATGAAACGAAGAAGGACCTGAGCCTCAGATTCGACTGGTTCGGCTTCGCCGCGCTGGCGATCGCGATCGGCTCGCTGCAACTCGCGCTCGACCGCGGCGAACAATTGGGCTGGCTGGAATCAAACGAGATCCTCGCGGAGTTCGTCGTCTCGGCTGTCGCCTTCTACTTCTTCCTCGCGCACTCCTTCACGACGTCAACGCCGTTCATCCGCTTCGCGCTGTTTCGAGATCGCAACTTCGTCACCGGCTGCGTGTTCATGATCGTCATGGGGCTCGTGCTGTTCTCGACCATGGCGCTCGCCTCGCCCTACATGCAGAACGTGATCGGCTATCCCATCATCACCGCCGGGCTCTTGCTGGCGAGCCGCGGCTTCGGCACCTTCTTTGCCATGATGCTGGTCGGCCGCATGATGCGTTACTTCGAGGCGCGCACCCTGATCATCTCGGGCCTGACGCTGACCGCGGGCTCGCTGTTCCAGATGACCGGCTGGACCGATTTGACCCAGGTGCCGGAGATCGTGACCGTCAGCGTCATCCAGGGCTTCGGCTTCGGCCTCGTGTTCGTGCCGCTCTCGACAGTGGCGTTCCTGACGCTGTCGAACGATCTGCGCACCGACGGCACCGCGATGCTGACCCTGATGCGCAACGTCGCAAGCTCGGTCGGCATCTCCGTCGTCATCGCCCAGCTGACGCAGGGGACGCGACGAACCTATGCGATCCTGTCCGAGCACATCAACCCGTTCAACCAGGCGCTCCAGATGCCTGATGTCAGCCGCATGATCGATCTCACCACAAGCGCCGGCCGTGCCATGGCGGACAGGATGGTCAGCGTGCAGGCGCAGATCATCGCGTTTTCGCACGACTACCAGCTCGTGATGTTCTTCATCCTCTGCACCATCCCGCTCGCGCTGCTGATCGGCTCGACCAAGGCCACGCTGCGCAAGCAGGCGGCGGGACCGGAACATGCGGTGATGGAGTAAGCACAGCCGTCATGCCCCGGACGCGGCGCAGCGCTTCTTCAGCGGTGCGCTGCAGAGCCGGGGCCCATGGCGCGACAGATTGGGTCCCGCTTCTGCGGCGCAGCGTTGCACGCTGCACCGCGCCCGGGACACGAGCCCTGCTACAGCAACTCCTCGCAGCCGAGATCCTCGACCGCCATCATCACCCGCTCCAGATTATTCCACCAAATTACGGGCGGGAGGTCGATAGCCCATTGCCAGACCGGCTTGGTGATGTGCCAGAGCACTGACCAGCGATAATCCTGGTCAAGCGCGCCGCGCGTGTAGCCGGCGACGCCGTGGGCGAGCAGCGTCTCGTAGTAACGATTAAGGAGCGCCCGCTCGAGCGCCTGCCGGCGCTCCGGATACCATTGGATCGCCATCATATAGGCGAGGTCGTGGGTCGGCACGTTGATGCCCCACAGGTCGAAATCGAAGATGCGCACGGTGCCGGCGACGCCGGCGCGTGGCAGCAGGAAATTCCATGTATGCGCATCGCCGTGGACGATGCTGACGTGGCGGTGCGAATGGTAGCGCTGCGACAGGCGCGCCGACTGCTCGATGAGACGGCGATAGAGAATGCGTCGTTCCTCGCTCAGGCGATCACCGATCTGATCGGCGAAGCGATCGTAATGACCGGCGAAGGTCTCCATGCGCGCGGCGCTATCCTCGGTGCTCGACCAGGTGCCGACGGTCTGGCCGAGGCCAGGATGATTCCACCACGCCGCATGCAAGCGCGCCAGCGTCGTGACGATCGCCATCGACTGCTCTCGCGACGGGGGCAGCGTCGGTACAGTCGCCAGTTCATGGCTATCGGTGAGGTCTTCGAGCAGGAGATTCCACTTCCCGCTCTCCGCGTCGAAACGTCCATCGAAGCAGCGTGGCACGATTCCCGTCGGCATGTTCGGTCCGAGCTGCGTGTAAAAGGCGACCTCGTGCTCGCCGCGATCGGCAGATGTCCCGACGAAGCCAGCATGCACCATCTTCAGGATCAGAGATTGCGGCGCACCGGTGGACTCGCCGACATAGCGCAGGCCGAGGCGAATGATGCGCGAGACGACGGTATCGCGCTGATGCAGCACCTTCACCTCGCGCACGGCGCCGGCGTCCAGCGCGCCGGCCTTGCGCAGCGCGGCCGACAATCGGGCAGGCTCGACGACATCAGGCAGTTGTGGAGGTGTCATGAAATTCACGATGCCCCTGTCCCAGGCCATACTGCACGATCACGCCTCCAGGCGCCAGCGGCACCGACCGGGTGCCGGCATTACGCCGCAGCGGTCGAGTCCCGCACGGTGCGGACCACGACTGATCGCAGCGTTTCCAGATTGGCCGCCATGCCCGCGATGGCCTGCCTGACCTCCGCGGCACGCTCGTTCACCGAAGCGGCGTCGCGGCTGACATTGGCGATCTTGGCCGAGACCTCCCTGGCGGCGGAGGCCGATTCGGAGATCGACCGGGCGATCTCCCGCGTCGCGGCGTCCTGCTCTTCCATCGCGGCCGCAACCGAGGTCGCAACCCCATCGATCTCGACGATATGGCCGCCCATGGTCTCGACGGCATCGACGGCGGCCTGCGTCGAGGCCTGGATCTCCGCGATCAGGCGTCCGATCTCCTCGGTCGACTTTGCGGTCTGATCGGACAGGGATTTGACTTCGGCAGCGACGACCGCAAAACCGCGACCGGCCTCACCGGCGCGCGCGGCCTCGATCGTGGCATTGAGTGCGAGCAGATTGGTCTGGCCGGCGATGCCGCCGATCAGGTCGGAGATCTCGGCGATCTTCTTCACGGCGTCCGCCAGCGCCTGGATGGTCGAGCGCGCCTGCTCGCGGCCTGCGACCGCCGACTTGGTGACCGTCGAGGTGCGCCCGACCTGTGCCGCGATCTCCCGAATCGAGGCGCTCAGCTCTTCGGCGGCAGCCGAAACGGTCTGCGAGCTGCCGAGCGCCTGGGTGGAGGCGGCGGCAACCGCTTGCGATTCCGAAGACAGGGATCGCGCGATCTCGGACAGGCTCAAGGCAGCGCGCTCGACGCCTTGCGTCGCCGCACTCGCGGTGTCGACCGAGCGGCCGGTTTCGCGCTCGACGGTGTCGGCCATCTGGTGTAGCGCGCCGCGCTTGGCAAGCGCAGCTTCCTGCGCTTTCTGCAATTGCTCCTCGCGCAGGCGCGAATTCTCGATCGCTCCCTGCTTGAACACCTGCAGTGCGCCCGCCATCGAGCCGACCTCGTCCCGGCGGTGCGCGAAGGGAATATCGGCCGCGAGATCGCCGGTGGCGAGCTTCTGCATCGTGTCCGTCATGCGTACGATCGGACGCACCACGCCGAGCGCGACTCCGAGCAAGCCGGCGGCAGTGAAGGCGAGCACGGCTGCGGAGACGCCGAGCAGAATAAAGAGCATCGCGCTGTCGCGGTCGGCGGCCAGCTTCTCCATGTCGGCATTCTGCCTGTTGGCGCTTTCGACGATGCTGTCGATGACGGCACGATGCGCGGTGTAGGCGTCCTTGAGCTGCGCATAGGCGCGTTCAGCGCTGGCCATATCCCTGGCCTTGAGAGCCGGCAGGAGCTGATCGGACAGCAGCTTCCAGAACTTCTGCACCTCGGCGTCGGACCTGGACACCATAGCCGCCTTCAGGTCGGCCGAGAGGCTGGAGGCGGTCCAATAGGCCTTGCGCTCATCGTAGTCCTTGCGGAGCTGGACCAGGCGCTCACCATGGGCGGCCAACTGGTCCGGCTCTCGCATGGCAAGGGTGGCTTCGAGATAGGCCTCGATGACGTATTCCGGCGGCGGCAGGATATCGGCGATGAGGTCATTGCCGAGCTTGATGTCGGAATAGAGCGGCCCACCGACCTTGAGCTCGCGCAGGGCGTAGAGGCTGGTCGAGACGACCGCCGTGAAACCGATGGCCAGAACGATGCCAAACGCAATGATAGCCGACGACAGCGAAAGACGAATCTTCATGAAGCAATCCGATAGCCCGCGCCAAATAAAGACGAAGACTATCGGACTGCGGTAAACACGGACTTTATTCGCGCAGAAATTGCATCGCATGCGCACCCCGGGGAAATACGGGAGCACTGCCGGCGACCTGATGTCGCCGGCATGTCCTTGCCTCACACGTCGAAGAACACCGTCTCGCCGTCGCCCTGCAGGCGCAGGTCAAGGCGATAGACCGGCTTGCCGGCCTCCCGCACGGCGATCAGCGTGGCGCGGCGGTCCGCCGGCACCAGCGCCAGCACGGGGTCAGCAGCGTTGCTGACCTCGTCGCTGAGATAGATCCGGGTGTAGAGGTGCCTGAGCATGCCGCGGGCAAACACCGCCAGAACAATGTGCGGCGCCTGCGGCTTGCCATCAGGGTCGGGAACCGCGCCAGGCTTGATGGTGTCGAAGGAATAATTGCCGTTCTTGTCGGTGCCGCAGCGGGCAAAGCCACGGAAGCTGGCGTTGGGCAGCGCGCGCTTGTCCTGCGGATCGGCGTAGCGCCCCTGCGCATCCGCCTGCCAGATCTCCAGCATGGCGTCGGGCACGACTGCGCCGTCGCCGTCGAGCACCCGGCCCTCGATGCGGATGCGGTCGCCGGAGACATCTGGTGTCAGCGTCGAGTTGGTGAAGGCATCATTCCAGGAATAGTCGCCTGTCGGTGTCAGGCCGTATTTGAAGAACGGGCCGACGGTCTGAGACGGCGTGATCCCATCGGGCTTCGCAGAATTCTGCACGTTAGTGGGTCTCCATGGGGGTAGCGTTCTTGCCGCGCAGCACGATATCGAAGCGGTAGCACAGCGCCCATTCGGGCTTCGTGTTCTCCAGGTCGAACGAGGAGACCATGCGCATCCGCGCCTTCTCGTCCGGCACCGAGTTGAAGATCGGATCGAACGGGAATAGCGGATCGCCCGGGAAATACATCTGCGTCACCAGGCGCGAGATGAAGGAATGGCCGAACACCGACAGATGGATGTGAGCGGGGCGCCAAGCATTGTGGTGATTGCCCCAGGGATAAGCGCCGGGCTTGATGCTGACGAAGCGATAATAGCCTGATGCATCGCTCACGGTGCGGCCCGCGCCGGTGAAGTTGGGATCGAGCGGCGCCGGATGCTGGTCGCGGACATGGACGTAGCGGCCGCAGGCGTTGGCCTGCCAGATCTCGACCAGCGTGTTGGCCACGCCGCGGCCGTCCTCGTCACGGACATGGCCGTGCACGATGATGCGCTCGCCGAGCGGCTCGCCCCTGTGCTGGGTGGTGAGGTCGTTGTCGCCCTCGCGCACGGTCTCGTGGCCGTAGACCGGTCCGGTCAGTTCCGACAGGGTGTGGCGCATCGGGATCAAGGGCTTGTTCGGCGCGCGCTTGATCGAACTCTTGTACTCAGGCGACAGCGGCAGCGGATGCGCCTTGTTGCTGTCCGTGGGATAGATGAATGTCATTGGCGAACTCCTCCCCGGCGATTTTCGGTCCAGCCGGACACCATTTGCGCCAATCATTATAGAATATAACTAATCTAGGGAAGCCGCTTTCGCGCCCTCCCCTCACTCTGACAGGTCTATCCTATTTGATCGGCGCACGGGGCAGCACGGCCTCCCCGGCTTCGAGCCGGTAGGTGTGATCGAGCGAATACCAGAGTGTTGAAACGTCGCGCGCGGTTGGATGCGGCGTCTCGTGGCGCACGAACTTGCCGATCAGCGCCTGCGTCACGCCGAACTGCACGTCGCTGTCGATATGAGGATCGTTGGGATCGTAGACCTGCGAGATCAGCACCTTGAAACCGGGCTTGAAGATCAGGGCGTGCAGATGCGCCGGACGATAGGGGTGCCGGCCCTGTGCCTCGAGCAGGCGGCCGACGACGCCGTCGGTCGGAATGGGATAGCCGATCATCATCACCGAGCGGAAGGAAAAGCGCCCGTCGGCATCGGTGGTGAACTTGCCGCGCAGGTTCATGTCAGCCTGCTCCGGGTCCTGGTTCTCGTAAAGCCCGACCGGAGAGGCGTGCCAGACATCGACCTCCGCACCCGCGACCGGACGGCCGTCCTTGTCGACGACGCGTCCATTGACGAACAGCGGCGCGCCCGGCGTCTCGGAGCGGACGATCGATCCGCCATTCTCCACCCGCGGCGAGTTCAACCGCCAGAACGGGCCGAGCAGCGATTGATCGGTTTCCGTATTGCCCTGATCGCCGTTGTTGAGCAGGCAGACCAGCGAGGAGACGCCGAGCGAGCCCGCCATCAGCACCACTTCGTTATGCGTGTCGGTGGTCAGCTTGCCGAGCTCGGCAATGATAGAAGTGGCGTCGCGGAATTCCTTCTCGGTCAGCCTGACGTCACGCACGAAGCCGTGCAAATGCTTGACCAGCGAGACCATGATCTGCCGCATCCGCGGATCGGACGTCCGCTCCATCACCGCAAGAGCGGCTGCCGTGATGTCCTGCTCGCGCGCGATAATCATGGGGTCATTCTCTCCCTGTCATTCCGGGGCGATGCGAAGCATCGAACCCGAAATCTCGAGATCCCGGGTTCGGCCCTATCGGGCTGCCCCGGGATGACGGTCCACGCAGTGGACCGTCAATTCAGCTTCTCGATCGCGACCGCAACGCCCTGACCGACGCCGACGCACATGGTGGCGAGCGCGAGCTTGCCGCTGCGCTTCTCCATGCCGTGCACGGCGGTGAGCACGAGGCGGGCGCCGCTCATGCCGAGGGGATGGCCGAGCGCGATGGCGCCGCCGTGCGGATTGACGTAATCGGCATCGTCGGCGACGCCGAGCTGGCGCATGCAGGCGATGCCTTGCGAAGCGAAGGCCTCGTTGAGCTCGATCAGGTCGAAATCGGTGATCTTCTTAGCCAGGCGCTCCATCAGCTTGCGGGTCGCGGGCACAGGTCCAATACCCATGATGCGCGGCGGCACGCCGGCTGAAGCGAGGCCGAGAATGCGCGCGCGCGGCGTCAGGCCGTGCTTCTTCACAGCGGCTTCGGATGCGAGGATCATCGCGGCCGCGCCGTCATTGACGCCGGAGGCGTTGCCGGCGGTGACGGTGCCAGGATTGCGCACGATCGGCTTCAGCTTGGCGAGGCCCTCCAGCGTGGTCTCGGGACGCGGATGCTCGTCCTTGTCGACGGTGATGGGGCCGGCCTTGCCGCCGGGAATGGTGATCGCCGTGATCTCCTCGGCGAAATAACCTGATGCGATCGCCTTGCCGGCGCGCTGCTGCGAACGGATGGCGAAGGCATCTTGATCGGCGCGCGAGACCTGGAATTCCTCGGCGACGTTCTCGCCGGTCTCGGGCATCGCATCGACGCCGTATTGCGCCTTGAGCAGCGGATTGATGAAGCGCCAGCCGATCGTGGTGTCGAAGATCTCGGCGGAGCGCGAGAAAGCTTCCTGCGCCTTGCCCATCACGAAGGGCGCACGGGTCATGGATTCGACGCCGCCGGCGATCGCCAGCTCGATCTCGCCGGAGCGGATGGCGCGGCCCGCGGCACCGACCGCGTCGAGGCCGGAGGCGCAGAGCCGGTTCAGGGTCTGGCCGGGAACCGAGTCCGGCAAGCCTGCCAGCAGCAGCGCCATGCGCGCGACGTTGCGATTGTCCTCGCCGGCCTGGTTGGCGCAGCCGAAGAAGACCTCGTCCACCTGCGCCCAGTCCAGATTGGGATGCTTAGCCATCAGCGCCTTGATCGGGGCGGCCGCAAGGTCGTCGGCACGCACCTTGGCAAGCGAGCCACCGAAGCGGCCGATCGGGGTCCGCACGGCATCGCAGATAAAGACGTCACGCATCGTTGTTCTCCCTGACTGCCGCGGTTCGGCCAAATTCTTCAATGTCGCCGGAGTTTTAGGAGGGCGCCCGCGACAGGTCAATTGACGGTTTCGCGGGGGCTGTCATTCCGGCCCTGCGCCGTGCCGGCGCATCCCGGAATGGCGACCGAAAATGTGGCAGCCGCGTGCGTTACACGGACAACGTGGAAAACCTCAGCTTACTGGCCAAACCAATAGGAGCCGGAAGCGAAATTTTGTAGGTTGCGCCGCCCATGACGATGCAACAACCGATACCCGTCCCGCCCCGCGAGGACGTCCCCGCACAGCCGGCGGAAGCCGCTGTGCGCGTCACCCCGATGATGGAACAGTATCTGGAGATCAAGGCCGCGCATCAGGGCCTTTTGCTGTTCTACCGGATGGGCGACTTCTACGAGCTGTTCTTCGAGGACGCAGAGATCGCGTCCAAGACGCTCGGTATCGTCCTGACCAAGCGCGGCAAGCATCAGGGTGCCGATATCCCGATGTGTGGCGTCCCGGTCGAGCGCTCCGAGGATTATCTGCATCGCCTCATCAGCGCCGGCCATCGGGTCGCGGTGTGCGAACAGACCGAGGATCCTGCGGCCGCGAAGGCACGCGGCAACAAGAGCGTCGTGCGCCGAGGCGTGGTGCGGCTGGTGACGCCGGGCACGCTGACCGAGGACACGCTGCTGGATGCGCGCGCCAACAACTATCTGCTGGCAATTGCGCGCGCCCGCTCCTCCGCCGGCGGCGACCGTTTCGGGCTTGCCTGGATCGACATCTCCACGGCCGAATTCACCGTCACCGAAGTTTCGGGTGGCGAGCTCGCCGCGACGCTGGCGCGCATCAACCCGAACGAGGCCATCGTCACCGACGCGCTCTATGGCGACAACGAACTCGCCCAGACCTTGCGCGAACTGCCGGCGGTGACGCCGGTGACTCGCGACGTCTTCGACGGCGCCACCGCCGAGAAGCGGCTCTGCGACTACTTTGCCGTCGCGACCATGGATGGGCTGACGCAGCTGACGCGGCTCGAGGCCACCGCTGCAGCCGCGGCGGTCACCTATGTCGACCGCACCCAGGTCGGCAAGCATCCGCCGCTATCACCGCCTTCGCGCGAGGCCTCAGGCGCGACCATGGCGATCGATCCTGCCACCCGCGCCAATCTCGAGCTGACGCGAACCCTTGCGGGCGAGCGCCGCGGCTCGCTGCTCGATGCGATCGACTGCACCGTGACCTCGGCCGGCTCGCGGCTGCTGGCACAACGGCTCGCCGCGCCTTTGACGGACGCACCGGCGATCGCGCGGCGGCTCGATGCCGTCAGCGCCTTCGTTGCGGACTCGGCCACGCGCGAGGACGTCCGCAGCATTTTGCGCGGCGCGCCCGACATGTCGCGGGCGCTGGCCCGTCTTTCGGTCGGCCGCGGCGGCCCGCGCGATCTCGCGGGCCTGCGCGACGGCATCGTCGCCGCCGACCAGGTGCTGGCGCGGCTCGGTGAACTCGACCAGCCGCCGCAGGAGATCGCCGCGCTGATGGCGGCGCTGAAGCGGCCGTCACGCGAACTCGCGGCCGAATTCGGTCGCGCGCTCGACGAGCAGCTGCCGCTGATCAAGCGGGACGGGGGCTTCGTTCGCACCGGCTACGAGCCGGCGCTCGATGAAGCGCGAAACCTGCGCGACGCCTCGCGCTTGGTCGTGGCCTCGATGCAGGCGCGCTATGCCGACGACACCGGTGTCAAGGCGCTCAAGATCCGACACAACAACGTGCTCGGCTATTTCGTCGAGGTCACCGCGCAGCACGGCGACAAGCTGATGTCGGCGCCGCTGAACGCGACCTTCATCCACCGCCAGACGCTGGCAGGCCAGGTGCGCTTCACGACCTCGGAGCTCGGCGAGATCGAAGCCAAGATCGCCAATGCCGGTAATCGCGCGCTCAATCTCGAGCTCGAAATCTTCGAGCGGCTCTGCGCCAGGGCGATCGAGATCAGCGACGATCTGCGTGCCGCAGCGCAAGGCTTTGCCCTGCTCGATGTTGCAACCTCGCTGGCCAAGCTCGCGGTCGATGAGAATTACGTGCGGCCCGAAGTCGACGGCTCGCTCGCTTTTGCCATCGAAGCTGGACGCCATCCCGTGGTCGAGCAAGCCCTGAAGCGCAATGGCGAGCCCTTCATCGCCAATGCCTGCGATCTCTCGCCCGCGCCCGCACAGAAGTCCGGCCAGCTCTGGCTGCTGACCGGTCCGAACATGGCCGGTAAATCGACCTTCCTGCGTCAGAACGCGCTGATTGCGCTGCTGGCCCAGATCGGTAGCTTCGTGCCGGCCGCGCGCGCGCGGATCGGCATCATCGACCGCCTGTTCTCGCGCGTCGGCGCCGCCGACGATCTTGCCCGCGGCCGCTCCACCTTCATGGTGGAGATGGTCGAGACCGCGGCGATCCTGAACCAGGCCGGCGAACGTTCGCTCGTCATCCTGGATGAGATCGGCCGCGGCACCGCGACCTTCGACGGCCTCTCCATTGCCTGGGCCGCGATCGAGCATCTGCACGAAAGCAATCGCTGCCGCACGTTGTTTGCGACGCATTATCACGAGCTCACCGCGCTGTCGGCAAAGCTGCCGCGGATGTTCAATGCGACGGTACGGGTGAAGGAATGGCAGGGCAATGTCGTGTTCCTGCACGAAGTGCTGCCGGGCTCGGCCGACCGTTCCTACGGCATCCAGGTGGCCAAGCTTGCGGGCCTGCCGCCGGCCGTGATCACGCGCGCGAAGTCAGTGCTGGCGAAGTTGGAGGCCCAGGACCGCGGCCAGACCGCACGTGCGCTGGCCGACGATCTGCCGCTGTTCGCCGTACCCTCACGCGCCGCGGCCGAGGCTGCGCCGCCAAGCGAGGCCGAGCTGTTGCTGGACGCGGTGAAGGCGCTGCATCCCGACGAGATGTCGCCGCGCGAAGCGCTTGATGCGCTCTATGCGCTGAAGGCTAAACTGCCGAAGCAGTGAGAGGTGCGGTAGGGTGGGTTAGCCGAAGGCGTAACCCACCACTTCTGTCACCGCGGAGATGAAAGCGGTGGGTTACGCCAAGTGGATGCGCGTTGCGCATCCACGGGGCTAACCCACCCTACGATTCCGAGCGCTTTGCTACGCCCTCGCCGCCATCGCAGCCGCTTCCGCGGCGGCGCGCTGCATGCTGGTCGACATTTCGTTCGTGACCGTGCTCTGCTCTTCGATCGCGGCGGCGGTCGAGGTGACGTATTCGCTGACGTTGTTGATCGCCTGCTTGATCGAGCCGAGCGCGCTGACGACATCGCCCGAGATGCCGTTGAGGCTGCCGATCTCCTGGCCGATCTTGTCGGTAGCCTGCTTGGCCTGGTTGGCGAGGCTCTTCACTTCGGATGCGACCACGGCAAAACCGCGGCCGGCTTCTCCGGCGCGGGCGGATTCGATCGTGGCGTTCAGCGCCAGCAGGTTGATCTGGCCGGTGATGCTGTTGATCATCTCGACGATGCCGCTCATCGCCTGCGCGGCTTCGGTCAAGCGCTGGGCCTGGGCGTCGGCGGCGGCGACCTGATCCACGGCGCTCATCGCGGTCTCGCGCGACTTCGTCATGGCTTCGGAGATCTCGCGCACCGAGGCATTGAGTTCTTCCGAACCGGCGGCGACGGATTCCATCATGCCGCGGACGCGCTCGTTGCCCATGCGGACCAGCACCTGCTTGGTGGTATCGGCGGCATATTTCACGACCTTGAACGGCTTGCCGTTGAGGCCGAGGATCGGATTGTAGGAGGCCTGGATATAGACTTCCTTGCCGCCCTTACCGATGCGCTTGTATTCCCCCGCCTGGTACTGGCCGCGGTTGAGCGCAGCCCAGAACTCGCGATAGGCCGCGCCGTCGCGCTCACTGGGCTCGACGAACATGCTGTGATGTCGGCCCTTGATCTCGGCCAGCGAATAGCCGAGCGCGGTCAGGAAATTGGCATTCGCGGCGATGACCGTGCCGTCCATATTGAATTCGATCACGGCCTGCGCCTTGTCGATTGCCGCGATCTGACCGGCGAGGTCGGCGTTCTTCAGCTTGTCCGCCGTCACGTCGGTCGCAAACTTCACGACGCCGTAGGGCTTGCCGTTCTCGTCGAGCAGCGGATTGTAGGAAGCGAGGATCCAAACCTCCCTGCCGCCCTTGCCGATTCGCTTGAACTCTCCGGCCTGATAGTGGCCGCGGTTGAGCGCGGCCCAGAATTCGCGATAGGCCGCACTGTTGCGGTCAGCCTCGGCCACGAACAGGCTGTGGTGCTTGCCCTCGATCTCGGCGAGCGAGTAGCCGAGTGTCTTGCAGAAATTCTCGTTGGCTGTGAGGATGGTACCGTCGAGCTTGAACTCGATCACCGCCTGGGCGCGGCTGATCGCGGCAATCTTCGAAGCGTCCGTCATGCTCCGGACTTTTTTCGCAGTGATCTCGGTCGCAATCTTGGCGACCATCACCGTCTTGCCGTTGCCGTCGAGCACCGGATTGTAGGATGCTTCGATCCAGACCTCGCGGCCGCCCTTCCCGATCCGTTTGAACTCGCGCGCCTGATACTCGCCACGGTTCAATGCAGCCCAGAACGCCTTGTACTCGGCGCTGTCGCGCTGGTCGGCCGGCACGAACATGGAGTGATGCTTGCCCTGGATCTCCTCAAGCCGATAGCCGAGGGCATCGAGAAAATTCTTGTTGGCCGTGATGATGGTGCCATCAAGATTGAATTCGATCATGGCCTGCGAACGGCCGATGGCGTCGAGTCGCGCCTGTGCATCAACTTGGGATTTGCGACCAAACATCCAAATGTCTCCTCGTTGGGAATCGTTCCGCACAATATGTGCGGCCTTGCGTGCTCGAAACTTCGGCTCGCCGTTTGCTCTCATGTACTGGGGGAACTGTCCGCCCCGTCATTCGACTTGGGCCGTCTCGAACTCTGACGAGTAAACTTAGGGTCGATGCGCAAAGATTAGATTAACGACGCTGTCGGAAACGCGCGGTCCAACACCGCAGAATTACGGCAGCTGAGCACGGAGGAGTTGCCGGCGCTTACGCCTCGATGCGCGTTCTTCTGCGTCCGAACCACCACAGTGTCAGGTTCCACACCACGCAGCTTGCAAGCGCGAGAGAAAGACCTACCACCGATCCAAATTCCACGACCGCAACGTGCAGGACCGCGATCGCCATGCCGAAACCGAGCAACCCCCAGGCTGAGTTGGCAAGCACGGCAGCGGTCGGTGGTCCGCCGATACGCGGATGCAGAATCAGCATGATGCTGGAGAACACCACGGGATATAACGCGATGATGCCGCTGATCCTGGGGCCGACCCAGCCCGAGGTCGAGACCACGATGGCGACAAGAGTCGCGACGAGCGAAGCCCGCATCGGAATGTCGTACCAGCGGCGTGTCACCAGCGGCATCTTCACGTGGCGATAGCCTGACAGCAGCGGGATGCAGATGCCGAACGCGATCAGATTGGCGGCGAGTCCTGCCGTGAGCGGCCATTCGAACTGGCGGATGATCGAGGCGAGCACGACCCAGACCGCGACGGCGCTTCCGACGCTGACCACAAGACTATGCCGCTGCGCCAGCACGACATAGGTGAGTCCCATGAAGATCGTCGCCGCGTTCACCGGAAGGCTCGAGAGTGCACCCTGGGCGATGAAGGCCGCGTCATGGTCAATGGCGAGGAAGACGTAGGAAGGACCGGCAGAGACAGGCAACGTCGCGACCAGCGCGCCAATCACGGGGCCGGCACGCTCGGTGATCACGGACGCCGACACGACGAACGCCGCCGCGATCGCCATGCGCAGGAGAAGGAAGAGGATGAAGTGGAGGTCGAGGGACATTCTGTCTGTCATTCCGGACCGCGCAAAGTGCGAGCCCGGAATCCATAACCCCAGGCCATAGTGGTGAAGAGCTGGAGCAACGGCTGTCGAAATCACGACGGCGTGGGCTTATGGGTCCCGGGCTCGCGCCAAGCGGAGCGCCCCGGGAGAACACCTGGTATGGGGACCTTCGCCTCACTTTCGCTGCATCGACACCGAAATCTTCGGGCCGTTCTTGATAGTCTGGTAGACTACGCAATAGCGCTCGGTGAGCTTGAGCAGGAGGTCGAGCTTGTCTTGCGGCGCATCAGTATCGACCTCGAAGCGGAGGCGTATCTCGGCGAAGCCGACTGGCGCTTCCTTGTCGACGCCGAGTGTGCCGCGGAAATCAAGATCGCCTTCGGCGTAGATGTTGCCGCTTCTGAGCGGCACCTCGATCGCAGTCGCAACTGACTTCAGCGTGACGCCGGCGCAGGCGACCAGCGCCTCGAGCAGCATGTCGCCGGAGCAAAGTTCGAGACCGGAGCCGCCGGTCCCGGGATGCAGCCCGGCCATGGCGATGGCCCGGCCGGTCTCGACCTTGCAGGCGATGCCTTCGCTGTCGGTCGAGCCCTTCGCCTTCAGCGTGATCATCGCGGTCTTGGGATCTGCCTTGTAGCGCTCCTTGATCGGGGCCTGCATCTGGCGCAGCTCTGCGGCGTCCATTGTGTTCTCTCCCTGACGTACCGATGAGCGGTATAGGAGGCGATCGGTTTCGTGTCAGCCCATGATTGGTGGAAGCTGTCATGAGCAGCCGGCGGCGCACGTGAAAAAATCAAATATATTCATTATGTTACGTCGGAATCCGAGATTAACATTGGGGCCGACTGGCCTGCGCGGCCGAACTCGCCCCTCGTCCGTCCGCGAATGTCTCGTGACAGCGCCTGTCACCTCTTATATCCGGTGAGACATGGACAGCGTTGCGACTGAGCATAAACCCGAGGTGGATGATCGCTTCGATACCGCGCGGATTACCGCCGCGGTCGATGCCCTTGCCGAGAAGCATCAGGGCCGCGAGGACGCATTCCGCACGGCGACCGCGCAACTGCTCAAGGCCGAGCTGATCGCAGCGCGCGCGGCCGCGCAGACGATTCTCCTGAAAGACCGCCATGGCCGCCGCTGCGCCGAGCGGCTGTGCCACGTCCAGGACGAGATCATCCGCATCCTCTATTCGGCCGCGACCCGCCATCTCTACCGCTCCCCGATCCCAAGCGGCGCTGAGCGCATGGCGGTGGTGGCGACCGGCGGGTATGGCCGCGGCCTGATGGCCCCGGAATCGGACATCGATCTCCTCTTCATCCTGCCCTACAAGCAGACCGCCTGGGGCGAGCAGGTTGCGGAAGCCATTCTCTACTGTCTCTGGGACATGGGCCTGAAGGTCGGCCACGCCACCCGCTCGGTCGATGAATCGATCCGCCAGGCGCGCGGCGACATGACCATCCGCACCGCCATCCTGGAGACGCGCTTCCTCACCGGCGACAAACCGCTCTATGACGAGCTGGTCGAGCGCTTCGACAGAGAGGTGGTGCAGGGCACCGCGTCCGAGTTCGTCACGGCCAAGCTCGCCGAACGCGAAGAACGCCATCGTCGCGGCGGCCAGTCGCGCTATCTGGTCGAGCCCAACGTCAAGGACGGCAAGGGCGCGCTGCGCGACCTGCACACGCTGTTCTGGATCGCCAAATACGTCTATCGCGTCCGCGACACCGACGAGCTGGTCGAGCGCGGCGTGTTCGACGCGCAGGAGTACCGCAGCTTCCGCCGGTGCGCCGATTTCCTCTGGTCGGTGCGCTGCAATCTGCATTTCTACTGCAATCGTGCCGAAGAGCGCCTCTCCTTCGATCTTCAGCGCGAGATCGCGGTCCGGCTCGGCTACACTTCGCATCCCGGCATGCAGGACGTCGAGCGCTTCATGAAGCACTACTTCCTGGTCGCCAAGGAAGTCGGCAATCTCACGGCGATCCTGTGCGCCAAGCTCGAGGACCAGCAGGCCAAGCCCGCCCCGGTGCTGAGCCGGATGATGGCGCGGCTGCGCCCCACCCAGGCGAAGCGGCGTGTTCCCGAGAGCGACGACTTCATCGTCGACAACAACCGCATCAACGTCGCCGCGCCCGACGTTTTCAAGCACGATCCGGTCAATTTGATCCGCATCTTCCGCCTGGCGCAGAAGAACAACCTCGCCTTCCATCCGGATGCGATGCGCGACGTGACGCGCTCACTCGGCCTGATCAACGCGCACATGCGTGAGAATCCCGAGGCCAACCGGCTGTTCATGGAGATCCTGACCTCCGACAACGCCGAGATCGTGCTGCGCCGAATGAACGAGACCGGCGTGCTCGGCCATTTCATTCGCGCCTTCGGCAAGATCGTCTCGATGATGCAGTTCAACATGTATCATCACTACACCGTCGACGAGCACCTGATCCGCTGCGTAGGCTTCCTCCAGGACATCGAGCGCGGCGGCATCGAGGAGTTCGCGCTCGCCAGCGACCTGATGCGCAAGATTCGCCCCGAGCACCGTGCGGTGATCTACATCACGACATTGTTGCACGACATCGCCAAGGGGCGGCCGGAGGATCACTCGATCGCAGGCGCCAAGGTCGCGCGACGGCTCTGCCCGCGGCTCGGCTTCAGCGCGGCCGACACCGAGCTCATAGCCTGGCTGATCGAGGAGCATCTGACGATGTCCACGGTCGCGCAGTCGCGCGATCTCTCGGACCGCAAGACCATCGAGAATTTTGCCGCCGTGGTGCAGTCGGTCGAGCAGATGAAACTGCTGACGATCCTCACCACCGCCGACATCCGCGGCGTCGGTCCGGGCGTGTGGAACGGCTGGAAGGCGCAGCTCCTGCGCTCTCTCTATTACGAGACCGAGCCGGTGCTGACCGGCGGCTTTTCGGAGGTCGACCGCGGAAAACGCCTCGTTGCCGCGCACGCCGAATTCCGCACGGCCTTCGCCGAATGGCCGGCCGACGAGCTCGATGCCTATATCGGCCGGCACTATCCGGCGTACTGGCTCAAGGTCGAGCTGCCGCGAAAGATCCGTCACGCCCGCTTCGTGCGGTCGAGCGAACAGGCCGGCCACAAGCTCGCAATCAATGTCGGCTTCGACGAGGTGCGCGGCGTCACCGAGCTGACGATCTTCGCTGCCGACCATCCCTGGCTGCTGTCGATCATCGCCGGTGCCTGCGCTTCGGCCGGCGCCAATATCGTC
>Ga0102590_1002660_pt1 | contig 20366 bp, 18 predicted proteins | sample AraplaMF_Col_mMF_FD_76859 | JGI IMG/M metagenome (GOLD analysis project Ga0102590, IMG submission 76859) | Arabidopsis root microbial communities from the University of North Carolina, USA - plate scrape MF_Col_mMF | ecosystem: Host-associated > Plants > Roots > Endosphere | place: USA...
GCCCAGCGCCAGAAATAAAGCGATGAAGCTTAAACGCCAGAAATGCACGGTCGCTGATGCCGCCGCGAAGATCTTCGCGGCGGCCCATCAAAGACAGCATTCCGGCAAGGGCGCTCCTACATTCCTCGGACGGAAGTTTTGTCTGGGCCACCAGTTTGGCAGTCGCGTCGCTCAACGTCATGGGTGGGCGACGGCGCAGCTTTTCGCCTTCAGCGAGTCCAATCTCGGTCTCGATCCAGCAGGCGAGCGGATTGCCGTACAGCTCCTTGTCGCTGAGGCCGGCAGGTATTGGTGCCCGGACCGCATCTACAAGTGATGCTCCGAGGCTTGCGCCGTTGATCCGGGGATCCGTTGCCCGGGCAAGATTTTCGTCGATGATCGAAGCCGAACTCAATTCTTCCCCGAAAATGAGCTTTCCGACGCGAGCAACGGCACTTGCTCGCTCGATCTCGTCCTGCGCGCTCGACATCGTCGCCGACGTACCGATGCAAAGTAGCTTTCGCTCTTTGACAAGGCGGTCCTTAACGCGCCGCACCAGCATCGCGACGTCCGCTCCTTGGCGGCCGCGATATGTGTGCAATTCATCCAGCACAAGGAAATCCAAGCCGCACGCATTAGCGATAACGGCACGATCGAGTTCGTCCTGACGCGTCATGAGCAGTTCGAGCATCATGAAGTTCGTGAGCAAAATGTCGGGCTTGGCCTTGGCGATGGCTTGTCGATCTGCATCGCTCTCCTGGCCTGTATAGCGACCAAAGGTCGGACGCAGCTCCTCTTCCACCCCTGAGCCGCCGATGAACTTTTCAAGCTCCTCAAGTTGGCTGTTGGCCAAGGCGTTCATGGGATAAATGATGATGGCGCGCGTCCGCTGGGCCTCGCCTGCGCGCCGCGCGCGCACGACCGCATCGACGATCGGCAAGAAGAAGCACAGAGATTTGCCGGATCCTGTGCCGGTGGTTACAATGAAGCTTTCGCCATTGCGCGCCTTCACAACAGCACGTTCTTGGTGGCGATGGAGCTTGATCGGCTTCCGGTCCGAACCACTTGCGAATATTTTGCTGAGAGCAGGATCCAGCACATTTTGCGCGACGAGCTGATCTATCGAATGGCCAGCTTCGAAATGCGGATTGATAGTGATGAGGGGTTCGGGCCAAAAGCGCTGCTCGCTATAAGCAGCATCGACCTGTCCACGGATTTCCGGTGCTCGGATATCTGAGAATGAGCGCGCGAACGATTCGTATCGTTCTATCAACGCTTGATCGAGATCGAATATGTCCACGACGCCCCCTATCCAGTTATCTCAAATGGAGATATCCGGCTTATGCCCTTGAACTATCTATCATTATTTTGAACGACGCGATTGTATAGCGTGAGGTATTGGAAATTTTGTCAAGTTGTCCACGAGATCTTCCAAGCTTCCACGGATCGCGAAACCGCCCCGACAAAGGCGTTCCACCGTCGCTGTTTTGTTCATGGTTAGCGATAGCTGACATCAATGTGTATCGAGCAGACCGACGGGGATCTTCGATGCAAGCCGCAATGACTATGGGCTGAAACGAAGCCACCATCGCCCCAAGCGGGTAAATGCTCAACCGTAGACAGCGTCAGGTTGTAATGCAATATAGACCTGCGAACTAACGATGACCCGATGCTTCGGCCTGTGGGGCCTACGAGCAATCTCAGATCGGACCATAGCCGCAATCTCGCGGTTTCCGGAACGAGCTGGTAACAAGGCCCTATACCGGGGGCATAATAGCGATTCATTTGACCTGTGACCGCAGTAGGCGGCTTAGGAGGCGATCTTCTTTTTCTTCTTTACTGAGCCACCCCCCGAATTTCCAACCCGACGTCTTTACGCTAGGCTTTCCCGTGTCGACATGCTCAGCACCGGTTCTGCCGCGCGGGGATCGTTCGAATTTGACTCCATCGATGCGGATTACGCCGATGGTGTCGATGGAGCAATTCAGGGTGCTTTCAACGAAGGCGTAACGAAACCCTTTGCGATTATTCGCATCGTAACCACGCCCCATCGCTTCGAGGAGGTTGCCGGCGCTCCGGGCCTCCCGGGCCATTGGTTCGCGTTAGACATTGACAAGACAGGATCGGCTACGTCGATACCGACCTGGCACGCGCAGCTTCAACCGAATGGCTTTCCGGCCCATTCGCGCGGCGTAACGACTAACATCACCTATCTCGGAACGGATCGCGACGGAGGCCCCGCTGGCCCTGTGCCGCGAAGCGTTGGCGCGGCGGTCACCAAGCAGGCTACCGTTCCGATCGTCGTCATTGCAGCTTGCGCGCTTCCCTCATCACCGAACGCCGCACAAACCATCGCAAGCGTTCTCGGCTCTGTGACAGGGGTCACAACCCTGCGCGTTAGGGACGTGGGCCAGGCAAGCTTTTCATCCTTGTGCGACAAGGACGGCAAAGCGGTGCTCCACTATGATGTTGGCTTTCCGATTTCATTCAATGGACATACGTCCCCTAACAATTTCGACCTCGATGAGACAGAGAAACCGCCCGTAGTTCTGTCGCATTGGGATTGGGACCACCTTCATGCCGCATTCCTCCACCCCCACCTGAAGGACTGCGTTTGGCTTGTACCAGATCAGAAACTGGGCCCGGGCGCTGCGCGGCTCGCGCGCATTCTCGCAGCAAAAGGCAGGCTGTTGATCCATCCAGCCGGGACCTTGACTGCTTTTCCGAACGGCGAAGTCGCTCACGCCAGCGGACCTCGGGCAAGCCTCAATGACGCGGGGTTGACAGTTCGGGTGGCTCTCGCGAGCGGCCGCTCGGTCCTTCTCACAGGGGACGTCGATTACAGCTTTCTCGCTCATCCCAGCATTGGATCACTGAACTATCTTGTCGCCACCCACCACGGCGCTAGGTTTGCTTCGGGCCAGGCAGCAATCCCGGCTCCTGTGCGGGAGTCGGGCACGCTTTTGCTCTCCTATGGAAAGCGCAACGTGTATCGGCATCCGCACCCCGACGCAATAAAGCTGCATACTCGCGCGGGCTGGGTGTATCAAATATCGACGGCGCGCAATGGTACGCAGTTGCGCGGCGATCGAGAGGTCAATTAGCTGCCGCGCTCGAGGTCGATGTTTAGAGTTTCGCTGCTGGCCAGGAAGGGCGCAGGGGGATAGTTCTTGAGCAACGCAAGAGCAGAACTACTTCTCACCAAGGCAGGCATTCCTTTCGAACCGGAGCCCAGATGGATCAAGGAGGGTCAAAAGCCCGACTTTTACTGCAAGGGAAAACAGGCGTTCTGGTGCGAGGTCAAAACCTTAGAGAGACCTGATGATTCCGAGAAGCTCAGCAGTGCGTTTCACGATCTTAGAAACCGCACCGCCAATATCGAGCAGACCGGACAGGGCATTGCCTACATTCATGACGACTTTTCCGAGCGCGATGCCAAAAACGTCGTGCAACTTCTGAAGCGCGGATTGAAGCGGTCTGAGGACGGCGACGCCCCCGACAAAATCGTGGCGCTCGTCCCACGGGATCCCGATCGAAAGCAGTTTGTCCGATTTTCTGTTGCAACTGGAAGCCACGGCACTGCCGAATTTCACAGCTGCGTATCGCGAACAGGGTTTTACGGAAGTCCGGATGGCATCTTCGCCAATCCGTTCGGACAGCAGGTGACACAACACTTCTCAACCGGAACGAAGCGTACCGCTGTAGCTGGTGCATTCCTGCACCCGAATGAGACATTTCTCGTAGCCATCGTCGTTTGGAGGCATTCGGATCGTTTCGCGCTGATCTCTGCGGCGTCAGCCTTGCCGGCAAAGCGACTGAAGAATCCCCAACGAATTCGCGAAGTGCTGAGCGACGCGAACGATCAGCTCAAGAACGGTACGAAATACAAGGATGCGCCGTGCCTCCTGACGATCTTCCACGATGGGCTAGACGTTCCAGATGAAACGATCATCAAAAGTGCGCTCTACGGGAATCTGAAGTTCGTTTTCCCTAAGGGACGTCCCGAAAAGGGCAAGTTGATTTTCGACAAGGATGGTGGCTGGACGCCCGAGAAGAATCGAACAACCAGCGCTATCCTGTATGTCCGAAATGACGGACGGCCACTTCTCGTTCACAACTACTGGGCGCGCAAGCCATTCCCGACCGGTCTCTTTGATTGTAAAGAGGTGTCCCTGCTGCCGAAGGGAACGTTTCAAGAAACCGACATTGTCAAGCGCCCGATTTCGCCATCAATTCTAACAGGGATCGCAGGCTTTCTCGGAAAGCTATGGAAGGCGAAATTGAAGCGCTAGGCCATAGCCCGCTTCTTTCCGAGTAGGCTCTTTTTATGCGGAGGCCCTATATCTCCAACGATAGTCGGCCGCGGGAAACGGAGGCGCTGCCAGAATGTCTTGACCCTGCGCAATGATGTGGCACCAGCGCCTCGCTAGCGTGACGGACTGTAGAGCAGCCGCCGCTTATGTTCCGCATTGCCACTTACCTGGTAAGCCACAAGACCACGACACCGTTGAATTCGCGGTTTTTTGCTTGCTGTACCGTAAGAGCCGTTAAGAGGTAGGCAGCTGACGGCAAAAGCCGTACAGCAATTTGGTCGTGTCCGCCCATACCAAAAAAACGCCTCACGAGACGCTTTAGTTCTCGGCAAAGGACTTGGAAAATAATAACGCACTTTGGTGGGCGCACTAGGCTCGAGCCTGGGACTCGCGGATTAAGAGTCAGCGGCTCCGCTAGTTCGTCGTCTGCGACGACGAACCAGCTCCTCGGGGTCGACGTCCAACGCCCGAGCTATCCGCTCAAGCACTAAGAGCGAGGGATTCCTCTTGCCCGTTTCGACGCCGCTTAGATAGGTCTGATGGACCTTGGACCTGTCGGCGAGCTCCTCCTGGCTGAGTTTCTTTGCTCGGCGCAAATCCTGAATATTTAAGCCGACTCGGTCCTGCAAGCGCATGCAGGAAAATCGAGAGAAACAGCACTATCAGCCCATAGACTATAAGTCATAAAGCGACTAAGCTGGCGATTTCTAGTGCAAGTTCAGCGAGCTATGTCGATAGAACAAGTGGACCTCACTTTTGGCGCCTTCGCCAAATGCGGCCAAGCCACGGCAACCGTTGGTTACCGTGACGCATCGACAGGAAGCGTGATAGCCTCGATCGAAATTCCGGCCCAAGTGATCGAACGGGCGGTTCTCGAGAATTCTTCCGTGGAAATCACCTTGTTAAGCAACGGAGAGATTGCCTCCGTTGTCGTTGGACCGGCATCTGACTGCTTGTCCGCAAGGATGAGCGTCTCCCTTGACCACCTGGTGAACGCGTTGGTAACCAACGAAAACCTGGAAAGGGAAGAGGCGACGGAAGCGGAGCTAAGAACACTACTCGGACGCCTTTACAAATCCGTTGAATTGGTTGAGCGCACGATCCGACTCCTCGGAGGTAGGATGAAATAGGCCCGCAGAATTGATGCCTAGGATACGACGCCCATCGACTCGCCATTTCTCTTCTTGCTGCCCCTCCGAAAATCTGCGTCGCTATCAAGAAACGCCTCGAGCATGAACGGTATCAGCTCAGCTACCTCCTCCTTGGTGCCGTACGTCTCTGCATAAAAAGCGGAATACTCGCGCAGCCGCTGCGCCAAGGTTGGCGTGAGCACGACGGTTATCTTCACTGGAGTCCGATCAGGCAGCTTCGCAAGCTTCATCTCTCACCTGCCCTTCACTGCTGTCTGAGCATCCTGGTACGGCTTCATCACCAGATCCTTCGAAACAATCACCCGCAGCGGCCATCCGGGCCGCACCGTGATCGTCGGCTGCACGTCGAGCTCGCGCTCCACCAGGCGCTGTCCCGCACGATTAGTCGTTTGCTGCGTGCTTTCCCGCAGCGCCTTCACGAGATCGCTCTCGTCGTTTCCGATCGATAGCTGGGTTCCCACCCCGATCAGGGTCGCCAAGGCCACACCCTTGAGCAACTGCCAGGTATGGAAGTCGACCTGGTCCTCGAGCCCGGCATAGCCTGCAACGTCGGTAGCCGGAAGGTTCTCGATCACGATCGAATTGCCGTTCGGCAGGATGAGCCGGCTCCAGACGACCAGCGCCCGCTTCTGACCAAAGGCGACGACGCTATCGTACTTGCCCACAATTCTCGTCCCCTGCGGGATCAAGAGATGCTCTCCCGTCACCGTGTCGTAGACGTTCTCGGTGACCTGACCTATCGTGGCGCCAGGCAGGTCCGAATTCAGCCCCGTGACGAGGCTCGCCGGAATGATCGACCCCGCCATCACCGCATAGGTGGATGGCGCCGGTTTGAGCGCATGGGGATTGGTGGTCTCCGTGTCGGCTTTCGCTCCCACGAAGGCCAGCTTTCGTGCCTGCGACGAGGGAATGATCTCGCTGGAGCGGTCGATCATCGCCTGCGCTGTCTTTGCGAGTTCTGCAGCGAATGGCCCCGTTTCCGGTGTTGAAGGCCGGAACGCGGATGGGGAAACAGCCGGCACCTCGGTCGTGCTTGCCTGCCTGCGCTTGTCCTGCTTCTCCGACAGGCGGACGAACAAGCCCGACTCCTTCGCCTGCTGAGCGACGCGCGTCTGGCGGATCCGCTCCGCCCGCTCGGCGTCTTCTTCCGGACTGGTCCGGAAGCCCGCGTCCGATGCCACACCAGCCTTCTTCTCGTTTTCGGCAAAGGCCCGGCCGATGTCCCCAGGCGACGGCGGTCCAAGCCGCGGCGTCGATGGCGGCAACTCCTCATAGGACTTTGGCAGCTTGCTCAAGCCCTCGGCGGTCTGCTTGCGGTCGGTGTTGTAAAGCTCCGTCCGCTCCGACGGTTTGAAGGAGTGCGGCCGGAGCGCAATGAGTATGGCTCCGCCCACGAACAATGCCGCGACGGCGCAGCCGATCATGAGAGCGCGCTTGTTGAGGCGCCGAACGGGTCGCGGACGGGCCCGCAGCTCCAGCGGCTCCGGATCCTGATCCAATCCTGTCGTCATGAGGCGCTCCCGGAGCTGAAGACCTGCGACACCGGTCGCGCGTCGACGCGGATGATCCGGACGATACGCTGCGGATCTTCGCCAAGGCGAAGCTCGGCGGCGCCGAACATCCGATCGACGATGTAGTAGGAACCGCGGACCCGGTAGTTGACGAGGTTCGGCCGGCCGTCGGCTCCGGCGACGAACAAAGGCGGCGCATCGCCTTGCGACAGGCCGGACGGCATCTGGATATAGACCTTGCGGCCGTCGTCAAAGGCGCGCACTGGCCGCCACGGAGGATCGTCTCCTTCAATGCGATAGCGGAAGTTAAGGCTGTCAAGCCGGACGCCGCGGTCGGCGACCCGCTCTTCGTTTTCCTGGGCGACGGCGTTCTGCTTGTGGAGCGCGACGAGCGTGTCGGTCGGATAAGTCCACGAGATGGACGCCATATAGGTCTGCTTGGTCGAGACGAGCTCAAGGTGATAGGCGCGCCGGTCAGTCAGGACCACGAGATTCGTCTGAATATCCGGAAGCGTTGGCTTGACGAGAATATGCACGCGCCGGGCGCTCCCCTGCCCGCTCGACGTGTCGCCAACCACCCAGCGAACCGTATCGCCCGTGGAGACGTCGATCAGTTCCTCACCGGCTTGAAGCGCGATGGTCGAGACCTTCTCCGGGCTTGCATAGAGCCGGTAAAGCGCACCTTCCGTCCAGGGGTAAACCTGGATAGCGTTGATGTACCCGGCGCGTGTCGGCTCCATCCTCGCCGCCTTGTTGGCTTTGGCGATCGCCTGCTCCGGCGGCAGCTTTTCCTCCTTGGCGGCCTTTGTCGGAAAGGGTTTCAACTGGCCCGGCAAAGGCAGGACCTTGGGTGTTTCGACGACTTGCACCGGCGCCGGCGGATCAGTTTCTGGGAGCGCCTTCTCAAATGTCATCTCATCATAGGGCGCTTCGAGATTGAGTTTGGTGGCGCATCCGGCAAGCCCAAGGGACAAGGCTAAAACGCTGGCCGACGCGAGCTTGGTAAGGACTCTGGAATTCATTTGGCGTCTCCGATGAGGTCGCGCGACCAGTTGAGGGAATGGACGTAGAGGCCGAGGGGGTTCTTCCGCAGCGTTTCGGCATCCGCGGGCGGCTTGAGAACGGTGGTGACGAGACCCGTGAAGCGCTCGGTCTTTGCGATCGCGCCGTTCTCGTAGGTGTTCTCTCTCCAGCGGATCTCGAAGCTGTCGCCGGACGCACGCACCACGGACGTGACTTCGGCCGTCACGGTCCTGGAGCCGATCTTCGTGAACGGATCGGCTTCACGGGCGTAGTCGTTCAATGCTTGCGCGCCGCGGTCGGTGACGAAGTCGTAGGCACGCAGCCAGTTCGCCCGGACGATGACCGGATCGATCGACAGCGAGCGGACGTTCTCGATGAACCGCGCAAGGAAGTGCGCGATCTGTGCGTCTGACGGCTGGTAGGCCTCGAGCGCCGGCCCGACTGCTCGGACTTCACCAAGCCGATCGACCTCGACCACATAGGGAACGACACCGGAGCGAGCGATCTGGGTGAAGATCGTCAATCCGAGGACGCTGGAAAGGCCGATGGCTGCCAGCGCTGCAAGCCGCCAGTTGCTGGCCTGAACACGGGCGGACCCGAGTCGCTCGTCCCAGACCTGGGCTGCCTTCTGATAGGGCGTGACAGGTTCTGGCGTTTCGCCGTACCGGACGGATACGCGCTCAAAGGGGTGACCAGCCATATCCTACTCCTCTCCCAGTTTCGGGCCCGACGAATGCCCACCTTTGTCACCCTCTTTCAGCGTGTGGGCTGCGACTTGTGCCGCTTCCCTTGCGTGTCCGCGTCCTGACGGCGCCGCTGCACGCCCTGCGCCTGACGCAGGCGCTCCGTTCGCTGCGAAGCCAGTGCCCGCGCTCGCGAGCTGATTCACCGCTGAGGACCGGGCTGATGCGCCGGCGGCCGAAGACGCACCGGTGAGCGATGCTGCGGATCGAACCGCAGTCATTGAACCGCCTGCAGCAAGACGCAGCCCGCCGGCGGCCGCCGCTCCGCCGCCGATCACGACAGCCGCCGCGCCCGCGACCGTTCCAGCGGCTGCTCCGGCCCCTAACTGGGGCGCACCTGAGACTAATCCGGCCGCGATTCCTGGGCCGAAGATGCCAAGACCGAACAGCGAAAGGGCGGCCAGCAACAAGCTCATGGCCGACACGATGTCGACCGGCTTCGTCAACGTGCTCGCGAGCTGACCGAAGATAGTCGAACCGATGCCGATGATGATCGCAAGGACCATCACCTTCACCCCCGAGGCGACCACGTTGCCGAGGGTTTTTTCCGCGAGGAACGCAGTCTTTCCCCACAGGGCGAACGGCACGAGGATGAAGCTTGCTAACGTTGTGAGCTTGAACTCGATCAGCGTGACGAAGAGCTGCACCGAGAGGATGAAGAACGCGAGCACGATCAGGATCCAGCAGAACAGCAGGATCAGGATCGTCGGCAGGTTGGTCAGGACATCAAACCCAGAGAATTGCCCGGTCTCCTCCAGAAGTGGATGGGCGGCCGTGAACCCGGCGGAAGCGACAAAGCCGGGCCGCGCCAAGTCGGCCGCGCTCAAGCTCCCGCCGGATGCCTTCAGTCCGATGCTGGAGAAGGACGCGAACACGATATCGGCAAGGCTCTTGAAGTTGCCGATAATGAACGCGAACGCACCGACATAAAGTATCTTCTTGGCCAGCGTGACAATGATGTGGTCGTCCGCCCGCATGCTCCAGGCAAGCCCTGCCAGCGTCAGGTCGATGGCGATCAACGTTGAGCTCAAGAATGAGACGTCGCCGGACAGTAGGCCAAATCCGGAGTCGATATAGCGCGAGAAGGTGTCGGTGAACCGGTCAATGACGGAGAGATCAGCCATGGCGCCCTCACCTACTTGCCGGCGGTGTAGGCATGGCCATCGCCGATGAAGCGATTGAATCGCTCCTTTGCGGCGGCCGACGATGCCTGCTGTTCGGCTGCACGCAACGTCTCCGCGCGCGCCTGCGTTGCCATGAGTGCTTGGGTCTGCAACGACTGCTTGATCTGCAGCGCGAGCAGTTCGTTGCCAGACTGTTGGGCTTGTAGCGAACCGACCGAGGCGGACGAATTCCCCATTAACGTTCGAAGCGTCTGGCCGTCTTGATCCAACGAGCCAACGATTGCAGACTGAAGCGTGAGCGACTGCTTCAGTCCATCGTAGCTATTGTCCCAGCGCGAGGTCGCATCCTGAACCATCTTGTCGGACGAAACGGCTGCCGCGTATTGGCGAGGATAGAGCCGAGCGAAGTCCTGCTGGGTTTTCTGAACATCGAATGAAATGTTCTTGGCCTGACCAACCAGAGTGTTCATCTGGTTGATCGTCGACGCGAGCTGGCCAACGACGCTCGTCGGCAAGGCGGTGAGATTTTTTGCCTGATTGCGCAACGATTGCGCCTGGTTCTCGAGGCTCCTGATCTGATTGTTGATCTGATCAAGCGCTCGTGCGGCAGTCAGGAGATTCTGGCTGTAGTTGGTAGGATCGAATACGATATCAAACGCGCCAAGCCGTCGCGAACCATTCACGGCGATGGCAATAGATAGTAATGTTGTTACGATAACTCTAGAAGTTGTACCCAAGAACAGGCGGCCGACACTTTCGAGCATTGAAGACTCCTGGAGTTGAGATTGAGGTCAGGCCTTGGCCTGTTCGAAGGTGCTGATCAGGTTCGCTGCCCAGTGCAGGTCTCGCTCTGCGAGATAGCGCTTGGCGAAGTGATGGGGGCCGGAGCGAGACAGGACCGCATCAACGGTTCGTTGATCGTCGGGCGAGGACGCCGCGACGAGCGCGAGCGCTACCGGTCCGAGGCCGAGCTCAAACAAGCGGTTTCCGGCGCGGGACTGCAGATAGTAGTCACGCTTCGGGAAGGCCTCCGCGATCAGGCGAATTTGCGTGTCGTTCAGGCCGAACCGACGATAGGTCTCGGTCTGGGTCGGCTCCAGCGCTCTGGGGTTCGGAAGGAAGATGCGGCTTGGGCAGGATTCGATGATTGCAGGGGCAATCTGGCTATCGGCGATATCGGCCAGCGATTGGGTCGCGAAAATGACAGAGACGTTCTTCTTGCGCAGCGTCTTCAGCCATTCGCGAATCCGGCTCGCAAACAGCGGATCATCCAGAAACACCCAGGCCTCATCGAGGACCAGCAGCGTGGGCCGGCCGTCGAAGCGGTCCTCAAGGCTGTGGAAGAGATAGGTCAGTACCGGCGCGACCAGCCCCGGCAACGCCATCAATTCTTCCATCTCGAAGGTGAGCACGTCGGCACCGGAAAGACGGTCGGCATCCGCATCCAGGAAACGACCGTACGGTCCTTCCAGCGTGTAGGGCCGCAGCGCCTGCCGCAGTGTGTCGCGAGCGAGCAACGCTACGAGTCCGGTCATCGTCCGCTGCGAAACGGGCGCAGAACCGAGGCTTCTCAGCGCCGACCAGAGCGTCTCCTTGACGTCGGGCGTCACGGTCACGCGCTCATGGGCGAGCACGCCACAGAGCCAGTCGAGCGCCCAGAGTCTCGCCCCCTCCTCCGCGACGTCCTTGAGCGGCTGAAAGGCGATGCCGCCCTTGGCGCCCAGCTCATACCAGGCGCCCGACAATGCGAGCGTCGTGACCCTTGCCGACCGACCCTTGTCAAAGGTGATCAACTGGGCATTCGGATAGCGTCGGAATTGAAGGGCGAGCATCGATAGCAGGACCGACTTGCCCGCTCCCGTTGGACCGACAATGATGGTATGCCCAACGTCGCCGGCGTGAAGCGACAAGCGAAACGGGGTAGCCCCCTTGGTCTTGGCGATCAGAAGCGGCGGGCCATCAAGGTGCTCGCACCGCTCTGGCCCGGCCCATACCGCCGACAATGGGCACATATGGGCGAGATTCAGCGTGTGAACGATCGGTTGGCGGACGTTGGCATAGGCTTGGCCTGGCAGGCCGCCGAGCCAGGCTTCGACCGCGTTGACGCTCTCGCGGATAGCCGTGAAGCCCCGGCTATTGATCACCCGCTCGACCGCGCGGATTTTCTCGTCCGCTTGATGCGAGTCCTCGTCGCTGACGGTGACGGTCGTAGTGATATAGCCGAAAGCAACCAGATCGTCGCCAAGCTCGGAGAGCGCGGCGTCGGCATCGAGAGCCTTGTTGCTGGCGTCGGTATCGAGCAGCGCCGCCTGCTCGTTGAACATGACCTCTTTGAGGATCGCGGTGAGCGACTTCCGCTTGGCAAACCACTGCCGCCGGTAGCGCGACAGTGTCGCGTTTGCCTGCGTACGATCCAGTGGAATGAACCTGGTGGCCCAGCGATAGGCAACGCCAAGCCGGTTCAGCTCATCAAGCAAGCCGGGAAAAGTGACGTGCGGAAACCCGAGCACGGTCAACGCCCGAAGATGGCTCCGCCCGATCGCCGGAGACAATCCGCCGGTCAGGGGCTCATCGCTCAGGAAGCAATCGAGGTAGGCCGGAATCTTGGGAACGGCCACCGGGTGCCGCTTGGTCGAGACGCAGCTATGTAGATAGGTGAGCGTCTCCGCGTCATTGAGGGGCCAGATCTCAGGCAAGACCGACGAGAGCAGATCGATGGCCCGGTCGGTTTCCTGGATGAACCTCTGGAGGTGATCACGATAGCCTTTCTCGTCGCTATCAAATCTCCGTTGGGTGTCGATCTCGCCCTCGTCGGTGTCACCTTCCGCAGGAGTTTCGATCGATTGCCTGGACCGAATGCGTTGTCCGTGTCCCTTTCTGGTCACGCGATCCTTCGTCTTGGGACGTTCGAGGAAGAGACTTTCGAGGCGCGAGACCGTTTCCGCCGGCGGCAGGTACACCAAGGTCAGATGCAGCACGCTCTCGAAATGCTGTCCGCCGGGACGTGACGGATCCTCCCATGCGACACCAGCGGGCCCCTCGAAAGCGGCGCGCCGCTCCTCGTCGACCAGCCAGGACACTGGATCCGGGAATTCCGACCGCGGATATTCGGAGGCAGGAATGCGCGTGGCATCAAAGAAGAGAGCCCATCCTGAGCCAAAACGCTTCAGCACGTTGTTGACGCGGGACACAACGCTCATCAGTTCGGCCTCGGTCGCACTGTCGAGGTCCGGCCCGCGGTAGCGCATCGTCCGTTGGAAGCTGCCGTCCTTGTTGAGGAGGACGCTAGGCGCAACCAGGCATGCCCATGGCAGCCAATCAGCCAGCCGATAGGCGTTGCCGCGGAATTCTTTCAAGTTCAGCATGCGAGCCGACCTTTGTGTTTGGTGTGACGAATGGTGACTTCGACGAAGGCCGGATCGCGCTTTGCGAGCCAAACGGCCGCGCTGTGTCCAACGACCCAGAGCACAAGGCCTGCGAGCCAAAGGCGCAGGCCGAGCGCAAGCACGGCTGACAGGGTCCCGATCAAAATGGCGGCGGCACGCGGGGCGCCGCCGATCAGGATCGGTTCAGTCAGCGAGCGGTGGAGCACGAGTTCAAAACCGTCGGGGCGCATCAGATCAGTGCTCCGCCACCGAAGGAGAAGAACGAGAGGAAGAAGGAACTCGCAGCAAAGGCGATCGAGAGACCGAATACGACCTGGACCATCTTGCGGAATCCACCGGAGGTGTCGCCGAAAGCCAGCGATATGCCTGTCACCGTGATGATGATGACGGCGACGATCTTGGCGACGGGCCCCTGCACGGATTCCAGGACGCGCTCGAGCGGCGCTTCCCAGGGCATGCCGGAACCTGCGGCGTGTGCCGCCGTGACGCTGAGGAGCATGCAAGCCGACGCCGCGCCGAGCGCGAGGAGCGGCACCCCGCTGGCCGAACAGAAGCCGCGAAAGCGCGAACGCACGTTTAGATTCAGTAGAATGGACATAGGCAGTCTCCTTCAGGTCAGGGGCGATGGGAGGTGTTTGGAAGTCCGGGCGGGGTCTCGAGCAGATAGTCGCCCGAAGAATCGAGGCCCTTGAGCTCGGCGACGGTCTCGATGCGCCGTGCGGGTCCCCGCCCCTTGATGAAGACGATCAGGTCAATCGCTTCGGCTATGAGCCGGCGCGGCACGGTTGCGACCGCTTCCTGAATGAGTTGTTCGATCCGGTAGAGCGCAGCTCGTGCCGAGTTGGCATGGACCGTGGCAATTCCGCCGGGGTGGCCGGTATTCCAGGCCTTCAGCATGTCGAGGGCTTCGGCGCCCCTGACCTCACCGACGATGATGCGGTCGGGCCGCAGGCGCAGCGTGGAGCGGACAAGATCGGCAAGGCTCGCGACACCCGGCTTGGTTCGGAGCGTCACGGCATCCTTGGCATCGCAGCGCAGCTCGCGGGTGTCTTCGATAATGACCACCCGCTCCTCGAGCCCGGCGATCTCGGCAAGAAGCGCATTGGCAAGCGTCGTCTTGCCCGACCCGGTGCCGCCAGCGATCAGGATGCTGCGCGCCTCGGTGACCGCTGACGTCAGCACCTTTGCCATCAACGGAGAGGCAATCTGCGCGTTGACGTAGTCGGACAGACGGAACGTGGTCGTCGCCGGCTTGCGGATGGCAAAGCAAGGCGCGAGCGCGACCGGCGGCAAGACGCCTTCAAAGCGTTCACCCGTTTCGGGGAGCTCCGCCGAGACGATCGGAGACGAGCCGCTCGCTTCCGCCCGCACGTGGCTGGCAACAAGCCGGATGATCCGCTCCGACTCCTGCGGCGTCAGAACGACGCCGGTATCGGCGCGGCCTGTCCCGTGCCGATCAAGCCAAAGCCTGCCATCGGGATTGACCATGACCTCGACGACGTCAGGCTCTTCCAGAGCGAGGGCAATTGCAGGTCCCATGGCGGTTCGAAGCATGCCCCGGCGTCGTTCGCGGGTTTCTGGCGAGAGGAGATCAGACATTGCCGACCTCCTCTCGCCCTGCCGGAGAATGCTCCGGCGGCTCACCCGCCGCGCTCTGCGCGCGGGATCCAGTATCGCTAGGTTGAGCAGCGCCCAGAGGGGCGCCCTCCTCGATGTTCCGCATGAAGAGATCCGGCTTGACGGCGCTGACGCGGTCCATGACGTCGGCGACAAGCCGGCCGCCGGAGGCGACGCGTTTGCCGACCTGCGCGACAAACATCTCGAACCGCTCGCGGCCGAGCGCTCGCGCTGCATCCTGATCTTGGGACGGCAGCGGCGGGGTGATGGTCAAGTAGTAGCGGATGAAGAGCGCGATGGTCTCCGCCATCACCGACAGATCGCGATCGGCTCGATCGAGCTGACGGCTCATGCGATCGAGCCTTCGGATCAGCGCCGCATCGCCGCTGGTGTCCCGCTCAGGGTTGAGAAAGCGATCCAGCGCGGCATCCACAATGGATGACTTATTGGCCCCTGGGCGCTTGGCGGCGAGCTCGAGCCGCTGCGCCACACTTTCAGAGACGTAGGCCGACAGTTTCGGTTTCATCAGGGATGCTCTCAGAACGAGGGGAGGAGGTCGTCATCATCGCGGGTGACGGCATGGGCGCGGCGTACGGTGCTTGACGCGCTTGCTGCCTGCTGCATCTGGTTGCGATCAGCGACGACGTCGGTCTCGTCGTCGAGCAATCGCTCCTCGAAGGCGCGCGGCTCGTTCGCGGCGGGTGCGGTCTCGTCGAACAGCGCCAATTGCTGCTTGAGGCCGCCCTCTTCGCTGCCGGCCTGCATGAGCTCGCGGTATGGCAGGGTCGCAAGCCGGAGATCGGTGGTGCGCACTTGGCCGCGCCAATCATCAAGGCGGGCCGGCGGCCGATCGGCGTACGCATCGCCTACCAAGGACGGCGGCTTGCCTAAACGGCTGACGAAGTTTGCGTCTTCGTAGTGCCGCAGCTTGATGGCGCGGACCGGTGGCAGCCCCGAAACCAGCACGATGGCCTGGTCGGGCGGCAGCTGCATCACTTCGCCTGGGGTCAGCAAAGGGCGCGCGGTCTCCTGACGGCTGACCATGACATGGCCGAGCCACGGAGCCAGCCGATGGCCGGCATAGTTGCGCTGTGCACGTAGTTCCGTCGCGGTGCCCAGCGCATCCGAGATCCGCTTGGCGGTACGCTCGTCATTGGCGGCGAAGGCGATGCGGACGTGGCAATTGTCCAGGATCGCGTTGTTCTCGCCATAGGCTTTTGCAATCTGGTTGAGCGATTGGGCGATCAGATAGGCACGGATGCCATAGCCGGCCATGAAGGCGAGCGCGCTTTCGAAGAAGTCGAGCCGACCAAGAGCGGGAAACTCATCCAGCATCATCAGCAATTGGCGGTGCGTGCGCTCGCCTGCCCTGGTATTCAGCGTCTCGGTCAGCCGGCGGCCGATCTGGTTGAGGATCAGCCTGATCAGCGGCTTGGTCCGGCTGATGTCCGACGGCGGCACGACGAGATAAAGCGTGACAGGCTTGTCGGCGCTCACGAGGTCGGCGATGCGCCAATCGCAGGATTCGGTGTTTCGGCTGACGACGGGATCGCGGTAGAGCCCAAGAAAGCTCACGGCGGTCGACAGAACGCCGGAGCGTTCATTTTCGGACTTGTTGAGCAGCTCACGTGCCGTCGCGGCGACCACTGGGTGCACCTTCGGCTCCGCATCGGTGCCAAGGTGATTGGTCGCCAGCATGATCCTGAGCGTCTTCTCAAAGGATTGCGCGGGATCGGCCAGGATCTCGGTGACGCGGGTCAGCGTCTTCTTCTCTTCGGCGTAAAGGACGTGAAGGATGACGCCGACCAGAAGCGAATGACTGGTCTTTTCCCAATGGGTTCGGCGTTCGAGCGCCCCTTCGGGGTCGACCAGGATGTCGGCGATGTTCTGGACGTCGCGGACTTCGGCCGCGCCTTTGCGCACCTCGAGCAGCGGATTATAGCGCGCGCTCCGCGAGTCCGTGGGGTTGAACAAGAGGCAGTGCGAGAAGGTCGAACGCCAGCCGGAGGTCAGTTCCCAGTTTTCGCCCTTGATGTCGTGCACCACCGCAGACGAGGTCCACGAGAGCAATGTGGGCAACACCAGCCCCACGCCCTTGCCCGACCGGGTCGGTGCAAAGCACATCACGTGTTCCGGTCCGTCGTGACGGAGATAGTTGTTCTCGAGGCATCCCAGAAACACGCCCTTGGATGCGAACAGGCCAGCCGCCTTGATTTCCTTCGGCGTCGCCCACCGTGCCGAACCGTAAGTCGTCACCAACTGGCTTTGACGCGCGCGCCACACTGAATTGACGATGGCAAACATTGCGCCTGCAACGCCGCCAGCTGCGGCGATGGCTCCGCCCTCCTCGAATATCTCGGGCGCATAGGCTTCGTACGCGAACCACCATTCGAACAACCGCCACGGCAGATAGACGGGGTAGCTGACGACCACGAACCAGGGCTCACCCAACCGCTGCTGATAGCCAAGGGCCGCCGCGGTCCATTGCGTTGCTCCCCAGGTCGACGCAACGACGATGCCGAGCACGACGGCAATCTGACCAACGTAGATTTTTGCTGGAAACATCCGCTTGCCCCACTCACTCACCCCACGTGAGCGGCGCGATGAAAGGGGCCAATGCGCTTTGCGTTCAATCGAAATAAAAATCACGACAGGGAAGCAAGGGCAACGTCGATCAGGCGTGCGAAGGCGAGAAGGATCTCCGTCCAGTCACAGCGAGGATGATCAAGCGCCTCAACAAAAGGTGAGCCACCGGCTCAAACTGGACGACTCTTGAACCGGACAATGCGTGACACAGGAGGAGGCATGGAACAGAAGGGGCGGAACCGGGCAAACGTTGCCACTGACACCGCTGGCACGTCGATTCGGCTACGAAACCCGGGTTATCGCCGTTATACTCACTTTGCGAATTGAGTATAAATGAGCTAGACGCAGGGTTCCACGCCATTTATACTCAATCCGCAGACTGAGTATAACCCGGACAACGACCATGCCGCCCCCTTCCCTGGTTGCGCAGACGACCTACGCCGAGCTCCTCGAGCGCACCGCGAACGCCGCCTTCCAGGATGCCTTCGCGGACAACGGCTCGTTCACGGCTAAGAGCATCAACGGCCGCAAGTATTGGTACTTCCAGACCGGCACCGGTGCCGAACGGTCGCAGCGCTATGTCGGGCCCGAGACACCTGAGCTCTTGGAGCGCATTGCCCACCACAATGAGGTTCGCGAAGACGAGCGTGAGCGCCGAGCGCTTGTCTCCACGCTGGTCCGCTCATTCAGCTTTCCTCGCCCCATTCCAGAGATCGGCGACGTCATCGCGGCGCTCGCCAAGGCAGGTGTGTTTCGCCTTCGCGGCGTACTCGTCGGAACGATCGCCTACCAGACCTATGCTGCGATGCTTGGCGTTCGCCTCTCCGCCGGCTCGCTGCAGACCGGCGATGTGGACATCGCGCAGTTCAAGAATGTCTCGGTCGCGGTTGAGGATTCCACGCCGCCCGTTCTGGACGTGCTGAAGGAAGTCGACAAGTCCTTTCGTGCCGTCCCTCACGTATCTGACGGCCGGCGCGTGACGAGCTACGCGGCCAAGGGCGGCTTGCGCGTTGATTTTCTCACGCCCCACGAGGGCAAGGAGACCGCCCGTCCCCAAAAGCTGCCTGCCCTGAACACAGACGCCCAGCCGCTGCGCTTCCTGGACTTCCTGATCCGCGATCCCGAGCCCGCGGTCATCCTGCATGGCGCCGGCATCTATGTGTATGTGCCGGCGCCGGCGCGCTACGCTGTCCACAAGCTCATCATCTCCCGCAGGCGCCCGGAGGGGTTTGCCAAACGCGGCAAGGACCTGCAGCAGTCCGAGGCCTTGCTCGCGGCTCTGGCAGAAAAGCGACCCCATGAGCTGAAATCGGCCTGGGAGGAAGCTCACGGTCGCGGTCCTAAATGGCGTCAGTTAATGCTCGAAGGGCTTGCTTTGCTTGCCGCCTCCGTGCGGGACGCGGTGCTCAAGATCATTGGCGCGCCTCGCTCGATCATTCCGGGCATCGATCTTTCCTTCGACAATCCCCCGGCCCGCTATGACTTCAGCCGCGACGTCGTGACGTTCCAAGGAAAGGAGCTTGGCGGCACCGTCAATTGCGCAGTCAGCCGCGAAGCGCTCGACGACCATTTCGGGACCGATGGGCTCGGACCGGAGGGTCGGGTGGAAGCGTTCCTCAAGAACAGGTCGAGGATCGAGGAGATCGCTCGCGCCAAATACCTCTCCGCTCCGGTGGACGAGCCCGGTGCCGTCCTGGTCAAAACCTCCGACGTCGAGAGTTTTGCGAGACGAGCCCCCAAGCGAAAGTAAGTCCCCCGTCATCGTCCGATCCCGCGCTTGATGCCGATCGCCCAGGATATGCCCTCCCCGCCGACCTGCCCGGTGACCAATTGCCCGCGAGCTCGCTCCAGCACCGGCCGCCACGGCACCAGCGCGAATTCATGGGATCGCTCGATCAGGGCGAACCGCCCGCTGTTCAGCGTCAGCATGCGCCGGTAGACGCCCTCGATCTTGTCGCCGGCTTTGACGTCGACATGTTCAAGGCCGGTGCGCGCGGATATGTCGGCCGTAGTCCTTGCCAGCTCGCGCGCCTCGAGCGTCTCGAGCATGTTCCGGGCAAAACGCATCTGGCCGCCCTCCTCTCGCGCCAGCCCCTGCTCGATCAACCATTGCCGTCTTGTTCGGAGGGCTGTCTCCACTTCCGCGCCAAAGCCGGTCGATGCGAGCTCATCGGGCTCCTTCCCAACAAGCTTGCGATCGAGCCAGGTGGCACCCAGGGCCTGCGGCAGGTCCTCCAGCCTTTGCCATGACAGCACCGCGGCCCGCACCGGATTGCGCGTTTGCTGGAGCTTCTCGTATTCAAGCGCCCGGTCCAGATAATCCCGTCCTACGCTCCAGCTGCCATCGGCAAGGCGGCTGACGATTCCCTCGCGCCGCATTGCCTCCAGGCGCCGCACGTGGGATCCGACAAATTCGCCGGATGCTTGCGGATCGAATTCCCGATGCAAGCGCTCGCCATAGATACCGTCGTGGCGCGCGGCGATCTCTGCGATCGTCCGATCGATTGCGCGCGGTTCAGCGACGCGGGATCTGAGCTCCAGGATCGTGTTCCGGACAGGCGGCTCATCGCGGGCGCCGAGCGTTCCAATCTCGGCATAGTGCGTCCGTCCGTCCACCCCATCGATCACGACATAGCGGCGCTCCGTCAGTTCGTCAGCAAACCCCTCGCCAACGACTCGCCCGACCAGGCGATGAGCGCCGCGTTCCGGATCGAAGATCGTGTAGTCGGCGGCGGCCTTCGAAATCCCTGCCGCGGCCATCTCACGGTGCATGGTCTTGATGATGTCGCCGCGTTCCCCCATGCGTCTGAGCTTGGGCTCGAGCTCAGAATCGATCCGCCAGTGGCCCGGCTCACTCTCTTCCGCCAACCCCATCCGCTCCAAGGTTCGTAGCCGACCGATCCGCGCCGTCTGCCAGGCAGGCTCCCGTCCAG